>Ga0160429_1001180_pt1 | contig 15230 bp, 14 predicted proteins | sample SolpanmetagenomR_FD_108199 | JGI IMG/M metagenome (GOLD analysis project Ga0160429, IMG submission 108199) | Solar panel surface microbial communities from Lawrence Berkeley National Laboratory, California, USA - R | ecosystem: Engineered > Built environment > Solar panel > Unclassified ...
CCTCAGTCGAACAGGCTGGAGACGCTGGATTCCGTCGCGGTCCGGCCGATCGCCTCGCCGAGCAGCGGCGCGATCGTGGCGACCCGGATATTGCGGGCGAGCTTCACCGCCTGGGTCGGCTGGATCGAGTCGGTGATCACCAGTTCCTTCATCCGCGAGGCGGCGATGCGCGAGACCGCGCCGCCCGACAGCACGCCGTGCGTGATGTAGGCCGAGACGTCCTTGGCGCCGGCGTTGAGCAGCGCCTCGGCGGCGTTGACCAGGGTGCCGCCCGAATCGACGATGTCGTCGACCAGGATGCAGGAGCGGCCCTCGACCTCGCCGATGATGTTCATCACCTCGGACTCGCCGGGGCGCTCGCGGCGCTTGTCGACGATGGCCAGCGGGCAGTCGATGCGCTTGGCGATGGCCCGGGCGCGGACCACGCCGCCGACGTCGGGCGAGACCACCATCCGGTCGGCGTTCGGCAGCCGCTCCTTGATGTCGCGCACCATCACGGGGGCGGAGAACAGGTTGTCGGTGGGGATGTCGAAGAAGCCCTGGATCTGGCCGGCATGCAGGTCGAGGGTCAGGACGCGGTCGGCGCCGGCCTCGGTGATCAGGTTCGCCACCAGCTTGGCGGAGATCGGGGTGCGGCCGGAGGTGCGCCGGTCCTGCCGGGCGTAGCCGAAATACGGGATCACCGCCGTGATGCGCCGGGCCGAGGACCGGCGCGCGGCGTCGATCATGATCAGCAGCTCCATCAGGTGGTCGTTGGCCGGGAACGAGGTCGACTGGACGATGAACACGTCCTCGCCGCGCACGTTCTCCTGGAGCTCGACGAAGATCTCCATGTCGGCGAAGCGCCGGACCATGCACTTGGCGAGCGGCAGTTCCAGATAGGCGGCGATCGCCTCGGCCAAGGGCCGGCTGGCATTTCCGGCGACGATCTTGATCGACGATTTCATGGGCGGCCGCTCACTCGCGGCCGGTCTGCCCGCCGCGCTCCGATGACCGGTCCCAGGACGGGCCGGAACGATGCGATGACGGGCGAGGCTCTTAGCAGCGGGCAGGAAGTGTCACAATGCCTTCACGCGGCCTGTTCGCGCGATCACCACGCAGGCCGAGCCCCGTTCAGGGAACCTGCGGCTCCAGCAGCCGGTGCAGGTGGACCACGAAGTAGCGGGTCTGCGCGCTGTCGACGGTGGCCTGGGCCTTGGCCCGCCACGCGGCCTGCGCGGAGGCGTAGTCCGGGTAGATGCCGACGATGTCGAGGTTCTTGATGTCCCGGAAGCGGACGCCGTCGAGATCCTGCAATTCGCCGCCGAAGACCAGGTGCAGCTTCTGGTCGCTGTCGATCGCCGTCGCCATGGCCGATGCTCCGCTCTCGCCTGCGTAACCCGCCCGGGGGCTCGCAAATGGCGGGCCTCCGGTCAAGCCTGAACGTCCGCAGCCGGGCGTTGACGCCCGCGCAGACCGCCGCGACCGGCTGCCCGCGGCGTCGATACGGGGCGCAACCGCGGACGCGCCGTGGTAGGGAGCCGGGCATGACAGGCAGGCTTCTCCGCATCGCGGCCCTGGCGCTCGCCCTCTCGGCGGTGCCGGCCCTCGGCCAGCAGGCGGGCCGGGCACCGGGCCGGGCCGGGTCCGACAAGGGCGGTCCGGACAAGGGCGGGACAGACAAGGGCAACACGGACCGCCGCGGTGGGCCGCCGCTGATCGGCTGCCCCTCCCTGGCGAATTACCGGATGCTGATGCGCGGCGGCGCGCAGGCGGCCGCCGCGCAGCTGGCCGATCCGAAGGCGGATCATCTCGGCTGCGCCACGCTGCCCCGCACCGAGATCACCGGCATCGCCGACCGGGTCTCGCTGGGCGGCCAGAGCTACGACTGCGCGGGCGTGCGCGGCACCACGGCCTGCCACTGGGTCGAAGCCGGGACGACCGGCCGCCCCGGACCCGCCGGACGCTGACGGCCGGAGCGTCTCACGCGAGCCTCACCCCCGGCCTCACCCGAGGTAGCCGCCGGCGCGCAGATCCCGCTCCACGGCCTCGTGCACGGTCTGGAGCGGATTGTCGTTCGTGGCGGCCGGCGCGTGCAGGGGCGGCATCGCCGCGGGCTTCGTGTCGAGGCCGGGCAGGATGGTGGGCCCGGCTTCGGCCTGACGCGCCGGCCGGCGCGCGGCCAGGGTCCGCAGGGCCGCGCGGGCGCCGGACGGGAGGAGCGTGGCGAGCCGGTCCAGCATGGCCGGCCTCGGCGCGGGGCCGGCAGCCGGCGGGACGAGGGCGTCGGGACGGTACTTCACAGGATCACCAGCAGGACGACCGATCACGGGAAACGAGGCAAGAGACCCGCCGTTCCGATCAGCATTATTGCCAGTTTTCCGAAGCTTGTCGCCCCGACAGCACCGATAATTGATGGATCGGTTCAAATCGCATGAAGATGGATGGCGGGATACCGCCTCGGAGAGGCGGATCCATCCGGCACCGACCTGCGCCGAAACCCCCGCGGGTCATCTCGCAGTCACCCCGCAGTCATCCGCGATGCTTGGGGTCGCCGCGCGCCGGTCTCGGGTTGATCGCGGCACCGTGACGGGGATCCTCGCCGCAACGCTCCGCGGCGGTGGGGATAACCCGCCCGCGGCGGTCGCTGCCCCGCCGGTCCCGGCCCGGATCGCCCCGCCGGGAACGCGGCTCAGGCGGGCACCGCCTGGATCACGTTGCGCAGGGTGCCGAGGCCGACGATCTCGGTTTCCATGACGTCGCCGGGCTTGAGGAATTCCGGCGGCTTGCGCGCGTTGCCGATGCCGGGCGGCGTGCCCGTGGCGATGATGTCGCCCGGCACCAGGGTGAGGCCGTGCGACAGCTCGGCGATGATGCGGGCCACCTTGAAGTACATCTGCTGCGTCGAGGCATCCTGCTTCACCACGCCGTTGACCCGAGTGATCAGGTGCAGGTTCGCGGGATCCAAGTCGGAGGCCGGCACGATCCAGGGACCGATCGGGCCGTAGCCGTCCAGGCTCTTGCCCTTGAACCACTGACCGCCGTGCAGCTTGATCTGCAGGTCGCGGGCGGTTGTGTCGTTGATGACGCTGTAGCCGAAGACGTGGCCCATCGCGTCGGCTTCCCGGATGTTGCGCCCGCCCGTGCCGATGATCACGGCGAGTTCCACCTCCCAGTCGATCGCGGTCGAGACCTCCGGGTCGTACGGGATCGGGTCGTAGGGGCCGTTCACCGTGTTGACGCCCTTGGTGAAGAACACCGGATGGGCCGGGTACTCGGCGTTCGTGCCGCGCACCGCCTGTCCCTCGGCGAAGTGCTCCAGGTAGTTCCAGCCGACCGCGTAGATGTTGCGCGTTGGCGCCGGGATCGGCGCGAGGAGCCGGACGGTCTCCACGGAGGGGCCGTCGCCCGCGGCCGCGGCGCGGCGGACGGCGTCGAGCGCCGCTGGGCCGGCCTCGATCAGCGACACCATCCGGGCCGGGTCGAATCCGGGCAGGGCGGCGCGCGACAGGTCGACGACGCGCCCGTCAGCGCGCACGGCGCCGAGGCGGGGGGCGGCGCCCGCGTCGGGCAGGAAGGTGACGAGGCGCAGGGCATCGCCCCCCGCGGGCGGGATCGGGCGGCCCGGACCGCCGGCGGGGGTCTGCGCGGCGGGCGTCAGGGCGGCGGCCGGTGTCGCCAGCGCACCGGCCGCCGTCACGGCCGCGGAGAGGTGCAGGAAATCGCGCCGGGTGCTCATGGGTCGTCCTCCTCCGCGCCCGCCGCTCGCCGGGGCGGTGCGCGCGGGCAGCTTCGAATACGTGCATTCAAAATGCAATCGCCCGTCCGAGGCGTGGTCTCGCCTGCCGATGACCGGTTGAGCCGAGGGGGACGCCCGGTGGGGGACCCCGGATCAAAAGCGCCAATGCGCCATCGGCTGGCCCGCCACGGGGGATCGGAAGGCGGGCAGGCGGTCACCTTTCAGGCTCCCGAGGTAGACCGTCCGCAGATCCGGTCCCCCGAAGGTCACGCTCGTGATCAGCGGCGCCAGCGTTCCCCCGCAGCCCAACATCGTCTCGAACGGAACCGGGCGGCCGGTGGCGAACGCGGCCTCGAAACGATCCAGTCCCGCCCTGTCGCCGTCGTCGAGCAGCTCGATCAGCCCGCGACCGAGGCTCGACGGACCGAAGATCTCGCGGTCGACGAGCGACCCGTCCGCCGTCACCCGGAAGCGGGTGATCCGCTTGGCGGTCGTCTCGGCGACGTACAGCCACGCCTCGCGGGCATCCAGGCGCAGCTCGTTGGTGAAGTGGAGCCCGTCCGCGACGATGCGCGCCCCGCGCGCGTCGATGAGGACGACGTAGCCGTCGTCCAGATCCTTGCGGATGGCGTCGCTCCAGGGATTCACCCGCGTCGAAACCGTCACCCACAACCGGTTGCGGCTGTCGCGCAGCACGAAGTTGACCTTGCCCAACGGCGTGCCCTCGATGCTGTCCAGCAGCACCGTGGTGCGGCCGGTGCCGTCCATCCGCTCCAGCCGGTCCGTCCCGAAATTCGAGATCAGGAAATCGCCGTTCCGATCGAAGGCGAGCCCGTTCGGCAAGGTGCCGTCGAGGAGGCTGGGGGACGCCGCCGGCGCGTCGGGCGGGTGGGGGCCTTCCTGGGCGATCAGCCGCTGCGTTCCGTCAGGCGCGATCCGCATGACGCCGCCGCGGGCGTCGGCGGTGAACAGCGTCCCGTCCGGGACCGCCAGGATGCATTCGGGCCGCTGCAGGTCCCGGCCCACGAAGGCGATGGCGGACGGGTCGGGCCGCCAGTCGAGGAGGGGATTGTGACCGCTCGCATCCTTCGACGCCATGACCTCGTTCCTCCCCCGGCCGTGGTGGCCCGTTCTCGCTGTCGGACCTTGCCCGTGACGACGCCGGCGTCCGCGTATCGACCGTACGGGTCCCGCCAGGGCGGCCGGCGCATGGATCTCCGCGGGATCCTGGCTTCAGATCCCCAGTTTTTGCAAGCACATCCTTTTGTTACCGGAGCATAGGCGCCGCGCGCACGATCTCATCCTCGCCATGCTACGCTTGTTGTGAAGTGTTTTATCGATCACGCCGCAAGCCAATATCGCGCAGGATGTTAGAAGTGCGCATCGACACGGAGATCTCCGAAATGGAGTCTTCCTGCGCGCGTATCACGTCCGGCAATTTCGCCGGCACGACCCCCATCATCGCCCGGCGGGCGGCCGCGAGCGACATCGCGCGTCCGGCCTCGGGAACCTCGCTTGATCTGCGGCCGACGACGGCGCGCCCGATAGGGCGCCGTCGCGCCGGCATCGCCCCATCTCCGGGACGGGGGCTCGAACCTGTCCGTTCCTGCGGCGAGGGTGACAGCCGGCGGCGTGTAACAGTATCTAAGATCTAAAATACGATTCGCGCGCAGACGCAGGATCGACCTGGGAGGATGCCATGAGAATCCCGTTCCTCGGCCCGCTCGCCTGCGCGCTCGCCCTCGCGACCGCCCTCGCGACCCCGGCCGCCGCGCAGGCGCCGATCGTCATCAAGTTCAGCCACGTCACCACCACGGACACGCCCAAGGGGCAGGGTGCCGAGCGCTTCAAGCAGCTCGCCGAGGCGCGCACGAACGGCGCCGTGAAGGTCGAGATCTACCCGAACAGCACGCTCTACAAGGACAAGGAGGAGGTGGAGATGCTCCAGCTCGGCGCCGTGCAGATGCTGGCGCCGTCCACGAGCAAGTTCGGCCCCCTCGGCGTGAAGGAGTACGAGGCCTTCGACCTGCCCTACATCTTCCCCAACGAGCAGGTGCTGCGCCGCGTCCAGGACGGGCCGATCGGGCAGGGGCTGTTCAAGAAGCTCGAGTCCAAGGGCATCACGGGCCTCGGCTACTGGGACAACGGCTTCAAGATCCTGACGTCGAACAAGCCGATGCACGCGCCGGAGGACATGCGCGGCTTGAAGTTCCGCATCCAGTCCTCGAAGGTGCTGGAGGCCCAGTTCAAGCAGCTCGGCGCGCTGCCCCAGGTGCTGGCCTTCTCGGAGCTGTACCAGGCCCTGCAGACCGGGGTGGTCGACGGGCAGGAGAACCCGCCCTCGAACGTCACCACGCAGAAGCTCAACGAGGTCCAGAAGCACGCCACGCTGACCCATCACGGCTACGTCGGCTACGCCGTGATCGTGAACAAGGGCTTCTGGGACGGCCTGCCCGCCGGCATCCGCACCATGCTGGAGGGCGCCATGACGGAGGCGACCGCCTACGAGCACGAGATCGCCGACAAGCAGAACGCGCAGGCGCTGGCCGACATCCGCGCCACCGGCAAGACCGCGGTCTACACCCCGACGGAGGCCGAGAACGCGGCGTGGCGCAAGGCGCTCGCCCCGGTCCAGCGCGAGATGGCCTCCCGCGTCGGCAAGGATCTGATCGCCGCCCTCAACAAGGAGGCCGGGGCAGCTGGGGCGGCGCCGAACAACTGATGCCGCGCCCCTGATCCCGCGCCCGGCCGCCCGACCATGCTGCTGAAGATCCTGGACCGGCTCGAAGAGGTGCTGATCGGCACGCTGATGGCGGCGGCGACCGTCATCACCTTCGCCACCGTGGTGCACCGGTTCCTCTCCGGCATCCCCGCCCTGCAGGACTACACCGACCGGATCGACTTCGGCTGGTCGCAGGAACTGTGCATCTACATGTTCATCTGGGTCGCCAAGTTCGGCGCGGCCTACGGCGTACGCACCGGCATCCACGTCGGCGTCGACGTGCTGGTCAACCGGCTGCCGCCGGGGGCGCGACGGGTCATGGTGCTCCTCAGCCTCGCCGCGGGGGCCCTGTTCACCGGCATCGTCGGGACGCTCGGCGCGAGCTTCGTCTGGCGCATCGGCCACACCGACCAGACCACGCCCGACATGGAGATCCCGGTCTGGATCGTCTACCTCGCGATCCCGCTGGGCTCCTACCTGATGTGCTTCCGCTTCCTCCAGGTCGCCTGGACCTTCCTGAGGACCGGGCACCTGCCAGCGCGCGACCACGCCCATGTCGACGGGGTCGCGACGGTCGAGGGCGTCGACCCGATCCAGCTCGGCCGCGAGGGAGGCCCGGCATGAGAGGCCCCGCATGAGCGGCCTGATCATCTTCGGGCTCCTCATCGCCCTCATGCTCACCGGCATGCCGATCTCGATCGCGCTCGGCCTGACGGTGCTGACCTTCCTGTTCACCCTGACGCAGGTGCCGGTCGAGAGCGTGGCCCTCAAGCTGTTCACCGGGATCGAGAACTTCTCGATCATGGCGATCCCGTTCTTCATCCTGGCCGGCAACTTCCTGGCCCAGGGCGGCGTGGCCCGGCGGATGATCGCCTTCACGACCTCGCTGGTCGGCCACTGGCCCGGGGGCCTGGGGCTCGCGGGCGTCGTCGCCTGCGCGCTGTTTGCCGCCGTGTCGGGATCGAGCGTGGCGACCGTGGTGGCGATCGGCTCGATCATCCTGCCGGCCATGGTGGCCGAGGGCTACCCGAAGCGCTTCGGCGCCGGTGTCATCACCACCTCGGGGGCACTGGGGATCCTGGTCCCGCCCTCGATCATCCTCGTGCTCTACGGGGTGTCGACGAATTCCTCGATCGGCACCCTGTTCCTCGCGGGCGTGATGCCGGGACTCGTGCTCTCGTTCATGCTCGGCGCGGTGACCTTCGTCATCGCCAAGCGCCGCGGCTACCCGCGCATGCCGAGAGCCTCCTGGGGAGCGCGGCTCCGGGCGTTCCGCGAGAGCGTCTGGGGCCTGTTCCTCGTCGTGATGGTGATCGGCGGCATCTATGCCGGGATCTTCACGCCCACCGAGGCGGCGGCCACCGCCGCGGTCTACGCCTTCGTCATCGCGGTGTTCGTCTACCGCGACCTGAAGCTCTCCGACGTGCCCCGGGTGCTGCTGGCCTCGGCCAACATGAGCGCGATGCTGCTCTACATCATCACCAACGCGGTGCTGTTCTCCTTCCTGATGACCTCGGAGAACATTCCGCAGACGATGGCGGCGTGGCTGATCGCGATGAACTTCAGCCCGCTGGTCTTCCTGCTCGTGGTCAACATCATCCTGCTGATCGCCGGCAACGTGATGGAGCCGTCCTCGATCCTGCTGATCATGGCGCCGATCCTGTTCCCGATCGCCGTCAAGCTCGGGATCGACCCGATCCATTTCGGGATCATCATGGCGGTCAACATGGAGGTCGGCCTCTGCCACCCGCCGGTGGGGCTCAACCTCTACGTGGCGAGCGGCATCGCCCACATGGGCATCTCGGAGCTGACCGTGGCGGTGCTGCCCTGGCTGCTGACGATGCTGGCCTTCCTGGTCCTCGTGACCTACTGGCCGGCCCTGTCCCTGTGGCTCCCGCGGGCGCTCGGAGCGATGTGAGATCCGGGCGCCGCCGGATCGGGCCGGCGGGTGACGGGTCCTGGCGGAAGCGGATGGGAATCGAACCCACCGTACGCTGTTGGCGTACCGCTGGTTTTGAAGACCAGGAGGGCCACCAGACCCCGTTCGCCTCCACGATCGGGGTTACGGGCCGCCACCTGCGGGGTCAAGGCCCGGACGCCCGCGGCCCGCAGCCCCAGCCTGAGGGGCGCGCAAACGTCGCGCCCTCAGGGCCCGCGCTCGTCCGGCGTGAGCGGCAGGCCGACCGAGGTCCCGGCGCGGGCCGACGTGACGGCCGCCTCCAGACACGCCATCACCCGGACCGCCTGCAGCGCCGCCGCCTCGTCGACCGGCCCGCGCAGGAGCGTCTCCGCGACCCCCTGGTAGAATAACCGCTGATCCCCGGCCACGGCCGGCGCCCGCGTCACCGTGCCGGTCCCGTCGTGGATCTCCAGCCCGTCCGGATCCGCGCCCCATCCCGACGCGCCGGGCACGAGCCCGGCCAGCAGCTGCTCCTCCTGCCGGTCCGCCCGGTGCTTGATCAGGCTGCCGGACTCGCCATGGACCACGAAGCGGGGCGATCCGCCGGCGACCAGCATGCTCGCCTGGAGCACCACCCGCAGGCCCGGATACGCCAGCACCACGTGGGCCCAATCGTCGGAGCGCGCCCCGGGGCGGAGGCGCGCCAGGCTCGCGGTCACCCGGTCGGGCAGGCCGAAGAGCAGGAGGGCCTGATCCACGAGATGGGGCCCGAGATCGTACCAGATCCCGCTGCCCGGACCGCCGCCCTCGCGCCACCGGTCACGGATGCGGGGCCGGAACCGGTCGAAGCGGGATTCGCAGTGCCGCACCGGGCCGATCACGCCGGCCGCGATGGCGCGGCGGACGGTCAGGAAGTCGCTGTCCCAGCGGCGGTTGTGGAAGACCGCGAGCAACCGGCTCCGGCTCCGCGCCGCCGCGCGCAGCGCGCGGGCCTCCGCGAGGTCGAGGGTGAGGGGCTTGTCGACGACGACGTGCTTGCCCGCCGCCAGGGCGGCCTGCGCGAGCGGGGCGTGGCTGTCGTTGGGGGAGGCGATCACCACGAGGTCGATCGCCGCCGACGTCGCGGCGGCGAACGGGTCGGCGACCACCGCAACGCCGGGCAGATCGGCCTCGACCCTGGCGGGATCGCGCGAGCCGACCACCCGGAGTTCGAGGCCCGCGACGGCGCGGATCAGGGGCGCGTGGAAGGTCCGGCCGGAATAGCCGTAGCCGATCAGGCCCACGCGGATCGCGGCGCTCACCGCGTCCGACCGCAGGCACGGTCCCTGAGCGGCGCCCGGAGCGGCACCCGGGGCGGCGCCGGGACCGGCACGGCCGCCATGAGATCGAGCATCCGCGCTTCTCTCCGGCAGGTCGAGGGCAAGTCCAAAGGCGGTTCCAACACTTTCCGGGCCTACATCCAGCAGATCTTTCCAGACAGACAACCCGCTCCAGCGCCATTCTTCCAGATCATCCCCGCGGCCGCGAAGATTAGCAGCGTGTTCCACGCCGCGCAAAGCCGGATCTGCGGCCGGCATCGCGCAGGACGGCCTCGAGCGCCGCCGCCGGCTCGTCCGAGCCGGGTCAGCGGCCGACGCGACGGGATCCGATGCCCCGCGGGCGCCCCTCCGGTGCCGCACGCTGCGGCGTATTGCCGGGCCCGCTGCGGCCGCCAGACCCGGATTCGTATTAATTCCGCCACACTGTTGTGGCCCTGCACCAGTCATGCCGTTCCTGAGACGCTCACGGACAGAGGAAGGCCCGTCGCCCGGCCCCGAGGGGGCCGGGGAGGGGGCGGGTCCGGACGCGTCCCTGGCGGAGTCCCTGCGGCCGGGCCCGCGCGGTCCGGGCTGGATCGGTGCCGCCATGGTGGTCACCGCCCTGGTCTCGGCGCTCGCGACCTTCCTGATCCTGGCCGGCGTGATCCGGGTGACGCCGACGCCGGCCTACGGCGTGACGCTGCTCGCCATCAACGCCGTCCTGGTGCTCGGGCTGGCCGTCATCATCGCCTGGGAGGCGCGGGTCTTCCTGCACGCCCGCAAGGCCAACGCCGCGGTGGCGCGCCTGCACACCCGCATCGTCGGCCTGTTCTCGCTGATCGCGATCCTGCCGACGATCCTGCTCGCCGTGGTGGCGTCCGTAACGATCGACCGCGGCCTGTCGCTCGGCTTCACCGACCGGGTCCGCGACGTGGTGCTCAAATCCGTGGAGGTGGCCGACGCCTACCAGGAGAACCAGTGCCAGAGCCTCGCCCGCGAGATCCGCATCCTCGCCGACGACCTCACCCGCGCCCGGCCGAACTTCGACGTGAACCGGGACTGGTTCCAGACCTTCCTGACCACCCGGGCGACCAATCTCGGCCTGCCGGTGGCGCAGATCATGCGCGGCCCCACCGAGGTGGTGGCCCGGGCCAAGATCGACATCCTCAAGACCAACCGCCTGCCCTCGGCGGCGGCCTTCGAGGACGCGGCCAACTCCGCCGACCCGATCTGCCTCCTGCCCACCGAGGGGCGGGTCTTCGCCGCGCTCCTGCGCATGCCGGCCTACGACGACGCCGTGCTGATGGTGCAGCGGGAGGTGAGCCAGCTCGCCATCGACTTCCCCGGCGTGTCCCGGGCGGCGGCCGCCGAGTACCTCACCTACGACTCGCTGCGGCGCTCGATCCAGATCACCTTCGCGTCGGTGTTCCTGCTGATCGCCCTGATCGCGCTCCTGTCGGCGGTGTGGTTCGGAATGAACTTCGCCAACCGGTTCGTGGCGCCGATCCGCCGGCTGATCAACGCCGCCGACCAGGTGGCGTCGGGCAACTTCTACGCTCAGGTGCCGACCAAGAAGACCAGCGGCGACCTCGCCCATCTCGGCGAGAGCTTCAACAAGATGACCCAGGAGTTGCGCCGCCAGCATGCCGGCCTGATCGCGGCGAGCGACCTGATCGACACCCGCCGCCGCTTCACGGAAGCCGTGCTGTCGGGGGTCTCGCCCGGAGTGATCGGCCTCGACGCGGCGGGCTTCGTCACCATCGCCAACCCGGCCGCCGAGCGGATGGTCGACCTGGAGAGCGACGCCCTGGTCGGCCAGCCGCTGGCCCGCGCGGTGCCGGAACTCGCGCCGGTGCTCGCCGAGAGCGAGGCGCGCCCGCGCAGCCTGCAGCAGCAGCAGGTCCAGCTCACCCGGTCCCGGGGCGAGCGCACCATCACGGTGCGGGTCACGAGCGAGCAGGCGCAGGGAGCCTCCCGCGGCTCGGTGGTGACGCTGGACGACATCACCGACCTCGTCCAGGCGCAGCGCAGCTCCGCCTGGGGGGACGTCGCCCGCCGCATCGCCCACGAGATCAAGAACCCGCTGACCCCGATCCAGCTCTCCGCCGAGCGGATCCGGCGCAAGTACGGGAAGGTCATCACCGCCGACAAGGAGGTGTTCGACCAGTGCACCGCCACGATCGTGCGCCAGGTGGACGAGATCAAGCGCATGGTCGACGAGTTCTCGGCCTTCGCGCGGATGCCCAAGCCGGCCATCGCGCCGAACGACCTCACCGAGATCGCCAAGCAGAACCTGTTCATGATGCGGGTCGCGCACCCGGACATCGACTTCGCGTTCTCGGCCCAGACAAACCCGGCCCAGGGCGGGGCCGGTGAATCCGAGAAGATCGTGGCGGCCTTCGACATCCGGCTGCTCAGCCAGGTGATCACCAACATCCTCAAGAACGCCGTCGAGGCGGTGGCCGAGGTGCCGGAGGCCGAGCTCGGCAAGGGCAAGATCTCCCTGAGCCTCGCCGTCGAGGACGGGTTCGCGGTGATCGCCGTCACCGACAACGGCAAGGGTTTCCCCGCCGAGGGGCGCCAGCGCCTGCTCGAGCCCTACATGACCACCCGCGAGGGTGGCACCGGGCTGGGGCTTGCCATCGTCAGCAAGGTGCTGGAGGAGCACGGCGGCGGGATCGAGCTGAACGACAATCCCGCCGGTCGCGGCGGGCAGGTGCGGATGCGGGTGCCGCGCGAGCACGGGCCCGAACCGTCCGCCGCCCTCGAGACCCGTCCCGTCACGACAGAGGAGAAGGGCGCCGCACCGACGGCCCCCCGGATCGCGGAGATGCACGCATGAGCGCCGATATCCTGATCGTCGACGACGAGGCCGACATCCGCGACCTCGTGGCCGGGATCCTGGACGACGAGGGCCACCGCTGCCGCACGGCCGGCGGCTCGGACGAGGCACTCGCCGCCATCGAGGCGCGCCGGCCGCACCTCGTCTTCCTCGACATCTGGCTGCAGGGCTCCCGGCTCGACGGCCTGCAGGTGCTCGACCTGATCAAGGCCGCCAATCCCGACCTGCCGGTGGTGATGATCTCGGGTCACGGCAACATCGAGACCGCGGTCTCGGCCATCAAGGCCGGCGCCTACGACTTCATCGAGAAGCCCTTCAAAGCCGACCGGCTGATCCTGGTGGCCGAGCGGGCGCTGGAAGCGTCGCGGCTGCGGCGCGAGGTCCGCGACCTGACGGCGCGCTCCGGCGCCGCCAACCGCATCGTCGGCGGCTCGCTGGCGATCAACCAGCTGCGCCAGACCCTCGACCGGGTGGCGCCCACCAACGCCCGGGTGATGATCACCGGCGCCTTGGGCGCCGGCAAGGAGCTCGCGGCGCGCAGCCTGCACAAGGCGTCGGCCCGCTCGAACGGCCCGTTCGTGCTGCTGAACGCGGCCGCGATCCTGCCCGAGACCATGGAGGCGGAGCTGTTCGGGGTCGAGGGCGAGAGCGGCCGGCGGGTCGGCGCCCTGGAGGAGGCCCATGGCGGCACCCTCTACCTCGACGAGGTCGCCGACATGCCGCGCGAGACCCAGAACCGGATCCTGCGCGTCCTCGTCGACCAGAACTTCCAGCGGGTCGGCGGCACGACGCGGGTCCACGTGGACGTCCGGATCATCTCCTCCTCCTCCCGGGACCTGCAGGAGGAGATCGCCGCGGGCCGCTTCCGCGAGGACCTGTTCCACCGCCTCTCGGTGGTGCCGATCCGGGTGCCGGCCCTGTCGGAGCGCCGGGAGGACGTGCCCGAGCTGATCCAGTTCTTCATGGACAACATCTCGTCCCAGACCGGCCTGCCCAAGCGCCGGATCGCCGAGGACGCGATGGCGGTGCTGCAGTCGCACAACTGGCCGGGCAACGTCCGCCAGCTCAAGAACAACGTCGAGCGGCTGATGATCCTGACCCAGGCCGACCCGGAGCAGGAGGTCACCTCCGAGATGCTGCCCTCCGAGATCGGCGCCCTGGTGCCGACCACCCCGGGGGGCGCGGGCGGCGAGAAGCTGATGAGCCTCGCGCTCCGGGAGGCCCGCGAGATCTTCGAGCGGGAATACCTCGTGGCGCAGATCGCGCGGTTCTCGGGCAACATCTCCCGCACCGCCGAATTCATCGGCATGGAGCGCTCGGCTCTACACCGCAAGTTGAAGTCCCTGGGCATCGGCCCGTGAGCCGGAGGACCGGGCGGACGCGGTGAAGGCGGTGTCGATCCGTCACGGATGAAGCCGGGGCGGGGGTTGCTTGCGCCCACGCTTTCGCCAAGTCATGGTGCTTGTATACAAAGCCGCGGTCGGGATGGTCGGACGATCCGGCCCGCGGCAGACCCATTCCGGACGGAACGAGCCGGGACAACAAGAAGGCCAAGAAGATGGCGGGCGAACGCGCACAGAACCTTCAGGACACCTTTCTCAACCATGTCCGCAAGAACAAGATCCCGCTGACCATCTTCCTCGTCAACGGCGTCAAGCTCCAGGGCGTGGTGACGTGGTTCGACAATTTCTGCGTGCTGCTCCGCCGGGACGGGCACTCGCAGCTGGTCTACAAGCACGCGATCTCCACGATCATGCCGGGCCACCCGGTGCAGCTGTTCGAGCCGGACGAGACCGCCGAGAAGGCGTGACGCCAGCGATGGGCGAGGGCGCCCGCCGGGGCTCTCCCGTCCCCCTCTGCGGGGCGGGTGGCGTCCGCAGGCGGTCGGGTCGGGACGAAGGCCCGCGAGGGCGAGCGACGGTGCAGGATGAGCCTGTGCCCGCGTCGGCGGAATCCGCCTCCTCCTGAGCCGGGGTTCCCCCTCCGGCGCCTGCCGACGCAGGGCCATCCTCTCCCGCAGAGAGGGGGCGTGCGGACGCGCGCGATCCGCACCTTTGCGGATATCTGTATCCGTGGCCGCCCGGCATCTTGGCCCGGCCCGCCCGCATCCCCATTCTGACGGATCCGACTTCTCGAACGAAGCCGCCGGCCTTCCGGCGGTGTCAAAGGCTGCATGACCGAAACGCTGACGTCCGGCGAAGCCCGCCTCCAGGCGCAGGCCGCCCCCGAGGGCGAGATCGCCGCGGCGACCCACACCCTGGTGATCGGCCCCTACCTCGCGCGCAGCGCGCACGGGACCGGGAACGGGCACGGATCGGCCGCGCCCCTGCGCTCCGTGGAGGCGCGGCTCGACGAGGCGACCGGACTCGCCGCCGCGATCGAGCTCGACGTGGTCGAGAGCCTCGCCATCAGCCTGCCGCGGATCCGCCCCTCGACCTATCTGGGCAAGGGCCGAGTCGAGGAGATCGCCGGCCTGATCCGCGCCCGGGAGATCGGCCTCGTCGTGATGGACTGCGCCCTCTCGCCCGTGCAGCAGCGCAACCTCGAGAAGGCCTGGGGCGCCAAGGTCATCGACCGCACCGGCCTGATCCTGGAGATCTTCGGGCGCCGCGCCTCGACCCGGGAGGGCACGCTCCAGGTGGAGCACGCCCACCTCGCCTACCAGAAGTCCCGGCTCGTCCGCTCCTGGACCCACCTGGAGCGCCAGCGCGGCGGCTTCGGCTTCCTGGGCGGCCCCGGCGAGACCCAGA
>Ga0160429_1001181_pt1 | contig 15230 bp, 15 predicted proteins | sample SolpanmetagenomR_FD_108199 | JGI IMG/M metagenome (GOLD analysis project Ga0160429, IMG submission 108199) | Solar panel surface microbial communities from Lawrence Berkeley National Laboratory, California, USA - R | ecosystem: Engineered > Built environment > Solar panel > Unclassified ...
AGGCCCTCGCGCAGCACTACCAGCCCGAGCAGGGCTGCCAGCAGCACCGAGCTACCCACGATAACCGGCGTGCCCACCGAGGCCGGCACCCCGCGCTTAAACACCACGAAGGTCAGTATTTCGGCCAGCCCCACGCTCAGGCCGGCCAGCGCGGCCAGCGCCAGGCCTTGGCCCGACACGGCCAGCGGCTGCCCCAGCAGCCTGAGGCGCACGAGCCACGCCGCGCCCAGCCCGGCCGCCACCACTTGCAAGACCACCGCGCCCACGGCCGGCGGCAGGTGCGCGGCGGCCAGCTTGATAAAAAAATTGTAGCCCGCCAGGCACAGGGCCGTGAGCAGGGCGAGCGGAAGCCAGTTTAGCATAGAAGGGTGGGCGCCGGGTGGCTGCGCAAGATATGCAGGGCCCGTTGGGCGGCGTCCGCATCCAGGCCCAGTAAGGGCTTGGTGATAACGCACCGATTCTTGATGGCCGGGGGTAGGCCGTGCAGCGACAGGTCGTCGTCGAGCACGACGTAGGTAGCCGGCGCGCCCGGCTGCGCCACCCACGCCGCAATCTCGGCGGCGCGGGCGCCAGCCGGGGGCAGCGTGGGTCGGTCGTTCACCTTTGTGATGGCCGCGGGCACCAGGCCCCGCGCGTGAAAAAATGCCGTCCACTGCGCCAGTGAGTAGTTAATGCGGTGCGAAGTCGTCAGGACCACGGCGGCGTTGGTGGCGGCCAGCACGGCGGCGAGGTTCGTCGTGGCGCGCGCATTGAATTTGAAGAAGCCGTCGGGTTCCGTTTCGACTGCTCGCCAGGCCGGCGTGGTGATTAAAACCCCATCTAAATCAAGTAGAATAACCATGCGTTGCGTAGGGGCTTGCGTTTATTTTGGCGCACTCGCGTTCGGTATAGTCCCCCAGCCAAGCGGCTACTCTTGCTCAAAAAGAGAAGCCCCGGCTGTTGGCGCAGCCAGGGCTTCGAGAAGTGTGGGGGTTTCGCAGAACCCTTTAACTTCTAGCAAGAATAGAAAGGAAAAACGCGAATAAACTGCTGCAAGCCCTGCTGGTGGGTTTTGCGGGAGGCCTGGGGAAAGCCGTTGGCGCGGCGCTCGGGGCCTACCTGCTGGCCCAGCTGGTTAGCTGGCTGCTGCGGTAGTTGAGTAAGGGGCCGGGCCGGGTGCCCGGCCCCTTATTTTCTTCGTAACGACTGCAAATATAACGGGTTGGGACAGGGGTTGGTTTTGGGCGTTTAAGGCGTGTGGTCAGTTGGCCCTAGCCAAATGCCCCAAAGTATAAGTAAGGAAGCTAAAAAGTAGAAATAAGTGGCAGAAGTGACTATTTTCTCTTGCTGTTCAATAGCAAACCGAATAGGTTGGCGATGCAGATTAGCTTTATTATGTTCCCGGTGCCAATTAGTTGCCCGTTTAATCATTATTGCAGCAAGTTGACAGAAAAAGGCAACCATCAGAACTATGCCAAAAGAAATTAAGGTATTGTCAATCTGGCTGCGAGCTTGAATGCCAGCAGGGAATACAATTCTTGTTGTCATGCTGCTGAGTGCAAAGTAGCCAATCACCCATAGGAAGGAAGAGAGGGCATTACGACGGCTTTTCTCTCGAAAGAGAACAAGTACAACATAATAATCAGCCGCTGCAAAAAAGAGAAGGAGCAGGAAGCGCATTTGTCCTTTAACTTTTACCGCAGCTTTTCCTTTAGTATCTCCAGTTCCACGGCCGGGGCAATGCGCTCGTACAAGATATTATACGCGGCCGTGGTGATGGGCATGTTCACCTTGAGCTGGCGGTTGAGCTCGTGAATGCTCTTCACGGCGTAATAGCCCTCGGCAATCATGTTCATCTCCAGCTGGGCCGATTTCACGGAGTAGCCGCGGCCCACCATGCTGCCGAAAGTGCGGTTGCGCGAGAACTGCGAGTAGGCCGTCACGAGCAAATCGCCGAGGTAGGCTGAAGCCGAGAGGTCGCGGGGCTGGGGCGAGATGGCCTGCAAGAAGCGCCGGATTTCCTGCACCGCGTTGCTCACCAGCACGGCCAGGAAGTTGTCGCCGTAGCCCAGGCCGTGGGCAATGCCGCCGGTGAGGGCGATGATGTTCTTCATCACGGCGCAGTACTCGATGCCGTCGAGGTCGGCGGCCGGGTGGGCGCTCACGTAGCGGTTGCGCAGCAGCTGGCTGAAGGCCAGGCCCAGCCCGCTCACGTCGGGCGAGCCGATGGTGAGGTAGCTCTGCTTTTCGAGGGCCACTTCCTCGGCGTGGCAGGGCCCGGCAATGACGCCGAGCTGGGCGGCCGGCAGCCGGAAGCGCTCCTGCACGTAGTCGGTGACGAGGACGTTCTTGCCGGGAATCATTCCCTTGATGGCCGACACCACGCCGCGCTTGTGGCGCAGCGCGTCGCGCCCCAGCTTGTCGAGCACGGGCTGCACGAAGGCGGCGGGCACGGCCAGCACCAGCCAGTCGGCCTCGAGCACGGCGTCGGCCAGGTCGGTGGTGGGAAAGACCAGGTTGCGGTCGAAGAGCACCGAGGAGAGGTAGCGCGGGTTGTGGCCGGTGCGTAGCAAATGCTGCACGTCGTCTTTCGAGCGCAGCCACCAGTCGACGCGGGCGCCGTTTTCGGAGAGGATTTTCGTCAGCGCGGTGGCCCAGGAGCCGCCGCCAATCAGGGCAATTTTTTCCATGGAGCAGGGGCGGGGCTAGCCGGCCCATCGGGAGTCAGGGGGAATTCAGCCCGCAAACTAGCGCCGGGGGGCGCATCTTTGCCGAAAATCCGCTTTTGCCATGCCTGCTGTCATCGCCGCTACCGCCGCTTTTATCGAAGAAAAATTTAAAGCCGAGGGCTCGGGCCACGACTGGCCGCACATCCGCCGGGTGTGGCAGGTGGCGCGGGCGCTGGCCGCCGGCACGCCCGGCACCGACCCGGAGGTAGCCGAGCTGGCGGCCCTGCTGCACGACATTGCCGACTGGAAATACCACGGTGGCGACTACGAGGCTGGCCCGCGCGCGGCCCGCGCCTGGCTGGCCAGCCAGGCGGTGCCGGAGGCCACCATCGCCCGCGTCGAGCAGGTCATTCGCGAAGTGAGTTTCAAGGGGTTGGGGGTCGACACGCCGGTGAGCAGCCCCGAGGCGGCCGTGGTGCAGGATGCCGACCGCCTTGATGCCATCGGGGCTATTGGGGTGGCGCGGGCCTTTGCCTACGGCGAGCACAAGGGCCGCCCCATGCACGACCCGGCCGTGCCCCCGGTGACGCACGCCGACTTCGAGCAGTACAAGCAGAGCACGGCGCCGACTATCAACCACTTCTACGAGAAGCTCTTGCACCTCAAGGACCGCCTGCACACGCCCGCCGCCCGGCAGCTGGCCGAGCGGCGACACGCGTTTATGGAGGAGTTCGTGGCGCAGTTTCTGGCTGAGTGGGACAGCACCGACGTGGCCCGGCCGGTGGGCGTTACCTTTACGGCATGATGATGGGCACCTTCCTTACCGCCGGCCGGGGCCGGTTTTTGCTGCTACTGCTGCTGGCCGGGCTGGGACTGGCTGGCTGCCGCACGTGCCCCATCGACGCCTGCCACGCCCGCAAGGCGCACTACCACAACGGGGTGAAGTACCGCGCCCGGCCCATCTGGAAGATGCAGTACCCGGCCGTGGGCGAGAAATATAAAAACCAGCACGACGGCGACACCAAGCGCAAGGACAGTGACCACAGCAAGTCGCTGAAGTAGTAGCCCGCGGCAGTAACTGCTGGCCGCTGGCCCGCCCCCAGCTGGGCTAGCCAGCGGCGGCCAGCCGGGGGCGGGTGAAACCGCCGGTAACTGAGCGACTTGGCGATTTCAGGTGTTTTCCGGCCGCAGAAGCGAAGCGGGCCGTTCGCTCGTCAGGTAGGCGGGGGCAGGCCCGGAAGCGCGCAGAAGCTAGGAAAAGCGGGTTTTTTGCCGTATCTTGCGCACGTAATAAGAGCGCGTCGGGAAAGACGGGGGAGTGGGCAGCGGGGGACTTCGGTCGCCTTTGGTGCCCGTGCAACGCCGGCTTCCTGACCTTTATCTTCTAACTTGAAGCAGATGGCCGAAGGCGAAAAAATAATCCCGATTAACATCGAAGACGAGATGCGCGGGGCCTACATCGACTACTCGATGTCGGTTATCATCTCGCGGGCGCTGCCCGACGTGCGCGACGGCCTCAAGCCCGTGCACCGGCGCGTGCTCTACGGCATGAGCGAGCTCGGGGTGAGCTACACCAAGAGCCACAAGAAATCGGCCCGTATCGTGGGCGAGGTGCTGGGTAAGTACCACCCGCACGGCGACAGCAGCGTGTACGACACCATGGTGCGCATGGCCCAGGACTGGAGCCTGCGCTACCCGCTCGTGGACGGGCAGGGTAACTTCGGCTCCATCGACGGCGACTCGCCGGCCGCCATGCGCTACACCGAGGCCCGCCTCAAGCGCCTGGCCGACGAGTTGCTCGGCGACCTCGACAAGGACACGGTAGACTTCCAGCCCAACTTCGACGACTCGTTGGAGGAACCTAGCGTGCTGCCGGCCAAGTTCCCGAACCTGCTCGTGAACGGCACCAGCGGCATTGCCGTGGGTATGGCCACCAACATGGCCCCCCACAATCTGACCGAAGTGGTGAATGGCATCGTGGCTTACCTCGACAACGAGGACATCACGGTGAGCGAATTGATGGAGCACATCACGGCGCCCGACTTCCCCACCGGCGGCATCATCTACGGCTACGAGGGCGTCAAGCAGGCCTTCGAAACCGGCCGGGGCCGCATCGTGCTGCGGGCCAAGCACCACTTCGAAACCCTGCCCAGCGGCAAGGAGCAGATTATCGTGACCGAGATACCTTACCAGGTAAACAAGGCCTCGATGATTGAAAAGACGGCCGCGCTCATCAACGACAAGAAAATCGAGGGCATCGCCGCCCTGCGCGACGAGAGCGACCGCGACGGCATGCGCATCGTATACGAGCTCAAGCGCGATGCCCTGAACACGGTGGTGCTCAACAACCTGTTCAAGTACACCCAGCTGCAATCTTCGTTCGGCGTCAACAACGTGGCCCTGGTAAAAGGCCGCCCGATGACGCTGGGGCTGCGTGACCTTATCAAGTACTTCGTCGAGCACCGCGAGGAAGTCATCGTGCGCCGCACCAAGTTCGAGCTGGCCGAGGCCAAAAAGCGCGCCCACATCCTGGAAGGCCTGCTCATCGCCCTCGACCACCTCGACGAGGTGATTAAGCTCATCCGCGACTCGCGCGACCCCGAGGTAGCCCGCATGGGGCTCATCGAGCGCTTCGCCCTGAGCGAGGTGCAGGCCCGTGCCATTCTCGACATGCGCTTGCAGCGCCTCACCGGCCTGGAGCGCGACAAGCTCGTGGCCGAGTTTGAGGAGCTCATGCGCCTCATCGACCGCCTCAACACCATCCTGGCTTCGGAAACCGAGCAGCGCGCCCTCATCAAGAGCGAGCTGCTGGAAATGCGCGAGCGCTACGGCGATGCGCGCCGCACGAGCATCAACCAGGCGGGCGGCGACTTCTCGATGGAGGACATGATTGCCGACGAGGCCATGGTGATTACCGTCAGCCGCGAGGGCTACATCAAGCGCACCAGCCTCGACGAGTACCGCACGCAGGGGCGGGGTGGGGTAGGTGCCCGCGGGGCCGGCTCCAAGCAGGACGACTTTACCGAGCACCTGTTCGTAGCCACCACCCACGAGTACCTGCTCATCTTTACCGAGCAGGGCCGCATGTTCTGGCTGCGGGCCTACGAAGTACCCGAAACGGCCAAAACCAGCAAGGGCACGCCGCTGCAAAACCTCATCGACAAGCCCAAGGAAGACGCCGTGCGCTCGGTACTCAACGTGCGCAACCTACGCTCGGCCGACTACCTGGAAAACACCTTCCTGATGTTCTGCACCGAGAAAGGCACGGTGAAGAAAACCCCGCTCGAAGCCTACTCGCGCCCTCGCGCGGCGGGCATCAACGCCATTACCATCAACGAAGACGACCGCCTGCTCGACGTGCAGCTGCTCTCGGGCAACTCGCAGGTGATTCTGGCCTCGCGCTCGGGTCGGGCCGTGCGCTTCCCCGAAGACAAGGTGCGCCCGATGGGCCGCACGGCGGCCGGGGTGCGCGGCATCACGCTCAGCGAGGAAGACGCCACCGATAAGGTAGTGGGCATGGTGTGCGTGGCCGAAGACAGCGGCGAAGAGCTGCTGGTGGTGAGCGACCACGGCTACGGCAAGCGCTCGGCCCTGGAAGAATACCGCATTACCAACCGGGGCGGCAAGGGCGTAAAAGCCATGCAGGTGACCGAGAAAACCGGCCAGCTGGTCAGCATCCAGGCCGTGACCGACGCCGACGATTTGATGATAATCAACCGTTCGGGCCTCACCATCCGCCTGAGCATGAGTGAGCTGCGGACCATCGGGCGGGCCACGCAGGGCGTGCGCCTGTTCAAGGTAGCCGCCAACGACGAGATTTCGTCGGTTGCTAAGGTGGCCGCCGCCGAGGTCGAGGAACTGGAGCCCCTGGCTTCGGAAGCCCTGGCTGGGACCGCGTCGTTCGAGTCGGGCAGTGTCGATACCCCGGCCGCCGCGCCGGCCGATTTCAGCGAGGGGGAAGCCCCAGTAGTTGAGGCCGACGAGCAGGAATAACCACTGCTAATGCTAGGAGAGGGGCGGCCCAGCGGGGTCGCCCCTTTTAGGGTCCAATTCGATTAATGGCACTTTACCTGGCTTTTTTTGGTAAACCACCCGGGCTGGGTACCCGTAGAGTGCGCCTGGCATCCCGTTTGCCGGGCGGACGTAGTTTTGTTTCCTCCTTCATTTCCCTTTTTCTTTCCTTCCAATGAAAAATTCCCTCCTGACGTTGGCCGCTACGGCCGCCCTGCTGGGCACCGCGGGCCTGGCCACGCCAGCCCTGGCCCAAAGCTCGGCGATTACGAGCGCTATCCTGAGCCAGAAAGCCGGGCAACTGGACAAGGCGCTGGAAAGCATCAACCAGGCCGTTACCAGCGATAAAACCAAAGACAAGGATAAAGCCAAGGCGTGGTTTACGCGCGGCGAGATTTATTACCAGTTGCTAGACCCTAATACCCAGGCCCTGTTTGCCAAATACACTAAGGACATGCAGCCCGGCGAGGCCCTGCAAAAAGCGGCCGAGTCGTACCAGAAAGCCCGGGAACTCGACGGTCCCACGGGCGAATACGGTAAGCAAGTGCCCGACCGCCTGCAAAATCTTTATGGGCTAGCCTTCAACGCCGGCGTAAAGAGCTACAACGACAAGGACTATGACAAGGCCATTGCCAACTACAAGCTGGCCTCGCAGATGAACCCCCAGGACACGACCGCCGTGCTCTACGGGGCTTATGCGTACTCAGCTAAACAGGATAACGCCGGTGCCAAGGCCGCTTACAACCAGTTGCTGGGGATGGATGCCTATAAAACCAAGCCGGCGCCGGTAGGGGTGTATACGCAATTGTTGCAAATCGCTCGTCAGGAGAAAAACGACGCGGAAGGCCAGAAGGTGTTGCAGCAAGCTCTGGCTGCGTACCCCAACAACAAGAACTTCCTCATCGAAGACCTGAACGTGGCCATGAGTGGTGGCAACGGCGCCGGGGCGCTCGATAAAATTACGAAGGCCATTGCCGCGGACCCCAACAATGCTAACCTGTACGCCGTGCGGGCTGGGGTCTACGATGCGCAGAAGAAGACCGACCTGGCCCAGGCCGATTACAAAAAGGCCATCGAACTGGACCCGAATAATTTCGATTCGCAGTTTAACATGGGTATCTACAACTTCAACCAGGCTGCTGGCCTCTACACCAAGGCCAGCAAGATGGATTTGAAGACTTACCAGCTCAAGGGTAAGCCCCTGGAGGCCCAAGGCAAGAAATACTTTGAAGCTTCGGTGCCCTATTTTGAGAAAGCACTGGAGTTGCAGCCCAATGACCCCAGCACGCTCAACGCGCTGCAAAAAGTTTACTTCCGCCTCGGGCGCAATGCTGATTCGGAAAAAATGGCGGCCCGTCTGCAAGCGGTTAAGAAGTAACTGATAGTTAATCCGCAAAAAAAAGCCCGGCCGTCAGACCGGGCTTTTTTTATAAGTAAGGGAAAGAGGTGAGGACGGGATAGTGGGAGGAGAACAGTCCGTGAGGCAGCATCAGTTTAACATAATATAAATTATAAGACAATTGTTGGTTCCGCTGAGTCGCTAGTCGGCTAGACAATGACGGCTAGTTTTACTCCATGCGGGTGTATTTACTCCATGCGGGTGTAACTAGGCTTCTAGGCTTCGGCGTATTGTGCTGGGGTGCCGAAGTGTCGTTGCGCTGCTGCTGGCCTGTTTTACCATTTCCCATTCATTGTAGTAGGCATTGGTAGCATTCGTGTTGTGCGCTGCCCGTAGTTGTTTGATTGGTTTATACAAGTGGCTTTGATAACGGTACCGTACCGTACGGTTTTTCTGGGAGTACGCTACCCGAAAGCATTCTTTGTAGCTGTAGCCACCTAAGTTTCTGACTAGTAGTTTCCAGTTTCAGTAGTTACTGCTCACTCGCAGGATATATTCTTCTCACCTACTTCTCCCTTGCTACCTCTTGGCTAGCCGGATTACGTAGAGAGTATAAAGTAGAGGGAAGGCATGAAAAAAAGTAGGTAGTAAAAAGGAGACTAGTTAAAGTATAAAAAAGTACAAAATAAACTAAGTTTTTTGTACTTTTTTATACTTTTAATCATAAGCTATTACTTTTACGCTCTTCTGCTTTATACTTGCCCTGTTTATACTCTCTTTTGACCTAATGCCTAAACTGATTGATTACCCCCGCACCAGCTACAGCGGTGCCTGGGAAGTAGCCGAAGTAGTGGATGACACAGGAGGCAAATGCGCCCTGGAAACCTGCGCCCGTAAGCTAAACCGCAAGGTCAGTGGCTCTTTCAAAGCCATTGTGGGCTCCGCAGTGAAATTTGGCTTACTCACCAGCAAGCGGGAAGTGCTAACAACGACAACGCTCTTCCGCCGCATAAAGCACGCTTACGACAAGCAGGAAGAACTACTGTTTCACCGCGAAGCCTTCCTCACCCCCCCCCTGTTTACGCAGCTCTGCCGTAAATTTCGCTCCCGCGAGTTGCCAGTAGCCATGCTGGATGTACTGCTGATGCGCGAGTTCGGCGTGGAAGAAATAAACGCGCAGGGCGTGGCCAAAGCCTTCGTAGACGGCGCTCACATGGTCGGGCTCCTCGACGAGCACAACATCGTGGCCGACATCGACCAGCTAGCCACCCAGCAGGGCCCCCGGCGCGAGCTAGCCAGCCCGGCCCTGGCCCCTAATGTTTTTCGGCAGGTACCCGCCGCTGCCCAGCCACTACCCGACGGAACCGACGATACGGAAGACCCTGACGAGACCGACGCCCCCGCTATTGCTACTAGCAGCCCACAAGCACCAGTGAGCAATGCTACAGCCCCGGAAACCCCAGTCACGGCCCCCGCACCCGCCAGTCACCAGCGGCCAGTCCCGGCTTCCCGACCCGCGCCACCCGGCACTTCCGATGCCATTGCCAATCTTTTTGGGCTAGGCCAACCCGCCGGTAAGCCTTCAGCGTCCGCCGCCGCACTGGACGCGACCCCACCCCCCGCGACTGCGTCCGCCCGGCCCCAGCCGATGGTAAGCACAGCTGTACAGCCGCCCCGAGCTACCCAGCCGCTCTTGTTTCACATTGAGCTAATCGGGCCAGGTATAAATACCCAGTTAGACGTGACCGAGCCCGAGGACTTACTGCTTATTCGTGCCCTACTTGATAAAATCGAGCGCCAGCTTCGCCGTTAGGTTCATAGGTTAACTAACAGACGCTCAGCTGCACACTTCCTTGTTTAATAATTATGTTAAGCAAAATTAGCTTGGGCGCCGGTTCTTTCACCTAGCAAAAGGTCCCGCGCCCTCAGGGTGGCGCGGGACCTTTTTTTACGCTCAAACTGATTACGCTTACTTACTTCTTTATTCTGGCAGGGGACGGCGCTGCCCGGCGCTGATGGTTTGGTGACGCTGCTGAAGCACCGCCAGCATCTCTTCGAGCGACGAGCCGGCGGCCCGCAGCAACACGAGCAGGTGGTACAGCAGGTCGGCGGCCTCGCCGGGCAAGCCGGCCCGGTTGCCGGCCATCGCATCGATGACGGTTTCGACGGCCTCCTCCCCTACTTTTTGGGCAATGCGCGCCAGGCCCTTCTCGAAGAGCCGCACCGTGTAGGAGCCCGGCTCGGCTTCGGGGTGCTGCTGGCGGTGGGCAATGAGGCGGTCCAACTCGGCCACCAAGGACAGGGCGGGCGTGGGCAGGGCCCCGCCCGCAGACTGCCCCAGCGGGGCCTCGAAGCAGCTGGTGGTGCCCCGGTGGCAGGTGGGCCCGTCGGGCTGGGCCAGCACGAGCACCGTATCCTGGTCGCAATCGACGTGCAGGCGCACCACCCGCAGGTAATTGCCGCTGGTTTCGCCCTTGGTCCAGAGGCGCTGCTTGGAACGCGAAAAAAACGTGACGCGGCCCTCGGCCTGCGTTTTTTGCCAGGCTTCGGCGTTGAAGTAGCCCAGCATGAGCACCTGCCCGGTGGTGGCATCCTGCACTACGGCGGGGATGAGCTGGTCGGGCATCTTTTGAAAATCTAACTCCATAAAGGGGAAACGGCGGAAACGGCGGGCTAGCCCCGCGCAATGAAACAAAGTAATACGGGCGGCCGGCTAGCTACGACTACTCCCCGGCCGGGGCAGGCTTGGGCTGCAGCAGGTCCCAGCGGTTGCCGTAGAGGTCCTCGAAGACGGCCACCGTGGCGTAGGCTTCCTCGCGGGGCGTTTCGTGGAAGTGCACCCCCCGGGCCCGCATGGCGTGGTAGTCGCGCCAGAAATCATCCGTTGTGAGAAACAGAAACACCCGGCCGCCGGTCTGGTCGCCGACCCTAGCCAGCTGCGCGGGACCGTCGGCCTGGGCCAGCAGCAGGGCACTGCCCCCGGCGGCGCCGGGCGGGGCCACGAGCACCCAGCGCTTGCCGCCGCCCAGGGGCGTATCGGCCACGAGCTGGAAGCCGACCTGCTGGGTGTAAAAGGCCAGGGCCTCGTCGTAGTCGCGCACTACCAGGGCGACGTGGGCTAGTTGCTGTTGCATCATCACTACGCAAAGAAAGATACCCCCTAGCCCACCGGGCGCATGGCGATGCCCTCGGCCAGCAGGTAGTTTTTGAGGCCCGCCACCGACAAGTCGCCGAAGTGAAAAACGCTGGCCGCCAGCGCCGCCTCGGCCCCGCCGGGGCGCAGCACGTCGCGAAAGTGCGGCGCCGCCCCCGCCCCGCCCGAGGCAATGACGGGCACCCCCACGGCGGCCGATACGGCGCTGGTCAGCCCCAGGGCGTAGCCGTCGCGGGTGCCGTCGTGGCTCATGCTGGTGAGCAGGAGTTCGCCCGCCCCGCGCGCGGCGGCCTCGCGGCACCAGGCCACGGCCTCGCGGCCGGCAGGGTGCCGGCCGCCGTGGGTGAAGACTTCCCACGTTTCGGCGGCGGGCTCGTCCCCAGAGGAGCGGGCGCTGGCCGCGAGGTCATTGGTCTGGCGGGCATCCACGGCCACCACGATGGCCTGCGAGCCGAAGCGCCGGGCCAGCTCGTCGATGAGGCCGGGCGCGCGCAAGACCGAGGAATTGAGGCTGACCTTGTCGGCGCCGCTCAGCAGCAGGGCCTCCACGTCGGCCACCGCCCCGATGCCCCCGCCCACGGTGAAGGGGATGTTGACCTCGCGGGCCACGTTGCGCACCAGCTCGATGAGGGTGCGGCGCTTCTCCACGGTGGCCGTGATGTCGAGCAGCACCAGCTCGTCGATACCCTCCTGGGCGTAGCGCGCGGCCAGGGCCACCGGGTCGCCGGCGTCGCGCAGGTTCACGAAGTTGGTGCCCTTGACGGTGCGGCCGTTCTGCACGTCGAGGCAGGCAATGAGGCGTTTGGTTAGCATAGTTCTCTTTCTAAAGTTCTTCAAACTTACCCACGATACCAGCGGTATGCAGGCACTGGGTTAGGGCTTGCAGGATAATAGCCTGTTGGAAGCGCGTGGCCGAATGGAAATTCAGCTACCACTCTTTCCTATCCACCCTCACTACAAAGTCTTCCGGCCACTGGCTTCTCAGGGGCGCGGCAAAGGCATAGCGCCGGCTTACGGGGCTACGAGCAACTTCGATAAGCTTGCCCGTGGTCGTGACAACTTGCGCCAGACAAGTAAAAACCGGCTCCGCACTGGCGAAATCCGCACGCGGTGGCAGCCGCAGGGTAAACGCGTATCCCATCTCACGTTGAGTCAGCAGCCCCGGTAATTACCTCATACCCGGCCGCCAGCGGCTCAAAGCTGGCCAGCTCGGCTACCTCGGGCAGCGGACGGGCCACTCCCAGCCGGTTCAGCCACACCGGGCGGATGCCCACGGCCAGGGCCCCTACTACGTCGGCCAGCCAGTTATCGCCCACCATCACGGTTTGGGTGGGGCTAGCCCCTAACCGCTGCAAGGCCGCCTCATAGATAGCGGGGTCAGGCTTGAGCACGCCCACGTCTTCCGAGGTGATAAGGGCATCGACCAGCTCGCTCATCCCCAGATAGCGCAGCTTTTCTTGCTGCTCGGCCAGGCGGTTGTTGGTCACGATGCCAATTTTATACGTTGGCTTCAGCGCCTGCAACAAAGCTAGCGCCCCGGCTACCGGCCGCCGCCGCTGCTGGTAGTGGCCATAATGCTGCGCGGCCAATTGCGCCGCCGCGGTGGCCGGGGCGGCGGGCTCGTAGGGAGCCAGCAGCCGCGCAAACCGCTGCCGGCGGGCATCCAGGTACGAGAGGCGGCCCGTCATCACCAACGGGTGCAGCTCTTCCAGCAGCTCGCTGTAGTGCTGGTAGAGGGTTTCGACCGGCACCGCTTGCAGCGCGGGCCACGCCGCCGCAGTGGCGGCCAGCGCCGCCCGCGCCGTACCCATGTGGTCGAAGAGGGTGTCGTCGAGGTCGAAGAGGATGGACGTAGTCATGGTAAATACACGGAGTAGGACGCTTCAACGGGTAGCCGCCGGGCGCAGGGCTACCTGAATCTGGGCCAGCAGCCTCGCCCCCACGTAGTGTCGGAACTGCGAATTACCCCGCTGCCCCCGGCGGTAGTACACGTCCCAGTAGCTGGCCACGCGTCCCTGGGTTTGCCGCCAATACAGGGGGTTTTCGGCAATCAGGGCCGCGTAGCTGGCCAGCAACGCGGGCGTGAGATGGGCCAACAACACGCCCAGAATCTCCTGCACGTATTCTCCCACCAGGCTAAAGGTGAAGGGCACCGTGCACGCGGCCGGCGCCCCCTGACTGAGCGCCAACAGGGCCTCCAAATGACGCTGCCGCACGTAGCCATCGTAGTGCCGCAGGTACAGGCAATGGAGGAGTTGCCGTTGACGATTGGGCAGGCGCAACCATACTTCCGGCGCGGGCTCCTGCACGTAGAGCCGGTAGGGTATGGCGAGCGGCGTGCCCTGCCAGGCAAGGGGGAGGACTGCTTCGGAAAAGAAGTCAGCCGGCCGCAGCAACTGCCCGTTAGCCAACCTACGCGCGGTATCCAGCGGCAGCAGGGCCAGCGCGGCCTGCACGTCACTGGCTTCGGCCTGCGGAAACAGCGCCGCCAGCCGCCGCAAGTCACGGCCGGGCTGGTACTCGCTGGCGGTAATCTCCCAGGGCCATTTCATTCGCTCGCGGCTGACTTCGCTACCTCCTTGACTTACCTACCTAGCCAACTCGGCCCGCAGCTCGGCTTCCGTAATCGTCCCCTCATAAATAGCCTTGCCGATGATGGCCCCGCTCATGCCCAGCTCGCGCATGGCAGCCACGTCGGCCACCGTCGTTACGCCGCCGCTGGCCACGAACTGCGCCGCCGGAAATTGCTGCCGCAGGGCGGCGTAGGTGTCGGTAGCGGGGCCTTGCAACTGGCCGTCGCGGCTCACGTCGGTGCAGATGAAGGTGGTGGCCCCGGCCGCCAGGTAGGCCCCGATGAAGCCCGTCAGGGTCTGGTCCGACTGCTCGGTCCAGGCGCTCACGGCAATGTGCTCGCCCTTAAAATCGGCCCCAATGATGATGCGGTCGGCCCCGAACCGGGCCAGCCACTCCCCCACCAGCGCCGGCTCGCGGGCCGCGATGCTGCCCGCCGTCAGCTGCGCCGCGCCGGCCGCAAACGCGGCCTGGGCCGAGGCCGTGGTCTGAATACCGCCCCCAAAGTCGATGTGCAGCCTGGTGTGCCGGGCAATGCGTTCGAGCACCGCCAACTGGCGCGGCTCGCGGGCGCGGGCGCCGTCGAGGTCGACCAGGTGCAGCCGGGTAGTCCCGAGCTGCTCGAAGTACTGGGCCTGGGCCAGCGGGTCGGCCGAGTAAGTGGTCTGGCGGGCAAAGTCGCCGCCGGTCAGGCGCACGCACGACCCGTTGATGAGGTCGATGGCGGGTATTATATCCATTTGAGAAATCCAAGCAGCGCCCAGCACGGCACGCTACTTAAAACATTTGTTAAATACTAAGTAAGGTCGGCGGTGAGGAAATTCTTCAGAATCTGCTCGCCCACCGGGCCGCTTTTCTCCACGTGAAACTGCACGCCGTAGAAGTTGCGGTAGCGCACCCCCGCGCTGAACGGCACCCCGGCCGGGTAGCTGGCCTGGGCAATGGTGTAGTCGCCCACCGGCGCGTAGTAGCTGTGCACGAAGTACACGTAGTCGGCCGCCGTAGGTTGTAGCGCCGGGGCTACCACTTGGTTCGAGTCCGACTGGGGGCTCAGTGCCTCCGCAGACCCTAACCCCGCGAAAAGCGGCGTTTGCAGGTCGTGGAGGTTGTTCCAACCCATATGGGGCACCTTGTGCGCCGCGTCGGGTGGCGTAAAGCGCACCACGTCGAAGGGCAGCATCCCCAGCAGTTCGGTGCCGCCGGCCGGGCCTTCCTGGCTGTGGCGGCCCAGCAGCTGCATCCCCAGGCAAATGCCCAGGAAGGGCTGCGTGAGCGTGGGCAGCACCTTATCGAGGCCGGCGGCGCGCAGCGCCCGCATGGCCGAGCTGGCCTCGCCCTCGCCCGGAAACAGCACCCGGTCGGCCCCGCGAATTACGGCGGGGTCCGAGGTGAGCGTGGCCTGCACCCCCAGCCGCTCCAGGGCGAAGAGCACCGACTGCACGTTGCCGCCCTGGTAGTCAATAACGGCGATGTTCATCTTACAACATTTGGTTAATCGGGCACTTTA
>Ga0160429_1001182_pt1 | contig 15220 bp, 16 predicted proteins | sample SolpanmetagenomR_FD_108199 | JGI IMG/M metagenome (GOLD analysis project Ga0160429, IMG submission 108199) | Solar panel surface microbial communities from Lawrence Berkeley National Laboratory, California, USA - R | ecosystem: Engineered > Built environment > Solar panel > Unclassified ...
GAAGAAGAAGATCGCCAGCAGGGTGCGGCGCCCGAACCGGTCGGCGAGCCAGCCCATCGGCAGGGCGCAGAGCCCGAAGGCCACGAAGGCGCCGGTGGCGAGCTGGATCAGTTCGCCGTAGCTCAGGCCCGTCTGCGTCGCGATCGCGATCACCGCGGTGGGGTAGATCAGCAGGACGAAGTGGTCGAGGGCATGCGCCACGTTGACGAAGCGCAGAGTCCGACGGGACAAGGTTTCGGCGTCCATCGGTCGGGGCTCTCCTCCGGCAGGAATCCTCCCGGGCTGCGGCTGGTGCTGACGCACCGGCAGCCTTTCGCAGGGACTTGCCTCCCGTTTATCTGACCCGTTGAATGGCGTCGGGCCGAATGTGTACGCGATCGGGCCAGGGAGACGCCGATGCGCTCGATCCGAGCGGAAGATTACCAGGTGGTCCCGCGTGCGGTCGCAGTGATGCCGAAGACCTTCGCGGCCGGCAGCAGCACGGACTGGCACCACCATCCGCGGGCCCAGTTCCTCTACGCCACCGCCGGCCTGATGATGGCCACGGCGGAGGCTGGGACCTGGGTCGTGCCGGAAGGCCATGCCCTTTGGATTCCGCCGGGCCTGCCGCACGCCGTCGTCATGCACGGAGATGTGGCGATGTGCTCGGCCTATCTTGCACGGGAGGCGATCGCCGGCTTTCCGGCTCGGGCCCGGGTGATCGAAGTCTCGGCCCTCCTCGCTGCGGCGCTGGTCGCCCTCACGAACGAGCCTGTGCTCTACGACGAGACCGGCCGGGGCGGGCACCTGGAGGCCATCATTCTCGACGAGATCGGACGCGCCCCCGAGACGCGCCTGACCCTGCCCCTGCCACGCGATGCCCGGCTCCGCCGGGTCTGCCTCAGGTTGATCGACGACCCGGCAGGAGCACGCGATCTCGATGCCTGGGCCGAGTGGGCGGGCCTGAGCCGCCGGACGCTGACGCGAGGATTCCGCCGGGAGACGGGTCTGACCTTCGGGCAATGGCGGGCGAGGGCCCGGGTCGTTCGGGCCCTCGCCCTCGCGGTCGATGGACAGGCGCCGCGCCAGGTGGCGGCCTCGGTCGGCTACCGCAGCCTCCAGGCCTTGCGGAGCCGGACACAGGCCCTGGTCGGCGGTGCGTGGGATGCCTGACGGGATCTCCCGTCCCGGAGGCGGCGTCCGGTGCCGCTGGCGAAGCGCATGAAAAAGCCCGCCCGGGCGAGACCGGGCGGGCGTCCTGATGGTGCCGTCGGCGTCAGGCGATCAGCAATCGTCGCCCTTCTTGCCGATCTCCTGGTTCGCGCCGGCATTGTTCATGGCACCCACCGTCCCGGGCGAGGCCGGCTGCTGGCCGCCCGCGAGGTTCTTGCTGGATGTGCCGACGCCGCCGCCCTGGTCGTTCTTGGCCTCCGAACCAGGCTTATCACCGACCATCTGGTTGGCGCCGACGTTGTTCATCGCGCCGACCGTTCCGGGGGAGGCGGGCTGCTGGCCGCCCGCGAGGTTCTTGCTGCCCTGGTCGGCCGTCGAGCTCTTGTCGTTCATCGTCTGCTGGCCCGGGCTGGTGCCCTTCGTCGAACCGGTGTTGCAGGGCGCGGCGAGCGCGGTCCCGGCCGTGATCGCGAAAATGGCAGCGGCTCCGGCAATCGTCGAGATTTTCACGTGGCGTTCCTCCGAGGGTGATGTCGGGAAGTATAATTCCGCGCCCGCGGATCGGTTCCCCGCCGGGATGGATCGTCCGGCAATAGAAATTGCCAACATGTCTCTGCATATCTCTGCCGCGCGTGCGCGATCGCCTGCACGCCGACGCCTGTCGCTCAAGATCATGGCGCCGCCGCAGTCACTTTTTCGCAGCCAGCATTATTCGGTTGCCGGCAAGATCATTCAGCCCTGGGCTCGGCCAATGCGCCGGTTGATGAAGACCCACGGGGCCGGCTCCTTGCTCTGTCACGCCCCCTCGAGGCTGTTTTCGGGTCCGGATCGGTGCCGACGGCGCAGCTTCGTCCGCCCGATCTCCCTCGCAGTGGCGCCCCGCGCTGAGGCGGAAAGCCGGGTGAGCCCACTCGGCCGGAATCGCTCACCAGCCGACGCAAATATCCGCTAGAGGCTGGGTATCCGGCCCGACGCCGCGAAGAGGTTCGCCATGTCAGATATCCTGCCCGAAGCCGTACCCGAAGCCTTCGATCCCCAGCCTGCCGCGGATCTGCTGCTGGCGGCCTATCGCGCGGGGCGGCAGCTCGTTGAGCTGCCCGAGGTCGTACGTCCGCGTACGATGTCCGAGGGCTACGACGTCCAGGACCGGCTCGTGGCTGCGCTCGGTGCGGAGTCTGCTGGCTGGAAGCTCGCCATCGGCAGCCACAAGGGCAAGCGCGGGTCGGGAGTCGGCCGCTCCATCGCCGGGCGGGTGCTGCGGGACCGGCTCCATGGGAACGGGGCCCAACTGCAGATGCCGCATGCCGGGGCGGTGACGATCGAGTTCGAGATCGCCTACGGAATCGCCCGTGACATCGCCCCCGACGCTCCCGTGGTTCCGGCGGCCGAGGTCGTCGGCGAGACCCGGGCGGCGTTCGAGCTCGTGCTGTCCCGCTACGTCGACCGCCGTGCTGTTGGCTGGCCGAGCTTCGCGGCCGACAATTCGGCTTTCCAGGCCCTGGTGCTCGGCCCCGTGCTGGCCACGGGAGACCTCGCCGAAGTGGCACGCAGCCTCGTGGTCGAAGTCGACGGCGTGGAGCGGGTCCGGGCCGTCAAAGGGGAGGACGAGACGGATCCCCTGGCCGCACTCACTGACCTGATGGCCGTGGCGCGCGAGCGCGGCATGACGATCCCGGCCGGCAGCCTCGTCTCCACGGGTACGCTCTCGGTGCCCTTCGACCTGACCGGCCCGGGTCGGATCACGGCCCGGTTCCTCGGCCAAAGCCTCGGGTTCACGCTCCTGTCGGTTTGACCGGATCGCTCGCGGAGCGCTCGGCCTCCGCCGCCCGCCGTGCCGCGCAGTCTGCCCGGATCTCGGCGCTCGATGCCCCCAGGGCCGGCGGCATGTGGCGGACGGGCAGGCGCTCTCCGTCGAGGCGGTAGGGTGGGGCGAGGACGTAGGCAGCAGGGACATGGGCGGCAGGAACATGGGCGGCGGGATCGGCGTCGCCGCCCTGCGGCAGCACGAGATTGCCGGCGCGGGCGCGGTCGGAGGTCAGGGCCTCGTGCAGGCCCAGGACCTCGCCGCAGGGGATACCGGCTGCGTCCAGCCGGGCGATGAGGTCGGCTCGGGTCCAGCGGGCCAGTTCGGCCTCGATCGCCGGCAGGAACTGCGCGCGGTTGCGTGAGCGCTCCAGGTTCGTGGCGAAGCGCGGGTCCGCGGCGAGGTCCGGTCGCTCCAGGACCGCCTCGCAAAGGCGGCGGTACTGCCCGTTGTTGCCTACCGCCAGCACGATGGGTCCGTCGCCGGCCTGGAACACGGCGTAGGGGGCGATGGACGGATGGGCGTTGCCGGCGCGGACAGGATCGTGCCCGCGCACCATCGCCTCCAGCCCGCAATAGGCGGTGAGCGCCAATCCGCAATCGAACAGGGCGAGCTCGATGTGACGCCCGCGCCCGGTGCGCTCGCGCTCGAACAGGGCGGCGAGCACCCCTTGGGCCGCGTATTGCCCCGTGAAGAGGTCGACCGCCGCGAGGCCGAACTTGAGGGGCGGCCGCTCGGCCTCGCCGTTGAGCGCCATCAGGCCGGCCTCGCCCTGGACCACGATGTCGTAGCCCGGGCGGGTCGCCTCCGGCCCGTCCGAGGCGTAGCCGGAGATCGAGCAGTAGATCAGGCGCGGATTCTCGGCGCTCAAGGTCGCGTAGCCGAGGCCCAGGCGATCGGCGCCCCCGGTCTTGAAGTTCTGCACCACCACGTCGCAGGTGCGGGCGAGGTCGCGCGCCACGGCGAGGCCCTCCGGGGTGGCAAGGTCGAGGGTGATCGAGCGCTTGTTGCGGTTGGCGGCGTCGAAGTACGAGGTGTTGCTGGGCCCCGTGCGCAGGCCCCAGTCGCGGGTGTCGTCGCCGCGTTCCGGATGCTCGACCTTGATCACCTCGGCGCCGAGGTCGCCGAGGCACATGGCGCTCCAGGGCCCGGCGAGCACGCGCGAGAGGTCGAGGACGCGGATGCCGTCGAGCGGCAGAGGCCGCGCGGGGGAGCGGGGGCCGTCATCGCGCGCCGTCGTCTCGACCATGGTCCGTTCCCCTCTCGTGCGGGCGGCATCCGTTCCGGCATTCGGGGCGCCGCTTCAAGCCGCGCCTGTCTATCAGGTTCGGTCCCGACCCCGGAACCGATTCCGGGCCGAACAGGTGGCCTCTCGGACGGGGCCTGATAGGGTCGCCGAAACACAGAAACCCGAGGAACCGCCCATGAACGCCCCGACGCGCCCGCCCGGCTCCGCTGCGCCCACCGCCCCCGCCTCGGCGAGCTTCGCCTGGGACGACCCCTTCCTCCTCGACGACCAGCTCACCGAGGACGAGCGCGCGATCCACGAGGCCGCCCGGGCCTTCGCGCAGGAGGAGCTGCTGCCCGGCATCGTCGAGGCCTACGCGCACGAGACCAGCAACCCGGAGCTGTTCCGGAAGATGGGCGAACGCGGGCTCCTCGGCGTCGCCCTGCCGGAGGCCTACGGCGGCGCTGGCGCCTCCTACGTCGCCTACGGCCTCGTGGCCCGCGCCGTCGAGGCGGTGGATTCCGGCTACCGCTCGATGATGAGCGTGCAATCCTCCCTGGTGATGTATCCGATCCACGCCTACGGCTCGGAGGCGCAGCGCCAGAAATTCCTGCCCAAGCTCGCCGCGGGGGCGTGGATCGGCTGCTTCGGCCTGACCGAGCCCGATGCCGGCTCGGATCCCGCCGGCATGAAGACGCGGGCGGTGAAGGTCGACGGCGGCTACCGCCTGTCGGGAGCCAAGATGTGGATCTCGAACGCGCCCTTCGCCGACGTCTTCGTGGTCTGGGCGAAGTCCGACGCCCACGACGACGCGATCCGGGGCTTCATCCTGGAGAAGGGCATGAAGGGCCTCTCCGCGCCGACCCTGAAGGGCAAGCTCTCCCTGCGCGCCTCCACCACGGGCGAGATCGTGATGGAGGATGTCGAGGTTGGCGAGGACGCGCTCCTGCCCAATGTCTCGGGCCTGAAGGGACCGTTCGGCTGCCTGAACCGAGCCCGCTACGGCATCGCCTGGGGCGCCATGGGGGCGGCGGAGGACTGTTGGCACCGGGCCCGGTCCTACACCCTGGAGCGCAAGCAGTTCGGCCGGCCGCTGGCCCAGACCCAGCTCGTGCAGAAAAAGCTCGCCGACATGCAGACCGAGATTGCCCTCGGATTCCAGGCCGCCCTGCGTGTCGGGCGCCTGTTCGACGAAGGCCGGATGGCGCCCGAGATGATCTCGCTGATCAAGCGCAACAATTGCGGCAAGGCGCTCGACATCGCCCGGGTCGCCCGCGACATGCACGGCGGCAACGGCATCATGGGCGAGTACCACGTGATGCGTCATGCCCAGAACCTTGAGACGGTGAACACCTACGAAGGCACGCACGACGTGCACGCGCTGATCCTCGGCCGGGCGCAGACGGGCCTGCAGGCCTTCTTCTGACGGAGCCGTCGGGACGCGGCGGGTCCACATCCGCATCATGCCGCGTCCCTGGTCTTCCTCGGAAAGGACTGGCATCGTTTCCCGGGGAGAGGATACCGCGCCGTGGCTCAGAGGGACGTGATGCCGTCGCCATCCCGGCGCCTGGGTCGCCCGCCGCGCGGGACCGAGGGCGACGTGCTGCTGCGCGTCCTCGACGCCGCCCGGGTCGTGTTCCTCACCGAGGGCTTCGAGGCGGCGAGCATCGACGCCATCGCGGGCTCGGCCGGCCTCTCGAAGAAGACGATCTACGCGCGCTTCGCCTCGAAGGTCGATCTCTTCGAAGCCGTGTGCGTGCGCTTCATCGAGGAGAACGTGCCCTCCATCGAGAAGGTGGCGGCGGAAGCCGGATCAGTGGAGGAGCGCCTCCACCGCATCGCCCTGGCGATCCTCGAGACCGTGGTCACGCCGGACTGCATCGCGTTCCGGCGGGTGATGGTGGCCGAGGCCGGACGCTTCCCGGAATTCGCCCGGGCCCTCCACGATTTCGGACTGGCGCGGGTGGTGCCCCTGGTGGAGCGCTGCCTGGAGGACGGCGTGCGCTCCGGTGCGATCGCGGTGGACGATGTCCGGCACGCGGCCGATGCCTTCCTGGGCCTGACCATCCGGGGATTCGTCGACCGGACGGAGCTGGGCCTGGAGCGGCCTGGCATGACCCACGTCAAGCGCGCGACGCTGAAGCGCTCGCTCGATTTCTTCCTGCGGGCGTGCCGGCCCTGATCCGCGGTCAGGCGGCCGGCGGGGCAGGGCGGCGGAGGCCGACCGCCAGGGGCAGCGCCCCGGCACAGAGCGCCGCCATGCTCCAGAACGCATCCGCCCCGAACCGCCCGTAGAGCCACCCGGACAGGCCGATCAGGACGGTGTTGGCGAGCCCGAGGCCGAGAGTCGCGTAGAGGGTCTGCGCAGTGGCGCCGCCGCGGGCGGGCACGAGGTCGGCCAGGAGGCGCATATTCGCCAGATGCAGCAGCGCGAAGGTGAAGCCGTGCAGCGCCTGGCCGATCGCCAGCATCGGCACCGCCACCGTCGTCGCCATGATCGCCCAGCGTAGGATCCCGGCACCGGCCGCCAGCATCGCAGCCCCGGCGGTGCCCAGGCGCTCCAGCAGCCAGGAGCCGCACAGGACGAACACCACGACCTCCGAGAGCACGGCCAGGGACCAGAGCAGGCTGACGGTGCCGGGGCCGAGGCCCGCTGCGCGCCAGCGGATCACCGCGAAGGCCTCGTGCAGGGCGTGGCTGCCGATGACGAGGGCCGCCACCAGGAGCACCCGCCGGAAGAGTGGAACCGCGAGCAGGTCACGCAGGGCGTTGCGGGTGGGCGCCTCCGGAAGCGGCGAACTCGGGTGCCCGATCCGTGGGGTCGCGGGCACCCGGCGGACGGCGAGGGCGGTGAGCAGGAACAGCAGGCCGCTCGACACCAGGATGCTGGGCAATCCGGCCCAAGCGACCGCCTGACCGGATACCAGGGTCGCCAGGATGAAGGCGGCCGAACCAGCGCCCCGGACCCAGCCATACGCGAAGGTCTTCTCCCGCTCCATCGCCGCGAGGGTGAGGGCGTCGGCCAGGGGAGCGAGGGCTGCGAGGGCGACGGCCTGCGCCAGGCCCAGGACGAGGAGCGCGGGAAAACCGTGCCCCAGGAGGGTGGCGAAGGCGAGGAGCCCGGCAGCGGCGGCTCCGGCGGCCAGGACAGCCCGGGTGGCGTCGAGGCGATCCGCGATCCGCCCCGCCACCGGTCCGGCCACGAGCCGCATCAGCGTTCCGGCGGCGAGAACGATCCCGATCTCGGAGGCGTCGAGCCCGCGCGCGTCGAGGAAGCTCGGGAGGAAGGGCGAGACCATCCCGTAGGCGGCGTAGAGGCAGCCCTGCAGGAAGACGAAGGCCGTAAAGGAGCCGCGCCCGGACCAGGCAGGGGGACCGCGCATCCGTCCAGCCTCCGTTCGTGCGCTCTGGGCCTCGGACTCCGCGTCCGGTTCCTCAGGGAAGCTCGACCCTCAGGGTGCCTTGGCAGGCGGGAAGGCGGTGCCGGGGCAGTTGGCGGCCAGCCCGGTCTCGCCGACGCGGTCGGGCGCGCAGGCGGGAATGGCCGGACGTCCGCCATTCTCGATGCGCGCCTCCTGCAGGCGGTCGTACTTCCAGAACCCGAGGCCGATCACCACCAGGATGGCCAGGAGGGCGGCACTCGCCAGGGGCAACCAGCGCGGCATCAGCGGGCGCTCGCGCCGGCTTCCGGCACAGGCTGGGTGTGGGCGGTGTCGCCGTGCTTGACGAAGGTGAACAGGATCACCCCCGCCAGGAGAGCGACGGCGGCGATGAAGACGGGGAACAGGCGACGCATCGGGAGGAAACCACGCTGATAGGACGAACCGCCGAAATCGCGCCGGCGGGTGCGGGTAACGCGCGGGCCGGGTCCGAGGTCGCAGGGCGGGCCTCACAAATTCGGCGAAGCGCCCGTCAGGCCAGGGTCGTCACCCGCTGGCCGGCCTCGCCGTAGCCGAGGCGCGCCCCCTCGCGGTTGACGATTCCGAAGCGCAGGGTCGCCTCCTGGAGATAGTCGATGGCCGCGATGAGGGCGCGTCGCGCCGGCTCCACGGCCTCGGGCTCGTCGTCGGCCGGCGTCTCGGCGAAGTTGACGGCGGCGATCAGCACCCGGTCGCGCTCGTCCTCGATCCGGCGGTCGCGCTCGACGCGGCCCCGGATCTCCGTGTCGAAGGCCGCCACCACGGCGAAGGGGAAGTCGTCGCGGCGCGATCCCCGGGGATAGGCCAGGGTCAGGCGACGGGCGACGTCGGCCGCGCGCCGGACCTGATCCGCGAGCTTGGCCTCTGCTAGCTTGGCCTCTGCGAGCTTGGCGTCCATGGAACACTCCGGCGCTGACGGGGGCCGTCGGCGCGGGGGCAACGCACCGCATCCGGTCCCTGGTTCCGGCCGTGCACCAATGCCGCTCCACCGCGTTATCGCCCCATGACGCATCCCACTTCGACCGATCCAGCCCCGACCGATTCCGCACCGCGCCTCGGCTTCTGCTGCAAGTTCATCCTCGAACCGCCCTCCGAGCCCTTCAAGACCCTGAAGGCCGCCCGCGAGGCGACCCTGCAGATGAACCTCACCCACGCCACCATGGCGCACCTGAAGAGCCTCGCGCCCGCCGCGCGTCGGGACAAGCTCGAAGGCCTCGTGCGCCACAACCTCGGCGCCCTGGAGCGCCAGGTGACCTGGGTCGCCGCCCGCCCCGTGATCGAGCGCCTGCTGCGGATCGCCAGCAACGTCCTGCCCGGCTACACCCATGCGGTGGCGCAGGACATCTACGCCGAGCCCGAGATGCGCCGCCTCGTCGAGGACGGCCTCGCCCGGATCGGCGGGATCGCCCGGGCCGGGGCGGTGCGCCTGAGCTTCCATCCCGGCCCGTTCTGCGTCATCGCCTCGCAGAACCCGGCAGCCCAGCGCAACGGCATCGAGGAGCTGGAGCACCACGCCGAGCTCATGGCAATGCTCGGCTATGGCCAGGGTTGGCACCCGCACGGGGCCCACATCAACATCCATGTCGGTGCCCGCGACCCCGGCATCGAAGGGTTTCGCGCGAGCCTGCCGAAGCTCTCCCAGACCGCCCGCGATCTCTTGACCGTGGAGAACGATGAGAACTTCTTCGGCCTCGACACGGTGCTCGGCCTCGCCGACGTCGTGCCGGTGGTGCTCGACCTGCACCACCACTGGGTCGAGAGCCGGGGTGCGTATATCGAGCCCGACGATCCCCGCGTCGCGCGGGTGCGCGAGTCCTGGCGGGGCGTGCGCCCCGTGGCCCATATCAGCGTCTCACGCGAGGGCCTGCTGGAAGGGCACGCCGCCGACGCCCTGCCGGACTTCGCCGCCCTGACCGAGGCGGGTCACAACTGGCGCGATCTCGCGGCCCATTCGGACATGATGTGGAACCGGGCCGTGAACGCCCTGGTGGCCCGTCACATGACCTGGGCGGATTTCGAGATCGAGGCCAAATCCAAGAACATCGCCTCGGCCGGCATCGCCGCCGAGATCGCCGCAACCCTGCCAACGGCGCAGATCGAGGTGGCGGCCTGACAAGAAGGCCCTCGCGTGGTCACCGCAACCCTGCCCACGGCGCAGATCGCGGTGGCGGCGCGAAAAGGGTCTCAGCCGCGCAGGAGTTTTTCCGCGCGCCGTTCAATGCCCGTGGTCGTGATCGTGGCCGTCAGGCTCCGGCAAGCTCAGGCCGAAATGACTGACGAGATCCTGCACCTGCCCCGGGCTGAGATGGCGCGGGTTGAGGTTGCGCAGGAGGAGGTAGAGCTTGGCCGTCTCTTCCAGCTCCTCGGTGGCGAAGACGGCATTTTCCAGGGTGGTGCCGGCCACCACCGGGCCGTGATTGGCCAGCAGCACCGAGGCGTAGCGACCGGCCAGACCCCGGATCGCATCCGCCACCGCCGGATCGCCGGGGCGATAGTACGGCACCAGGGCCGTGGCCCCGGCCCGCATCAGGTAATAGGGCGTCAGCGGCGGCAGCACCGCCTTCGGGTCGATCTCGGGCAGCATCGACACCGCCACCGCGTGGGTCGAGTGCAGGTGGACGATGGCGCGGGCCTCCGTTCGGCTGTCGTAGAGCGCCGCGTGCAGTGGGATCTCCTTCGTCGGTGCATGGCCCGAGACCAGGGTGCCGGCGGCGTCGAGGCGCGTGATCGTCGCCGGGTCGAGGAAGCCCAACGAGGCGTTGGTCGGCGTCACCAGCCAGCCGCCGTCGTCGAGACGCAGGGAGATGTTGCCCGACGAGCCCGGCGTCAGGCCGCGCTCGAACAGCGAGCGGCCGAACCGGCAGATCTGCTCGCGAAGCTTCGATTCGTTCATGGGATACCTTCAGGTCACCGGAGGGCGGGGCGATCTCAGGCGGTGGCGCCCGCGATCAGTTCGTAGCCGAGATCGACGGTCTCGGCCGGGCCGTCGGCGGCGAGGCGCTCGGCGGCGGCGGCGCCGATCTCCAGGCGCGGCGTGCGGATGGTGGTCAGTGGCTGCGGCAGGGCGGCGGCGATGTCGAGGGCGTTGAAGCCGAACAGGGCGAGGCGTCCCGGCACCGCGATCCCGTCCGTCAAGCAGTGGAAGTAGCCGCCCAGCGCCATGTCGTCGTTGGAGAAGTAGACCGCGTCGAGGTCGGGCCGGCGGGCGACCAGCCGTGCCAGGGCTTCCCGCCCGGCCGCGGCCGAAGACGGTCCGGCCGCGATCTCGCGCTCCGCCAGGGGACAGCCCGCCTCCTGAAGGGTTTCGCAGAACCCCACGAGCCGCTTGGCGGCGCGGAGATCCTGCGTGATGTCGTGGCCAACATAGCCGATGCGTCGGTAGCCCCGCTCCAGGAGGTGCCGGGCGCTGTCGCAGCCCACCGCCCGGTTGGAGAATCCCACCACGATGTCGAGTCCGGCCCCGTCGGTGTCGATCATCTCGACGATGCGGATGCCGCTCGCCCGCAGGCGGGCGAGCGCGCCGGGCGTGTGCTCCAGACCGGTGACGATGAGGCCGGCGGGCCGCCAGGAGAGGAGGGCGCCGATCAACGCCTCCTCGCGCTCGGGGTCGTAATCGGAGACCCCGATCACGCTCTGGAAGCCGCCGCGGTCGAGGACCGCCGTGGCGCCCCGCAGGAGGTCCGGAAACACGATGTTGGTGAGCGACGGGATCACGATGCCCACGAGCTTGGCCCCCGCCGTGGAGCCGGAGCCTGCCAGCATGCCGGCGAGGCGGTTCGGGACGTAGCCCAGGCGGGCCACCGCCTCCGCGACCCGATCCTGCGTAGCCTTCGAGAACGAGCCCTGGTTGCGCAGGACGCGCGAGACCGTGCTCTCGCCGACACCGGCTTCGCGGGCCACGTCGGACAGGGTCACGAGTCGGCGCTCGGGCTCCTGCAGGGACCTCTGGACGTTCATCGTCGACCTTCATCTCTGGTCCCGGGCTGCACAGCCCATAGCAAGCTTAGTTGAGCACAACAATCAGATTGGCAGCGCTGCCAACATCTGTTACGCAAGATGCAAGCGCTGCCAAGACGAGTAGTGCCGCGATAAGATGGTGCAACGCCAGAACGGCGACGCGCAAAGCGCGCCGGCAGGAGGAAACATGAGCGTGCAGGCCGCAACCGCGCGGGGCGTCGATGCGCCCGCAGCGGATTTCGTCGAACAGACCTATCGCAAAGTGTTCTGGCGGCTCGTGCCGTTCCTGATGCTCTGCTACGTGGTCGCCTATCTCGACCGCGTCAACGTGGGCTTTGCCAAGCTGCAGATGTCCCAGGAGCTCGGCTTCAGCGAGACCGTCTACGGCCTGGGCGCCGGCTTGTTCTTCATCGGCTACTTCCTGTTCGAGGTTCCCTCGAACGTGATCCTGCACCGGGTCGGTGCCCGGGTCTGGATCGCCCGCATCATGATCACCTGGGGCATCATCTCCGCCGGGTTCATGTTCGTGAACTCGGCCACCTCGTTCTACATCATGCGCTTCCTGCTCGGCTTGGCCGAGGCCGGCTTCTACCCGGGCGTGATCCTCTACACCACGACCTGGTTCCCAGCCCATCGCCGCGCCCGCGTGATCGCGGTGTTCATGTCGGCGATTCCCGTTTCCGGCATCTTCGGCAACCCGCTCTCCGGCTGGATCATGGACGCCTTCAACGGCGCCTACGGCCTGTCCGGCTGGCAGTGGATGTTCGTGGTCGAGGCGGTGCCGGCGGTGCTGGTGGGCCTCGCGGTGTTCTTCTACCTCGACAACCGTCCCTCCGAGGCCAAATGGCTCAATCCGGCGGAGCAGCAGGTCATCGAGCGCGACATCGCCGCCGACGGCGCCGGCAAGGAGCAGAGCCCGCATTCCATCGCCACTGTGTTCCGCAACGGCCGGATCTGGTTCATGAGCCTGATCTACTTCGCCTTCGTCACCGGCCAGTACGGCCTGACCTTCTGGATGCCGACCATCGTCAAGGCCTCGGGCATCCAGGGCAACCTGAACATCGGCCTCGTCAGCGCGATCCCGTTCCTGTTCGCGGTCTTCGTGATGATCCTGCTCGGCCGCAATTCCGACCGGATGCGCGAGCGGCGCTGGCACCTCATCGTCCCCGCCCTCTGCGGCGCGGTGGGCTTCGTGGTCGCCGCGAGTGCGGGCAGCACCGTCGTGGCCATCGCGGCGCTCGCCGTGGCCGCCGGCGGCGTGCTCACCTGCGCGCCTCTGTTCTGGTCCCTGCCCACCGCTTTCCTCAGCGGCGCCGGGGCGGCCGCCGGCATCGCGCTGATCAACTCGGTGGGCAACCTCGCGGGCTTTGCCAGCCCCTACGTCATCGGCGCCCTGCGGGATTCCACCGGCAGCACCGCCGCCGGCATGTATGCCCTCGCCGGCATGCTGGTGATCGGCGCGGTCTGCGTGTTCGTTACTCCGAAGCACGTGGTCAATCGCTGAACCGCCGACGCCGGCGGCTCAGCCCCGCCGGCTTCTTTCCCGACAGGATACCCGACAGGTCCCCATGAGCAGCAACACCCAGACCCTGCGCGCCGCCGTCATCGGCCTCGGCTCCATGGGCGCCGGCATGGCCGGCGCGCTCCTGAGGGCCGGCTTCGAGGTTTCGGCCTGCGACGTGAACGCGGACGCCGTCGCGCGCTTTGCCGCGACCGGCGGGCGGGCGGCGGCGAACCCCGCGGCGGCGGCCGAGGGCGCCGACGTGGTGGTCTGCGTCGTGGTCAACGCCGCCCAGACCGAGGCCGTGCTGTTCGGGCCCGGCGGCGCCGCCGAAACCATGCGGGCGGGCGCGGTGTTCGTCGCCTCCGCCACCATGGACCCGGCCGTCGCCCGGCGCCTCGCGGCGCGTCTGGAGGAGACCGGCCGCCACTACCTCGACGCACCGATGAGCGGGGGCGCCGTGCGCGCAGCCGAAGGCGAACTCACCTTCCTGTCCTCCGGCACCAAGGCGGCCTTCGACGCGGCGCGCCCGGCCCTCGAGGCCATGGCCGGCAAGCTCTACGAGCTCGGCGACGCGGCCGGGCAGGGCGCCGCCTTCAAGATGATCAACCAGTTGCTCGCGGGCGTGCACATCGCCGCCGCCAGCGAGGCCATGAGCTTTGCCGCCAAGCAGGGCCTGGACCTCCGCAAGGTCTACGAGGTGATCACGGCCTCGGCCGGCAATTCCTGGATGTTCGAGAACCGCATGCCGCATGTCCTCGACGGTGATTACAGCCCGAAAAGCGCGGTCGACATCTTCGTCAAGGATCTTGGCATCGTGCAGGACATGGCGCGGGCGGAAAAGTACCCCGTACCGGTCGCAGCCGCCGCGCTGCAGATGTTCCTGATGGCGTCCGGCTCCGGCATGGGCCGGGACGACGACGCCTCGGTGGCTCGCCTCTACGCGCAGGTGGCCGGGGTCACCCTGCCGTCGTCCAAGGCCTGAAGGGAAACCGAGACCATGCCGCGCTTTGCCGCCAATCTCACCCTGATGTTCACCGAACACGCCTTTCTCGACCGCTTCGCGGCGGCGGCGCAGGCGGGCTTCACCGCCGTGGAGTTCCTGTTCCCCTACGACCATCCGCCCGAGGCCATCGCCGAGCGTCTGGCGCGGTTCGGGCTGACCCAGGCCTTGTTCAACCTGCCACCGGGCGACTGGGCGGCGGGCGAGCGTGGCCTCGCCGCCCTGCCGGATCGGTTCGCCGAGCTGCAGGCGGGCGTCGAGACCGGGCTGACCTACGCGCAGGCCACGGGCGTCGCCCGGGTTCACCTCATGGCCGGCATGGCCGATGCCGCCGATCCGCAGGCGCAAGCAGCCTATCGCCGGGCCGTGGCCTGGACGGCCGAGCGCGTGGCGCGCGAAGGGCTCGACCTTGTGCTGGAGCCGATCAACGCCCGCAACATGCCGGGCTATTTCCTCAACGACTTCGGCGACGCCGCCCGCCTGATCACGGACCTCGCCCTGCCGAACCTGAAGCTTCAGTTCGACCTCTACCACTGCCAGATCCTGCACGGGGACGTGACCACCCGCCTGCGCGATCTGATGCCGATGGTCGGGCACGTACAGACTGCCAGCGTCCCGGCCCGGCACGAGCCCGGCACCGGCGAGATGAACGACGCCTTCCTCTTCGCCGAGCTCGACCGGCTCGGCTACGCGGGCTTCGTCGGCTGCGAGTACAACCCGGCCGCCGGCACGGAGGCGGGCCTGCGCTGGTTCGAGCCCTATCGCGCCTCGCAGGTCCGGGAGGCCGGCCGATGAGCCTCGCCCTCGGATCGGTGGCCGACGATTATACCGGCGCCTCGGACCTCGCCAACACGCTCACCAAGGGGGGGCTGCGCACGGTGCAGACCATCGGCATCCCCACCGACGACCTGGATCTGGCCGGCGTCGACGCCGTGGTGGTGGCCCTGAAGAGCCGCTCCATCCCGGCCGCGGAGGCCGTGGTGCGCTCCCGTGCGGCCGAGGCCTGGTTGCGCGGACAGGGCGCCGCCCACGTCTTGTTCAAGATCTGCTCGACCTTCGATTCCACTGATGCGGGGAATATCGGCCCCGTCCTGGACGCCCTGCGCGGCGATGCCGGCGAAACCATCGCCCTGGTCACCCCCGCCTTCCCGGAAAC
>Ga0160429_1001183_pt1 | contig 15215 bp, 14 predicted proteins | sample SolpanmetagenomR_FD_108199 | JGI IMG/M metagenome (GOLD analysis project Ga0160429, IMG submission 108199) | Solar panel surface microbial communities from Lawrence Berkeley National Laboratory, California, USA - R | ecosystem: Engineered > Built environment > Solar panel > Unclassified ...
CGCGCCAGCCACAGCACTGCCTCCACAAAGCGGCGGTTGTCCTGCCCGCGCCCACCACTCGTGCCCGCCCGGCCTGGCAAGAGCGGCGCGATACGCGCCCACTGCGCGTCCGTCAACAAATACTCCATGACCCAAGATAGTAACCACTGTTAACACTTCCTAGTCCCTGCTCACCGCTGAGCGGCCTTGTTGCAGTGGCCTTGTTCTCGTAGGGATAGCGTTTGAGCGGGTTGCCCCTACCGCGCCCGGCGAACACAACGCCAGCGGACGTTTTCCGAACCAGCCCTGGCAGATTTTTCGGTAGGCGGGCGGCGAAGCGCGGTTGGCTGGCCTACCTTTGTCGCAACTTACGTAGTGCTACGTGCGGGCTCTTTTCTCCTTTCTACTCATTTCCCTGGTGCTGCTGCAAACGTTCAGCCGCGAGGTGTTAGTAGCGGATTTTACCCTGCGCCGGGCTACCATTACGGCCCGTTTTTGCATCAACAAAGCCCGGCCGCAGCTGCATTGCGATGGCCAGTGCTACTTCGCCAAACAGCTCAAAAAGCAGGAGCAGCGCGAGAGTAAGGCCCCCAATACCCTCAAGGAAAAGCTGCCTATGCTGCCGCTGCTTTTCGGCAGCCCGCTGCCCCTAGCCCCGCTACGCTGGGCCAGCGCGCCCACGGACTACGGTGCCTATTGCCTAGCTCAAGTGCCCGCCAACGCAGCCCGGGGCCTTTTTCGGCCGCCCCAGGCCTAGCCGCAGCTTTTCGCTAGGGTAGTTTTTGGGCGGCGGCTGACAAAGCCCAGCTTTACCAGCGCGTGCGCTTTTGTGGGCTCCGCGTTTTGGGTACCGGTGGCCGGCTGCACCTGCCGGGCCGGGCCCTTGACTGCCCTCACTGGCGCTGGCCTGCTTCCGCAATGGCGGCCGGTTTGCTGCCCTTGCCCACGCGGCGGGCCACTCCCTCTGTCAACTGGTCGCCTTGGGTACTTTCGCTTACTTCTTCCTTTTAAGTTATTGGCTCTTTTTAACCCCAACCGGCTCAGTACGCCGGGTTCCTGTTGCTGGCTGCCGCTACTGGCTGGCTTGGCTTTACTGCCCGGCGGCGTGGCGCGGGCCCAAACCACCCGCCCGACCGCCGACTCGGCGCGCCACCAGCCCAAAGAGCTGGAGGAAATAGTAGTGCAGGGTCGCTACTACCGCCAGTACAACCCCAAGGCGGTATCGAGCGCGCTGCGGCTGCAAACGCCACTGCTTCAGCTCTCCCAAAACATCCAGGTAATCACGCCCGAAGTTATTCGCGACCAGGCGGTGGTGAACACCGCCGACGGCCTCACCCGCAACGTGAGCGGCGTGACGCGCCAGGAAATATCCAACAACCTGGGGCCGCTAATGCTGATGCGGGGCGGACAAATCGCCACCCTGCGCAACGGCGTGGACCTAACGCCCATCTTCCGCGGGCCGGTGCCCGACGATGCGGCCGTTATCGACCAGGTCGAGTTTATCAAGGGGCCGTCGCTGTTTATGAACAACCTCGGCGACCCGGCTGGCAGCTTCAACGTGGTGACCAAGCAGCCCACCGGCACGCCGCGCTACGCGGCGAGCGCCTTGGTAGGCAGCTACCAGTTTTACCGCCTGGCCGCCGACCTCGACGGTGTGCTCGACAAAGCCGGTAAGCTGCGCTACCGATTCAATGGCATGGCAAGCAGCAGCAACTCGTTTGTGGAGGGCGATTTCAACAAGCGCCTGCTGGTGGCCCCGGTGGTGCAGTACCGCTTCAGCGACCGCACGTCGCTCACGGCCGAGTACACGTTTCAGGCCTTCCGCTACGGGCTGTATAGCCCCATCGTGATGACGCCCAATGGTTTTGGCAGCCTGCCGCGCGGCTTCACCATCAGCGAGCCCAGCCTCGACCCCATTCGGGTGCGCGACCATTCGGGCTTTCTGACCCTAGCCCACCAGCTTAGCCCCGGCTGGCAGCTCACGGCGCGGGGCGCTTTTTTGGTGGATAACAGCGAGGGCGCCTACCTCTGGGTCACGGGCGTAAACCGGACCAACCCCAATGTGCTGCTGCGCAACCCCAAGTACGACCTCAACCGCACGCAGGTGCTTTCGGAGCAGGCCTTCGTGAACGGCAAGCTCAGCACCGGCCCCGTAACGCACCAGCTGCTGGGCGGCCTCGATGTCAACCAGAAGAAGTTTCTGGCGGCCAACTATGTCGAATACAACACTACCGCGGCGGGCACGCTCGTGTACTATCCGCTCGACGTGACGAACCCGCAATACGGCGCCGAAATCCCGAACTACCACGCCCCCAATGGGCTAGCCGACCGCAACACCGCCCAAACCATCGACTACTACTCGGGCTACGCGCTGGATGAGCTGGGCTTTTTCGCCAACAAGCTGCGCCTGACCCTAGCCGCCCGCTACACCTCGGTGCGCACCAGCAACGATGTGGCGGGCCTCAGCACCACGTCTAGCGACCATGCCCTGACGCCCCGCGTGGGCCTGAGCTACAGCGTATCGCCGAGCTTATCGGTGTACGGCTTAGTTGACCGCAGCCTGGTGCCGCAGGCCGGCGTGACGAGTAGCGGTGCGGCCATTGCCCCGCTGCGGGGCACCAACCGCGAAATCGGGGTGAAGAAAAACTGGCTCGACGGGCGTTGGACCTCGACCGTGGCCGCGTACTACATCACGCGCTCGGGCATCGTGGCCACCGACCCCAACGACAGCCGCTACCGCCTGGCCGTGGGCGAAAACCACGCCCAGGGCGTGGACCTCGATGTGGTGGGCCAGGTGGTGCGCGGCCTCAACGTGGTGGTGAACTACGCCTACACCGACTCCAAAATAGACCAGGACCTGAACCCGCTGCTGGTGGGCGCCCGCACGCCGCTCTACGTGAAGCACGTGCAAAATACCTGGCTCAACTACGAGCTGCCGGCGCGCCTGGCGCGGGGCCTGAGCTTTTCGCTAGGGTACCAGTACCAGGCCGGCCGGGGCGGGCGCTACGCCGTGGCCACGCCCTATGACATCCCCGATTACTTCCGCCTCGATGGCGGCGTGGGCTGGCAGTCGGCGCACGTCAAGCTTAATCTATTGGTTAACAACCTCCTGAATAAGGACCTCATTGCCACGCCCTGGCTTCGCAATGGGCTGTATTACTGGGTGCCGCAGTCGCCGGTTAGTGGGCGGCTGTCGGCGAGCTACGTGTTTTAAGTTCATCACCCCCAGAGAGGCGCCGGGGGCAACACGCCTGGGCAACGTTTCCAAACTTTACTATCTCATGCTAAAAGCCGAAAAACTCACCAAGCGCTTTGGCGCGCACCTGGCCCTGGATAGCCTCGACCTGGAGGTGCGGGCCGGGGAGGTGTACTGCCTGCTGGGCTCCAACGGGGCTGGCAAGTCGACGACTATCAACATTTTTCTGGGCTTTATGCCGGCCAGCAGCGGACGGGCCCTCATCGACGGGCTGGAGGTGGCCGTGAACAACCACGCCACGCGCAACCTGGTGGCCTACATTCCCGAAATCGTGAACCTCTACCCCACGCTCACGGGGCTCGAAAACCTGGCGTTTTTCAGCGGGCTCTCGGGCTACCGCTACTCGCGGGCCGAGCTGGCGGCCTTCACCCAAACGGCGGGCTTGCAGCCGGCGGCCCTCGACCAGCGCGTGGGCGGCTACTCCAAGGGCATGCGCCAGAAGGTGGGCATTGCCATTGCGCTGGCCAAGCAGGCCAAGGCGCTGTTTCTGGATGAGCCCACGTCGGGCCTCGACCCGCACGCGGCCAACGAGTTTGCGCAGGTTATTACCCGGCTCAGCGGCCAGGGCGTGAGCACCCTCATGGCCACCCACGACCTGCTGATGGCCAAAAACCTGGGCCACCGCATCGGCATCATGCACCAGGGCCGCTTGCAGCAGGAGCTAGCCTCGGCGGCCGTGTCCTACGCCGACCTCACCGACCTCTACCTCACCACCGTAAACCAGCCCGCGTAGATGATTTGGTTGATTGTCCGCAAAGAACTGACCGAGCTGGTGCGCACTGCCAAAGTAGGCTGGCTGCTGGCCGGTATGGCCGCCCTGCTGGGGCTAGCCCTCTACAATGGCTATGCCTACGCCACCACCCACAGCCAGCTGCTGCGCGAGTCGCAGGAGACTACTTACCAGCAATTTATCTCGCAGGGCGACAAAAACCCGCACCTGGGGGCGCACTTCGGCTTTTATGCCTACAAGCCCACCGCCGACCTGGCCCTGGTCGATAACGGCCTGGAAGACTATACCGGCAACTCGTTTTACTTGGAGCCGCACCGGCGCGGCATCGTGCGGTTTAAGGAAGTGAGCGATGCTACCGGGCTGCGCAGCTTCGGCTTTCTGAATGTGGGGTATTTCGCGCAGTTTTTGCTGCCGCTATTTATCTTCTTAATCACCCACGGCATTTTCGCCAAGGAGTGGGAAAACGGCACCATTAAGCTGCTGCTGAGCGCCCGCGTGCGTCCCGGTCAGCTGGTGCTGGGCAAGCTATTGGCCTGCGGGCTAGTGGTGCTGGTGCTGGTGGGCGCGCTGGTGCTGGGCGCGCTGGCGCTGCTGGCTCCGGCCGGCGCGGGCGCGGGGGGTTGGGGCCGGGTGCTGCCCGCCTACGGCTGCTACGTAGGCGGCCTACTGCTCTACGCGCTGCTACTGACGGTACTAGGGGCCACGGTTTCGCTGCTCACGCGTAGCTCGGCACTGGCGCTGGTGGGGCTGGTGGGCTTCTGGCTGCTGGGCGTGTTTTTGGTGCCGCGCCTAGCGAGCGAGCTGGCCCGGCGCGTGCACCCGGCCATTACGTCGGTGGCCTTCGACGACCAAACGTTTCATGACATGCAGTACGGCGTGGGCAGCGAGGGCACCAAAGACGAGCGCCGCGAGCGGCTAGCCCAGCGCACGATGGCGCAGTACCACGTCACGCGCCTCGAAGACCTGCCCGTGTTTTTTATCCCCATCACCATTGAGGATGCCGAGGAAAGCGACGGCCGCGTGATGGACCGCGCCTACCGCGCCATCGAGACCACCGAGGCCAGCCAGCGCCGGCTGGTGCTGGCCAGCGCCGCGCTATCGCCCTTTTTGGCGTTCCGCGATTTTTCGCTGCACCTCACGGCCACCGACCTCAACACGCACAACGACTTTGCCCAGCGCGCCGAGGACCACCGCCGCCGCATCGGTGAGGTGGTCGATGCCTTTTACCAGCACCACACCGTAGCCGGCAACGACTTCTGGCGCACCGTACCGCAGTTTGCCTACACCGCGCCCGGCCTGGGCTGGCGCCTGGCCAATGCCGCCGCCCCGCTGGCCGTGCTGCTGGGCTGGCTGGCGCTGGCGCTAGGGTTGCTGGGGTGGGCCGCCCGCCGCCTGCATTAGGGCTAGGTCTTCTTTCTTTTACCGGGCCGGCGGCCTGCCGCTAGCCCCTGCTTTTGGGCACTATGACTTTTTCGCTGTTTCGCCTGCTTTTAAATCAAGAGCTTAAGCTATTATCCCGCAACAAGATACTGGCCACGCTCTTCTCCCTCATCTTGGTAGTGCTGCTGGCGGCGCTGTGGGTGGGCAGCAGCCAGCTGCAGCAGCAGCAGCGCACCATCGGCCAGATTCGGGCGCACGGCCGCACCGAGGCCGATAGCCTGGTCACCCGCATCCGGCGCATTGAGGGGGCGGGCATGCGCTACCCCGGCTTTATCTGGGACGACCCCACTTATGCCTACAACACCGCCCGCAACGAGGGTCCGCAGTACGCAGTGAAGCAGCCCTTTGCCCTGCAAGCCCTGGCAGCCGGCCAGCGCGATTTGCAACCCTACTACTACAAGGTGTACATCACCAAAAAGCAGATGCTGGTGCACGAGGGTGAAATCGACAACAGCTTTTTACAGTTTATCGGGCAGTTCGACGTGGCCTTCGTGGTAATTTACCTGCTGCCGCTGCTCATCATCGTCTTCACGTACAATGTCTTGTCGAGCGAAAAAGAGCAGGGCACCTGGGTGCTGCTCAAAACCAGCAACCAGTCGCTGGCCGGGCTGATGCTCGGGCGCATCGGTATTCGCTACGCGCTGTTTACGGGGTTTTTCTGGCTGGTGGTGGGGCCGGGGCTGGCGCTGCTGGTGGGGCCAGGCTTTTTGGCTACCGCTAATTGGTGGTGGCTGGTGGGGTTTGTGTCGCTGTACTTCGCCTTCTGGTTTGCGCTGGCGCTGCTGGTCAACAGCTGCTCGCTCAGCTCTAACCTCAACGCGCTGACCTTGCTGGCCAGCTGGCTGGTGCTGGGTCTGCTGCTGCCCAATCTGCTGCAAATCGGCCTCAACCAAGCCTACCCCATCCCGAGCCGCATCTCGCTGACCACGGCTGAGCGTAACGCCGTGAACCGCTATTTCGAGCGCGACGGGCAAACGCTCACCAAAGCCGTGTTCAGCAGCCCGCGGGCACTTATTCGGCAGGCCTCGGTCGTCACGCCGGGCATGGTATATGGCTACGGCGTTATCGTTTATAAAAGCCAGGAAATCAAGGACCAGGCGGCCCGCGTGGCCGAGCAGCAGCTCGTGCACCAGATAGAGCTGCAGCAGGCGGCCCTGCGGCAGCTGCAGTTTCTGAGCCCGGCGCTGCTCTTGCAGGAGGTGCTGTCGGCGCTGGCCGGCACGCACTGGCAACAGTACAACGAGTTCAGCCGCGACGTAGACACGTTTCGCACCCAAACCCAGCGCTTCTTTTATCCCAAAATGGCGTCTGAACAGACCTTTCGCACTTTCACCGTGGCCGATGCGGCAGCCATTCCGCGCTTCCAGCCCCGCCCCTACGCCAGCTACGCCTGGCTGCCCATGGGCCGGCTGCTACTGGGCTACGCGGCCCTGGTGGCCGGGCTAGGGCTAGTGGGCTACCGGCGGCTGCTCTCGGCCAGCCGCTAGCCCCACCGTAGCGCGGGCTTTCAGGCCGTGCGCACTGCTTCTACCCGTGCCCGCGGCCTGAAAGCCCGTGGGCGCCTCAAACCGCGCTCGGCCGCCGCCCGTACTGGCCCGGGTGGGCCCAAACCCCGCGCCCACCGCTTCGCTCCGTATGAAACCGCACGTAATCTGCCACATGATGGCTTCGCTGGATGGCCGCATTATCCTAAAACGCTGGGGCCCAACGCCGCCCGACACCCAAGCCTACGAAACCACCGCCGCTGGTTTCGCTGCCCAAGCCTGGCTGTGCGGGCGCGTGACTATGGAAAAGGACTTTACCAAGGGACTCAAACCCGATTTGCGGCCCGGCACCGCCCCGCCCGACCGCCACGACTTCGTAGCCGACCCTAGCGCCACCTCCTTCGCCGTGGCTGTTGATGCCCACGGCAAGCTAGGTTGGGAAGCCGGGGCCATCGATGACGACCACCTTATCAGCGTGCTTACCGAGCGGGTTAGCGATGAATACCTGGCCTACCTACGCCGGCAGGGCGTATCGTACATCTTTGGCGGCGCCCACGAGCTAGACTTTGCCGTGGTGCTGCACAAGCTAGGGCAGCTGTTTCCCATCAAGACCGTTTTGCTCGAAGGCGGTGGCCACCTCAACGGCTCGCTGCTGAAAGCCGGACTAGTAAATGAGCTAAGCCTATTGCACTATCCCGTTATCGACGGAGCAGCCAGCTCGCCCACTATTTTTGAGCAGGGCGAGCAGCCCGGCCCACCCGCGCAGCTAAAGCTGCGGCACGTAGCGCAACTGCCCGGCGATATTCTGTGGCTGCGCTACGATGTGACAGGCAGCCGCTAGGGGTGCCGGGGCGCCACAGCCGCTGCTTACTTCGGCAGCGGGCGCCCTGGGCCTAGCCCCAGTGCGCGGTATTGCGGGGCAAGCCTGCCTCGCGGGCCAGCGGTGCGGCACCCGAGGCGAACAGCCCCGCTAACACCGCGTTGGTGGTGCCAGCCAGCTCCACGTGGTAGTCGGGGTGCAGCTTTTCGGCTTGCTTGAGGGCCTCTTGGGTGCGGCGCACCAGGTGTTGCAGCAGCGGCTGGGTGGGCCCGTGCAGCCGCGCCACCAACGTGGGCTGGTGCGCAAATACATTAGCCAGCAGCCGCAGGCTCAGCAGCAGCTCGCCAAAAACATCTTCGGTGATGCGGGTGTGGTAGGCTAGCCGCGCCTGCAGCTGCCTCAGGATAACCAGCAGGTCATTAGGCGTTTGGTGGTAGCCGCGCACGGGGTCGTCCACTTGCTGGCGCAGGGCGGCGCGGCGGGTTTCGAGGGCGTCGGGCCCTTCGAGCAGGCGGTAGGCTAGCTGCTCGGTCAGCACCGCATCCTGCGCTACGAGGCGGGCTAGCAGCTGGTCTTTTTCCTTTTGCGGCAGTTCTAGCAGAGCGCGGCGCAGGGTGGGTGGCAGAGTGGGCAAGGCGGGAATTATGAGTTATCAATCATGCATCGCTGCGACCTGGTCTTTCCTGAAGCAATTGTCGCAAGCTCAGGCAGCTAATTACAGCCAGCCCTATTGCTAAGGCTTGCCATAGGTTACTTATTAAAGCCCGTAAACTATTCCAAAATTCGGCCAATAGTATCTGCAAACCAACCTCTCTGGGAATAGGATGAGCTTCAACATATCTGGTTCCACACGAAAACATAAGCGGTGGCTTAAAATGCGTAGGCTTATCGGTGAAGGCATAAAGTGTAATGGGTTGATGCCGAATATCTAACCAGTATTTCTTCTGCCCGGTATAGAGCATAACGTCCAATACTTAATCAGATTCGCGTAGGTTGAGCCTGGCAGGAAGCGTACACGCACACCACCGGCATGGCTGGTGTCAGCAATTATTCTTTGAATTGCCGATTCAGTGGTAGCCGCAGCAAAGAAGTCTGACAATTCTTTTCCCTCAAATTTAGCATTATGCCAAAGACGTGCTGAATCCAACTGCGTTGGCGATTGATAAACAAGCGAAGTTCCAAACGTTGCTTCATCAACACGTAGCTGAGGCATAGTGAGTTGTATTGTATTCCATCGCCTAAGCTTTTGCTGCTGCACTACCAAGCACCCTAACAGTAATAGAAACCCCAGTGCCACCCAACCCAGCGGCAACAGCAAACGACGACGTACCCGGCGTGGAAGTAGCATAACAGCAACTAGGCGGCTAGTGCCGCCCCTGAGCCTTGATGCCGGCTAGCCCTGAACTGCACAAAAAAACCCGCCGCCAAATGGCCGCGGGCTTTTGCTGCTTGTTAACCAGCCTTACTCCTCGTCGCCTTCGGCGGTCAGGGTTTTGCCTTGATGTTGGGTTTCGGGCAGCGTGAAGCTGGCTTCGCTAGGGTCTGATAGCTCCTTGGGCACGTTTTCGGCTGAGGCCGGTGAGGAGCCCATGGGCGCCTGCATATCCGAGCGCATCGAGTCGTCCATCATATCGGCCATTTGCTGGCCGCTGTTGTCGTCGAACACCTGGCCGGCCGTTTCGCGGTCCAAAAAGCTATCCGATTCCTTCTCGGTTTCGGTGCGGGCATTGGCCGAAGCATCGGCTTGCGAATCGGTGGTAGCGGTGGCGGCAGCCTTACCGTTGAGGTTGTTGCCGGGCGCAGATTGAGGGATAGAAGCCATAATATACTAGTTATTAGAGTGTTCCTCGTCGTTTTTGGCCTGCCAGGTTGCCTGCTGCTTGCCCCCGGCGTAGCGCGGGTCATCATCAGACCAAGCAGCGCGCTGCTCGTCCGTATCGGCGTGCTGAGCGTCGCGTACGGCGGCGGGGTCCTGGTTTTGGGTTATATGGCCACGCTGCGGGCCCGTGCTATCGGACTCGGGCTCGCCGTTAGGCTGGGCTTTTACGTGGGGGTCAGGCTTGTTAAACTCGCTGAACTCGTCGGGGTTGTCATTGCTACCATCGTTGCGGCTGGTACTAGCCGTAGTCGGGGCGGCTTCCTTATCGCCGGGCTTGCCAAAATTGCCATACGAAGGCGTGCCAGATTCGGCATTGCGGGCAGGGTCATTGGGGTTCAAGCGGGCTTCTTCGGCGCGTTGGTGCTGGCCAGCAGGCATTTGGCCATCTTCGGCCGAGTCAAAAGCAGTGGAGCTCATGGGAGGGAGGGAAAGGAGTACAGGTTAGGTTGTGCTGGGCTAGCCCAGCAACAGGGTTATGTACTGTAGTTTCCGGGTTCGCGTTGCTACGCCCTGAGTTTTCGGTTCGCATTTTTTGGGCCGGCTACGTATACCAGGCTATCACTAGCCCTGACAAGGCACTTTTTCCTCCCCATGAAAATTAATCACGATACTGCTAATCAAGAGTTTACTACCGGCGCGGCCGACCAGCAAGCTGAACTGGCTTATTCGCTGCCAGCGGCTGGCGTTATCGACTTCGTGCACACCTTCGTGCCCGAAGACCAGCGCGGCCAGGGCGTAGCCGATGAGCTAGCCCAGGCCGCCCTGGCCTACGCCCGCCAGGAGCACCTACAGGTGCGCACCAACTGTGAGTTTATGGCTGGCTATGTGCAACGCCACCACCAGCAATACGCCGACCTGCTAGCTAAGTAATTGGCTGCCTGGCTCGGCCGCCAGCAGCGCCAGCTGCCAGCCCAGTTCCTCATCCGTAATCGGGTAGGGCTGGCCATGGCGAATGGCCTGCACTACAGCCTCGAACAAGCCTAGGTAGTTGGCCGGCGCGGCGGCGTCGGCCACGGGCGGCAGCGCGTGGTTGTGGCCAGCCGGGTCGGCCAGGGTCAGGCGGCCTTCTTGGCCGGGCTGCTCGCGGCCGTAGGCCGGGTCGGTGGGCGACATACCCGCTAGCAATTGTGGCTCTTGAGGGTCGGTGCGGCCTTTTTGGTAGCTACCCTGGGTGCCGTGCACGATAAACGCGGGCCCCGCCCCAGCCACGAGCAGGCTCGACGTCACCCACACGTTTAGCCCCTGCGGGTAGCGCAAATGGAAGTTGAAAAAATCGGGCACCTGCGAGCCGTGCCGATAGCTAGCCAGGGTCTTCTCAAATGACAACGGCTTGCCAAACAGGCTAATAACCTGGTCAAGCAAGTGCGGACCCAAGTCAAAAAGCAAGCCCGAACCGGGGCGCCCATCTTCTTTGAAAACCTTAGTGTGCAGCAGCGGCCGGAAGCGGTCGAACCGCAAATGCACCTCGATGAGGCGGCCCAGCTGCCCGCTTGCCACCACCCGGCGCACGGCACCAAAATCGGTATCCCAGCGGCGGTTCTGGTAGGCTAGCAACTGGCGGCCCTGCTGCCGGGCCAGGGCCGTAAGCTCTTGCCACTGGGCTACGGTGGTGGCCACGGGCTTCTCGACCAGCACATGCTTGCCAGCCAGCAGCGCCCGGCGCGCCAGGTCGTGGTGCGTGTCGTTGGGGGTGTTCACTACCACCAGTTCGATGGCGGCGTCGGCCAATAGCTCCTCGGTGCTGGAGTAGCTGATGATAGCGGGATAGTCGGCCGCCATGCGCTGCTGGCTGCGCTCGACCACTGCGCGCAGCGCAAAGCCCGGATGCGCCGCCAAAAAAGGCGCATGAAACAGTTTGCCCGACATGCCATAGGCTAGCAGGCCAGTGGTGATGGGGGAAGAATCGGCGGAAAGGTTCATGAGGTTAAATGTAGGCTGCGGGGCTAGCTTCCGCCCGGCGTTGTTTAGCAGAACGGAGCTGATGAATGGTGGCTCGGCAATGCCGAACGGGGCTGGCTAGCCCCCTACCCCGCCCGCAGGGGGCTAGCCAGCCGCACCACGCACACGCCCGGCGCCCGCAGCCAGCCCGCCCGCGCCAGCTGCCCCAGCCCGATAGTGCCGGTGAGGTAATTGCCCCGTTGCGCCGAATGAAATTCCTCGTGCACCGCCGTAAAGTCGGCCCGGTTGGGTGCATCGCTAGCTTCTTCGAAAGTCACGAGCACATCTACTTCGGCGGCCTCGGGGGTGAGAGCCAGGTGCGTATTCTGATGAATTTTTTTGTAGGCGTAGCGGTAGCCGTAAGTGAGCGCTGAGAGGTCGCTGAGCACCGCCGAAGCCGTGGGGAATGCCCCCGCCCCGCGCCCCAGAAAGAACTGCCGGTCGGCAAACGTGCTCTGGGTAATGAGGCCGTTAAACTCGTCGTGCACCTGCGCCAGCTCGTGGCCGGGGCGCACCAGCGTGGGCAGCACGGCCGCCGCCAGCCCGCCGCCCGGCAGCCGCCGCGCCTCAGCCACCAGCTTGATTATCAAGCCTTGTTCGCGGGCATACGCCGTGGCTAGGAGACTGATGCTGGTGATACCCACGGCCAGCAAATCGGCAGGCGCTACCACGGCCCCAAAGGCGTGGGCCAGCAGCAGCACCAGCTTGTTGCGGGCGTCGAGGCCTTCCACGTCGAGGGCCGGGTTGCTCTCGGCAAAGCCCAGCTCCTGGGCGCGGGCCAGGGCCTTGGCGTAGGGCTGCGCGTCGCGGTGCATGGCCGTGAGGATGTAATTGGTCGAGCCATTCACGATGCCCTCTACCGACTCCAGCAGGTCGGTATCGTAGTATTCCTCTAGGTTGCGGATAACCGGTAGGCTAGCGCAGGCCGCCGACTCGTAGAGCAGCGGCGTACCCGTGGCCTGCTGAATTTCAATAAGTTCGGGCAGGTGCTCGGCCAGCATCTTCTTGTTGGCCGTTACCACCGCTTTGCCGCGCAGCAGGGCCTCCTTCACAATAAGGTACGCCTCGTCGGCATCGTCAATCAACTCCACTATGACGGTGAGCGCGGGGTCGGCCAGCAGGTCGTTTTTGTCAAAAGTGAATAGCTCAGCGGGCAGCGAACGGGCTTTGTCCCGGTTCTTCACCGCGATGCGGCCGATGCGGGCGCGTAGGCCCGGCGTGCGCGCTAGCACAGCGTGTAGGCCCTGGCCCACTACGCCAAAGCCAAAAAGACCAATATTGAGGTCGGTACGAGTCATAAGAAAAGGAGAGATAAAGACTAGCCAAATACGCGCCTTCCCCTCACTCCTATTCAGAACCTCTCACCGAAAGAGCCAAAAAAAGCTCTTCCGACAAGTCAGAAGAGCTAGGCTACCGTATGGGTAGCCAGGTTGCATCTCACAACTTATCTGCTTCCGAAAGCGACCGGAGCCGCATCTCGAAACAGGAATTAGCACCTTCACATTGCTGCTGGTTGCTAAGGCATCGTCGGGCCTGTCCCTCCGCCTTTCTGGATAAGAGCCCCGGTGAAGGAGCGTGCGGCAAAGGTAGGACTGCCCGGCCGCTATTGGCGCACCACCCGGCCAAAGAAGGGGGCTAGCCAGCCAAATTGCTTAGCTACCAACCGTTATATACTGTATAATACAGCGCTTTATCTTTTCGGTGATTCCGTACGCTTCAGGTTTTTTTCATAAGCGAGCTAGCAACGAAATTATCCTCCTGCAGTGCTGGCTATCAAGGTGTATTCTTTGAAACAGCCGGGGCTAAGCCCTTTATTTAGAACTTGTAAAAACATCAAAGCAGCTTCTGTGACCGTAGACTAAATAAGTTGAAAAACGCGCACCGCGGCCCGCGGCTAGCCTTTCCCTTTTTTCCATTACTGCCTTATGAGTCTCCAATTCATTCAAGAGCCGCTCGACAAAGCCACGCCGCACGTGGTGCCGGCCCAGGCCGTGACGCTCAACGTCAACGGCGAAGACCACACCATCCAGATTGCGCCCTGGACTAGCCTGCTCGACGCCCTGCGCGAGTATATGGACCTGACCGGCACCAAAAAAGGCTGCGACCACGGCCAGTGCGGCGCTTGCACTGTCCTCGTTGATGGCAAGCGCATTAACTCGTGCCTAGCTCTGGCTACGGTGTACCAAGGCAAAAAAATTCAGACTATTGAGGGCCTAGGGGCTGAGGACAACCTCTCGCCGCTGCAACAGGCGTTTGTAGACCACGATGCGTTTCAGTGCGGTTACTGCACGCCGGGCCAGATTTGCTCGGCACAGGGCCTCATCAACGAGGGCCGCTGCAAAACTGAAGATGAGGTGCGCGAGCACATGAGCGGCAACCTCTGCCGCTGCGGCGCTTACACCAACATCTTGTCGGCCGTGATGGAAGTGCTGCACGACGGTGACGTAGTGGTCGATAACGGCGTGCTCATCACCATTCCGGTAGCGTCTACCAAAGCCAGCTCGGTCGAATAACTCTTAGCCTTCGCTCCTTATGAATAGTTTCACCCTTACCCAAGCCACGGCCGCCGACGAAGCCGTGCGCGACCTAACTAGCCACGATGGCGCAGCCTACCTAGGCGGCGGCACCAACCTCGTGGACTTAATGAAGTACAACCTTGAGCGGCCGACCCACCTCACCAGCCTGGGCTTGCTGCCACTCACCGACATCACCAGCCTGCCTGACGGCGGCCTGCGCCTGGGCGCACTGGCCACCAACGCCGACACAGCCTGGCACCCCGAGGTAGAAAAGCGCTACCCGCTGCTGAGCCAGACCATTTTGGCTGGGGCCACCCCACAGCTGCGCAACGTGGCCACCAACGGCGGCAACCTCAACCAGCGCACCCGCTGCTACTACTTCTACGACCTGGCCACGCCCTGCAACAAGCGCGAGCCCGGCACCGGCTGCTCGGCCCTCACTGGCCCCAACCGCGTGTGCGGCGTGCTGGGCACCAGCGAAAGCTGCATTGCTACCCAACCTAGCGACATGTGCGTGGCGCTGGCGGCCCTAGAGGCAGTGGTGCGCGTGCAAGGTCCGGATGGCGAGCGCACCATCAAGTTTGATGATTACCACCGCCTGCCCGGCGACCACCCCGAAAAGGATAACACCCTAAAGCCGGGCGAGCTGGTAACAGCCATCGACCTGCCTGAAGAAGGCTACGCCGACCACTTCACCTACCTCAAGCTGCGCGACCGCAGCAGCTACGCGTTTGCGCTAGTGAGTGTGGCCGTGGGGCTGAAGATGAATGGCAACACTATTGAGAAGGCCCGCTTTGCCCTCGGTGGCGTGGCCCACAAGCCCTGGCGCGACCAGGAGGCCGAGAAGATGCTGGAAGGCCAAACGGCCTCGCCCGACTTGTTCCGCCAGGTGGCCGCCAAGGTGTTTGCTGAAGCCAAGGGCTACGGCGAAGGCTCGCTGCACAACTCGTTTAAAATTGAGCTAGGCAAGCGCGCTATCGTGCGGGCGGTCAAGCAAGCCACCGAGATGAGCCAGGTAGTGAACCCAAATGTGTTTTTAAATTCTAATCCGTAAGCTAGTATGAGCCAGACTATTGCCACCCCGCCTACCGTGCGCCTCGACAGCGACGTGATTGGCAAACCTATCAGCCGCACCGATGGCCCGGCCAAAGTGAGCGGCGCGGCCAAGTACGC
>Ga0160429_1001184_pt1 | contig 15191 bp, 5 predicted proteins | sample SolpanmetagenomR_FD_108199 | JGI IMG/M metagenome (GOLD analysis project Ga0160429, IMG submission 108199) | Solar panel surface microbial communities from Lawrence Berkeley National Laboratory, California, USA - R | ecosystem: Engineered > Built environment > Solar panel > Unclassified ...
CAGTCTGCGAGAGCACAGCAAGCGCGTCATGCAGCGACCGCTCTGCCTCGTCAAGAAGTTGTTCGGTAGCACCACGCAGGACGATAGTGCACGCCTTGCCTTCCGCGACACCGGAGAAGCGTATCAACGTGTCCTCGCCAATGATGACTTCCTCGATCAGGTCAGCGTGCCCAAGCTTGACGGTCTCGGGATGGTCGAAGGTACTCGTGATTTCGCCGCCTGTGACCAGGGCCAGGCGCTCTACACCGTCGAAGTCGGCATGTTCGATTGAGGAGAAGCCGACATCGGCGAAGAGCTGTTCCGGCCAGTTGTATATCAGCTGCCTGTTGACGAAACAGTTTATGCCATGGCTCTTTATCCTCTCCACCTTGGCCTTCATCTTCTCCCTCTCCGCCTTCTCCAGTTCCGCTAGTTTCCCCGTGCTATCGACCTTCAACCGCGCGCCAAAGATCTTGATCTTGTCCGTGTCCATCGCCGTGTTCGCAACAAGAATTTTTGCGTTTTCAACACGCTTGGGCTGGTTGGTACCGAACTTTTTGTCGAGGATGAACCCATCATCTAGGTAGCTGTCTTTGAGCTTGCCGCCAGCCTTTTTGATAACTTGAATGTGTGTGAGGTCTGTAGAGCCCTTCATACGCAGTACGGCGTCGACGGCGAGATTTGCGAATTTATCCTTGTCTTGAGAAAGGACTTTCGAGGAGAGTGTTGTACGGGCGATAGCGACGAGATCCTTGCGGAATTCGGTAGGATTGGAGCTGTGATCTACGGCGCTTCGTTCGAGGGCTTGAAGCGCAGCATGTGAAGCTATCCGGTAGCCTTCTATGATAGTCTGGGGGTGAATCTTCTGGTTGACTAGCTGCTCCGCCTCTCGTAATAGCTCTGCCGCGAAAACGGTGACCGAGGTCGTCCCATCGCCCACCTCGTCGTCCTGCACCTTTGAGATATTGACGAGTACTTTCGCTGCGGCGTTGTCGAGTGCGATGGCCTTGAGGATGGTAGCACCATCGTTGGTCACCATGATTTCGCCCGTTGAGCCTGACTGTAATATCTTGTCCATGCCCTTGGGTCCCAATGTGCTCTTGACAAGATCGCCGACGGCTATGGCGCCTACAAAGGCGGAGAGACGCGCATTCTCGCCTCGCTCTTCTGTCACATCTTCCGCGAAAATCTGAGTAGGATTCTGGTATGACTGTGGGGTATCAGCGCTGCTCATGAAAAGGGAATCGCAATACTTACCATGACTGAGGCGAAGGAAAAGTACTTGGGGGTGAAGAGAGGGTTTGGAGGGGTGTATGTTGCATACCGTATCTGCTTCGCTCGCGTAGTGGACGAAAAGTCGCGTCTGCGGGCTTGGCGTTTTCGCCGATGTTGAAGCTTCAGCGTCATTTCGCGCCGCAGCTCGAGGAAAGTTGACCAACTCTCAGATCTGCCTTGCGCCAATCAACAAGTGGATTCCCAAACCCAGAAAGGCAATCAAAAAGCGGTATCGACAACACTATGCCTGCGTTAATTTTCTACGTGCTGACGGAGATAGGCTTGCCCATATCATCCCCCGCGAGTCTCACCCAAGGCCTTGTTCTACAGAACAGAGCATGGCGAAGGGCAAAAGAAAGGCTGTCGAGCCGCTCGAGGTCGTTGCTGTGAACTCACCAGCTCCAAAGCATGCCAGACTAGACGATGGAGAAGAGCCTGTTATTCGTACGCAAACAAATGGCACGAACGGGCATTTGTTGAAAGAGTTGGACGACGAGGCAGATGTCCTGACCACTGCGGAAGAACAGCATGCTGAACTGAACGAGGCTGGCGCAAACATTGAGGACGACGAAGACGACGAACCAATACAGTCTGGACCTATCAGGCAAGACGCGCCCAACGAAGGTTATACAGACCTCTATCTAGACACTATAAGTCGGACAGTCCTTGACTTTGATTTTGAGAAGCTGTGTTCAGTCACCCTGTCAAACATCAATGTCTATGCCTGCTTGGTCTGCGGTAAATACTATCAAGGACGGGGACCGAAGTCACAAGCGTACTTTCACGCTCTGGAAGAAGATCACCATGTCTACATCAACATGGAGACGAAGAAAGTCTACGTGCTACCCGAAGGCTATGAGGTAGAGAGCAAAAGCTTGGAAGACATCAAATACGTGGTCAACCCGGGGTTCTCCAAACACGAAGTTGCCAAACTAGACAAAGAGCAAAAGGTATCCTGGGATCTCGCCGGTCGCAAGTACGTTCCTGGGTACGTAGGCATGAACGATATCAAAGCCAACGACTACTTCAATGTCGTCATACACGCGCTCGCACACGTTGCCCCGCTCCGCAACTACTTTATGCTCGAAGATGTAGCCTCTCGCCCACAACTCGCACAACGCTTCAGCACCCTCACACGCAAAATCTGGAACCCGCGCGCCTTCAAAGCACACGTCTCCCCCCACGAGCTCATCCAAGAAGTCGCCCTGCGCTCCAACAAACGCTTCCAACTAACCGAGCAATCCGACCCCGTCGAGTTCCTCTCCTGGTTTCTCAACAACCTACACCTCGCGCTCGGCGGCTCCAAAACCAAACCCGGCACATCTATCGTGCAAAAGGTCTTCCAAGGCGCCCTCAAAATCGAATCCCAACTCATCACCGCCCGTGCCGACGCCGGCGACCGGCTCCGCTTCGAAGACGCCGACGTCAAAACAGACATCATGCGCTACCTCTTCCTCACCCTCGACCTCCCCCCCGCCCCACTCTTCCAAGACGAGCGCGACCAAAACATCATCCCCCAAGTCCCCCTCTCCACCGTCCTCTCCAAATACGACGGCCGCAAGGCGCAGGAGCACCTCAACTACCGCCGCCGCTACCGCCTCCTCCACCCGCTGCCACCCTACCTGCTCTTCCACGTCAAGCGCTTCTCAAAGAACAAGTTCATCTCCGAGCGCAACCCCACCATCGTCACCTTCCCTACCCGCTCCCTCGATATGTCGCCTTACGTTGAGCCGAACCCGGCCCTGCATCCGACGGCCGAGCCGCTCATCTATGATCTTGTCGCCAACATCACGCACGAAGCCGTGCGCACCAGGGATGATAGCGTGGAAGGCGAGGCGGAGAAGAAGGTGTGGAGGGTGCATTTGAGGGACAAGACTAGGGAGGAGTGGTGGGAGGTGCAGGACCTGTTCGTCGAGAGGGTGAGGGGAGAGACCGTATTCGCTCGAGAAAGCTATCTGCAAGTCTGGGAACAGAGGAGGGGGACGGGTGGAAAGGCGAAGGCCAAGTGAGATATCATGGACACTGGGGAGCAATTGGACTGACCCCGGCGAGGTGAAGTTTTGGAAGGAAATTCACAGGTGGTTGCAGAGCTGATCAGATGCTTGGGCTCGTTGTTCTCTTGGGGAGCATTTGCTGAATGTCCAAAATCAATTCTGCCGCATGTGCAGGCATCAAGCGTTACAGGGCTCGCTTGACTGGCAAGTCGCACGCTTGTCGTACCACATTCCCGTGTTAATGCACCCCCCCTTAGTCTAGAACGACAATACAAATCAATCAACCCCCACCGATTCATGCCCGCAGAAAACGCCAACAGCACCTTGCTACTGTATCAACCGGCACGACAGCGGGTACTAACCTCCTTCTCCGTGAAGTCTGAAACACCTCAGAAAAACAATACAAAACTATGTACACCCCTGATCCACCTCCCTACTGATGCGCCATCTGGCCCGTTGGTGGCGTCGGAGAGTTTCCCACCATCATGCTAGTCCCACTGCCAGTACGCTGATGCTGCCCCATGTTCTGCTGCGGCGTTGCACTCCGACTCGCCGGCATCGCGTTGTGCATGCTAGGACTGGCCTTTAGGTGACTCTGCTGCTGAAGAAGGTGGCCGCGTAACTGGCTGTTGTAGTTCTGCGTCGGACTGAGACTGCCCATGTTCGAACCACTCGCGCCATTCATCGCCTGCTGCTGCTGATATGGGTTCGAGCCCATCTGGCCCATCTGGCCCATGCCTTGGCTCATGTGGCCCATCCCTGAGGAGAGGCCATTCATGCCGTTCATGCCAGTCATACTGTTCATGCCATTGGAAGAGCCGACGCCTGCAGCGGCATCGAGAGCAGACTGCTGCTGTCGATTGCGATCCATCATGTCTTTCTTCACCTTGCTCGTAGCCCAGTTTTTGGCTTCCTCCAAGGGTGCACCAGGTTTCTGGCGCAAGTAGTACTCTTGATACTGCATGAGGAGAGGCTGATGCCCGTTGGAGAGAGTTTGAGGTTGATGACCCATCTGCGATTGTTGCTGAGAAGCAGGCATAGGTGAGCCGGATCCTCCTCGCATATTGGGCATCCCATTGGGAGAGCTGTTCATGGCGCCGAGCATCGCAGGGTTCGGCATGCCCATCAAGTGAGCATTGGCCAGGTTGCCAGACTGAAGCTGTTGCTGAGCCTGGAGTTGCATAGCTTGCGCCTGCGTGATCTGTCGTTGCTGCATCAACATCCTCAGGTCTTGCTGGTTCGCTTGCTGTGGGTAACGTTGCTGCCCTTGTCCATTCATCTGCATTTGAGCCTGCGGCATGCCCTGCATGCCCATCTGTCCAGCATGGATGTTGCCATTCTGAAGGTTGTTCTGCATACCCATCTGTGATGAATGAGCTCGATTCTGACCTGCGTTTCCAGCCTGCGTATTGCCATTGCCGGATGACCCTGCAGCAAGCGGGCTCGAAGCATGATTGGCTCCTGAAGCAGATGCGGCTGCGGCTACGGCTGCGGCTGCGACCGGATTACGTTGAGGCTGACCAGATGCTTGACCTGGCATTTGACCCGTCCGCTGCATTTGCGCCGTTCTCTGCTGGGCGAGCATTTGGTCACGCATCTGCTGTTGACGTTCTATCGTCTTTTGCTCCTTCTCATACTTGAGCTGGCTGAATTCGGCAGGTGTATGGATGTTGGGCCTCGACTGTTGACCTTCATGGGCCTTGCGCAGCTGGGCGGCTTTGATGCTCTCCTGCTGTTTGTGCGCAGTATTTTCGCGCTTCTTGGCCAGTTTCTTCATGCCATCGATGATATGAATGTACCTCATGCTCTTCCTTCTTTCGACCCGTATAGGTTGAGTGGTCCGCCGGCGAGCCAGAGCTTGAAGCGCGGCCGACGGCGGAGCTTGCAACTGTGATAGCTGTTGCTGAGCCGCAAGCTGCGCAGCGGTGACGGTTCGGTGTGCAGCCTCGAGCCTTGATTGATACGTTCGGAAGTACTGTGTCTTGGACATTTCCGCCGGCAGGCCTTCCAGCTGAACCCATCTCTCGAAACATTCCCACGGAGTACGCCGTTCAGGTCCTGAGGCGTAGGTGGAGGGCTGCGACAGTGCGGCAGAAATCAAAGACCAGTTGTAAGAGTATTCCTTGACGAGACGCCGTAGCTCCTGATCTTCATTCCATAGCCAATGAGAAGAGGCTCGGCTCTCGTAAAATTGGGTTGTCGGCATTCCAAATTCCGATGGAGGCCTGAAAGCGTGACTGGCATGAAGCCTGTCCCGGACATGCTTGTTCTCGGGATTGAACAGAGCAACATCAGTCTTTTCAGGCTCAAGCTCAAGACGCGGGGACCGTCGGGTAGGTGACAAAAACAGCGAGCTTTCGGAAGGTTGTCGTTTAATCCGGGGAGCTGAAGGCTCGTCATCCTCTTCCGCATACTCATACCTACTTCGCTTCCTCGGCGGACCGGAGGATAATGATATCAGTTTACCGGAAACGTACTTGGACACTGGCAGGATGCTCGGATTGGAGTCAGCAAAATGCACAGAGGGAATTGCTGGAACATCCTGCTCCTTCGGCTCGTAGAGTGGCAGCTCAGACAATATGCCATCGGTTACAGGAGTGTAGTCGAGCTCCACAACGACATCGTCGTATCCGAGGGAGAATATCTTCGCAGGAGCACGAGTCGCAGTCGGCGCATACATCGGCGCGTCCTCTTCCCGCGATGAGGTGCTGTCGGCGTCCATGCTACCCGACGGGATCAGCTCTGGTGTGCCTTCATGCACGTCTGCTAGCTCGTCAAGCTCGGCGGATGTAGATGCGTTTCGCTGTGGTATCTTGGCGTTCACTTGGAGCGACTTCCGCTCTTCAGGGGACGACTCTACCCAACGAGCGCAGATTTCCGCAAGATTCCTAGCGGCAGCCATCTTCCACCTCCTTTCTCCTCTGAAATCCGTTCGCATCCATTTCATGTGGGCCAGGACTTGGTCCCAGTGCGTCGTCGGCGCTGTAGGCTCTCGAGCCTTTTGCATCTGTCGGAAAGACCAGCGATTGGCATTCTGCAACTGGTATATTCGCTTCAGTACACGGTAGTCTAGGTCCTCCCGTAAGGATGCCTGATGGTTAGCGGTAGTAAGGGTCTTACTGGCCGATGTGAGGAGCTGCTCGATCGGAACGGTGCGCGGAGGTAGGTGTGCTTGCCGCGAGAAAAGGGGTAGTAAGTAATCGCGGGATTCGTCCTGTGACGCGCCACGCAGCGCAGCATAGCCACTGCTGCTATGAGGGGTCATGTCCAGGCTGGTCTTCTTCTCTCGTTTGGCAAACGTGATGCTGGTAAGCTGAGTTCGCTCCCTTCCCGTTGAATCGGCAGTGCGTGGGCGGACAAAGTGTGGGGACATTGGTGTTCGAGCTGGAGTGACCATCGCAGAGCTCGGATTTGATGGAGGTCTGAAAGACCCACCAAGAATTTCAGAGACAGATTTCTGTCTCATCGCACCTGAGGATACTCGTGTGGTCATGCGCTCTACGGTAGTGGGTGTAGACGGCTTCGGCGTGGAAGTAGAAGTCCTGTGGATCTTATTCGCTATTGCAGCCTCATGCATTTGGTTAGCTTCAGGAGCAGCGAAGTTATCGTTGTCTTCATCGTCAATCTTTGGCTTGGGCGCAGGTATCGCGGACCGGGGTTTGAGAACGATGGTGTCGCTATCCATTGCAGGCTCAATAACGGCAGCGTCTGTTTTCAAGTTCGCAGACGCCTGCTGCTGCGTAGGCGTGGAGTCTGTAGCCTCATTGGTCACCTGAGCATCAGCGGCGAGCCTTGTGTCTTGGAAGACGCTGTTGGGATCCTCCATCAGAGAAGGGTCCCGTAGTGAAGGGTTAGGGCGAGGGCTGTCTTTTTCTGTTTGAGTTGCTTGCATCTCTTCGAGACGGAGCTGTGATTCAGGTGACGTCTGGCCATTTGAAGAAGCCAGACCGTCAGGCACCAGAACTTTCTGCGTCCTTTCATCTTGCTCTTCATCGATAACAGCTCGCGGCTGCTGAGACGTGCCTCTACCAGCGAGCACGTTTTCTGTGTCTTCCGCGAAAGCCCCCTCATCAGGACTGGTATCCGGAGAGTGGGCGGCTGCCTTGGGCGTGAACGTCGAATGTGCGCCTATCGTAGAGGAAGGAGATGAGGCGACATCCGCAGCGCCAGACGGTCCCAATCCATCGTCTTCTTTGCGCTCCTTCCGCTTGCCAGTGTCCATATCTCGATCAACATCTCGCTGACGCCTGTCTTGTTGATCTTGAGATGGCAGATGGACGGATTTCGAAGGTTTGCCTCCATCTCCCGCACCTATGGCCTGCCGCCCTAGTCCAACAGTATCTACCACATCGTCCCCCGTGAATGGAGGAGCCTTCTCTGGATCGAGCGATTGAGGATCCTCTGGAGAAGGAAGTAGGACCGTGTCACGCCCATCAAGCTTCAATTGCAGACTGCCAACAACATCGACGCCCTGGTAATCCTTTCCAGACTGCGGTCGAGATGCGTCATGGCTCGGTACGTCGCCCGCGTTGTCACCTTCCAAAGCGGTGCGGTCATTGGAGGCAAGGTCGGGTTTCGTAGGTATGTATGGCGGACGGCCACTATCGAGGGCGCTGGCAGCGGCTGGGGATGGAGAGGGCGAAGGAGGGTGTACGGTCGCCTTGCTGGGAGGTAATATTGGAGGTAAATGCGACTGCCTTCCTTCTTGGGGTTTTATACGGAGTGTCGCGTTGTTGAAAGGTCGTCCTCTTCAAGCGTACAGCATCAGCCTTCTATTGAACAGCACCTGAGTATGACAATCGTCTCGCATCTTGAACTTACCGTGTGAGATCGTTCTGATCAAGAAACTCGTATTCGGCAGGGCTTGGTGGGAGTGGGTAATTGAAGCATTCGAAGTAGGAGTCTGGTAACTGTGTGGGTGGCAGATCCGCAACCTGAGTGCATCTATGCACCGCACGCAGGTTCTCTATCCTTGCGACCGTGACAGCTCTGTATTCGACGCGTTAACACCACCAACACGAGATAGAATTTGTAAAAGAGCGACCGAATGTCTGACGTATGCTTGAGAGCGCTCAAAAACGATAGTGTATATTGCGTGCGACGTACCGGATCGCGTTCGTTTTTTCCTGAAGAAGTGCATCGCGAACGCTAGCGAGTGTCGGGGACATATGAGGGTTTAAGGCGAGCAAAAGACATCCGTCAGGTCACTGCCAGATGTCTCTTGATGGATGTAGGTAGGGTGGAGGTGAGGTCGTGGTTGATGGGGTTGAGGTGTTGGTAGTGAGGTACTGATGCGTTACTCATGGGAGGCAGCCCGCGCGCTGGGGGTTGACGATGGGACGGACGGGAGAGGGAGAGAGAGAGAGACCACTCGGGCGCTCCAGAGTGGAAGAAGGCACGAACGTACCTAGAGTGAGCGATGCCAAGATCCGCGGGAACTTTTTTCGACCTTCATCCCAACTTTTAATCCTCCGAGAAGGATTCTTTCCTTTCTGAAGTACGAACTTCGCTGTCTCTACCAAGGCTTCTCATTCCAACTACTGAAAGATGGTGAAGAGGAAGCGTGGTACCGATTATCCAATTGCTGGTGCGCCAAACGGCAAGACCAGCAGACAGGATCAGCATCCAGCACCAGCACCAGCACCCAAAATCTCGACCTCCTCCTCCAACACGACTATACAAGTGATAGCTGGGTCATACGAGCGCATATTGCACGGCTTCACTGCGACGATACCTCAAGATCTCTTGCAGACGCCCACCGAGCCCTCGACAGACGGAGCGAAAACCGTGCAATTTGCAGACACATTCCTCTTCGAAGGTCACACCTCTGCAATTCGCTGTCTCGGCCTATCCCCACCTCCTGCACCCTCGGACGCTTCTCAGAGAGTGCTGCTGGCAAGCGGCAGCACCGACGAGCGAATAAACCTCTACTCGCTTTCCACCACTCCTCCGTCCTCTTCCAAACCCGCACTCCCAAACCTCAATGGCACCACAACGCTTCAAAACACCAAGAACCGCGAGCTGGGCTCCCTCATGCACCATGCAGCTACGGTCACGACACTACAGTTCACATCCCGCTCGAAACTTCTCTCCGCGGCCGAAGACAACACCATCGCCGTCGCGTCGAAGAACAAGGACTGGAGCGTCATCTCGACACTCAAAGCGCCTATACCCGTCCCCGTAGGAAGGCCGAGTGGCGACACGGCCGCACCGGGCGAAGTATCGACGGGCGTGAATGACTTCGCAATACATCCCAGCTCCAAGGTCATGATCAGTGTAAGCAAAGGAGAAAAGTCGATGCGCCTGTGGAATCTGGAAACTGGCAGGAAAGCGGGAGTGTTGAGCTTCGAGAAGGAGACGTTAATGCAGGCCGGAGAGAATAGATGGAGCAGTGGAGAGGGCAGGAGGATCTTGTGGCGGCCGGACTCGGATGCCGACGATGGCGAGTACGTGATCGGCTTTGAGAGAGGTGCCATCTTGTTCGGAATGGTAAGATCCCTGACATCTATCCACAATGCTCCTCTGCTAACACCGCGTCCAGGACTCCCGACCAAAGGCGCGCATACGACCTTCGCCGCCTACGAAAATCCATCAGATGCACTACCTGCCCGCTCCAGAGACCAGTCTGCTAGCAGTCTCCACAGAAGACGGCCGAGTCCTCTTCTACGACACCTCTTCGCTAGAGGTAGAAGCTACCCAACTCCCCACCAACGGAAAGACCACCTCCTCCGCTGTCCTTCCGTCCTGTTCCCTAATCGCCCAACTGGGTGGTCGAGATGCAGGCATATCGAATCGCATCAAGGATTTCGAGATTCTGAAGCCCTCCATGGCGGAGTCATCAGAAGACCTCAATACCAACCTCCTGGTAGTCACCGCAAGCAGTGACGGCGCAGTGCGGATATGGCTATTAGATGCAACTCAATTAAGCGCGCCATCACGTGATGACACGGAATTTACTGCCACCAATGGAGACCTCGCTACTGAAAAGATGACGGAGTCAGCTCAGGCGAATGGGACGAAAGACAAGACCAAGCAGGTTGGCAGCCTCGTTGGAATGTACGAAACGGGGAACCGTATCACGTGTCTCAAGGCATTCGTCATGTCAGGACAACAAGCTGCGGAAGACGACGAGGAAGCTGTTGCAGGACCGCAAGCGGGGGAGTCTTCAGAAAGCGATGATGATAGTGAATGAAGTAGTGATACCCTGAGTAGATATCAAAGCTTTGCGTTGGATCATGTCGTCAGACCAGTGAAATAAGCGAAACATATTGAAGCAGGAACACAAGCCGCAAAATCAACGCTGTATCAATTTGGTATGGTATCAAGCGCCGAAGTATATATGTCCCGATGCAACAATGCGCTAACGCTAGCATCCAAGCAATCAGAAGGAGCAGTCCTTCAGCCCAAAGCCGGAAACATTATCGTAAACAGACAACTTCCTACAGATTCATAGTGACAGTCATGCTATTACTATGCACCAGCAACACCGGCGGCAGTCCCTGACACAAGACCTCCAAATCGCTCAAATACCTCACGCTCTCCGCCTCGCTCTTGCACGTCCCCTCTACGGGACTCGGCAGCGTCGTGAACACGACCGCGGCCTCCTCGCTGCTTTCTGCGCGGATGAGCTCGTTGAGGATGAGATGTTGGGCGCGGCAGGGCAGGTCGTTGAAGCTCAGAGGGAGAGACTGCGGGGATGGGAATCCTGCGGCAAGGGGTTGCGCGGGAGGTGGTAGGTCAGTCGTGGATGCAGGCATGGAGCGAGACTGTTGCTGCTGTGGGGTCTTGGAGGAGCGGGAGGGATCCGAGCGGAAGAATCCCGTGGTGTTGGAACGTGAGAGTGGGGTGGGTCGCTGGGTGCTGTCGGGGGAAGGTGCGTCGGAAAACATGATGGAGCGATCGGGATTCTCTTCGCTAGCGACCTTTGTCTTCGGAACGGGCTTCGATGAGAATTTAGGCATGGATTGCTGCCGCATGGTCGGCGGCCGCTTTAGTGACTCGACCGCAGTGGGCTTCTGTGAAGTCGGAGTGCGCGTTGTGCCAAAATCTTTGACGGATGTTGGCCGCTCGCTTTCGGCGCTTATCAGCGCTGTATCTGATTTCGCCGCCTTCTGGCCAGGCTCCGAAGTTTTCGTCATTGGTGCTAATTTAGGCGAAGACCCTCCAGAGACCTTGGGGCTGCGCAGCTGGGATTTCCTTCCGTGGTCAAAGTGGGATCGCGAGGGCGCTCCGGCGCTTCTACTACGCCTCATCGGTGTTTCTGGACGATCGTCTGATGAGTCGGAGAGGTCGTTCTCGCTTACAGCGGCGCTCACACTGCCAGCTGTATCGGTGTCGCTGTCTTCGCTAATGGAGGAGCTCTCGCTTGCAGATCCAAGAGTGCGATGGCTTTCATACATATCGGGATCGAGGCGATGGGTGGTCATTCCCATGCTGACGCCTATCGGCTTCCTTACACTCAGCGATCCCCGGCGCTTTGTCTTTCGTATCATCTTCCTCAATCCCTCGAAGCGATTGAATCTCTCTTCATTTCTACCCATCTGGAAAGCAGCAGTCGGCCAATTGGTTGCATTACGAACAAGGCCTTCCATGTCAGCAAGTTCTTGACTGGCACTAACGGTACCACGGCGGCCGCGAAGCTGTTGAACTTCTGACCACCAGTCCTCCTCTTCCAACGTTTTGTCAATCTCACGGGCAGCTTCCTCATCATCAGGGAATGAACGGCCATTCACAACGATTTCATACGTTCTCAGATTGCCCGCGGCTAGCCAGAAGACAAGGACCGTAGCTTCGATGCGGAGATTGTCCAGTAAGTTGGTGACACGGCCGCGCTCCTCCTCCACATCCGATTCGTATTCCACGAAAACCGCGACGCGGAGCTTATAGGTTCTTTTCCAAGATGGTACTGTATTCAAAATACAGCCAAGCTGCAGAATGAGAGTGTAAGTGTCAAAGTTGGTCGTAAGCACGTTTCGCTTCATGCTCGTGTCACTGCCACTTTCTGCAGCAATCTCTGCGGACATTTGTATCGGCCAATGATCGATGAATTGCTTACCAGTGCCTTCATCTTCGTTTGACCGTAATCGCAATGCTGAGAGGAATCTATCCGTGATGCTCGGCTTCATACCTGGAAATTCGATTTCCTGGAATCCTTTTGCCACAGCTACGTTGATATGGAGACTGAGTAAGAGGTCTTCCAATATCGTCACGTAACTTTGAGCAGCAATGGGAGCTTCGGAGCGGTTCGGGTCCGTGGGCAAAGCGCCTGAGAGCTTGTCGGCCTTGCTGCGTCTCCTAGATTTCTTCTTCCCCGAGTGAGGACTTTCTGTCAAACTGTCCGGTCTAGCTTCTTGAGGTTGCGGTACATCGACGAGAGGCTTCCTTCGAAGATCATTCAGGTTGAAAAAGCCCATTACGACGAGGTTTGGCCTCATGCCACCAAGGCCTGCACTTAATACGACGTTCCTTGTGCCCCATTCTACGGCGGGCGATATAGCGATATTGACGAAAGCTTTGACCTTTGAGAAGTCAATGTATTTGGTCCAAGCCGTCTGTTGGCGCTGAGCCTCTGGTACAGCGCCTCCGAAGTCCTGCGTGACGATGACGTGTCCTAAGATAAACAAGCCGCCCTTTTTCAAGGAGTTGCAAAATTGTATCAGCTTGTACTGTCGCCTCGGATCATTAATGAACAACAGAACTTGCGGGCGCCAGAACTTGACATGTTCCTGTCGTAGTCGCAACAGATACTTCCGGACTTGATGGTAGATCAGGCTCTGGCTGACATCGCCCCAAGACTTAGGAAGAGTGGTGTAGTGGATCAGAAGAAAGACAAGTACTAGAATGCCGACGCAGGCTGAGGCGTAGGCACCGTCTACGAAGAACATGGTGGCGCCACTAACGATTGTTCCTACTGCTGCAGTGAACCAATTGAAGTAATGGAAGGATGGTCGGAAGTTCGGTGCAGAACCTATTTTGAGGAGGAAGCAAGCCAGGTTGGTGACCAGAAAGGTCATCAGGTAGGTCATAGTGACGAAAGACGCAATCTGATTAATATTGGCAAGCATGGTGAGTTGCGCAATCAGGTAGCTTATGAAGATGCCGTACGTTGGCTCGTCGCCAGACTTGGTGCCTTGCCCAAAAACGCCCAGACCAGGGATCAGGTTGTCTCTAGCCAAGGCCTGTAGGAGTTTGGCCGATCCAATGACTCCCATTAAAACGGAAAAGGCAGATGTTGCAAATTCGCCGAGCAAGATGACTGTGCCAGATACGTTGACATCTTGTATGACGTTGACATTATGATAAAAGGAAGCCCTGGTAATGGTGGCGGCCATCGCTAGAATGACAAGTGTATAGGAGACGAAGGTAACGAGCAGCCCATAAAGTGTGCCTTGAGGAATTGACTTGCTGGGATCCTTGAGGTCTCCTGACATACTGGCGCCTGCGAAGATACCACCAGTCGCTGGGAAAAGGATTCCAAAGAGGTCTTGCCAGGTCTCTCTACCCTTGAGTTGGCTGCCGTCAGCGCCTCGTGTGAAGTGTGGCAGAAGGTTGTCTATGAAGGTGTTCCAATTCAAGCCTGTGTACTTGATGCCCAATCCAGAATTGGCGAACGGTGTCATGACTACGGCCGAAAATGGTATGGAGAAGGTTGCAACGAGTAATATAGCGAGAAGTCCGTTCGAAGCGCGAGCGAAGAGACCACTCCCCGCTAGGCATACCGCCGTACATACAACCAAGACGAGTGTAGCCCACAAATAACACCACCAGAAATCGTCCGGCAGCCATTTCGACCAATTGCCAGCAGACCGACCAAAGTTGTAAGTCAAGCAGTCGATCAGACCGACAGCATTCATGCCGGTGTTGAAGACAGATCCGAGGTAAAAGACAATGCCAATAGAGCCCCCAAACTCAGGTCCAAGGCTACGAGAGATGAGATAGTAAGCTCCACCACCTCGTACAGTGCCGTTGGTGGCAATGGCGGAAACAGACATGGTAGTCAGGAGATTGATTACGTAGCATGCAATGAGCATAGCCATCATACCTACAACACCGCTTTGTCCTAGGATGAAACCAAAACGCAGGAACATGAGGATACTCAAGACATTCAATGTGGTAGGCACGAAAACACCCGCAAAAGTACCAAGCTTCGCAGCTCCATTTGACGGTCGAGGGAAAGCTGTGGAGCTTGGTTTGAGAGGCAAGAACGACGGGTCCTTGTCCTCATTGCCATGTTGAAGAGCGGCGCTGCTCATCGCCTTCGGCTTGCTCTTCCGTCGGACGCCTGGGGAGTTTCCAGCTTGCTCAACCTGACCGTCCAAGTGATCTTGCTTGGACGGCGAAAAAAGGTTGAAGAAGCTGCTCCGACTTGTGTGACCATCACGAGAGCTTAGTTCCGGTTCGGACAAGTTTTCGTCTTGCAGTGGCCGGCGAAGTGATTCCGCAGACGGCCTGTCTTCTTCCTGTGCGGTCGAGGCACGTCTGCTGAGCTGGGCGGAATCATCCTGAGCGGAGCGCGTGAGAAAGGTAGAGCGAGTCCGAGCAGGCAATTTCCGCCTCTGAGGGCCATCTCCGGCATCGGTCATGGTGTCGGAAATACTGATGGTAGGGATAGTAGTGGATGGTGTTCAACCTCCGGGCTCCGCGGATGGTCCTCTATCTTGGATCAAGCTGCGGCTCTGGGACAGAGAAGCCATGAAAGGTCTGGTCGTGTATTAGCAGTCACGTCAATGGGGTGTGCCGAGTCATGAGGTCGAAGAAGAAGCAAGACAGAATTTGCAGATAGGCACAGTAGTAGAAGTGGAGATGGTGCTACAGATGCCGTCCGCCATGCCATTTGATGCGTGACGTTGTTTGCACGCAGGCCCAGACCAAAAAGGGTCAGAAGGAAAGAAATGAAGCCACACCACAGCCACATGCAGTCGGCCAATCACGCCCGAGGATATC
>Ga0160429_1001185_pt1 | contig 15189 bp, 16 predicted proteins | sample SolpanmetagenomR_FD_108199 | JGI IMG/M metagenome (GOLD analysis project Ga0160429, IMG submission 108199) | Solar panel surface microbial communities from Lawrence Berkeley National Laboratory, California, USA - R | ecosystem: Engineered > Built environment > Solar panel > Unclassified ...
TGGCGGCAGCAGGCGCAGAGGTGGTCGGGGCTGAGGTGCAGGCGGGCGGCGTAGTCGCGCACCGCGTGCAGGGTGCGAAAGTGCGCTTCCAGCAGCTGCGCAAACTGCCGGGCCACCGCCGCCCCCCTACCCCCCTGCGGGGCCGGGGCGGCCGGAAAAGCCAGCGCCAGCAGCAGGTGTAGGTAGGCGCGGGCCTGGGCAGGGTCGGCGGCCGGCTCGGCCAGGGTGCGGGCCAGGCCGCGCAGCAGGGCCGGCACTTCGGCCCGCTCGGCCGGGGGCAATACCAGCGCCCACGGCCCCGGCCCGACTGGCAGCCCCGGCGCGGGAAAGCTGGCCAGGTAGTAATCGGCCAGAAAGCACACCACCTCGCCTCGGCAGCCCGCCGCCAGCGCCCAGCCCAGCACCGGCCCCGGCGGCAGCAGCACCAGCTGCCCCGGTTGCAGCGCTAGCGCCTGCCCCGGCAGGTGCAGCACGCCCGCGCCCCGCGCCACGTGCAGCAGCAGCCAAAAGCGGTGGGCGTGGGCCACGCCCGGCGCCCGGGCCGCTAGCGCTTCGAGGCGCTGCATCCGCAGCGGCTCGTCGGGCCGCCCGGTGGGGCACACCCGCCAGTCGAGCAGGGGAAGGGACGTGGGAGGCATGGGAATGGGAGTTGGTGAAATAGCGCCAGAGCCTACCCCCTAGGGGGCGGGCGTCAGCAGTTGGCCGTTGGCTACGGGACTGATTTGCAGCACCTGGGTGGCGCTGCCGGTCTTGCCCGCGTTGTCCACCACGGCGGCCTTTACCGTCACGCTGGTTTTGCCGGCCGGCAGCTGTAGGGTACCGCCCACCGTCCAGCCGAAGGTGGTGCGCACGAAGCCGCTGGGGTCCACCTCGCTGCCGGCCGTGTTAAAGACCGGGGCCAGATTGCCGCCGGCCGCGATGACGTTGCCGTTGGGTTGCAGCAGCGGCACGTCGAAGGTCACGACCAGGCCCGGCGCGTAGCGGTTGGGGCCCTTCGACGACTGGGTGCCGTCCACGATGGTGCCCCGGTCGGCATCGGCCTTGCCCAGGGCGTTCTCGTTCACCCCGATGCCGTTTTTCGATTTATCGAGGGCCGACACCTGCACGAAAAATAGCGCCCCCTGGCTGGGCGGCGTGGGCAGTACGCCCGCCGTCTGGATGCCGGGGCTGATGCTGCTCGGGATGCGCGGGGCCAGCAGCGTCACCGTGGGGCCGGCCGGGTCATCGGCGCCGGGCGTGAGGGCGGTGGTGAGCGGAGCCGGCGTGAGGGCCTGGCCGCTGGCCGCCCCGCCGGGGCCGGTGCCCACGCTCACTTTTTGGGTGGTGGTGGTGATGCGCCCCGAGCGGTCCCTGATGGCGGCCGTGAGGTTGAAGCTGGTGGTACCGGCGGGTAGCGACTCCAGCACGTGCCAGCTCACCCAGGTCGTGACGCCGGGGCCGGGCGTGTCGTCGGTGCCCGCGATGTTGAAGAGCGCGGCTAGGTTGGTGCCCTTGGCGATGACCACGCCCGCCGGGTTGGTCAGGTCCACGTCGAGGCTCACCGTCAGGCCGGGCAGGTTCACGTTGGGGCTGCCCACGGCGGCGGCGTTGCGGATGTTGAGGCCCTCCTTGGTGGGGATGGTCACCGTGTCCTGGGTCACGATTTCCAGGTTCACCAAAAAGCCCGCCCCGTCGAAGCTGCCCGCGCCGGTGCGGCCCACGCCGGGGGCCACCACGGCCCCGGCCACGGGCGACACAATGTGCAGCAGTGGCGAGGTATCGGCCGCCTGGGTATCGTCTTTTTTGCACCCAGCCAGCAGGATAGCGCCGCCCAGCAGGGCCGTGGCCAGCCCTAGGGCCAACCGGCGCGGGGCGCTCGTAGAGGTGGAGAGAATGGTCATGTTAGGAAAGGAGTGAATGGGTGAGTGGGAAGAAAAAACTATGCTATCGGGGGCCTCCCCCTACTCCCACCCATTGCGCCGAAAAATGGCGTGGCCCTCGGCCGACTTCAGAAAGGCCACGAACTGCCGGGCCGTGGCCACCTGGGTGGTGCGCTGGGTGAGGGCGATGGGCGTGCCCCGGCTCACGCGCTGGGCGCGGGGCAGGCGCACCAGGGCCGAGCCGGGCAGGCGCGGCTGCCACGAGGCGTAGGTTATCCAGGCATCGTAACCCTGGGGCTGCTGCTGCCAGAGGGCCACGGCCTCGGCGCTGGTCTTGACGGAGGTGCGGGTGTTGTGCTGGAGGTTGGCGATGAGGGCCGGGGTGCGGGCCATGTCCTCGGTCATGCCCATCTGGCCCGCCCCGTTCACGTCGAGCAGGCGCACGCCTTCTTTGGTCAGGTCCTCGAGGCGCTTGATATGCAGGGGGTTGCCCGCCCGCACCAGCACCGCCGACTCGCGGGCGTAGAGGCTGGTGCGGCTGGCCTCGTCCACCAGGCCGGGGTGGGCCAGCGCGGTTTGGGTGAGCATGTATTCGGCCCCGCCGTACACGAGGTCGGCATCCTGGGCGGCCTGGGTTAGCCACTGCGGCTCGGGGCCGGCCGTCACTTCCACGGCCAGGCCGGTTTGCTTGGTGAAGGCGGCGGCGCACTCCTTCAGGGCGGTGGCCGGGCCGCCGGGGCCGTACACGTGCAGGGTTTGGGCACTGGCGGCGGGGACCAGCAGGGCCGCCAGTACCAGGCTGGCGGGCAGCATAAACAGGAATAAGGGCATCAGAAACGGGTTTTTAGCGGTAAAGAATATCTGAGAAAAGCACACCGCAGCTCAGGCTCACGCACGGGGTGCGGAGCGAAGAAAAAATCCGGGCGGGGCCAGCGGCCCCCGTAAGCGCGGGCACTAGTCCGGCTGGCGAGTGGCGGGGCTTAGGAGCGTTTGCAGTAAGCTCAGGTTGGCAATCAGGAGCACGGTGGTGAAGTAGGAGAGCAGGATTTCGCTCACCACGTAGGCCTGGGCCAGCGCGGCCGTGGGGTACACCTCACTGCCGCCGGCCGTGGTGAAGCGGCCGGCGCTGAAGTAGAAGAACGTCAGCAGCTGGCCCACCAGGTCTTCGCGGCCAAACGGCAGGTGGAACGCCCCGGCATAAATGCGCTGCAAGCAGTAGTAGTCGATGGCGTAGGACGAGATGATGAGCAGCACGCTCAGCAGCAAAAACAGCAGCAGCAGCCGGCGGTACACGTCCTGCTGCCCCGACTTGCGAATCCAGCGCAGAATGGAGCTGACGAAGTAGCCCAACTTGGCCAGCGTCATGGCCACCAGCAGCCAGCTATTGAGCGCCGGGCTCCCCACCTCGTAGGCGTCGAACACAAACAGCAGCACCCCGCCGGCAATGAAAGCTACGAACAGCAGCACGGCCCGCGTAATCGGATGAAGCATGGAATCCTGAGAGTTGAGGCCCGGCAAATCAGGCTGCTTGGGGGAGGCGCGCGGGCTACTGTACGGGAGGAAGGAAGCCGTATTTTTTGTACACCTCCTGGCCCTGGGGGCTGTTGAGGAAGGCGACAAAATCCTCGGCGGCCTTGGCGTGGGGCGCGGCTTTCATCACGCCGGCCACGTAGTTGGCCATGATATTTTCCTTGGCCGGAATCTCAATGCTTTCCACCGGGTGGCCAAGCATCTTCTGGTAAAAGCCCTCCGTGTACCACACCGGCGCGGCGTCCGACTGGTCGTAGAGCACCCGCATGGGCGACTGGCGGTGGTGAATCTGGGTCAGGTAAGTGCTGCCCGCTTTTACTTTCGTCGTCATCACGGCCGTTTTAAGGGCCGCGCCGCCGGCCTTCTCGTACGAGTCTTCGATGCGCTTGCCGATGCCTTCCCAGGCCGGATTGGGCATGCTCACCCGCACCTCGGGCCGGGCCAGGTCGCGCAGGCTGGTTATTTTCTTGGGGTTGCCCCGGCGCACCAGGATGGCCAGCCGGTTCTGGGCGTAGCTGCTGGTGCGGGCAAACCACTCGGGCGTCATATCCATGCGGCTTTTGCCGGCCGCGTACACGTCGGGCTGCAGGGCAATGCGCAGGTTGCCCACCACCACGGCCCCGCCCTGCGCTATCTGCTTGGCCAGGATGCCGGGGGGTAGGGTCTCGACGAAAATGCGCTGGTACTCGGGGTGGGCTTTGCGAAACTCACGCAGCAAGTCATCAAGCACCATGAACTGGTTGCCCCCAAAAAACACCACCAGCTGCGGGTCCACCACGTCGCCGTAGAGGTCGGGCACGTTGTCGATGCCGGGCACCGTGAAGGCTTCGCCGGTTTGAAACGGCGCGTTCCAGGGCGGGTCGAAGCGGTGGGCTGGGTCGGCGGGCGCGGGCTTTTGCACGGGCAGCGTTTGGGCGAAAAGGGTCGCCGGGGCCAGGCCCAGGGCCAACCCCAGCAGGAAAGAAAAGCGGGTCATGAGCAGAAAGAGTTGCCGAAGGTTGAAAGACAAGGTGGGCTGGCCGCCGCCGCTAGGGGTGCACCAGCGACCAGCCCTGGGCCTGCCGGATTATCAGCTCGCCGTTGCCGCTGGGCACGTAGGCAATGAGGGGCAGCAGCTCGTCCTTGCTGATTTTCTTCTCCTTTAGCGTGTTCAGGCACTGAGATAGGATAACGCCCTTCTGCTTGAGGGCCGTCAGCTGCGCCTCGTAGGGCTGGTCCTTGCGGTAGAGCGTGGTGCCGCCCCCAAAGGCAATCAGCTCCACGGTTATCTTACCCTTCAGGCGCGTGTCTTCCAGCGCGTTATTGATATTGCGCAGCGTCTGCTGAATAAGCTTGGGGTCGTCACTGTCCAACTGGTAGATGGCGTTGTAGTGGGCCTGGTCGGCCGTGGCGCCGGCGAAGGTGCCTTTTTGGAAAGCTTCGGCGTCGGGCATGGCGGCGGGGGTTTGGGCGTGGCTGGAAAAGGCGAAGCCGGCGGCGAGCGCGGCGGTCAGCAGCAGGGTTTTCATGGGCAGGAGTTCGTGCTAAAGGGTTGGCTACGATGAGGTTATTCAGCGCTCTTTTTGCCCTGGCTCATGGCCGCGTAGGGCCCGAACTGGTGCTGATGCTGGGTAAACTGGTCGGTATAAGGGGGGTAGGGGCAATCGATGGGCTTCTTGCTCAGGTCGGGGTAGTCTTTGTCGAGGTGCGGCATCTGGGGCCGGGGCATGGAGTTGATGTAAGCCGCCACGTCGTAGGCCGCCTCGTCGCTGAGGATGGTGCGCTCGGCGGTGGCCCCGAAGGGCATGTTGGCCTTGATAAAGCGGGCAGCCGTTTGCAGGCGGTGCATCCCGGCCCCGTCGTTGTAGCTGTCGGGGCCCCACAGCGGCGGGTACTGGTACTGCGCCTCGGAGCCGGCGCGCTGGCCCTGGCCAGTAGCCCCGTGGCAGTTGGCGCACTGCTGGGCAAAGATGATTTTGCCCTGGCCCAGGTCGGCTTCGCGGTTGGGCATGGTGAACTTGACAAAGCCCTGGCCCTTCACCTTCTCCCCCACCGGCACCTGGCGGCCGAGCCACTTCATGTAGGTAATAATGGCCTTCATTTCCGGGCCATCCACGGGCAGCGGCTGGCCGTTGAGGCTGCGCGTCATGCAGCCATTGACCCGGTCTTCGAGGGTGCTGATGGCATTTTCGCGGCCTTTATAAGTGGGGTAGATGCCCCAAATGCCCACGTAGGGGGCCGAAAAGGCCTTTTGGCCGGCTTGCAGGTGGCAATTCTGGCAAGCCAGGTTGCTGCCGGCCAGGCGCAGCAGCGGCTGCCGGGCCTGCGCGCCCAGGTACTGCGGCGTGTGGGCAATCAGCTCGTAGCCGTAGCGGACAAGCTTGCCTTCGGGGTTGTTTTTTACGCTGTCGAGCAGGAAGCGGGCGGGCGTAAAAAAGCTGACCGCCTGCGCCTTGGCGGGCTGAGCGGCCGCGCCAACTGGCGCAGCGGCTACCGGGGCACCGGGCTTGGGCGGAAACACCGCCAGGTAGGCCGTCACGGCCACCACCAGCACCAGCAGGCCGGTGAGCCAGGTGAGCAGGCCCGCCACTTTCACAAACACCTGCTTGTCTTCGGGTTGCAGGCGTGGGGTAGGGTCAGGAGGCGTTGCCATGGCGGAGAGGAGTGCTAAATGATAAATGAGCCGGATTATCAGCGGGCTAGTGCGGCCCCAGCCGCCTGCGTTTCGACCGGGCCGGCAGCATTCGCCACCGGCCGGGCCCCTCGGGCTATACGGCGTGCAGAATGACGTAGAGCGAGGTAGTCGAAATGACGACCCACAGCAACACGCCCAGCACGTAGGGCTTGATGCCCACCGAGCTCACCACCTTGGCCGACAGCCCCGCCCCGATGAAGAACAGCGTCACCGTGAGGCCGATTTTGGCCAGGTTCACCATCACCGGCCCCAGGGGCTTAGCGGCGGGCACGAACGTATTCACGAGCATGGCCAGGATGAAGCCGAAAATGAAGTAGGGAATCTTGATTTTAACGCCTTTCTGCTTGAAAATCATGGCCGTACCGATAGCCACCGGGATAATCCAGAGCGCCCGCGCCAGCTTCACGGTGGTGGCTACTTCCAGCGCCTGGTTGCCGTAAGCGGCGGCGGCCCCTACTACCGAGCTGGTGTCGTGGATGGCGATGGCGCACCACAGGCCGAACTGGTTCTGGCTCATGTGCAGGGCGTGGCCGATGGGCGGGAAGGCAAACAACGCAATGGCATTGAGCACGAACACCGTGCCCAGGCCCACCGACATCTCCTCGTCCTTGGCCCGCAGCACCGGCCCGATGGCCGCGATGGCCGAGCCGCCGCAGATGGCCGTGCCGCACGAAATCAGGTGCACCACGTGCTTGCCCAGCCCCAACCACTTACCGACGAAGTAGCCCAAAAACAGCGTACCGAAGATGGAGACGACCGTGAAAATGATGCCTTCCTTACCGGCCTGCACGGCGGCGTGGGCGTTCATGCCGAAGCCCAGGCCAATCACCGAGAATTGCAGCAGCTTGTGGGTGAAGGCTTTGGTGTGGCTGGTAAAGGGGTTGCCCACCGTTTGGGCCAGCACCAGCCCGAGGGCCAGCGCAATGGGCGGCGAGGCCCAGGGCGTGAGGCAAAACACCAGAAACAGCCCGAACAGCACTTGCCGCAGCGTGAAATCCTTACCAAAGGCCACGCGGGGCGTGTGCAGGTGGCGGAAAATACCGGTGGTATTCACCCCCTCATCGAGGGTGGCGGCGGCGTGGTCCTGCTCGGCCGCAGAGGCGAACAGCATCGGCTCGGCGCTGTGCTCGGGCTGCGGCGTGGGGGGCGCGGGAGTGGGGAGGTGGCTCATGGGGAGGTGCTTGTTATCTGGAGCAAATTTACGGCGATTCCCCTCCCCTAGTTTATCTCAAAATGTTATACCAAATAACTGGTAGTTATAGCTTGCGTTAAAATGTCACGCCGCACTCGTGCATAAATTGCTGCGCAACAGGGGGTAGCCCCTCGGCCGTGCGCCAGGCAGCCATGAGCTCCCGCGCCAGGTACAGGCCCTGAATGGGCACCTCTTCCAGCTGCCCGCCCGATAGCTCCGCCACCAGCGCCCGGCGCGAGAGAAATCCCAGCGTGCCCGACTCCGTTCGCAGCCGGGTTTTGACGGCCTCATTATCTTCAAAATGACAGACATGGGGCAGGTCGGCCAGCGCTACGCCGTGCGGTTGCAGGGCGGCGGCTACCGCCGCCAGCGTACCCGAGCCGGGCTCGCGCAGCACCCAGGTGTAGGCCAGGGCCTCGGCCAGCGGCAGGGGCCCCGGCGGCGGGCCGCTGGGCGTGGCCCCGCGCACGGCCACGAGCTCATCAAACAGCAGCCGCTGGTAGTGCAGGCCGGGCAGCCGCTCGGGGCCCTCCACGAAGCCCAGGTCCAGCTCGCCGCGCAGCAGCGCCCGGGCTACCTGCGCCGAGTTTGCGGGGTGCAGCGCCACGGCCACCGCCGGGTGCCGCTGCCGAAAATCGGCCAGCAGCCGGGGCAGCACGTAGTGGGCCAGCGTGGGGCTAGCCCCCAGCCGCAGGGTGGCCGGGGCAGCGGCAGAATCGGGCATACGTTTGTTAATCAATTATTTGCAAGCTGGTATAAAATAGCCTGGCCGGCCGGCCGCAGGATAGCTGCGGCCGGCCGGCCAGGCGGCAAGGCAGTGCTTACAAGGTGGTCTGCTCGTTTTTTGGGTCGTACACGTCGCCGCCGGCGTAGCGGGGGTCGTCAAGGGCGTAGGCGGCGCGCTCCACGTCGTCGTCGGCCCCGTGGGCGGCGATGATGGCGGCGGTGTCCTGGTTTTGCTCCACGTGGCCGACCTGCCGGGCGGGGTCGGCCTGCGCCTCGCTCATGCAGTAGTGCTCCGTATTGGCCGCGTGCTTGCCGCGAAACGCACTGAACTCGTCGGGGTTATCGTTGGAGCCGTCGTAAGTGGTTTCGCGGTACTTGCGGGGCGCGTGGGGGTCGGCGGGGTGGCCGAAGTCGCCGTAGTGGGGCGTGCCGGCGTGGGCTTCATCGGCGGGGGTAGCGGGGTTTTCGGGGTGCTTGTCCATGCGTGAAAAGAGAAAAAGAGGTGACTGGAAAAAGCGGGTAGCAGCGTTGTAGCCGCGCTGACGAATTGCCTAGCGGGCACTGACAGGGGCTAACCGGCCCAAAAGTAGCAGGCGAGATATCCGTATTGGTTATTATAAATAGTTATTCATAATAATCAGCGTTTATTGCGCATTAGATAAAGCTTCTTCCAAAACCATTTCCCCCCGCCTCCTACTCCACGCGTAAGTAGGAAGGGAGGCGGAAAAAATGGCTTTTGAGCGCAGTACATGGTGTACTTAAAAGCCGGTCTGCTCGTCCTCTAAATCGAATTTGTCGCCGCCCGCGTAGCGCGGGTCGTCCTCGGCAAAGGCGGCGCGCTCCACGTCTTCGTCCTGGCTTTGGGCGGCCAGCACGGCTTCGGGGGCCTGGTTCTGGTCGGCGTGGCCGCGCTGCTGGGCGGGGTCGTAGGGGCCGGTAGCGCAACCGCCGTGGGTGCCTTCGGGGTCCATATAGCCGCCCACGTAGGGGCGGTTGGGATGATGCTCCGGGGTAGGAAGCACGTTAGCTGGGTCGCCGAAGGTACCGTAGTGCGGGGTGCCGGCGTGGGCATTATCGGCGGCGGGCTGGTCAATTTCCGGCGTGGGCTGGTCGGCGTCGGGGGCAGGCTGGTTGTGCATGGTGAAAGCGGAAAGTAGCGGGGTGCGCCGCTGGTAAGTAGCTGCTATGTAATCACTTTCTTTACGCGCAGTGTTCACCTGGCGTTCCGCCGATTAGTTATCCTTTATTACCTTTTGTTATGGAGGCCTGGCCCTGCGTCTGCGCGAAGCTCCAAAACCGCTGGGCCGGGCGGGGCAACGGCTGCCCCTGCACCCACACGGCCTCAAACTGCCGGGGCAGCGCCAGGCCCTGAATCGGCACCACTTCGAGCAGCCCCGCCGCCAGCTCGCGCGTCAGCGCCTGCCGCGATACGAAGCCCAGCGCTGCGGGAGCCGCTTCAAGGTAGCTCTTGATGGCCTCCGTGCTGTCGAGGTAAATGGCCACGGTCAGGTCGGAAAGCTTGATTTTGCGCTCGCGCAGGGCCATTTCCAGCACCTCCAGCGTGCCCGAGCCGCGCTCGCGCAGCACCAGCGGGCTCGCCAGGGCCTCGGCTAGGGGTAGGGGCTTAGTGGGCGGGCCGGTGGGCGTGGCCCGGCGCACGGCCACCAGCTCGTCGGGCAGCAGCAGCTCGTAGTGCAGGTCGCGGCTTTTGGTGCGGCCCTCCACGAAGCCCAAATCCAGCTCGCCGCGCAGCAGCGCGTCGGCAATGCGCTCGGAGTTGGCATTCAGCACCGTCAATTGCACCTGGGGGTAGCGGGCCTGAAAAGCCGGCAGCCAGCCCGGCAGCACGTATTGGCTCAGGGTGGTGCTGGCCCCCAGTCGCAGGCGGCCGGCGGCTTCCTCGGGGTCGCGCAGGCCGGCCAGCTGCTCGTCGAGCTGCTGGGCCGAGGCGGCCACGGCCTCGGCGTGGGCGTGCAGCAGGCGGCCGGCTTCGGTGAGGGTCACGCGGTTGCCGCGCCGCTCCAGCAGGCGCTGGCCGTACTGCGCCTCCAGCTCGCGGATGTGCTTGGTGACGGCCGGCTGGCTCACAAACAGCTCCTGCCCTGCCTTGGTAAAGCTCAGGTGCCGGGCCACGGCGGCAAATACGCGCAGGCGAAAATCGGACATACCGGCAAAATACGTGAACCTGCCCCGATGTCCGCTGAACTGGATGACCCACCTGCTCCTAGCGTGCTGCTTCTCCCGCTTCCTTCCGCACTTGTTTACAAGCAGCCGTTCTGAATGATGCAGCAGCCAGTCGCTTCCCTATTTTTTAAGTTTACACGGGATTTTGTCAGACTTTGGGATGGGGTGCCGATACCCCTTGCCTCAGCCCAGTTCCTAATGGGGGCGGCCGTTCTGGTCTATTCCTACCCGGAAGGGCATGGGGAGGGTGGATTATTCGCCCAGCGTCAGGCCTGAGGCCCCCAAAAACAGCCAGTTGCTGCGCGTGAGTCCCCCTAGCTGCCCAAGGCTACCTCGCCAGTACACTACGCCCCAGGCCATCACCAGGGCCATTACCAGACGAATGGCGGTGGCTAGGCTGGAATCGATGCCGCGCATGCCGACTTTGGCCAGGACGACGGTCAGGGCAGTAAAGACGGCAGAAAGCAAGGCGTAGGTCCACCACATGGCCGGTGCGGGAAGCGTTAGTTTAAACGTGGCGTGAGCACTAGGGGCGGGCATTGCCTATCCTCAGTGGTTGGTCATGGCTACCTGCACGGGCTCGTCTTTGCCGATTTCCTCATTGCCCGCTTTGAGCACCACCTCGCCGGCTTTCAGAGGGCCGAAGACCTGCACCTGGCCGGCGTTCTCGTCGCCCTTCTGCACGTCTACCAGCTCGGTTTTGCCGCCTACTACCCGAATGACATAGGTGCGCTCGGCGGTGCTGACCACGGCTGACTTGGGCACATACAAGCTGCTCTTCGGTGATTTGATGGGGATGTTGACAGAGGCGAACATGCCCGGCTTCAATTTTTCGCCGGGATTCGCAATGTCGATTTCGACCGTTTCGGCGCGGGTACCGGGCGTGACGTTACCGGCAACCCGGTCAATCTTGCCGGTGAAATTCTGCCCCGGAAACGTGCGCACATTGAACTGCACCGGCGAGCCGGCGTGAATATCCCCCACGTAGGCTTCGGGCACCGCCACGCGCAGGCGCAGGCGGCTGAGCTGCTTGAGGCGGAACAAGGGAACGGCACTCTGGCCCCCGGGCCCCACCAGCGCGCCCGGCGACGCATTACGCTCGGTGATAACGCCGGTTAGCGGGGCCGTGATGCGCAGGTAGGCGGCCATCTGGGCGGCAGCCTGGTAGTGCGAGCGGGCGGCTACTACGTTCAAGCTGTCGCTGGTGGCCTGGGTGCGGGCCTGGTCGAGGGCCAAGGGCGAAACAGCGCCGGCCGTACGGGCCGTCTGGCGCAGGCGGCGAAACGTGCCGCGGCTGGCCTGAAAGCTCGCCTGGGCCACACTTTGCTTGGAGCGCGCCTCACTCAGGGCGGCCGCCAGCTCGGGGGCGTCCAACTCGGCCAGCACCTGGCCCTGGTGCACGTGGTCGCCGATGTCGGCCCGCAGCACCTTCACGTAGCTGCTCACGCGGGGAAAGATGTCGGTCTGGAAGTAGCTGTCCAGCTCGCCGGGCAAACTCAGGCTCTGAGCGGGCTGGGTAGCCGTAACGCGCACGGCGTCGTAGCGCACGTCGGCCGAAACGGGCGTGGTCGTTTTCTCGGCGGTAGCCGACTGGCCCTCCTGGCCGGTATCCGTGGAGTTGCAGCCGCCCAGGGCAGCCGCGGCGGCCGTCAGGCTCAAGCCGGCCAGCCAGCGCAGGGAAAAAGCGGGGAATTTCATGTCAAGAAGAAGGTTTTTACGAAAAGATTACGCCAGGACCGGCTGCTCGCTCAGGCTGCGCTCGGTGGCGGGCGCTTCGTTGCCGTCGAAGTTGGCGCTCTCCGGGTCGTCCGGGTCGAGCGAGACAGAAACGAAAGTGGTTTTGCGCTGCACGGCGGCGAAGATGACCGGCAGAATGAAGAGGGCGGCCACCGTGGAGGCCAGCAGGCCCCCAATCACGGCGCGGCCCAGTGGGGCCGACTGCTCCCCGCTCTCGCCCAGGCCGGAGGCCATGGGCAGCATGCCGGCCACCATCGCAATCGAGGTCATGAGCACGGGGCGCAGCCGGGCGGCCCCGGCCAGGCGGGCAGCGGCCACGGCGTCGCGGTAGCGCAGGCGCAGGCTTTCGGCGTTGGTCACAATCAGCACGGCGTTGGCCACCGATACGCCCACGGACATGATGACGCCCATATACGATTGCAGGTTCAGGGTTTCGCCCGTGACGAGTAGCAGCAGCAGCGAGCCGGCTAACACCGCCGGTACGGTTACCAATACCACCCCGGCTACTTTCAAGGACTGATAGTTGGCGGCCAGCAGCAGGAAAATCACCACGATGGCCAGCCCCAGGCCGGTTTGCAGGCTGCTCAGCGTTTCGGTCAGCAGCTGGGCCAGGCCGCGCAATTGCACCACCGAGCCTTTGGGCGGCTCGCCCACGGCCTTGATTGCTTTTTGCACGTCGCGGGTGGCGGTGCCCAGGTCCTTGTGGTCGATGTTGGCCGACACCGTGACGATGCGGCGCGGCCCAATGCGGTCAAACTCGCCGGGTACGTTGGCGGTGTGCAGGGTGGCCACGTCGCCCAGGGTAGGACGCGACTGGCCCGGCACCAGGGGCAGGTTCTGCATATCGGCTTCAGATTTAATGTCCTGCGAGGCCAGCTGCACCTGCACCTGGTAGGCAAAGCCCTTGCTCTGGTCGAGCCACAGGTTCTTGGCCGTGAAGCGGCTGCTGGAGGTAGCCGCTACCAGCGACTTGGCAATCTGGTCGGGGGTCAGGCCAAACTGGGCGGCCCGCTCGCGGTCCACGTCAATTTGCACGGTGGGATAGCTCAGGGGCTGATTCACCCGCACGTCGCGCAAGTAGGGAATCTGCTTGAGCTTCGCCACCAGCTTGTCGGCGTAGCCCTTGCCGTCCTGCAGGCTCTTGCCGCCCACCAGAATCTCAATCGGCGTCTGGGCGCCCTGGCTCATGATTTTATCGGTCAGCTCGATGGGCTCGTAGCTGAGCTGCACGTCGGGCAGGTGCTGGTGCACGGCCTGGCGAATCTTGTCCTTAAGGTCGTCCAGGTTCTGAACTTTGTAGTCCTCGGCCAAGTTGACTTGCAGGTCAGCCTCGTGGGGGCCGGCGTTGAATACGTACAGCGCGCTGGTGCCGTAGGAGCTGGGCGTCATGCCCACGAAAGCCGACGTAATCGCTACGTTCTTTGGCCCCACAATCTGCTGAATGAGGTTGATAACTTCCTTGGTACGCTCCTCCGTGCGCTCGATGCGCATGCCCTCGGGGGCAATGAGGCGCACCTGAAACTGCTTGGAGTGGGTGATTTTGGGCATCATGTCCTGCCCGATAAAGTAGAAGCAGACGCCAATCACGGCGGCGCAGACCACGCCGTACACCGTGCCCGCCAGCGCCCGGTGGCGCAGTAGCTTATCTAGCCCAGGTTGCGGAAGGTTTTGAGGTCGAAGGTCACGCAGTAGTTGTTGCGCCCGCAGCTCACGTAGCCGCGGCCGGTGGCGGGCACCACGGCCACGCCGTGGGCGGCGGGCGTGCCCGTCACGGTGCCCACCACCTGGCGGGTTTTAAGGTCAATCACGTCGACCTGGGCGTTGTGAGCCACGTAGAGGCGCTCGCCGGCGGGGTCAATGGTCATAAAATCCCAGCCGCCATCGCCCGGCACCGGAATGGTGTGCAGCAGGCGGTAGGGCGCGGCAGGGGTCTGGGCGCGGGCCCCGGAGGCCGCCAGCAACGTGAGCGCGGCAGCAGCAAACAAGTGTTTCATCGAAGATTTGAAAAGGAGAACGCAGGAAAGACTGCCCATTTTTTAGCGGGCGGGCAGTTCAGCAACGGCCGGCCCCGGCCGGCGCAGCGACTCGTAGGCCACCAGCCCGGCCAGGATGCCAAACAGAATCAGCGACGAGCCCGTGGTGCCAAAGCCCAGCCCGTGCTTTTCGGGCGTCTTAGTCAGCAGGTCGCCAAACGTGGCCCCAAATGGCCGCGTGAGCACAAAGGCCACCCAAAACAGCAGTACGCCCGGCACCCGCGTGACGTAGTGCGCCAGCACCACCACGGCCAGCAGGCTGCCAATGAGCAGCGCCCCACCCCCGAAGCCCAGGCCCGAGTCGTCGGCCAGAAAATCGCCCAGCGCCGTGCCCAGGGTATTGGAAAATAAGATGGCCGCCCAGTAAAACAACTCGCCCTTGCGCGTTTTGATGTCATCCACGGACAAGGATTTCTCGCTCTGCCACCACAACCCCAGCGTGAGCAGCAGCAGCGTCACGAGCAGGGCCGCGCCGGCGGCGTAGCCCAGGCCCAGGGTGCGGTCCATGTAGTCGGAGAGCGTGGTGCCGGCCGTGCTGGTGGCCAGTATCACGGCCCAGTAGAGCACCGGCACGTAGCGGCGCACGGCCAGTTGCCCCGCCAGCACCGCCAGAAAAATGCTAAACAGGATGAGCGAGCTGACGCCGTAGCCCACGTTCAGGGTCATGGAAAGCAGGTCGCCGGCTGTTTCGCCCAGCGTGGTGGCGCAGATTTTCATCACCCAAAACAGTAGGGTGACGGCGGGTATCTTCTTCATAACAAGCAGTCAATGAATAGGTAGCTTAGCGCAGCTGCCAGTGCAGCGTCAGGCCCGTGGCCCCGGCGTAGTAGAGCGGCGCGACCTGCCACGAGGCGGCGCCCAGCGGCTTGCGGCCCCAGCGGTGGCGGTGGGTGAGGTAGGCCAGGTGGGCCGAGAGGATGCCGAAGCCCGCCCCGGCAAACACGTCGGATTCCCAGTGCTTGTCGTTTACCATGCGCAGGGCGGCCACGCCGGCGGCGATGGTATAGGCCCCCACCCCGTACCACTGGCTCTTCTCGCGCAGCTCGGTGTGCACGATGCTGGCGGCCAGAAACGCCTGCGCCGTGTGCCCCGACGGGAAGGCCGTGGCCGTGCCATCGGGCCGGGTGATGTTGGCCTTGGTTAAAAGTTTGGTCCAAAAGTTAATTGGTGGGCTTGTCAACCGCCGCTTTTTACACGGCCATAGGCATTGACAGCACATTCTCACCGCAGAAAACCTGCTTCTAGCGCATTCAA
>Ga0160429_1001186_pt1 | contig 15183 bp, 14 predicted proteins | sample SolpanmetagenomR_FD_108199 | JGI IMG/M metagenome (GOLD analysis project Ga0160429, IMG submission 108199) | Solar panel surface microbial communities from Lawrence Berkeley National Laboratory, California, USA - R | ecosystem: Engineered > Built environment > Solar panel > Unclassified ...
CTGACCGCGCCGTGCGCCGACTCCTTGCCCTGCGAGATGGACCTCGCCACCGCGTCGATTCCTGCAGCCGTCGCGCGAGCCCTCATGAGAATCGCCTCGGCCTCTCCGGTCGCCATGTTGATCTGCTCGGCCTTCATGGCCTCGGAGGCCAGAATGACGCTCTGTTTGCGGCCCTCGGCGATGTTGATGGCGCTCTGCCGCTGGCCCTCGGACTCAAGAATCTCGGCGCGCTTGCTGCGCTCAGCGGTGACTTGACGGTGCATGGCGGCGACAACGCCGTCGGGCGCGTGGATATCGCGGATCTCGTAGCGCAGGCACACAACGCCCCAGTCCTGTGCGGCTTCGTTGATTGCCGCGGTGATGTTGGAGTTTAGACTGGCGCGCTCGCGGAGCACGTGGTCTAGCGTGAGCTGCCCGATTTCTGAACGCATTGTCGTCTGCGCTAGTTGCCCGATGGCGTACTCTGCGTCCTCCACGCCGTAGCTAGTGCGATGTGTCAGTATCGCCAAAGTATATGAGTAGCATATTGCACCAACCTCGCCTTGTACGCATCGAAAACCCTCGTGTATAACACGCCGTCCAACTCCAGTGTAACGTTGTCCGCCGTGATGGCACTCTGACTTGGGATCTCTATTGCGGACTCCTTCAGGCTCCGCACGTACGCTATCCGGTCAAGAAACGGTAACATGAGCGCAAGTCCCGGCTGCAGAATCCTGTGGAATTTTCCCATACGCTCGACGATCCATGCGGTCTGCTGGGGTACGAAGCGGACGAGGGTATTTGCGGGGAGAGACGTCCTTTGAAAGTAGTTTGACGCGCCATTCTGATTTGAGGACGACGCGAAAGGGTTGAAGCTAGGGAGCGAGAGGCGAGTGGATGTTGCGAAGGTGCGCGGTGTTAATGTGAAGGAGGGTGTTGTCGTTGTTGTCAGATGTGACCAACGGGAGGCGAGCGTGGCATTTGAAGAGGCGCCGCCGATGCGGCTTGTTGTGTTGAGATTAGAGGCGCTCCTTCTTAGAACTCGCTGGTGTGATGCCATCGTCAACAGATTGATACGGAGGTTGTGCCTCAATCTCTCCCAGCTGTCTTGTTGCAGGTCCTTTCTGATCGTAACATTCATTCGACAAACCTACGCTAGATGTCATAAGCGGCACCTTCCGTCCGGCGATTCATCGAGAAGACATCATCCGCCGCTTATAATCTCTACGGATACCAGCATCTTCTTTTCAATGCAAAATAAGACCATTCTTTCTTTGTTTTGTTAAAAACAATAGTAAGGATGCAGATATCAGCCGTGGAAATCGGCAAAAGAAAACTCCTCCGGGTGGGCTCGAACCACCAGCCTCCAGATACAGCTGCATAACAGTCTGACGCGCTAGCCAATTGCGCCACGGAGGATGCAAGTAAAGATTTTTGAAACAGTTTATTAATTATACTCATTCGTGCGATCATGCAATCCTGTTCTTGCCATGATCTCGATGTCGATCTCATCGGACCAACCTTGATCGCATCGTGGTGTTCTCTCATACACCGTGCCACGCTCGGACTTTGTATGAAATCATACAGCACTGACTGTTAGCAAGAACACAATCTTCCGTTTTGCTTAATGGAATCATTTTCAGAAATACGAAACGGCATGACATCAACCCGCACTCGTCAAAACATAGCCAACCACAGCGTCAACCCTCTCCTTCGTCAAACCCAACGCGACCTTGAGTAACTCACGCGCGCCCTCCTCCCACTCTTCCTGCAATTTGCCCCACGCCCGCTCGTCGAGCATCCACACTTTGACATCCGTATCGGCCACCACCGTTGCCGTGCGCTCTGTCTGGCTGAAGAACGGTAGCTCCCCGCATGTCGTCCCCGCGACGATGCTTTCTGTGAAGCTACCTGCAGGCATCGCGTAGTCTGCGCGTAGAATACCCGAGGATAACAAATAGAACGCCGTCGCCGGAGAGGAGCGTGTGAAAAGGACTGTGCCGGCTGAATAGGCGGCTGGACTGAAGTAGGGTAGCGCATGGAACCAGAAGTCGGCGCCTTTAGCAGAGTGTTCGGCGAATGCCGAGAGGATGAGAGGGAGAGGCTGCTTGAGGTTAGATGCAACGTGCTTGTGAGGGTTAGTGGAATGAGGTCGTTGGAGAAACGAAGACGAAGGTAGGTTGGCGCCGTGAGTGTTTAAGGTAGATGTTGCGGCAGTGTGCAGGTGATTGGCGCGTGGAGAGGAGGGAGTAGTTGTTAGAGGGTTGACGGCGTTGGGAGCAAGATGTGATTTCCGGTCTTCAGTCATTGAGATATCTGATGCAGTCAGCTATGAACTTCGTCGCTCGAAGTTTACCATCGCATACCCATAGATTGTCGCGGACTTGACTGCCCATCACTCAGAGCATCTCTTTCCTGGTAGAAAGTTGCAAGGAGCTCATTCTCGCAAAACTCAAGCGCCCCGTTTAGTGTCTCGAAGTACTCTACTGAGCTGTCATCATTCCACAGCCCAACATTGCGCAAGCTGCGACCTTGCTCGTCATCTTTTTTGATGCCGGCGAAGATCATCTTGACGTCCCTTCGACCGAGAATACGCTCCAAGCGTGTAAAGGCTTCCGCAGCGCTGTAGTCCATACCACGAACGTTTGCGAGGTCGAAGATAAGATACCGAATGGGTTCGGCTCGGAAGGCCTCCTCTTCGATCAACGCTCTGCTTCCTTTTTCCACTTGTACAATGGAGCCGAAGAATAGGAATCCTGTGAGCTTTGTGACGTAGATTTGGTAGCCGACTTCATGCAGGAAGTGTCTTTGAATGGGATGGCGACGAACGGTCGATTCTACAATCTGGCCCGAGTAGGTTGCACGAATGGAGGATTTTCGAGACGTCTGGACCACAAAGCTCAAACAAGCCAAGACAATACCTGCGAGAATGCCGGCTACGAAGTCGTAAATCCCCATGGTGAGCACAATGGCCAAGACCTGTACAGTCAGTCAAAAGTAATGTGACAAAAGGAGGAGTTCTTACAGTGAGATACTCCAAAGTGCTCATCTTTCCCCATGTGTCCCAAAGGGCTTCCTCAAGGAGGGCAATTCCAAGGTAGAAGATTAAAGCGCCAACGACCATGACGGGTACAAACCCAATCATGCCTGGTCCAGAGACTAGAACGCCAAACGTGGCAGCTGCTAGAAGAATACCTGCTAGACGGCTATTACCGCCATTTGAGATAAACATCTCACTGTTTACGTAGACCAAGTAGTTCTGGGAAAGGTTATCAGTCAAAATGATTTAAATCGATAAACCTGGGATCATACCTGAATACTTCCACAAAATCCTGAGAGGGCATTGGAAAGTCCGTGAGCGACCAACTCTCGGTTGAGATTGAGGTCATCCTCCTCGGCAGCGATTGCAAGCGCAGGGACATTGATAGGGACATGTAAAATGCCAAAGAAGGTCAAAGCAAACATAGCCGGTATACACGATACGAGTGCACTCCAGTCAATTGCGTGGAAGTCTAGTCGAGTCAGTGATTTTACACGTATAAACAATTGAAGCCGGCAAACCATAATAGCTGTAGAAGTGGTAGAACGGCACCCCCGCCTCAACTTGGGAGAAGATCCAGCCCTTTTGGCGTAGCATGTCCAAGTGGATTGAAGGGACTGCGGCGGCCACGATATAGAATATTCCGGCAATGGCAATGAAGAAAGCTGGAACCAGATAAGGAGAAGATGTGAAACGCTTGAATACCAAAAGAAGGACCGCTTGGATCAGTGGAATTATCCAAAGGGGAAATGTATCCATATTGAACAGCTGCTTCAAGGTGTGTAGGTTGTATTCCAGATTGCCTTCAAGTCTCGCTGATACTTCAATACCGGTCACAAAGAGGAAGAATCCAACTCCCCCTATGCAACCAATGAGAATGTGACGAGGGAAGAAGTTGACCAGAGATCCTAGCTTGAAGGCGCCTAATACAAAGAAGACGACGCCGGTCAAGACGGAACTCATGGCGAATGCTGTAATAGTAGTGGTCATTACGACGTTGGGTTTATCCGTTCCCGTTCTGGCTATGATACTATAGGCCATAGTGTGGAAGAATGGCACGACCTCAATCTGAAACGGTTAGATATGATCTTCTGTGGCGTCGTTGCTCCTTACCATTTCCGAACCGACAGCCCCTTTGAAGATGCTGCCTCCGCAAGAGAAGACAAGTTGCGCCACAATGCAGCTGATGTAAAACATGGAAATGCCGTCAGGACCAGTCTTTTCAAAAATGGGCTCGCCGAGAGGGAATAAGATCATGCCTATGAAATGTTGTTAGATTCCGGTCATATGTTGGTTCCAGTCTTCCTCGTCTTTTCAGTCTGCACTTACCATAAGAGAGCGCATCCAGTACGTTGAGAAGCACACCCAAGAACACACAAGGCAGTAGACCGATCGGATCCTTGATAGCCTTCTGAAAGATGACCTTGCCGTCCCAGCTCTTTGGATTCTTTGCAATCTTCCAAGCGCCCGCAGCTTTTTCCTCTGCTTCTTTGACGAGTTGTCTCAACTTGGTCTGCTTCTTTGTTCGCACCTGACCCTCCAGGTCTTCCGACTGTGTGCTCTTCAGTGCCTCCTCTGCCGGCCTCGAAGGTTTTAACAAGAGCGGCGTGTGTTCGTCAACCGATCCATCAGCCTGATCAATCGTGGTCGTTCGTTCGTCATGTCCATCCGCGCCCTCATGGCTCTGCCTTCCATTCCCGTTTTCCAATCGCAAATCACTCTTCGACCTCCGGATCATGTTCGTCAACGCCGATGAACTGCTCAGCAAACCAATGTCCTCTCCGTCCCGCTCTGCTGCGCCTGTCGAAGCATGTGCTATGGGAGACACTGGCTCTGATACCTCCTCAATCACCTCCGGTATGTTTGTTGAGTCAACAGAGTCCTGACGTCGTGGCTTACTCGAGTACTCGGGCGCGCTGAAGTAGGTCGAGTTCCGCGAGGTCGAGTCAGCCGTGAAAGGTCGTCGGGTTGGGCTTCCTGAGTGAAGGGACGCGTTGTCGGCAAGAGCCAGCGTTGCGAGTTCGGCAGTGTGTTCGCGAACGCCTTGGGAGGAGTACTGTGAGAGAGCCTTGTCTAAAGTTTGAGGTTCAGCATATGTTTCGGGGAAGGTACTGGGTTGGATGAATCGTACCTCCTGCACTGATGGAGCCGCGGTGAACGAAGGAACGAGCTGGTGTACGGCTCAGAGAGTTTGAGGCGTAGTTGCTGGCAGGACCAGGAGCGGTGGAGCGTGCAAGGGAGAAGGAGGCTGGTCGATGATGAGATTCGGGCTGCTCGCTAGCACTACCGTCATTTTGTCGTGATGCAGAAAGCTGAGTGGCACTGCTCTTGCGTGGTCGGCTGGACATGGTTGAGTGTGTGTGGGGGTGGAGAGCTGGAGATGGAGGGGGAAGCACGTCAGGCTTGAGTAGTATGGTGTTGCATGAAGAAAGGCGCAGAGCAACGAGGAGAGGGCAGGTCGTCAAGTATACTCTAGTAAATAATAGGATGATGCACGCTACGCCGCTGCGATGGTCTGATAACGCGGGCACATAACTCCACAAGTGAGTGATAAACAACGCAACCGAGTCGAAAAACGTAAAAATTCTTATGCCTCGGAGGAGCAAGGATAATCGATGCCGCCTCTCAGCCTCGCCGCGCCGCCGCCAACCAGATGACGTTGCTGGAAGACTGGTCAGGTTGTCAATATCAACGTTCAGTAACAAACAACAAGTGCTGCTGTTTTACGACGTCTGGCTTTCAGCAACCAGAGGGGTGGTTCTCACGTCCAGCAAGCCTTTTGGAAACGGTTTCTTCTTGTCGCGCGCGTTTGTGAGGAAGTTGTGGAGCATTGTCCACGCGTTTGGCTCGCTTTGATAGAGTTTGAAAGGCAAAACATGGTATGACAATAATTATTTCTAGTGCATGCCACTAAAGGATCATGCTAGTAGTGAGCAAGCACACACCAGCTTGACGACGTAAAACATTATGAACCCGAGACGGATATTCACTCATGTGTTGATTACGGACACTGGTCGAGCGAACCACAAACTCCATACGACCCCGAAAGAAATATAGACAAGTACTCTCAATTTGTAGCTGAAACAATCGTAATTCATCCCGCACCCTCACTATAACCGATGCTCGCAGAGATTCATGAAGCGACAGACACTGTTGAAGTTCTGGTACTCCAGCGGATCGCATTCACCAGACGACGAACATGCAAGACTTTCATAGCCTTCGGGTGAGAACAGGCCACTGTCTTCTAAGGTTAGTTGATCGTCGTGAAGTTCCAGCTCGTCGTCTTGAGACAGAATCGACTCTTCGTCTTCGTTTGAGCACGCTCGCGAGAATAGCATCTGCTGCCAGTTGATCTCATCGGGGCACGTAGGAGGTGCACTATAGGCCGGAGAGTCAGAAGATGGCGACGTCGGTGCAAACGGAAACAACAGAGCGATCTCCGTCCCAATGAACGCGTCAAGCTCTGGGTCCTGTACCACGACGCCCCGTTGCACGTCCAGTTCCGAACACAACGTCTCTACGGTGTCTGAGTCGCAGCCAGGGAAGTGCACTCGAAGAGCGGCCGGGTTCGACTGATAAGTTATTGGGAGATCGCCCAAGTCTGAAAGTCGTTTCAGATCATTGAGAACCGCGGCTAGGTCTTTTAGTGCCCGAGAGAAGTCAATCGAAAGGATGTCAAGAAGACCATCGGTCTTGAGAGTCTCGTTGGAGAAGTGAGCATAACCGGATTCAGAGGTGAAACCTGGGACAGTGCTGAGCGAGGCCAATGCAGTGATTGTTGGGTTGACATGGAAGTCAATGTATGATCCCGGGGTTGCCTTGGGTAGGAGCTGGATCTTCTTACTCGTCTCATGGCGAGTAGTACTGACCGCGTTGTATTTGTTCTCACCCCGAGGACCAACTCCATTGAATTGAGCCTTTTTACCCGAGATGCAGAATGCACGAACTGCCTGAGAGACATTTTGCATAACCTGTGCAGGAGCTACGGGGGAGTGTGAGAAGTGTCTCGCTCCACCGATGCGACCGGAGCCAAGAGTATATCCTCCCGCTGTTCTTCCTAGTGTTCCTCCTGTAAGATTAGGCCGAAGGGTAGAAGCAAAGGGTGCACGCCCGGCCAGTCTTGTCACTGCAGTCGCAGTTCGAGACTTTGGGAATGAAGCCTTGTTGTATTTAACGCCTGGCGTGAATGATTCAGAAGCTCCAGTAGTGAAGCGACGAAGTGCGGCGTTGAGGTGGCTGTGGGTAGAGTACCATCTCCCACGGCTTTGTCGCAGCCATGCAGCTGGATGGATGGGTTGACGAGCCTCGACACGAATGGGGACAAGTGAGGGTTGAACAGGTCGAAGGGATGCTGGAATGCGAGCTTGAACTAGGTGAGAGGTCTGTCTCCAGAACGCTCTGGCGAAGCATTAGCGAAGGGGTATTGATGAGTGACGAGGCAGGCCTACTTGATAAGCTTCACGTTCTTGACCACCAGCTTGTGCAGGTGGCCCGCTGATGGAGCCATGATTGATAGAGGGGGTACCTGTGGGCAGGAGATAGGTGGTTGTATGTGTGTAGAGGGAGGAAGAGGAACGAGGAGAGGAGGAGGAGGAGGGGGAGGGGAAGGAGGATGGTCGAGTCAATGATGCTGGGCAAGTGGCAAGGCAGGGCAAGGCAAGGCAAGGCAAGCCTGAGCCACAGTCACATGCACCGCCCTGCTGGGCTCTCTCTCTCTCTCTCTCTCTCTGTCGGAGTCCAATTCGCTTTTCTCCGACGAGGGTACTGTAAAGTAAGTAAGCAAAGCAAGCGCGTCTTGGGCATCAGCTCCCACAGCACCTTCTATGAGACTCTTTGCAAGGGCAATGTGGTGCTCGTCGCTATTCTTCCTACACCATGACCTTCGATAACCTCTCCGGCCACCGGCGCAACCATACCGTCCACCTAGCTATTCCCTTGCAGGATCTTGGGCAGCAAGTCGACTCCCTCGATGCAGAGCCTCGTGCCCACCGACGCACTTTGAGCGAACGCGGACGCAGTCTCTTCACCAGACCAACTTCCTCAAGCTCTGGGAATTACACGCAGCTCGACGTGCCGAGCACTTTTCACCACGAATCACCCTTGCCCACTTCGCCGATCAGAATCCTCCCGGCGCTTCATCAAGGTCCTGACGAATTCTCTCCCTTGAACGATCGTGGGGGGTTCCAAGAAGCTTTGGGGTTCCAGGATTTAAACTTTGATGAAGATACTTCCTATACCGGGAACATCAATCAAGGGAGGCCGTATGGCGAAGGGGCGTCACGGCCGTTTTCAAGTCCAAACGACAGCGTCACCTCGCTTGCAGGGACTGACTACGATGGTTCACGGAGCGCATATGCTACCACTGATGAAGACACGACTCACCTAACCGACCCCCAATACCTCCAGCCCATGGCAGGTTCCATGCCGCACACACCCCGCTCGGACCGTCAAAAGCGTGTGAGCTTCAACCGCAGTCAGCTCACCGCAGGGAGGACCTCGTCAGTATCGCCTAGGCTTGGAGATGATCTTGCAGCGGCCGAAGCGGGACTGGGAACAGGCGGGAGAAAGAGAGGGCTGTCAGGAGTGTCCGCGTTCTCCCTGTCACCCTCTTCTGCAGCTTCTCCGTTCCATCGGGCATCGACAGTTATGCGGAAAATGTCACAGCGAGTGGTTAACGTCAGCAATGAGCCTGAGCCGGTTGAGGAGGATATGCCAAGGAGACCATCGCACAGCCACTCACCTACACCCAGTTCACGTAGACCCTCTGGGACCATGGAACAGGCTGAAGAAGAGGGTGAGTCTCCAGTGGAGAAGCCGCCTTCGCCGGTAGATCAGCCTCTTCACACGGAACAGTGGAGGTTACACGCGAACCCATTGCGCGGCAAATCTCTCGGGATCTTCTCTCCAACTAGTCGCATACGAACGGCCTTCTGCGACGCACTTGTGCATCCTGCCGTCGGGCAGATTGTGCTTGGCCTCATCATCATTCAGACTGTCTTGCTAGCGGTCGAGTCGGCACCCAGTGTATTTAGCAAACCGCGTGAGATGCGCTTCGGCCTTACTTGGTTTGACTGGGCGTTGTTTGGACTTTTCACGGTGTACAGCCTCGAAATTGCCATGCATATTGTAGTTTCTGGCTTCATCATCAATCCGGTAGAGTACAGTACAATCAATCGCGGCATTGGCTTTTGGAAAGCCTTTACTATCAAGTTCAATTCACTTTTCGCTGTTCACTGGCAGTCTGACCACAACAGCAGAATACCTGAAGTGACTGACCAACCACACGACCAGCAATTATATAAGACGTCATTGCTAAGGTCCTGGACAGGTGCTCCAGTTTCCGATGCCTTTGTCAAAGATGTCCGCCACCAAAGGCGCCTACGTCTTGCACATCGCGCTTACCTTCGACACTCTTGGAACAGGCTAGACTTCCTCGCCGTTGTATCGTACTGGATCAGCTTCTCCTTATCTGCGACTGGGATCGAGGATGCGAAGTATATCTACGCTTTCCGGATGCTAGGCTGCCTGCGAATCTTGAGGCTCCTCGGACTGACCAGTGGTACATCTGTAAGCAGTCAGTATAGTATCAAATTCAACGATGTCTGACACGCGTGACACAGATCATTCTCCGAAGTATGAAGAAAGCCGTGCCACTTTTGCTTAACGTCGCCCTCCTAATCGGGTTTTTCTGGTTACTGTTTGCGATTATCGGCGTGCAGAGCTTCAAAACCAGTCTCCGTCGAAACTGTGTATGGATCGACCCAAGTGGAGCAGACAATGATATCCACAACCCGAACAATTACATCTCGAATCAGACAGGAAATTTTCAGTTCTGCGGTGGCTCGTCAAACTCCACAGGGCATGCTCTGCCTTATCTTAATGCGGATGGCTCTTCTTCTGGAGTACACAAAGGCTATTTGTGTCCTCCAGGATCGTTCTGTGTATCTGGAACAAACCCTTACCAAAATACTGTCAGCTTTGATAACATTTTCCAGTCGTTGGAACTCGTCTTTGTCGTCATGAGCTCTAACACTTACACTGACCTGATGTACTATCTGACGGACGCCGAGCATCCCATCGCCGCGTTGTTTTTCGCTGGTGGTATTGTGGTATTCACATTGTGGCTCATCAACTTGCTGATTGCAGTCATTACCTCGTCGTTTCAAATCATTCGGGAAGAAAGCCAAAATAGTGCGTTCGCCGCCGAGAAGGGGTACGAGCATTATTTGTGAAGTTAGTGAAGTGAAGATGCTAACCATATCAGCAAGCCTAAGCCCGCTCTCATTCAGGAGCCAGAAGTACGAACGTCAACAATAAAGAAGTGGTATGATAAGACGTTCTGGTTATGGATCGCTGTGGTTGTTTTCGGCTTGGTGTGTCAAAGCCTGCGGTCTGCAAGCATGTCATCCAGGCGTGGTGCATTTATCAGTAGGGCTTCCGCTTGCTGCAGAGATGGCTATTTACTGACGAACCTGCAAAGGCAACGCCGAAACATCTGTCACGCTCGTGCTGTGCGTTGAGATTATTGTTCGTCTCATCGCCGACCGAAGACAGTTTTTCAAACATAAAGAGAACTGGGCAGACCTTGCGCTTGCAATCATCACGGCCGTCCTCCAGATTCCACCGATTCATAATTCTGGTCAGCCATACGCCTGGCTTACTGTCTTTCAAATCATACGTATTTATCGCGTGGTTCTGGCAGTTCCTTGGACCAGCAGGCTGATTGTAAGTCAGACTATTGCTGTCCGAGCCGCAAACTAATTGCTATAGATTCTTGTTCTTGGCAATACGAGAGGTCTATTGAACCTGATCTTGTTCCTCTTCCTTTTGACCTTGCTCATTGCGATCTTAGCCTCTCAGCTATTTCGTGGTCTTCTACCCGCTCAGGATATGAATGGCAACTCGATCAACGTAAATTTTGGAACGACATTCAACTCTTTCTTGGGAATGTACCAAGTCCTCTCAAGTGAGAATTGGACGACCATTCTCTATAACACCACGTCCTACGGCATGCAGTGGAACACGGCCTGGATTGGGGCCATTTTCCTCATCCTATGGTTCATCCTCGGCTTCTTCATCGTGCTCAACATGTTCATTGCGGTGATCCAAGAGAACTTTGATGTATCGGAAGACGAAAAACGACTGCAACAAGTTCGGGCCTTTCTTCAACGAAAGGAGCTGGGGACGACAGGGCACGGTACACTTTCGCTGTCTTCAATGTTCAAGTTTGGAGCCTGGAGAAGCCAACGCCAGGATCCGCTTGACTATGGTCCTGCAATGATGGAGATGTTACTCAAGGAAGCAGTTGTGCGAGACTTTTTGGACGACGACAACATAAAATTAGAACCTGCGGTCAGCGAAACGCCTGCTGAACTAGCTCGACCAGTTTCGATGGTCCGGCCCACTGGTCCATTCAGTTCGATACGTAACCTGTACTGGAACAAGCTTGGGAAGTATCGGGATCCGAACCCGTTCTACACCAGACTCAAGCTGCCTAGAGCTCACGAAGACATGGCACCCAAAAACATGGCTGAAGAAGTCGTAAAAGCAGGGGAACTGAGAAAACGTGCCCAACGTGAATATCTTATCCGCCATCCCCGATACAATGTGTCACTGTACATCTTCAAGCCTAACAACTGGCTCCGTAAGATGTGCCAGAAGGTCGTTGGTCCAGGTAGAGGCAGTGAGCGTATCCAAGGCTCGCGCCCAAACCCTGTACTGTGGTATACCTTCTCAGCCTTTCTCTACTTGGCGATACTTGCAATGGTGTTACTGGCATGCTTCACAACTCCCTTGTATCAACGGCAATACTTCGCCAACAAGCCCTACAGCGTCAAAAATTGGTTTGTGTTTTCTGACATGAGCTTTGCTGTTATATTCACGGTTGAGACCGCTATCAGAGTGATTGCAGACGGCTTTTACTTCACACCAAACGCGTATTTTCGAAGCTCTTGGGGGTTTATTGACGGAGTTGTACTCCTTACATTATGGATCAACGTCGGTGCATTGCTCTTGAACCAAGGTGCAGTCTCGCGTGCAGTCGGAGCTTTCAAAGCACTTAGAGCTCTGCGGCTTCTCAACGTCAGCGACAGCGCGCGGGAGACGTTCCATTCGGTTATAGTCAAGGGTGGCTGGAAGGTTCTTTCGGTAACGACTTCGTGATTTTGGTATTGTGATTTGACTGACACCTAATCAGGCCGCTTTTGTGTCTCTTTCTCTTCTTATTCCGTTCGCCATCTACGGGCTTAACCTATTCAACGGCAGAATGCGGCAGTGTAACGACGGAAATTCCGGAATCATCAACTTGAAAGATTGCGTTCTGGAATATGCGAGTTCTCCCTACCAGTGGAATATGCTCGCTCCACGACAGGTCTCCAATCCGTACTACAGCTTCGATGATTTTGGAAGCTCAATTTTCATCCTCTTCCAGATCGTCTCCCAAGAAGGGTGGGTGGATGTCATGTGGAGTGCCATCTCCATCACTGGGGTTGACACTCAGCCGGCACAAGACGCTACCAACTTCAACGCGGTCTTCTTCGTCATCTTCAACTTGCTTGGCTCGGTCTTCGTCTTGACCTTGTTCGTTTCTGTCTTCATGCGTAATTACACGGAGCAGACAGGGGTGGCCTTTTTGACTACGGATCAACGCGCTTGGCTCGAACTACGAAAGCGATTGCGCCAGACTGCGCCCTCCAAAAGACCCTCTCCTCTCAAGGAGCGCGAAACGTGGCAACGGTGGTGTTATCATCGAGCGATTAGAAAGACTGGAATGTGGCAGAGAATGATGACAACGATACTTGTTTTCCACCTTCTGTTGTTGTGCATGGAATGGGGTCCAACTGACTATGTGTGGGCTCAAATACGAGGTGAGATCATGGAAGCTTGGCTGCTTGTACGCGTCCCTAACAGAGCCGTAGACTACCTCTTCCTCGCCTTGACGATCTTTTATGCCTTCAATGTCGTGGTCCGAATCATTGGCCTTACCTGGTCACGGTTCCGAAAGAGCTCTTGGGACGTGTACTCTCTTGTTACTGTTACAGGTACAATCATCACTGCTGGCCTACAGCTTGCACATCCCTGGGATAGGACATATGGAGTGTTGCACCAGCTTTTCCTAGTATCGCTTGTGCTTCTGCTTATACCACGCAATAATCAACTCGATCAGCTCTTCAAGACCGCAGCCGCAAGTCTGACTGCCATTGCAAACCTGGCCGCAACATGGTTTGTGTTGTTCTTGGTTTTTGCCATTGCCCTCACGCAGACGTTTGGACTCACCAGATTCGGCGCCAACGAAACGGACAACGTCAACTTCCGCACCGTACCGAAGGCACTCATATTACTCTTTCGTACGAGCACTGGCGAAGGCTGGAATCAGATCATGGAGGACTTCGCGGGTATTGAGGTGCCGTACTGCAACATTGGTGAAACCTTCCTGGATAGTGACTGTGGAAGCGCTAACTGGGCACGGGCACTCTTCATCGCGTGGAACATCTTGAGCATGTACATTTTCGTCAACATGTTTCTTTCCTTGATTTATGAAAGCTTCAGCTACGTTTATCAAAGGAGTAGCGGCTTGGCAGCCGTCAGCCGTGTGGAAATCCGAAGGTTCAAAGAAGCATGGGCGCAATTCGATCCGGAGGGCACAGGCTTTATTAACAAGAAAGACTTCCCCCGCCTTCTTAGTGTGCGTGAAACATTTGACCCTTGAGTATGAAACCAGCTGACAGCTTCAGGAACTCTCCGGGGTATTCGACATGCGTATCTACGATGGAGACTTCACAGTTGGTCGGCTAAAAGAGTCTTGCAGTATTGCAAGAAGAGCATCGGCTCCACCAACCGCAGGAGCAAGAAGCGCATATGTGATCGATCTCGTCAAGCTGAACGCGAAGCTGGCCGAGCTTCCAGTTCAAGAAATTCGTCAACGACGTGCAAGGCTTAACATCTTTTACCAGGAAGTCCTGCATTCCGCAGACGCCGACCGAGGCATCGCCTTCACGCCGCTCCTGATGATCCTGGCGCACTACAAGGTCACCAACGACGACAAGAGCCTTCGACTCGAGGAGTTTCTGCGGCGCCGAGCACGCCTCCAGCGTATCGACGAGGACGTCCGGCGCGCCATTGTTAGCAGCTTCTTCGACACCATCTTCTGGAAGCGCTGGCGGGTCAGAAAGCTCGCGGAAAGGAGAGCGTCGCGCATGGAGAGCGTTCCGCAGTTGCAAGTCCCCGAGATCTACGTGGAGGACGAAGACGACGCCGAGAACAAGTCACCCAGCACCACCCCACGCAGCAGCCGTCCGGCACTTTCCCTCAAGATCCCCTCGGTCAACATCTTTCGCCCGCACGACGACGCGGCGGCGACGACGACGACGACGACGAGGACAACGATGCGCCACCGCTCCGACTCGATGCAAGTATCCCCAACCGCGGGCGCCGATCGGCAACTCTCGCCGCAGCGACGGCCCTCGTTCTCCAACTTCGGCCGCCACTCGTCCGAAGGCGCCGTCACGACGGGCAGCGCGCCCGTAAGCCCCATGCTCGAAGTGTTCCCTCCGCCCGGCGACGCCGACGCGCGTGACCGCTCCGGGTCCGGGAGCACGACGGCCAGCGCGCAGCAGGACATGCGCCACGTGCTGGACAACTCGGCGTGGGGGGTGAGTTTGAGGCGCAGTTTCACCGGCAAAAGGAGGCAGTCGTGACGTTTCTGATCTGGAATGCGGATAGGGGGGGAAAGGTATTTGTATGGAGTTGGACGATGGGGTTGTCAAGAGGATGATGAAACGCGCTGGATAGAGTTGTTTTTGTTCTCGGACAATGAATTGGGCGTTTCTTGTTCGCCGAGAGCGAGACCACACTGTCTCTTCACCAACCCCTCTATCGCTCGAAGAAGATGGAAAGAAATTCTCAAAGTGGTGTGGTTTAACTTGTTCGATTGAGTCAAGGCTAAAACATTTGAACCTGTCCATCGTCTCCTCACCGTGCACGCCCCGCAAAATTCACACGTCCTCAAAGTGTTATTTCTCCTGTTTGGAGAGAAGGGCGCTTTTTGTCTTTGGCTCATGTTTACACCTTCTTGGTTTTTTCAGTGCCCATTCCATTTGGAATCTTTCCTGTTCTTCTCTTTCCATAGCTTCACTACGCCCGAAGCGCATGCACACACACACACA
>Ga0160429_1001188_pt1 | contig 15167 bp, 17 predicted proteins | sample SolpanmetagenomR_FD_108199 | JGI IMG/M metagenome (GOLD analysis project Ga0160429, IMG submission 108199) | Solar panel surface microbial communities from Lawrence Berkeley National Laboratory, California, USA - R | ecosystem: Engineered > Built environment > Solar panel > Unclassified ...
ATTGACCCACAACTACTGTGGTGGCCAGGCCCTGAATAGGCTGGCCCCGAAAGGTGCGCCATACTGAGGCCCCATCCGATCAGTGCTAGAAGCTAGCCTAGGGGCGCCTTAGCAGTTCAAGAAGTAGGGTCTGAATCAATAGCAGGAGACCGGTACTTTCTGAGCCAGCAGAGGCGTTCGAAAAACCCCCTCGCAAAACGGCCCTGAAAACCACGTTTTCAGGGCCGTTGGCGTAGGAAAGAAAGTCGTTCGAAAAACAGTAGTTTTGCGAACAGTTTCTCTGCTTTTAAGTAGTCTAGTTCGCCTTATCGGTCATGTATCACATTATCTACAGCAGTCAGGCCAAAGAGGCGATGACGCTCACCACGCTCGTCGTGCTGCTCATGCAGGCGCGGGCCCTCAATGAACGACAGTTCATAACCGGCGCCTTGGTGTACGGGGATGGCCAGTTCATGCAAGTAATGGAGGGGGAAGAGGCCGTTGTCAAGGACCTCTACGAGCGCGTAGCCAAAGACCCGCGCCACCACGACGTGCGCACGCTCGCGGAGGGCCCCATTGCCACCCGCAGCTTTGCGCAGTGGTCGATGGCCTTCGGCGAAGTACCCGCCGCCGAGTTTCAGGTGTTGCAGCGGGTGGCGGCGTATCAGACCCCCGCTCAACTGGTCAGCCAACTCGCTACCAGTAAGGCGGCAGAGGCGTCTCTATTAGCCAAAATGAAAGAGTTGGTATCCACGCACGCGAAAGGGTAAGCTCCTATGCAAGTGGCGCTTTATGCCCGCGTCTCGACCAAAGACAACGGCCAAACCAACGCGAACCAACTCCGCGAACTGCGAACCTTCGCCGAGCGGCTGGGCTACACGGTTTACCAGGAGTATTGCGACCAGGAAAGCGGGGGGAGCGCCGAGCGGCCGGCTTTTCAGCAGCTTTTCCTCGATGCCCACCAGCGGCGCTTCGAGGTAGTGCTGTTCTGGAGTCTCGACCGCTTCAGCCGCGAAGGGGTGACCGAAACGCTGAATCACCTGCAGCGGCTGCAAGCGGCGGGGGTGCAGTTCAAATCCTTCACGGAGCAATACCTCGACAGCACCGGCCTCTTTCGGGAGGCCATTATCGGTTTTCTGGCCGCCATCGCCCAGCAGGAGCGCGTCCGCTTTTCCGAGCGCATTAAGGCTGGGCAGGCCCGCAGTAGCAACCCCCCCGGCCGGCCAGCGCTAGCCGACGACGTGGTAGCGGAGTTACGCCGGCTCCGAGCGGAGGGGCTCAGTTTTAAAAAGATTCAGGTAGCAACCGGAGTGCCGGTAGCAACTATGCATAAGTATCTGACAGCAAATTAACCAGCGTGCGCGGTAATCAGGCCCAATTCGCTGACTTGTCACCTTTGACGAGGTTCGTTTAAAAAATGTGACAAGCTGAGAAAACAGCTACTGCCCTTTGAGGAATGGAAGCATTTAGCAGATGCAGTCCCCGGCTCGTGCTCGTGCTACTTGGGCAGTGCGGACCACTTACCTTGCTGCGCTTACTCATGCTGCCCGTTCATGCTGGTGTTATTTTGGGGGTTCCTGTGCCTCGTCCTGTGCGCGTCTAGGCTGAAAGCTGCCCCGCGGCTCATTGGCTTGGTGGCGCTGCTGTATGGATTAAATGAACTAGCGGTCATGCTGCCTACCTGGTGGCACCCACTGAGCTTTGGCCTCCAAATGAACTGGATGGGCAAGCTGTTGAGCAGCTTGCTCGGCTTGCTCGTTATTTACAGTTGGCGGTTGGTCAGCCCACAGGAAGTGGGGTTGGTGAGGCCTGTTCGGGACGCTTGGCGCATCGTCGTGCCGGTCGTGTTGGTTTTGGCCCTCGCGCAAGTCATTGGGGGGTTCCTCAACCGACACCATCATGCGCCACCAGGCTGGGAGAAGCATTTATACCAGCTTACGATGCCCGGCATCGCGGAGGAATTGTTCTTTCGGGGCATTTTTCTGGGCTTATTGAACCGCGTGTACCCGCGCACGCTGCCCTTTTTTGGCACGCGCACCAGTTGGGGTGGCCTGGCCGGGTTAGTCCTATTCGTGCTGGCGCACGGCCTGTCTTTCTCGGGACCACTTATGGTCCTTCCGCACACCCATTTCTCCTGGGATTTGATCCACACCGGGGTATATGGGGCGCTATTTCTCTGGGTGCGGGAGCGCACTGGCTCCTGCTGGGCAGCGATGGCCGTGCACAACCTGACCAATGTGGCCCTGTACGTGGGCCTTTCGCTACCCTAAAGGCCAGCTAAAGCGTAACAGCCGAGTTTATAACATTAATTGAACGCACGACTAATTAATGTTATAAGCGCCTCCTTTTACGTGTAGTAAATCGTCGTTCCCAGTATGTAAATGATAAGCTTATAACGATAATTAAACGTCCGTTTAAGTAATTTGACAAACTTCGTCGAAGCTGGATTATGTAAAATAACAAAAGGGAGAAAAAACCCGTCTTATGACTATGGTCTTTTCTCCCTTTTGTTCAATAGCGCAAGTGCTGGCGAAGAGTTACTTCGCTGCTGCCTCCTACCAAGTGTTTTGGTCTAGCGTAACAAGTTCTACTTAAGCAAATGGGGGGCGGAAAACAGCGTTTGCACTAGCGGAGTGCCATGGCCCAGGCGCGGGCTTCTTCCATCGTGGGAAAGAAGTGGTGGGCCATTTGGGTGCCGGGGATAACATCGGTGAAGAGGGCCGTGACGCCCATGCGGTTCATCGCATCGAGTGACTCGACTACTGCCAAGCGGCGCACCCCCAACTCGCTCATGGGCTTAAGCACTTCCTCCCCCGCCCAGGCTAAGTCAGCGGTGCGCAGGGCGCGCAGTAGGCGGTTGTCCGCGGTCCACGCCGTTACCTGATGCTGGCGCGCGAGGTGAACTACTTCCCGCATGTTGGCCCGGAAATCGACACTGGGCACAAAATCCAACCATTGAATCTCCAAGGTTTTAGGTGGTCCTTGATGTAAGCTAATGTTGAGATAAGAACTGGAAAAAAGAAGTTCCATGCGTAAGGAGAAGGTGTCTTATGTTGTATAAGTAGCTTTTTTTCAGAGCTATAGGGAAAAATAGTCCTCTCCCGTTGCCCCTACAATTTTACTTCGTGTAGTGGAAGCGGCATTGCAGCACGTGCACCAGGTCGGCTTCAAAGCGGTAAATCAGCCGGTGCTCCCCACTGATGCGGCGCGACCAGAAGCCGGCGAAGTCGTGTTTGAGGGGTTCGGGCTTACCGGGGCCCGTGGTGGGCGTGCGTAGGCACTCTTTGAGTAGTGCCCGAATCTTGCGGGCTACGGCTTTACCGGTGTCAAGCCAGTATTGAAAATCCTCCCAGGCGGCCGCATCCCAACTCAACGTCATATTGTGGCCGGTAGCTCGTGCGTTTCCCGCTGGCCTCGGCGGTCACGCGCCAAAGCCGCATAAAGCCGAGCCGCGTTAGCAGGCGAGGATAGCAAATGTTCTGTCTCATCCAACGGGGCCGCTTTAGCCGCCTGGCCTCGTAGCTTGACAAAGGGTAAGTTGCGCAACAGTTCTATTAGGAAGTCAGCGCGGTTATCGGGGATTTCGAGCGTGATTTTCATCGTAGTAAAGGTACAAATTAGATGAGGTGGTTTTGGCTACAATCTTAGTAAGACAAGGTGTATAACACCGAAATCTTGCCTAACTATGCGTCTTACATTGTGTAAGACGCCCTGATATGCAGCCCGAACCCGGTACGACGGAAACCCCAGCGAGTAAGACAAGCCCCGAAGAAGCCCCCACAACGCCAGAAAACGAAGTGCAAGCGGCTGAATTTGGTCTTACTGAAACTAATACTAGTAAGACAGGGGGTGAAAATGCTGAGATGGAACGTCTTACAGAAAGTAAGACAGCAAAAAAGACTGGCCGACCCCCGAAGCCAGTCAGCAGCACGGCCGTTACTTGGTCGGTGCGCGGCGTAGAGCGGGAGACGCGGGCCATGATTGAGAAGGCAGCGGAACGCGCCGGCAAAACGTTGGGGCAGTACTTGAACGATGAGGTGCGCGGCTTTGCTCAGGGCCAGCTCAGCCAAGCCGAGGCCATCGGGCAGGCTGTCGCCAGCCCCCGCGACTTGCAGGTGCAGGTGGAACAGCTGACCCAGCTAGTCGAGGGGATTGCCGCCCGCATGAACGAGCCTGCCCGTAAGGGATTCTGGCAACGGGTGTTTGGAAAGTAGGGGAGCCTAGTGTGGTAGTATTGCGGCGCGTCTTGGCTAGGTGTGCTGGGCCTTGCAACGGGCCGCCGCACCTTCTTTGGCTTTGGCCAGGGAGGGATAGTACGCGGGCTCAATTTCGTACTGGTCCTGGTGGGCGACGGTCTTCTGCACGTAGTGCTGGGTGGCCATTTGTCCCAATACATTTTCGGAGAGCACAATGCTGACTTCGCGGATGCCGGCGGCGAAAGCCCGCGGGTTCCAGTCGCTGGTCAGCCATTCTTGCACGGCTTGGGGAATAGCGCCCATGTGACGGACGTCGCCGACCCACCCCCACGGCTGCTCAGGGCGGCTGTGGGCGGTGTAGTGGGACAGGCCCTTTTCCATGATGTGCTTAAACTCGGTGGTGTTGGCGAAGCCGTGAAACTGCACAATGACGCAGGGCACTCGGGTATCGGCTAATACGGAGCCGTAGGATTCGGCCAGGATAACGGTATTGGGCATAGGGCAACTACGTGCGGGCCAACTGGACAGTTTTGGAGCAAAGGCGATTCTGGGGCCATGCCTAACGCGTTTTAGTGGGCTTATCAAATAGTGGCCCATTGCTGGCTTTTTTGATGCCTAAAACAGTGAGCAGCAAGCCTGAAAGAGAGTGTGCCTTGGCGTGTTTGCCGGTTTTTAGGTCGTGGGCAAACTTGTTGCAGGCCGCGACGTGCGCCGGACTGGCTAGAACAGTAGCCACGAGTTCGGGCGTGATGATGCCAATTTGAGCTAGCAAGCGACCAGCGTTGTCTACCTGGTGCTGTTGAAGGCCAGCTGGAGCTGCCATGCCCGGTACCAGTTCAAAAGGAATGGTTTCGGCCAAGGCTTGCGGCTTAATCGTGAAAATGATGTTTTTGAATGCTTTACCCTTCTTTTCTAGCTTGTAGCTAACGTGAAGTTCTGTGTGCTCGTTGATTTGCTTAACCGCAATATCTAAGACCTTGCTTTTCAAGTCGCTAATTCTTTCGACTTTATCATTTCCTTTCTCGTCAATTAGACCAAGCGTTCTCTTAAATTCCTCTATGTCATACTTTTTCGTTTCGCCTAGGTCTTTCCACTGACTGCATAAAGGGTAGATACGCTTAGCATACTTGCTGGTGAGACGGAGTGCAGCAGCTAGCCCGTAGCTGGTGAAGTTGTTCTTGAGTTCAAACAGGTAGGGTAAAACGTGCCTGGTCAAGTCAAATTCAATAATTCCTTGCCCTTTCAGGTAGCGTATCCGCTGGAACATCCAAAGCTGTTGATACTCGTTGGCATCTTCCACTTCCAGCATACGAGAACCCATATCAGCCGTGGCTTTTTGCAAGTAGGCCCCATTGTACCGCTTACCCGTTAAGCTAGATAGCTCCATAATATCTAACTTATAGACAGTATCCGTTTCGCCCTTCCGCAGCTTGGAGATGATAAAGAACAGCAAGTCTAGCTGTAACTGCGTGTATTCATAGCGGGCATTCGTGAGCGCATTATGCTGACGTATCTCTAACTCCTTCTCCATTAGGCATTATTTAGCTGATTTAGAGCAATTATAGGGTAAAAACGCCAATGATTTACGATAGGAGTTTTGAAATAGCGTTTTTACTACACGAAAAGCCGTTTTTAGATACACGAAAAGCCGTTTTTACTACACGAAAAGCCGTTTTTACTACACGAAAAGCCGTTTTTACTACACGAAAAGCCGTTTTTAGGGCTCACAAGATATTGTTAATCAATATCTTGTGAGCCCCTCAAATAAGACAAAGCTTTACAAATACACAAATTGTGTTTCGCGCGAGAAAAAAAGGCTTTTAGGGTGTGGATAACTCGGCATGGCACCCACGGCGCAGCCCAAACAAAAACAACAAAATACTATAAGCCAGCAGCTTGCGGATATTCAATAAATACTATGTAACTAGTAATTAACAGTATAAAACGCAATTGTTGAGTTTATTTGTGCGACTTTGTGCTCGCTAGTTCGGCTAAATACCTTTCTCCCCCTCGCGGTACCGTTTGCGCACTTCGGCCCGGTGGTCGTCGCGCCAAGCCTGCACGATGTTGGCCAGTAGGTCCGTCAGGCTCACCTCCACGCCGGGCAGGTTGACGACGGTGGCCAGGGCACGGTGCAGTTCGACTGGCAGGTACACGCTTTGCTTTTTGGTGACCTGCTGGGCGGGCGTGGTGAAATAGGCCAAGGGGCGCAGCTGAGGCGACGCAGGAGCCGCTGAGGTGCTGGGAGTTGGTTCGGAGGATTCAGGGGCCACAGGAGCTACCGGAGGGGCTGAGGCGGGCAGTTGCTGGCCAGGAGCTACGGGGGCCACGTCAGCCGGTGGGAAAGTATTCAGCGGCTCCTGGTTGATGTTTTGGAGGAAATCAGTTAGTTCTGGATTGGGTGTTTTGTCTGCCATGAGAGTGGGGTAAATGATGATAAAAGGAAAATTGTTCTCAGTTTTGAACGAGGGTACAATACCACAAGTTTAGCTACAATTTTTTCCCCTTTTATAATTTTACACTTATTCACTTGTTAAGTTAAAAAGCTACAATTGAATAATTGCTGAGCTTCATAAATAAAAAGCTGAATAGCTAAGGCTTTAACACTGGTTAGCTAATTAGCTAGAGTAAGTCAGTCAGTTGGGGCAGTGGGGAATGGTAGCCATAGCCCTAGTACGACCGCATCCCAAACGCCCCCTATTCCGTATGTTCTATTTTGGACGGAGCAAGACGTGTTAATAGTGCCTATTAACGTCTTGCTTTTTGCTCCTATCGTCGCAAAAAGACCTATCGCATGGACCCCACGCTGCTCGTACTCCCTGCCCCCAAGCGCCCCCGTATTGGCAAGTCCAAAGGGGGGCGCAAGGAAATTCCCGAGGCTGAAAAGCGGACGGAGCGGATCGTTTTGCACGTCACGAAAGCCACTTATGTGGAGTTGAAAGAAATGGCTAAAGCGAGCGGTCGGCCGTTAGCGGTAGTCGTTCGGTCGTTGACTAGGCCGCAACGGAAGGGATTGACGCCCGAGCAATTTAGGTTGCTACGGCAGCTAGCGGGCATGGCCACGAACTTGAATCAGCTGGCCAAGCGCGGGCACCAAGACGGGTTCGGCGCGGTAGCTAATCAAGTGACGCAAGCCGCCGACCAGCTCAGTGCCTTGCTCGATACCTACACTGGCACGGTGGGCAGCGATGATTAGCCGGACCGTCATCGGCCGCAGCTTCGGGGGGCTAGCGCGCTACCTGGTGGAGGGCCACAAAGGTCAGGAAGCCGACAAGCAAGCGGAGCTGCTGGGCTCGGCCGGCGTGCGCACGGACACCGTGGCCCACATGATAGCCGACTTCAATCTAGGCCGGAAGCTGCACCCCGAGCTGGGCAAGGCCGTGTGGCATACCTCCCTCAGCTTTAACCCCGACGACGCGGCCAAGCTGACGGGCGATAAGATGCAGGCGATTGCCGAGGACTACATGCAGGAGATGAAGCTGACCGGTACGCAGTACGCCATCATCCGGCACCGCGACCGCCCCGGCCACGAGCACGTCCACATCATTGCCAACCGGGTAGCGGACGACGGGCACACGATTAGCGACAGCAACAGCTTTTTGCGGTCGAAGGAGGCCCTGCGCAACCTGATTCAGCGGCACGAGTTGACCCCGCCCCAAGGGTTACGAGTGGAGAAGCAATACCCCCAGCACTTGGAAGGGGCCGACAAAGCCAAATACGAGGTAAAGGAAGCTCTGCACCAAGCGCTGGCGACGGCCACGGACCGGCCGGCGCTGCTGGCCACGTTGCGGGCGGAAAAGATTACCGTTCGGGAATACGCCACCAAGGCCGGCACCGTCGTCGGTATCGGCTTCGAGAAGGACGGGCACGCCTTCAAAGGCTCCGCGGTAGCGCGGGAGTACAGTCTGGCCGGCCTCGATAAGCAGCTGGCCGCGAACCAGGTGCGCCAGCAGGCCGAGCAGGTGCGCCAGCAGGCCGAGCAGGTGCGCCAAGCCGCTGCCCAGGAGGCCGCCGCGCAGGAGCTGCGGCAAGTGGCCGTGCAGCTGGCCCAACGGCAGGCCGCCGAGCGACAGGCGGCGCAGGTAGCCCAACGCCAGGAAGCCGAGCGCCAGGCTGCGCAGGCGGCCAAAGTACTCGCGCTACCGGCCATCGAGCGCAAGTGGCAGGCCGACTATCAAAAATATACGACTGAGTTAGCCCAGCAAAACGCTCCTGTTCAAGCCCGTAACAAGATTATCGACTCGTACAGCCAGCACCTCAAGGCAAATCCGAATGAAGAAGGAATAGCCACCGTGGTGAAGGCGATGAATGGGGGCGCTAGCACGGCGACACTCCGGGCTGAGTTAGACCGCCAGGTAGCGGTGCGGGCCACGCACGCGAAACAGTGGGCCGATAGCTACGGCAAACAAGCCGAGTTGCAGCAGCAGGCGAAAGGCGGTTTTTGGGGGAAAAACGCGGCTTCGCGGGCCGCAGAAGAAAAATTGCAGTTTCTTACGGACAAGAACCGGCCCCTGCCCGGCCTGCTGGAGCCGGACTTGCTGGCCTTTGCCCGCGCTGCGAAAGCAGCAGACCGACCGACCCCGCCCATTGGGTTTGACGCCCGCGCCTATTATCAGCTGGAGAAGGCAGGTCTTAGCCTAGTAGAGTACGCGGCCAAGCGCGAGGCCGAGCGGCAGCTGGTGGTGCGTGTGCAGGAGCCGGTAGGCGACAGTCATGCCACCGGCCGCGCCGACGCCTTGCTGCGCAGCTTGACGAGTAAGGGGGCAACTGTGTCGGTGAGTCATACCCTAGATGCCCAAGGCAACCGAGTGAGCGACCTAGTTGTGCAGTACAGTTTGCAGCAGCCTCGCAGCGAAGTGAAGGATATAAGCCTCATGCTGGATTGGGCCGCGAAACAGCCGGGGTACCAGGTGCAGGAGCGCGAGGCCGACCGGGCGCAACGCCAGGCCCCCGGTCAGCAGGACGCCCAACGGGAGCAGGCCCGTACCCCCGGCAAAAGCCAGGGCATGGGCTACGGTGGGCGGTAAGGTGCTGCCTAACGTGTCAAAAGCAGCCAAGGAAGGCAGCGAGCAGGCAGTATGCAGTATCCGAGAATTTCTGTCTTTACTCTCGTAATACCCCAATTAGGCTAGCTAAGTAATTTTCCTAAATCAAGCTTGCAATGGTTTTTGAGGAAATTTGGTACCGTACAACTGTTTACTCCTGCGAGCAAGCATATTGAGGGTATTTTTTTGAAAAGCTTACCATCATTTTCAATGGAAGACTCTTCTGTAACAACTATTGGAGCAGAAGCTGCTATTTTAAGCGCATATATGATTTGCTTCGCGTCAGCGCCTCTTACAAAGTCTGTTTTACGGTTTGCAAATTCTGCCGCATTAATCTGCTGCCTTACTCTTACTGTTTGATTGCAGTAATCAGTTTCTAAGTGACTAAGGAAACTAGGGTCAGGCAGCACACTTGATGTGTTGATAATCAGCTTCCTGTTGTTAGTATTAAAAATAAAGGGAAGTCCTAACGGCACAATCCCACTAGATATAAACTTCGATTCATTAATAACCTTGTCTATTACGACAATCTCACCGCCAAGAAATAGTCGTTCAAGCTCATTTTTAAAGTTCCCATTTTTATCAAAAGGAAGATAATATCTTGTGATATTAAGAAGGGATGAAGTGTCTATTATTCCCTTCATACAAGATAATTTTCTAGCTTATGTGCAGGGATATGCAGCTTAGAACAAAAATCTTGCTCACTTATAAACCCATTGAATAAAGCGCCTTGCAATGTGTGTAAGTATAGAGGCGAGATTATAGGCTTTGGAGTTGAAGCAATAAACGGATGCCCAGCATCTAGCGCTTTTTGCTTCTCACGCGCAAGCTCTTCAGCCCTTGCTTCCTCAGCTTCTTTTATCCCTCGCATTATGGAATCACTTATTGTGGCGTAATCAATGGCAGATATTTTGCTGCTAATCAAGAGTCTTGTGTATAAAGCAAGAGCACTTAAATGAGTCCTAACCGATATTTTTTCTATCGTTCCGTGCTGGTAATCATTAGAAGAGTCAGCCTTGCTTATCTTCTCTAGTTCATTTCTATACTGGCCTGCAAGAAAATAGTATGCAAAATTATTGCACCATTTCTCTACGTCGCTTTCTGCTACTTTAACCTTAGCTTCGTTATTAATATTGCCATCTATGTCCTCTTCATTTAACAAATAATGCCCAAGCTCATGTGCGAGAGTAAATATTTCACGTCGAAGAGCTTTTTGATTTCTCTTTAAAACAATTACATTAGGAGTCAAGAAAAAGCCGTTAATGTTAGCCTTTTCTTTCTTATTATGCGTTTCTACAAATTCAAATACAAGAATGTTAAAATCAGCAAGCTTATTAATAAAATTCTTTAAAAAATCTCTCTTGTCTAGTGCAAATTCAGGATATAAATAGACTCTGACTTCATCAGCAACACTTATAGGGCTTTCAATTAAACTACAAACTCTAATGGTCCTTTTGTTTTTATAATCAATTAATTTTGATATGGCAGAAAATGCTATCTTTTCCTCTTCAAAACGGTTGACAATTTGCTTTGCACCAAGGCTTAACTTGGCGTTAAAATCATCTTTCCGAAAGAAAATACTTTCCTCTTTCGATTGAATTAAGTCAACCGGGTCTATATAATATTCTAAGCCTTTATTAAATATTTTATCTACTTTCTTTAATAAAGAAAGCTTAATATTATCAGCAAAGACATCTTTTTCTTCAAGTTTTCGGGCTAAGCCATCGTTCAGTTTTTCTAATAAGTCTTCCTTACTCAGCCTAAAGAGGGCTAGTAAATGATTAAGTCTGTTAGTGTTTAAATAAATGGTTTCCACGATGAGTCTAATTGCAAGCGGTAACAAACATAGGCACTAACGGACGTACGCTTGGCAATGGTTTCCAGCCGGCTGCTGTAGTCGGATGACTTTTTATAAAAAACGCTTCCCTGTCCCTGATGTGGTAGGGTGTGGGTGTGGAGATTGAGATAGAGTGACTATATCTCAGGTGAAGAAGGTAATGACATCCAGTGGGTTACGTTTAAAGCTTGGTGCTGTATGCCCCGTGCATTGGCGTAGCTGAAGCCCTCTCTACCTTGATAAAACGCTACGCGCATCGTGTCTACCATTGGGGCATTGTACTGCCTATTGGAGCTCTCAAAAACTAGCACTATTTGCCCTGGTACGGGCTGGCTCTGGCCTATTGGTATCCATTGTGTTTCCATGTCGGGGTTCTTTTAGTAGGCGGGCATAATCCTACGCTAAGCAGCCACGCCTAACTCAAGAAGTCAGCTATTGAGGCTAAAAGGAGTCGTTGATTCGTGAGATGGCAAGAAGAGGCGATTTAGGGACCAATTAGCTATCTATTCGACTATTTTCCAGCAGCTCGTTCAAACGTGCGTTTTTTGAGACGCCCATTGAAAAGTGCCTCCAGATGGTATACTGAACGTTTTTTCGACTTAGCGTAGAATTATGTCCGCTTACTAAAAGAACCCCATGTCGCCAAGCTACGGTAGAGTTGACTACTCTACGCCTAGGTAGTAGGTTTCGTCGAGCAGTAAGTGAGGTGGCGGGAAGATGGATTGTTAAGACCTTACTATGGGTCCTTATTATTTAGCCCGCTCAGAAGGTCCCTCATTTCGTCCACATAAATGAAAACGAACGTTGATTCAGCAGAACGGTCCATTGGGTAGCAGGGGCTAAAATCAGCTGCAAATTGTACTGTCCATCCTAAAAAATTGCTACATTTTACGATGAGCTAAGCAAGGCCAAAACTCGCACTGATTCCAAGATTGGGTTTATAAAAAATGTTATGTTATTAGACAAAAACGAGAACCAGCGGAAAAAGAAGCTGTTCGCAGCTTCGCTCAAAATCCTATTTGTCTGGCCCAAGAAATAGCCAATGAACTCCCTCCGATCCCAACGCCCGAGCAGCCTGCTGACTCGCCCCATACCAGCACGCCCTACGCGCTAACCCACGAACTGACTACCCTACCCTTGCCAGTTAGTACAGAAACCTCTCCTACCGAAAATGCTCGTCCACTAACGCCTGCAACTTCTCTTTGGTCAAGGGCTTGCTGAGCACGCCCGCAATGGGCAGTTGCCGCACGCGGGCCAAATCTTGGGGCAACAGCGAGGTCGTCAGCATCACGATAACGATGCTCCGTTGCTGGTCCAGGGGTAGTCGGGCGTAGGCTTCCAAAAACTCGATGCCGTTCATGACGGGCATTTTCATGTCCAGCAAAATCAGGTTGGGGCAACTCGTGCTGGATGGTACGCAGGTTTCCCGCAGGGCTTGCAGGGCTTCGGCCCCGTTTTCGGCCGTGCGCAGGTGCTGGGCAAGGCCCAGGCGGTTGATAAGGGACTGGTTGAGGAAGTTGGTCGTGGAATCGTCGTCCACCAGCAAAATACTGGTCAGTTTGGGCATAGAGCAGGGCCCCAGCGGGGGAATAGCGTAACAAGAAGTACTGAGCGCAGCAGCCAGTAAGCAGCGGATACGGGGGGTGCAGCGGGCGGTTGTCGCCGCGGCTTAGGCGGGGAAGGAAGCCGTAAACGTGGTGCCTTCGCCTTCGCGGCTCGCGACGGTGAGGGTGCCGTGGGCATTTTCGACCATTTTCTTGGCCATGTACAGGCCCACGCCCGTGCCTTCGACGTGGGTGTGCAGGCGCTCAAATAGCCCGAACAGCTTGGTTTGCTGCCCCAGACTCAGCCCCAGGCCGTTGTCGTGTACGCGCAGCACGCGCCGGCCGTCTTCCCGGAGGCAGCTAAGCTGCACCCGGGGCGGCCGGTCGGGGTGGCGGTATTTGAGGGCGTTGCTGAGCAGGTTGTAGAGCACCGAGCGCAGGTTCTTCTCGGACATGAGCAGCGTGGGGCAGTCGGCCACGTCCACGGCGAGCTGCCCGCCCGTTTCGGCCAGCAGCGGGGCCAGGTCCTGGCGCACGTCGGCCACCACCGGGTCCAGGCGGGTGGGCGCGGGGGGGCGGGTGAACTCGGCCTGGAGCTTGCTCACGTCCGTGAGGTGGCCGATGGTGCGGGTGAAGCGCTCCACGGCTTCCTGCATCTTGGTGAGCACGGGCAGTAGTGTATCGTCGGTGCGCAAGTCGTCCGGCAGCAGGTCTTCCAGCAGGCGCAGCAGCCCTTCGATGTTGGAGATGGGGGCCTTAAGGTCGTGGCTGGCCGTGTAGATGAAGTTGTCCAGGTCCGCATTGGTGCGCGTGAGCTGACGGTTGCTCTCATTCAGTTCCTCGTTGGTGGCCTGCATCTCCTCGTTGATGGCGGCCAGCTCCTCGTTGAGGTCCTGCACCTGCTGGCGGGCCAGCACCTGGTCGGTGACTTCGGTACCGACCGCCACGAGGCCCGTGATTTGCTGCTGCTCGTCGTACAGGGGCTGGTACACGAAATTAAAGTACCCCCGAGGTGGCCGGCCCGACTGCGGGCGGTCCAGCGTGACCGGGGCCTCGTTGAGGTGCAGGGGCTGGCCGGTTTGCAGCACCCCCGCCAGCAGTTCCTCAAAGCCCTGCCCGGCCAGGGCGGGGAGCGCTTCGAAATGGGGCCGGCCCAGGGCCCCGGCGACGGGCTGCCCCCAAAGGGCGCCCATGGCCTCGTTGGCTAGCTCTATCACGAGGCGGGGCCCCCGCAAGACCGTAATAGGAACCGGGGCCTTCGCGAAGAGGCGTTGCAACTCGGCCCGTTGTTTACTTACTTGCTGGGTGCGCTCAGCTACCCGGTCTTCCAGCGCCTCGTTCAGCTCGCGCAATTCCTGCTGCGAGGCGGCCAGGGCAGCGTTGGAGCTTAGAAACTCCTCGTTGCTGGCCCGCAACTCCTCGTTGACGGCGGCCAATTCCTCGTTGAGGGTTTGTACCTGCTGGCGGGCTACTACTTGGTCGGTTACTTCCACCGCCACGGCCAGGATGCCGGTAATCTGCTCGCTGGCCTCGCGCCAAGGCTGGTACGTGACGCGGAAATAGGCCTGGTTGGGCAGCCCCAGGTGCGCCCGGTTCAGCGTGACCGGCAGTTCCGCGAACACGACGGTTTCGCCTTGAAACACCTGCTGGAGCATCTCTTCGAAGCCTTGGTTGCGGGCCGCCGGCACGGCCTCAAACAAGGGCCGTCCCAGCAGGCTGGCGGGTGTGCTGCCCATCATTTCCGCGTTCTGCTGGTTTACCATCTCCACGACGAACGCAGGCCCTTTCATCAGGCAGGCCCCCACGGGCGCCTGCTCAAAGTAGCGCTGAAGTTCGCGCTGCCGCTGCTCGGCTTCGGCGCGGGCCGCGCGCTCGCCGGCTTGGCTCTGGCGCAGGGCCTCTTCCACCACCGTGCGGGGCTGGTCGGCCGTGTCGGTGAAGCTCACCACCAGCCACTCCCCGCTGCGCCGGGCCGCCACGTGGAAGTAGTTGTCGAAGCCGTCAGCCTGGTAATTAAAATCGTAGCGCTCAGCCTCCCCGGTTGCGAATACGCGCTGATAGAGGTCGAACACGCCGTTGATGAACGTGTCGGGAAAGCGGGCGCGCAGGGTGCCCCCAGGCCGCTCGCCCAGCCCCGTCATGCGCTGGGCGGCGGGGTTGAGGTACTCGATGGCAAAGTCCACCAGCTCGCCGCCGCGGGTTTCGTAAAGCGGCCGCAGCAGGTTGATGGCCGTCAGCGACACGGCCAGCACATCGGTCAGCAGGGCCGGAGTAAAGAACTCGGGGGTAGGCAGCGCCGCGGGTGCAGGCATAGGAAGGACAGGAAAGCGAACGGTGCGAAGGTAGCCGTAGAACGCTGGGGGTTCTGGTCCGGTTGCTGGGTAAAACTGGCTGGTGGCGCTGGGTCGCATTCACCCACCCCAGGCTGATTGCTAAATCAGCTATTGACCCACAACTACTGTGGTGGCCAGGCCCTGAATAGGCTGGCCCCGAAAGGTGCGCCATACTGAGGCCCCATCCGATCAGTGCTAGAAGCTAGCCTAGGGGCGCCTTAGCAGTTCAAGAA
>Ga0160429_1001189_pt1 | contig 15165 bp, 14 predicted proteins | sample SolpanmetagenomR_FD_108199 | JGI IMG/M metagenome (GOLD analysis project Ga0160429, IMG submission 108199) | Solar panel surface microbial communities from Lawrence Berkeley National Laboratory, California, USA - R | ecosystem: Engineered > Built environment > Solar panel > Unclassified ...
AAGGCACGTAGAATTTTGCGGGGTTAACTCTAAATTGGAAACCGGCGATCGTTGATCCAGCCTGCATGAAACTGGGATGTGGCGTGTCGCACACGTAACTTAATCTAGAGCATGGTGGATTGTTGTTTCACATATTTCGACTATTATTCTTCAATGCCTTTGACGAAAAAGGAATGCATTGAAGCTGTGCTAGCGGAGAGAAGTAGGCGCTATGCTATTGATTGACACATCCACATAGTTGGCGTAAAAATGTGCGAAACCCGATATTTACATTCTCATCAATCCCGCGCCTGAAATCATCGTAATGTACTCGTCGTTCTCTCATATATCCATGTTAACCCGCCCTGCTTGAGTAGTGATGTGCGTAGCTTCCAATGTAAATTGTGAATTCTTCCTCATGGACCGGTAATATACTCTATGTGTACTCATGCATACTCATACTACTTCCGCGGAACTCGTGCGGTGGTGGCCCAGGGCGAAGAATGACTTGCTGGCCGCTAGGTCCGCGAAATCAGATGTTGCCCAACCCAAAATGAGGCCGAAAAGCAGGAGGAGTTGAATACATGTCTGATTAACAATTAGCTCAACGGATCTCTCAAAGTGTCGAGTTGACGAACCCATGGGAAGAGTAATGGCCTGCTAAAAGAAGCTACTATGCCTGGTTTGGACTTAGGTGAGGAATACACTGCCGCCATCTTCATTGTCGAATCAGTTGATAAATCGTTCACAGTGTCTTTCGCATTAATCGACATCGACTGCTCAGCCCTGATCTCTTCGCTCCCCGGTAAGTTCCTCCTCGTCTCCTTTTCCTTGCTGCCTTGACCGGAAGGGTATATATCACTGTAAGCAGGCGGTGAAGCCGTAATAGACGGCGCCATGATCAACTCGGCCAACCTTCGATAATCAGGCATATTGATCGCTGGCATCTGTAAATAGCTTGTTGGGGAGATACCAGGAAACTGAATGTTCTGCACATTGTCAACCATGGCTTGGTGGAATTGGTGCATTTGAGACACAATTTGCTCCCTCCATGCAAGTAAGGCAGCGCCGGCTTGCAGTAACGCAGGCACATCGTGCAGAGAGGGGCAATTCGCAGTCGCCTCTCCCGGTATCTGTATGTCCTTGCTGCTCCAGACCTTCGTCAATAGCTGGGCCGGGGGCTCAGATGAAATGTCTGTCAAGCTCTCATCCGCATCAGGATGGCTAGGTTGACTCGAAGCAGATATCCCGGATAGAGACTCCACCGATAGTGTCGAACTAGGTCTGCGATAACTCTTGGTAACTTTCATTGATTTGTGCATGTAATTCGAAAGGAAGTCGATCTGTGTGAGTAAATGAGAAACCTCCGAGGAAGCTGCAAGGTCCGCTGCAGTTTGGCCATGCAGAGTTCGAATTCCGGAATCAGCACCTTTAAGGAGAAGCCGACGGACCATGTTCGTATGTCCGTGCAAAGAAGCGATCATGAGAGCTGTGAAACCACTTTTATTTCGCAGGTCTGAACTGACACCTCTAGCCAAGAGACCTGCGGTGAATCTATCATAACCACGTCCAGACGCGAGCATAAGTAGTGTAGAACCTTTCTCATTTCGCAGGTTATAACAAGGCTCGAAAGGACTGTCAGCCATATCCAAAGTATCCAGCCATTTCATAAGTGATGCCTCGAATATTTCGTCGGACACATCCTCAGGAGTTTCAGTGAAGACCTGATTGCGGTGTGTCAGGCGACTGGAAGAATTAGTTCTGTTAAACTTTGGCGCACGAGCTTGGTTTGGGTAGAAGTTTCGCGCCATTTCTTCCTGAGTAATTTTATTACCATTCATCCCATGGAGTTGTGCAGAAACACCGAGTGCAAGTCCCTGCATCTGCGTCTTGTCATCGTCATAATAATTATAGGCAACGAGTCTTGTGGGCAAGAGTGCCTGAACTTCCTGAAGAACTCTGGGCGCTGTGTGATGTTGGTGCTTGAACACCACAGCCACAGGCCCAGTCGATGCAGAAGGAGGTGCGCGGCATACAAGAGTAGTATCTCCCCAGAAAGTCGTATTCGTAGCCACATTATCTCCAAACATAACGTCGAGTCCTTGGAAGAAGCCACTGCCAAGAACTGTGACCTCATCCCCACCACTTCTAGGGCCAGCATTCGGAATTAAGCGCTGTATGATTGGTGGGCGCTGCAGATTCAGTCCAGGTGGAAGACTGGCTAAAGCATAAGCGGCTTGCTGCGGAACGTGTTGAGCTTGGTAATTTCCACCATTGATGCGTGACGAGTTGGGAGATGGCGCTCGACTTGGATGCTGCGAGGTTGGTGCGGAGAAAAAAGGGTATGGATCAATATCAATGGGCGGGGATCCAAAGGGTCTGTTAGGAGTGGTAAGACCATTTCCGCCAAGAGGAGTCGACGCTCCGCTCTGAAGATGACTCGATCGCCGTAATGCATGTGGCTGAAAAGGTTGCTCCATTGGTGAACCAAATGCATTCGGTGCTGGAGAAGCGAAGGTAAACCCTGCAGACGAGTTCCCGGCAGTGGCTGAATTAACAGTGTTGCTACTGGTAGGAGGACTCTTCGTCTCAATTCGAGTCATTGTAAGACCTGCGGGAACCTTTCCACTCGCCGAGCCAGCAGATCTCCTCTTTTTTGTCGAGTGTCCTGAAGGACTGGTGGGAGATGCAGGTCTAGAAAGGTTCCGGGGCGTTGCAGAGGCCGACGTTTGATGTGATCGGTTGGTAGCTGCATATTGTCTCTGGAATGGCTGGGGTTGAGCTGTATATTGGTTCCCAAGCAAACGTAAGTCATTGGTAGACCAAGATGGTCTAAAAGGCATATCCTGAGAAAACGACGGATACAACCCAAATGGCTGACCGGGAGTAAAAACTCCTGAGCCAGGAATCTGTTGAGGTACACCGACGAAAGGAAGAGCAGCAGGTGGTCCAGCATGAGACATGGGCTGTTTGTGGTCGTCAGTAATCATGATGGAATTGCTAATCGCCTGAGCCAATATTATGCCACCGGAAGTTTTGATAGTGAAGATAACTCTGTAACAACAATTAGATAGGTCGATACCAAAGAACATTTCACTTACTGAAAGCCAACTTTCTCACTTTGATGCCTGCAGTAGCACGCTATTCGCATGGGAGCGTGTACAAACATAGTGTCAAGAGGTCCCTCATGATCCTTCACCGCAGTCTCCTTAGTGCCCGGAACGCACCACTCACGGACTTCTGCGCAATTGAAGACGACAACTCGCTTCGCTTCATCCTTTGCCCATTCCTCTTCTTCGTCAACCTTCTTGGTTTTCTTCCTAGCGGCTCGCTTACGTTCGCGCACGATGCAACCTTGGCATATGGAAACCGCGCCACCGTTCAACGGCTTCGCGGGATCATTTTCGTCATTAGACACACTTGACGGGTCGTCCTTCGACCCTTCCTCATCCATAGCTGCTAGATTAAACGCACGCTCCTCCACGCCATTTTTTTGAAGCGCACTTGCACAAACTAGCATTGTGTAAAGTTCGAGTGTATTTTCGGACTTTACAAAAGGAGGCTTGGCCTGAAATTTGGGTTTGGATATGGTGTGTGAAGGTAGGTGGATTCTAGTAATACCGGCAGGAACATCATGCAAAGTAAGCTTGATGGGGATCTGAGTTTCAACTCGTGATTTCTCAGGTGTTGCGTCCACTGTGAGTAGGCATGGCCACTTTGCTCCGGGGCCTTGTTGCGCACTGCTTGTAGGGCTGAGACTATTTGCCAATGAAGCCGAGGCCATTGGTGCCAAAGACAGAGAGCTCGGATCGAATGTTGCACTGTGTGGATAGCTATTATTTGACATGTCTCCAGTGCCTGACATGGGAGAGTGATTGTTGAAAAAAGCGGCGGGTGAGGATGCTTGACTATTCATCAAATTCCCAGGATTGGGGGACTGCTCTCTAGAGCCACCCAAAAAGAATGTCTTGGACGGCTGAATTATCATTTGCTAACATTGTGTTAATGCGACTTTGCTTCGCTTGTAGGCAAGATAATGTACATACTGGAGAGTTGTTCATTGAGGGATGATTCCGTAGTGACCCTAAGTTCTGTGGAGAGAAATCATCTAACTTATTGTCCGTGAACATACCCATTGCTTCTGGCGTAGACATCGCAGAGGTAATGTCAAACTGTGGATTTGACATCAATCCGCCCATGCCGTCAAGAGTCAGGTTGTCCATCCCGACGCCCATTGTTGGAAAGGTTGAATCCTCAAACTGATAAGTATCATCCATGTCACCAAATATTCTTTCCATTTTAAGGGTACCTGGAAGCTGCTCCTCAATATTTGTTGTGATGGCAGCTCCAAAAAGAGCTGGAGGTGATGATTCGGAGGACGCCTTGCGCTTCCTATGAGAAGATCTTGAGGAGCTGCTGTGAGAAGAGCTCTCCGATGCTGACGACTGCACAGAGAACATGCCTCCCACACCGGATTTCTTTTGCCCACGCTTCCCAGTTCGTTTGTGAGAGCTCGGTCCGCCATCAACTTGCTCTTGTGGCTCCACCTTTATTTGTGATGTGTTCGTTTCATCCATTTGATCGAGTGTCCGGTCACCGCGAACATCCTGATACGAGGTTATAGCTTGCGGATCTGGTTGCGGAGAATCCCATAGAAACTCGGAGGCCTCATTATTCCACTCTTCAGAGTTGAAGAATGAGGGTGTGCCGTAGGTGAAATCGCTGGACGCCATGATACCGAAATGAGAGATCCAAACTCTTGCGCGTCCCAAATAACGATGCGCGTAGAGTATGGCCAAGTACAGTCCGGTCGCGCTGGGCGTTACGGTAGTTTAATAAGAAGCGACTGCGAGAGCCAAAGCTGTATTTGCCTCACGCAATTGGCATTTGAATGTGGTTGCCCTTACCAGGAGATCTCCATGCTTTGTAAGTGTTAGTTTCACGCGGACCAATACCGTCAAAGTTGGCTCACTATGTCAAGTATTTCGAGCCGGCTCTGTGTCACTAAAGAGCGTCCTGGGAAAGCACAGAGATATAAGTTATGGTATGCAGCTAGAGCGAAAGACACTGGTTACTATGGCGCATGTCACTGACAACAGGCAGAGATGAAGGGGTCTTTGCGATTAGCGGAGGCGGCGGGATTACTCGAGCAGCTCTCGCATTCGGCTCCAAGCACCTTTGATAATTTGATGCTTCAAATGACACGGGCCGATAGAGTCACGTGGTTAAGGAAAGAGTCGCTATTACTTGTGCAATTGTCTTTCCTTTATAATAACTGATGTACATACATAAGAAGCCATTTTCCATATTGCTGTCGTTAACTGTAATCTTCTAAAGGTATCCTGTTAGCGCTAAAGCAATGCATATCCATGCACGAGACTCATTGCGTAGCTGTTGCTGCAATATCTCGAATTGCCCACTGCCATGCATCGCCTTGCCTTGCCCGCTCAGCTCCAAACCAAGCAGCTACTCTCGACCGCCACATAACTTCCTCCTCTCGCTGTCGCCTGATGAACTCAGGCCCAAGGTCAAACTCTTCCCCGACGAGCCATTCACTACCACCAGCGCCACGACCTCCAACTGCGCCAGTCTTGCTGCTCACTGGCTCCGATTCCTCCAGGTCATCAATTCCGCCAAACGGATCATCATCATCATCCCCGATCGAAGGAGATCGTGGATCAGACGATGTTGCGCCCAGCTTCAGCCAGCACATCCTTTGAGGGTCAAAAACCATTCCTCCAACAACTTGCACGCCTTGAGTCCCGGAAATGTTGGTGATGAGAGCAGGACGTGGTGGTGATGGAGGACCAGGAGAGTCGAACGAGAGAAGTATGTTTTCGTTACCCTCCCATCGGCAAGCGTGGGCGTTCCAACGCATACCTTTCTTCACAGCATCATTCTCAACTATATGACCATTAGTATCTATTACTCTGTTTACTATTAATAAACATACAGTGCTTATTATTTTCCTTCCCCATAGGGTTAATTAGTTGCGGTCCTTTCCGATGAGTTCGATTAGCAGTAGGACTGGTTTGTGGAGTACGTGCTGCAACCTGCGCAGGCCAGTTAACTCGAGGCATCAATACAGGCTCATTTTTGAGTTTCGACTGGCCCAACTTCTGCTCACGAGCAATTCGACTTGCTGCTGTATCGCGGGCAAACCGGGGAAGATACTCGATCTTGGTCCCTGCCCTGGGAGTCGGTGGTGGTAGCGGTGTTACAGGCTTTTCTCGCGATCCGAGTTTCGATTGACTGGCTGTACTCCTTAGGCCTTTAGATGGACCTCGCAAGCTGGGTTGCTTTACAAATTTGCTTTCTTTTACAATGGATGTGGGCAAGTCATCGAACATGTCCAGTTCAGTCCCATTTCCAAAGTTGCGGCGTCTTGCTGGCTTTGTGACAGTTCGCTTGGCGGCCGCCTCCCTTGCCAAAGAGGCTGGAGCCAGGTCTCGCCTTTGCCGTGTTGGTGTTTCCGGCACAAATGACGTTGACAATCTTGAATGAGAACGAGGTGTTGGGGACTGGGCTCGGATTGTGTCCGATTCGCGTCGAGAGTAGAACTGAGCATGCCTTTCATTGACAAAGTGAGCTTGGGGCCGAGAGATGCCCGCTGGTAAGAAAGGCATTGGCGGTGCCTTGCTAACAGGAGGCGGGTTCCGGAGAACGGGCATCGATCGTTTAGACTTCAGTAGTGGTGCATTAGTGGGCGGTGGCTCCACCCGGCGAGGTCTTGTGATATTGTTGGCTCCAGACTCGAATACTGGGTCAAGTCGGTTCGGTCGTGTTGGTCCAACAGGCCTTGGTATCTTTGTCAAGGCCGATTTATCCGTGAACGAGAATGTTGTTTGTGTTTTAGTAGGTGTGTTTTCTTGGGTTTTCAGAGGTTTCGATATTGTCTTGAGGTTGCGATTCAAAGTCTTCTTCTTCGTGTCGAACACATCGCCATGACCAATGTCAATATCTGCAAAGAAGTCATCCTTATGACTCCTAAACATCTCCACGGGTGTGGTTGGTAAGTTCACGGAGGTTGGTGCCGCTCGCTTCGGTGCATCCTCTTCAGTTGCCTTTGCCCTTCTTAACGCCGCCTCAAAGTTGAGCGGCCCTGTAGGTATCACCAAGCCATCCAGTCCATCATCCTCACTTTCCATTGTAATACAGCTTCCCATGCTAGGGCTCATCGCGGAAATCGAGGAGCCTCGATTGCGATTCGAATCACGTCTTGTTCCTCCAAACCTAACACCCAAACTACCCTCTGCCCAATCATCGAAATCATCTTGCATCTCAGCAGGAGTAATAGGAGTAGGCTCCGCAGTCCTGACCTTCAAAGCGACAGGCGCCGAAGCTCCGAAATCTATATCTTCGCCCCAGTCGTCATGGAGATTCTGGCGTGATAGTTGCTTGCCTAGACGCTTGATGGTACCACCTAGCAATGCTGAGGCAGGAACATTTGACGGTATTGGTATTCCTGCCTCTTTGGCAGATAAAATGGCATCCGAGGTTGATTTGGCGTCGTAAGGGACTATTGGCATCTGCCAGTCGTCGTCGCCAGCGATAGAATCGGAACGAATTGAAAGGCGTGAGGAGATGTGAGATGCCTTTGAAACAGAGTTGTTGAATATGTCGCCTTGGAGCTCGTCATCGTCGTCCCAGGACTCTACCGGCAGAGCCATCTGACCGGACCCCTGCGAACTGGCGATAAGTGCCAGTAAGGGAGGGGAGGGATGGCGCTACGTCGTGTTTGTTTGCTGGAGTATTGATGTTGAGCGGAAGTTTACAGTAAAGTTAGGACTGTGGATAGCCCTGGCGCGAAAAAAAAGGGGCTGGTTCTGGTATGTAGATGGCTGTCCCTGGTAAGGAACGTTCTAACCAACCTGTCTATTTCTCTTAACTTCCGTACAATTGTATCGCAGTAAAAAGTAAATTGAACTCCGAAGCTATATGAGCGAAATATCAATACCGGCTTTGGCCTATCGATTACAGGCTATTAAGTTACACACTCATGCACGTTCTACATTATTTCCTCTGTACGGAAAGTGATAGGGACAATACTGAATCACCCCGAACATCACAACCACCAGTGTGAACAGGTCTCTGGGCGTGAACAATTATCACTTCCCTAGGGATAGTGAGACTTATATCGTAGCGACATTACGCCCGATTGGTTTTCGTGTCATTAAGAAACCGTGGAAACAATATCGTTCTTCATTAGCTCGCTGAGGTGTAGAAATTGAACATATTGATTATCATCATTACAGTTAAAATGCCTACAAATCGGGTCCTCCGCTTAAGGAGACTGGATGTGAAGAACCATGATCAAGTGATTTTAATAAATCTACACAGCCGTGGCCCAAAAGATCTGGATTTTGATCTGCTAGGAACAGAAGGAGAAAATCCTTATGCAGCGACTGGTAAGGATATATGCCAATAGGCGGAAGAATGCACTAACTTGTAACAGTTGAGCACAACGCTGTTGATAAACTTCGGGCAAAGGGGTTTAAAGGATCTTCAGATGAATGGCAGGCTATCATGGCCTGGACATTTCTCAACCATAGCCCCGTGGAAAAGTACTCAGACATAACCAAAGGTATCGAACTGGTCGCCGCCGTGGCTAGTGACAGCAAGATCACAATTGCGATAAAACAAAATATCTCTGGTGTCACGGTAAGCACGAACTTGGCCTTTTCATGATTTCAAGCTTATCAATGAGTAGCAACTTCTGGGGAATGTCCTATTAGAGCGTGATGATGATCGTGAAATTGAACTATTCGACTGGACTGGCCTCGCAGTACAAAATCTACTTGAGTCGGAACAAAAGACAAGAGATCTGCAAGCCGAGCTACGATTGCAGAATGCAATTGTTGAGAAGATAAAGTCTCAAATGGATGAGTTTCTAACGGTCAAGGAGGAGCACGAGAACCACATGCTCGAAAAATTCTCCCATCTGCTCAATGCGAAGAAGCTCAAGATACGTGATCAGCAAAGGCTACTGGCTGGTGCCGCGATTAACGGAAATGCCTGTGAGTGCTTCCCTGTACTTTGCCTGTCCCCGCTAAAAGTGCGATACAGTCGCTCAAGTCAAGGCAGGCAGAACCAATAAACCAACCAATAGGACTAGCAAATCGAAGCGCAAAGCACAGTATATTGTTGAAGATGAATCCGAGGAAGACTTCGAGAGCGGTGTTGCGACAGAAAAGCCTGGTACGAAGCGAGGCAATACCGACGATCCTGTAACGGATGAAGAATTTCCTGAAGGAGGAAGCCCTCACAGATCTCACGAAGAAGACACTGATGATGGCGAAATATTTGTCGTAACACAAAAGGGGAACATTGTAGCACAGCAGTGTGATGGTTCTCAGAACACGACAGTGCAAAAGACAGCGGTCAATAACCCTGTCAACGACATACCAAAGCCAAGAATACTTCCATTCAACATCAAACAACAGGCGGCATCAGTCCAGCTAGCACGAGGTGATAGTGATGATGAAGACACGGATGACGAATTATAATGGAAATGGAATCACATGGCAATACAGTAAAAGGCACCGAAATAGAAAATGCTCGAATAACATAACTTACTAATCAATCCAGCATGTCACGTGAAAGGAGAACTCGGGAAAGAGGCCGACCAAGGGTCGATCGGTTTGCCCGTGCATGCCCCGTAAAGTAAGCTAGAACTTCATCAACCAACCTCGTCAGCTACAGGACACACATTCTTTCTTCTTTGTTCTCTGCTCCGCGCTGCGCTTTAATAAGGCCAGGACGACTTCTAAACTGCATGCTGCATGACAGAATCGCCAGCTTGTCCGGGGCAGGCTGGACGACTATAAACTCGATATGCGTCAATGGCTCTGAATAGGCAATAGTAGAATATCCACTTCCTATTGTGGTCACTCTCGTTTATTATTTTTTATTCGGTCGAGGATTGCCTTGAGACGCAACAGGTTGCCTGTCTCTGTATCTTGCCCATCCATTGACGAATGCGCAACAATAGTCTCACTTCTCAACACAACCTTCCGGCGTCCGCTTTCACATCTGAACTCTCTCAACTTCAACTCACTCTCATTTTTCACAGTAGAACTATACCACACTTTTGTACAACAACCACATCTTCATTAATCACGACTTTCGTTTCCAAATATATCCTGCGCGCGTAATGGAGAAAGCCAAGAGCACGATGCGCTCAGCAGAAGAACAGGCTGAGTTGCAGGAGCTTGACGATATTATTGCAAATATGCGCAAGAATACTCTCGACACTCCTTATATTATGAGCACACCATCAGATCGCCCTTACCGTCTTGCCGAGTCAGAAGTGGACAATTGGCGCATCAATATCCCCTTCGAGGCTCACGAGAGAGATCTCCAATACATGACTTTCCTATGGCGAGACCCCGAAACGACATTGTTCAAGCTTGACAGAATACCGCTGGATCCTCCAGCAAATCCTACCTTTCTGAAGAGCAATGGGCCCACGAAGAAGATCAAATTCGATGCGTACAAGAACAGGGTGAAACTTCAGGCTCACGGCGTGACACCTGCTGGCCAGGTAAGCGATGGTTCCAAACTCGAAAGAGTAAAGGTCGAGGAGCAAGCTGCGGAGCGCCTCAATTCCGAGGCGCAAGTCAGCGCTAGCACTCGGGTGGAAGAGAGCAAGACTCATGTGGAAGAGCACAAAACTTCTAACGGCTCGACCCAGGGAGGTGGATCCATTCAGTCGTCATCGCTCAAAAATGAAAGGGATGTCTCTTCATCCAAGGTCGAAGATAATTCTCTGCTTCGTGACACTGCCAAAAAGGAAGACATGCCTACACAACTTGACGCTGCTCAATGCTCACCAGCTCAAAACCTAATCTCAAACCTTGCAACTGACGGCAAAAATGTCAAAGAATCCCGGATCAATATGTTATCTCCTGCTCCAAGTGTCCATGTTCAATCAGCACATAAAGTCAAGCTCGAAAACGACCATGAACTGCCTCCTTGGTGGTCAGCACCAATTACTGGCAGTGTAGAGTTTTCGATGCCATCACGACTACCAACCCCACCCATAGAATTCCCCCCTGATTCGAAGGCATCGAAAAAGTCTTCCTCCGTCAATGCAGAGCCGCAGGGTTGGGTGCCAACCAGCCTCAACCGGAATGAGAAGCCGAACATGGACGATACCAACGATGCATCAGCTTTACAGATGATGAAACGTAAGCCGACGCAGAACGTTCCAGCTTGGTCCGATCAAGGTAAAGTGGTGGTGCCAAACTCAGCTGGGAAAAATCCACTCAGTACAAGCGACGATGGAGTGATAAGCGAACTTCTAGGTACCGCCAATACCAAGGAGAAGTTGATCGTCCGGCTTAAGTTCAGTCGTGCTAGAGTGAAGGCAGTTTCATCAGTTCTGAGATTCAAGTCAAATTCCAGCTCGAGCGGTGTTTCACTGGCGAAAAATGCTGTATCCACAGCCAAACAGCCCACTGTTGGAAATAATACCCGCAAAGCATTGTCAAGCACACCACAGAATGATCGGTTGCTAAACGTCGCTGTAACAGGCAAGAGCATAGCGCGGAAGACTGTAACTCCTTCAAGAACTCCTTCGACTATTCCATGGATGCCAAATCGAGACGATGATGCCGCCAAATCAACATCCTCGGAGAAACGTATGAGACTTATTGATGAAGTCGCGCCAGGAGATACTCCAAAACGATCAAAGTTAAGTGAATCCGTAACAAGCTCACGAGAGAAAGCACCAGCAATATCGAAGAATGAAGCAGATACGCCACGAAGTGATCGAAAAGCTGTTAACGGAAATGGTGCGAAGATGACCACTAATCCTTCTACACCCAAGTTAATTAGCGCGACTCCGAAAAAACCTACTGATGTCAGCCCTGAAGCAAACAAGAAAACTAAATCATCGCAAGCATGGACTGTGGAGTCCAGCAGGCTATCAGACTTGGGACGCAAGCTAAAACACCAAGCGATGCATACTTTCAGATCGGTGGACCGGGCAAACGCCTTAAATGAGAAAGAAGAAGCTCTTTGGTATACCAAGCTCAACATGCTAGAGCGTACCGAGTCTGTCCTTTGCTTCATTCTTGCGTTCAGCGCGGCGTCTTACACTCAAACACCGCCCAAAGGCTGGATTGCTAACTGGCATTCTCTCCTTCCCATGGCAAACGAGAACTACACCCGTAGCCATCCATACCGCGATTTTGGTGGCCTATGCGCATTACTGGTATCCGTATGTCACTCCAAGATCATCGACATCTATGGGGGGTTGAAAGGATCAAACATTGGGTCCGGTGATGAAACTACACAACATCTCAGAATCATCTTGCGTGACCTTGAAGGGGCACAAAGACATGGTGCTGAAGCCGATCGTCTTCTGCCTCGAGCAGTCTTGGCTGAGAAGTATCGAGAGACTAGCAAGATCTGCGATTCACTACCTATTGGAATGAACATGACGCCGGTAACGGCAGTGAAGTTAGCCTTGACCTTTATGAAGGAATGGGCGGCGCAGGAGAAGATACAGTGGAAGCAACAGCTGGAGCAAGATGTTTGCTTGCAGTTTGAGGCGCGGCTGGCTTGATAGGCGTTAACGTTTGCGACTGATTTTCTGCGAGATACCCGTTCTTTTTGAAACTAGAGAGCACATAGATATCTTTGTTTTTACCCAATTATTGAGGGTGAAATATTACATTGTACGTGCTTGGTCTCATGGTTGGTCGGTCGTGTGGGCTCCACTCTCTCCGCATTTGCCGCGGCCCAACTTGGAGAGGGGAGTGGCATGTGTACGATGGCGATAACAACTCTGCTAGAAACATGTCCTTCCTCTTGCGCATGCTGCTACATGGTACCCCCTTCTGATCATACGCGTAACGCTTCCTGGTTATGTCGGACTCCATAGGTAAGTGCCTCATTTGCATCTGCCCGTTGCGCTCCCAGTCCATCATGTGCGCGCCTCCGGCTACCCCCCCGAACACAAAAAACAGTCGTACTGATCCACTATGGTATATTGTAGATCGAGTTTTCGTGCATGCCCTCAATACCGTCAAGAAACTTCCGCGTCTGGGGACCGCTCGACCTCCGCCAGAGGATCGGCTACGACTGTATGGTTTATACAAGCAGAGCATGGGTACGCATCGTGTAGAGCCGAGCGCTGGAAAGACCATCGCACTAACATACAACTGTCAAGAGGGAGATGTCATCGGCGTGATGGAAAGGCCGCTTGGCGAGAGCGAGGAAGTGCATGCGGAGCAAGACAAATGGTTCGTTGATCTTGCGTAAAAACAGCACTGTATGTGGAGCTCATCAAATATGTAGGGACTCTTGGAACTGTCAAAAAGGCGTGTCACGGACTGAAGCTAAGCGACGATATATCACAACATTAATCGAGACAATGCATCGTTATGCTTCTACGACTGCGTGAGTTTCCCCGTTTCGCTATACAAATACCGCACTTTATGGACCTGACACGGGCTATAACAGAGATGCTAGAGAACTCGTTTCGGAGTTGGAATTCGTCTGGGACCAAATAAAATCAAACTCGAATTCCGTTTCAGACTCGTCGTCACATGAATACCGCGCTCTAAGACCATCCCTACCAGGAAGGTTTGAGTCAAACTACGACGACGACGATGAGGAAGAAGAGGACGGCGAACAAAACCAGACTCTACGACTTCTAAGTCCTGTATCTGACGGACAAGGTGTTCATGAACACGAGGACGTGGATTATGGCCACGAAGAAAACGACGAGAATGACCTTCACCAGGGCTACCCCTTACCACGACCAGGCGAAGAAACCGAAGACGAATTCGTCGATGCTCATGAGGACTCACAGATAGCTCTCGACGACGGCCCTCCCCTCCCCTCCCCAAATGCATTAGCACAACATGCGCTACAAATACCCTTATCGGTGCCGAAGAAATCCGGCGTCGTCTCTTCCATCTCAGCATACCTTCACCGACGCCCCTCTGTTTCCGCCCCGAAACGCCCCGCCGGACCCGCTTCCCCCATCGACGCAGCCTGGGCGCGCCGCATCGAAGCAGCTCTGATAAAGCTCAACACCGAAATGACCGCTCTCCGGGAAACATTGGAATCGACGCAGCATTCTTCAATCCTTCCTCTACCGCTCCCTTCCTTCCATCGCCGGCCCTCCTCCCCTGGTCTACAGGCCAGGAAGAAGTTCTCGGTGGGAAACGTGGCTAGGTCTCTACTATCCTCGGTGTGGCGGGTCGTCGTGGGCACCCTACGGCACGTGCTCTTAGACGCGGTGACCATCGCGGCGGTGAGCTTGGTCTTGCACTATCGTGGGATCCCGGTGGAGAGGGTAGAGGAGGTTGTGGTGCGGTGGATTGCGAAGATAAGGGCATTGACGTTACTCAAGCGGCTTGAGAAGGTGGCGGTGGAGAAGGGAAAGATGGTGCGTTTACCTGCGCTACCTAGTGCGTTTATTGGCAAGGCAGCGGGCTTGACTGGATAGCTGCATTATGTTAAAGAAAGACATTAATCGACATTTGTAAAAGCATGTACGATATTAACGCTTTATGAAGCATACGACATCATTCTTCAAGGTGACTGATAATCTAGGTTTTGATTCTACTAATACAGCTTGGAATTCTCTGATGTAAGAAACACAGGCATTACATGTTATTTAATAAAACTTCAATGGGCAGCCCTGCTGCTTCGCCTGCGTCTTCTCCGCCACAATCTCGGCCGTCAACTTCATCAACTGCTCGCCCAAAGCCTCGTCTTGCGACATCTTCGTCCCCTCCTCGACCACTGCCGGCGGGCAAATATATTGCCCGCTCTTCTTTGTCATTGTCGCTGCAAACACCGCGGGAACGCAACCTTGGAACTGGTCCTTCTTGAACGGCTCCATGAAGACACTAAGTCCATAGCCAAGAATCGGGTAGGGTTCGTGAATGTCCTCTTTGGATTGCTTGGTGCTTACGAACCCTGGGTGCGTCGCGTTCGAGAGGATCTTGGGCGGGAGGTGACGCGCAAGGTAACGCGCGTAGAGGAGCACGGCGAGCTTGGAGCGGCCGTATTGCCCGTTGGGACCGAGGTCTTGGTTGAGTTCGTCCAAGGAAGCGAATTTCACATCGCTCGGTGCGCCTTGGTGGGCGTTTGAGGACTGGAAGACTATGCGCACTGTGCCGTGTTTTTCGGATGTCGACTTGAGGAGCGGCATTAGGTGGGATG
>Ga0160429_1001191_pt1 | contig 15144 bp, 10 predicted proteins | sample SolpanmetagenomR_FD_108199 | JGI IMG/M metagenome (GOLD analysis project Ga0160429, IMG submission 108199) | Solar panel surface microbial communities from Lawrence Berkeley National Laboratory, California, USA - R | ecosystem: Engineered > Built environment > Solar panel > Unclassified ...
GACGAGGCGCCTCCGGTCGCTTCTCCTTATTCAAATTGCCAAGGGGTCTGGTAAAGGGGGCACTCCATGCACGTAGCCTGCCTCGTAGGGCGGGCACATCTCGCCCATATGGGAGGTCGTTGTGAGAAACGCTCTTTGTGAGCGGCTGCACGTCCGTGGCTGAATATGGAGGGCTTCCAACCACATTGAGAGAGTACGGAAAGCCTATAGTCTTCGAAGTACAGTCACTGGGTTGGCCATCTTCAGAAAAGAAACTTGGCCTGCCATCAATCATTGTACGCTTGCTAGATACCCTCCTAATGCCTTTGAGTCGGAGTGCCCGCATGAAAGAGCTAGAGCGCGAAAACTGATGCTTCTCTTGTGTAGGCAAGTGCGCAATGCGTTCCGGAACGTTTTGGTCAGTCTCAGAAGCTTCGCATGATTCGAGATGAGTAGGGATCGATGGAATCATTTTGCGATTGTCATTGGTCTCATCGGCGGCCTCGGACTCGCTCTCTTCAGCAACATCAGCAAGATTGGTAGTACTCGGTGATATCTCGAATGTCCCTTCTTCTTCAGCAGCATCAAACTGGGTAGTCGGTGATTTCTCAATTGTCGGTTTTTCAACGAACCAGGCCAGAAAACCGTCCTCCTTTGTTTCTTGATATTTGTTTGATTGTTCGTCGTCAGGTAGTGAAACAGCCTTGTATCTTTCTGCGATAATCCGTGGGGCCTGCCCGAGTCTTCGAAGCGCCCTTTCCAGGAGATTCGTATGCTCGGGTTCAGCGTTTGCATTCGGCACGGCTGCGTATAATAAGAATGTAAGTAACGTGATGAATTTCATTGTCCTGTTGGTGTTAGTGGTGTTTTCTGTTTGTGATGGCTTGATATTGATTTATTCTTTTCTACGTTTGATAAATTTTGTGATGTGGATGTTGTTTGCTAAATGTTTATCCTAATGTATCTCGGTATGGTGATATTGTACGTTTTTGTATGTCGAATTCTGAATTGTTGTTTTTTATATGCGCGTTTTGCCACAATTGGCTTATTGTGTTGTATTGTTGTTTTGATATAGCTGGTTGATGAATTTTGTTATTGTGTGTGTGCGTTTTGTATTTAGTGCACTTTTCCTTTATGGTATGTGACAGGGATGGGAGTTCTGCAACAATATTCCGAAGAGAGAGTATTGTATTGATATTGTAATTTGTTGTGTATGACGTGCGTCGGTCACATGAAATTGCGGGCTCGTATGAGAGCGAGAGAGGGAGACAGGAGATGAGAGAGGAGAGAGAGGTGAGAGAGTATACAAGAGAAGAGAGAGAAAAACAAAAGCATGATATGAAATTAGGAGATAGGAAGGGAAAAGTCGTGATTGTAAGAGTTGATGATTGTGGATTGATGTAAGTGAAGAGTGTTGGTATAATGATTAATGAATGGGTGTCTATTAGAGTGGATGGAGAAATGAAAGGAGTTGTGTGGTAGTTGGTGAAATAAATGCACATGGTAGAAACAAGTACATATTCCCCCCATTAGTAACAACTTGGCGCACTAAAAACTCACATTCCACGGGCAAAAAGTCACTCACGCTGCGCGTATACATGAAGACTCAATCACAGGAGGGCGAATGAACAACAACAGCAACACAAATAAACATGCACGCTCATCATCATGGTCACCACCACAACACAACAATAACAATACACCGAATATTCAGAATGCAGAGGATAACAGTACCACGAATACTGGATATGCAGGCCTGAATCAACACCTAGGATCAGAGAGATATCTACACACAATATCACAAAACACGATCAAATCAACCGCAACTTTATCCAATATACCGGAAGCTGCCACATACGGATACTCAAAAGGAAATGAACGGAGTACTGCTCAACCTCAGATAAACACACGTTTGAACCCACAACATTCTGGAGACGATAGAGCAGACGATACGGCGCGAGACAGCATGAAGGAGGACCGATTTCACAGACTATCACGACCGCTTTCCACGCTCAAATTTCTATTGCTATTTGCCGTGATCTTTCTGCTACCTGCTCTCTTGCTCCAATGGTCGACAAATCAGACTTTCGCATCGTTGTTCGCCTTACAAAGTGATGGATCGCTAATGGATGCTACAAGCTTGACTAACTGGGTAGCCATCAAGCAGGAGATTAGTCGGTGGCTCTTATTGACCTACATCGCTATAGGCATATTTGTGGTGCTTCGCCTGGTAGGTGAAGATTCACTCCTCAGGTCGCATCGTTGCCTTAAAGACAAGCGAAGGGAAACTAATATCTCTCTAGATCATATATGACTTTCACATTCCGGTCGCGTATCTAATCGATCAGCTTTATCACACTCATGTACAAAACTTTCACCATTTTCACACTTATGTACGGGCAGTACGTACGCTGCTTACGGCGACATTGACTTCGATTCTCGTTACAATTAGCCTCATCGTTGTGGTGCCAGGATGTATAGACGATGGAACTTATCAGCAATATGTACTGCTAACATCAGTGGCACTTGATGTTTCCATGGTACTTGCACTGCTGGAGAAAGTGCTTATTCAGAGTAAGTGCTCTTGACGGCCTTCACTGTGATCCAAACGATATTGACGGAATGTAAGAGCTGTCGGTTGAGTTCCATAAAGTGGCGTATAAGGTAGCCCAAGGTCTGAAGAGGAAGCCTATTTAAAGCAACTAACATATTCCCAGGACAGAGTGGAAGTGCACAAGTATCAGACTACCATCATAAAGAGTCTAAACAATGCGATCGCTTCACATAGGTAATACCAATATCAGCCCATCTATAATACATAATCTCAACAGTAGTGTCAAGATTGTCTCCGGTGAGCAGTAAAATACCAAAAGTATTTCGCCGGGAACGGTCACCGTCGCCTTCTTATAGTCTTCATAAAGGTTTTCGTTCTGAAGACAATGTCAGTATAAGGAGTCTAGCATCGAATGAGGATCTCAAGTCGCTGGCAGGCGGAGGTCAGAAAGAGGAATGCAAAGTTTACCGAGGCCGCAGTCCGGCACGGAAGTTGTCATCACAAGATAAGACCGCTGCTACTGAAGCATCAAGGCTGGCAAGAAGGTTATATCACGCTTTATCTGATTGGCAACAAGGTGGATTGCTGCCACTCGAATCCTTCCTACCTTGGTAATACAATATATTGGCGATCGCCTGAGTTTCGTCTCTAAATCCTAAATCAGGTTCTCTGACACCGTGGAAGCGCAACGAGCATTTGACCTGTTCGATCCAGAAAAGAACGGAAGTGTCTCAAAGAAGGAATTGGAGCAAATATTGGTTGAATTCTTTTTGGAGCGATCGAGATTAGCCAACTGTCTTCGAGATCTCAACACAACAATGGGAAAGCTGGACAAAGTTTTACAAATGATCGTGTTGTTGCTTGCTACCGTACTCTGGGTGGTAAGTGGGCCTTCGACAATACTAAAAATTGTTGAGTAGTCTTTAGATTATACTCAGCAAAGGTAAGGTCCTGTCCGGCCTGATCAGTTTCTCGAGCGTATTTTTGGGTGAGTAGGGTATGAAATGTCAGTATCGATATGCTGACATGAATATAGGCCTGAGCTTTACCTTCGGAGACGCAGCTAAAAGTCTGTTCAATTCTGCAGTGTTCTTGTTTGTAAGCTAGTGTTATATGTTCGTCGAAGACCTTTTGCTTAAATATATGACCCTCTAGGTTATACATCCCTTCGATGTTGGTGACACTATCATGATTGGTACTGATACCTTTCAAGTAGCAGAAATGCATTTGTGGACAACAATTCTGCGGCGCTCAGATGGGACTATCATTACTTATCCAAACGCATCGACTCTGTATACAATACCGATATCGAACATCCGTCGGTCAGGTAAGAGCTTCATTCGTTGCCCCAAGGATGTCCCTGATCGGAACATTACCTCAGGTGCTATGAGTGAGCGTTATTATCTGAACATCGATGTCAAGACTTCCAGCAGTGCCCTGGCCGAACTACAGGAACGTATCAACAGACATGTTCAAGATCATCAACAACGCGACTTTATGACCCAACACATCGATCTGAATATCTGGGATACGAAGACTAGTGGATGTCTAACCCTTTCTTTTTCGCTACCTTACCGAGGCAACTTTGCAGTGATTGACCGATTGGTGATACGGGATACTTTCATCAACAGACTGAAGGAATTGCTCCTTGAGCTAAACATAGAATCACCCAGTTATACTATCTCACTCAATCAACCGTAGGTTAATGTAAAATAGAGGATAGAGACATTGTGAGTAGAGACATTGTGAATAGATGACAGTTATGGCCGCCTGGTTTTCTCCTGAATTGGCTGAGAAACTTTATTGAATCTTACTAATCAAGAATTCTGAGGTATGACTTTATTGTCGTATGCTGATTCCTTTCTTGTCTCTTTTGTATTTTGTATTTTTGTGTTTGTTCTGTGTTACGCCACCTTCCTTCCTTTTGCGGACCTTGGCCAGTTTAAGCTTTTTAAGCTTTTACTCATCGATAGACTCGGTTATCAGGCAGCAGATCGACCCTCGAATGAACAACTGAGAAGAACGTATCAAGCGTATCACACTACACTGACATTTTTACTCGTCCTCCATTACATACATCAAGCACAATGCGACAGATCGTTGGCAGTCATAGCATGGCAGCGCTACGGAATACAATACAAGAAAAGGGGTCAATAAGAGCTAAAAGTACGACAATACTAGATGAACAACATGAACAAAAAGGAGAAAAGAATAGTTCAAAGGAGGATATTCGTGGAAGAGGAAAGAAAAGGCAGGATGATATACTAGAGATACTGGATGCAACAACTCACTTGCGAAGGCTTGTAAGTAAACTGGTCGCAACGCAAATGGCCAGACATATGAATTTACTGGTAGCTTGAAATATTCATTGCTATCAGTCACTATACGGCTCTTTACATTGACGTGACAGGGCATACCATCATGAAAACAGCTTGCTGACGTACCATTACAGAGTGAGACCAAGATAGGTGAAGCGGAGCTTATATTTGAGAAATTGCTTTCCCTTCCTCGAAATGATCACGCCTGTTATCCGCTGACCCAAGCGAAGACGGATGAACTGGAAGCTGCCAAATTGGTCGGTAGTATTCGCACTTCCGCCAACAAAAGGCTCGACAAACAAGCATCTCAATCAGTGAAGGAAATCAAAGATCGTAAATTTGGTTCTGATGTTGAACCGTGGCTCAACAGGTTATTGGACAGTAATTCCAAATGTTCTCAAAGATATGATAAATCCCCTGGCGAATATACTACTGATACGAGTGTATCGTCGCGGTAGAACATGTGTTTATTACGTGTATTTTGTTTTTGTTGATCTATGTTGTTATTTTGCATGTACAGTACTCGAGTCGTAGTCTTGTTGTATTTGATGAAGTCTGATGTCGTGTCATTTCTGCGTTTGTGAGTCCCTTATCTAATCCCCTAATAAGACCTTCACCCAATCAGGTCAACAACAGAACAGAACAAAAACCCCTTGAAGAAATCTAATAGCAACTCACACCACACACCCTTCACTCGCTCACTCCACCCACACAAACACTCTCCATCCCCATAAAAGGGAGAGAAAAAAAGGAATGGAAGACGCGCAAACAACAGGGCCAACCATCAATGATCTCATCGCACAATTACAAACTGAATTGCCATGGAGGAAAAGAAGACAAATAGTACTCAGTCTAGCAAAACGCGCAGAAGTAAGTCGAATACATCACAGGACACAAAGAAAGAAGAAAAGAAGAAAAAACACGAAGCAATCATGATAAACAAGTGTCAGAAGACATATATATGCAAATGATCAGAGCAGTCATCGGTAGTCTGAAAAGACAATGCCATGTTTCTGTCAGAAATCGATGAAAGATCATCACGACCTCAAAAAGGAACTCTAGATACGAAAAGAATTACATTGATCAATAATGATACTCATAGAATGAAATACAAGACGCTGAAGAAGTACGAACAGTCGCGCAGGAAGCACTGAATATACTGCTCAATGATACTGAAGAAAATGCGTGTACAGCCTTGAAATTGCTAGTGGAGCTTCATAAATTGCATAGGTACAGCCATCAAAGATCGAATCTTGTCAAGTGCTGTATCTTATCAGCTAAGCAAATTGTACTAGGAACCTTGAAGATCAGACCGAGCCGTTCTTTCGATTTGTGAAGGAATGTTTAGGCAACGTGAATCAGATCGTCCACGACATGTTTGACGAACCAGTAAATCTGTCAAATGACGTGAAGATGGAAGGACATGAGAGCAGTGGCTCCGATGCTCTGTCGATAGAATCTGATCCAGGGGACTTTCTGCCGTCTACTGGTCCTTCGAAAGCAGAGATACCCCCAGAACAGCAGTCAAGGAGTCGATTTTCATTCAAAGTCTTGGGTGAATGTCCAGTGATGCTTGTACTGCTATTCCAGATGTACAAGAAGACGTATACGGCTCATGTACACCAAATAGTGCCTTTATTTATGGATGTAATCATTCGATTCGGGCTAGAAAATGATATGCTCAAAACTTATGTAGTTTATATCGTGTAAAGCCAAAGCACAAGACAAATGGCAAACAGAATTCCTTGCGGCCAATAATGGAACTCACTGTGGCATAGTGCCAAACATTAGTAACAGACCTGCTTATTGGGTGATGATAGAGGCTCAGGTCAGGGTATGTCATCTGACTATCTTCAAATGTGCATGATTGACAAGTTGCTAGGCGTTGTCATTCCTCTCCTACGTTCTACGGACGCTAGGCAGCCAATATCGTATGTATGCCTTACAAGTGGGAAATGCGATCGTTAGCTTACTAGTCGCTTGTCCTGTTGAGCTGCCCACCGTGCGAAAAGTAACACATGCTGACAATAACTTCAAGTTCCAAACCTTACATTGCCCTTAGGAGCTTTTGGTTGGAGCACGGCACGTATGTACGGTCGAATTCAGACCAAACTTTGTTAATCATATGCATATTCTTCTCCAAGAGGAAACACTTGTTGGTCCCGGCATAACTACCAGACCAATGTTGCGGTAAATTCATTGTATGGAACTCCTCGGCAAGAAACTGATGATGTAGAACAGTCCGGTAGCATATTCGATGTTGGCCGATCTAATCCATCATGCTAGACCTGATCTTGATGCCCCTCTTTTATTGCGGATTGTTCATGTATACTGTCAGAATCTTCATGACATTGCATTGACGGTTTCTATACATACGATGTGCGTGAAACTACTCGGCAATATAATTGACACTGTCGTTGCTCTTAGTGACAAAGTAGAGGGTAATCATCTGAGTGTAAGTGCAGAACCAAGTACTGAAGCAATCTTTAGCACACAAGATTTTGAGTCACATTGTGATAAGCTTTGCACAGAAGTTCCGCTCTCTTCGCATGATATTTGGACGGATTTTGGCTGATAAAGATAAGTTAAAGAGTCTCGGTTCGAAGGACAAAAGATCTCCAGAGGCACCAGTTGATACAGCCAATCTATTGCACAGTCACACGCTTGATCTGGAGTTTTCGATTCAGCCAATCAAGACGAATGTTCATACTGGAGATGTCACGGTTGAGGCTATCCGAGGTAAGAGCCTTACTGTGATCCATTGAAGATGGTATCGTTTACATATGGTGTAGACAACAAGTTCCTTTTCAAAAGTATGATACATACTATGAAAGGTATTATGTTTAGTATACGGAGTTGCCAAGATGCGATTGGTTCCAAGCGTATATGGGGTCCAGATGAGGCTGCTATGTTCACTCCAATGTTTGCGGACATTCTTTGCTGCTTCGATATCTATCACATCGACATGCTCTTAGTAGATATCTCCAGCAACGGTCGTCATCCAGTCGAGATTGCATCCCACAAAAACATTGTAGCTCGCGAAGAAAAGGAAGGATTCGATCATTTCGCGGCAGTCTACACGTATATCGACTCGCATATATTTCAAGAAGTGTGCAGCGTTCATGTGAAATTCCTTGTGGAGAGAACGCTGCTCAATCCAAATATGATCGCCATTCCACAGTTCTTTCTAGGCAATGAAAATGTTACGCAGTCATTTGCTAGTATATTGCTGCGATACTTGATGGAAAATCTAGACTCCTTGTCGAATGGAGACGAAGCCCATAGTGTAATAACTATTAGGCATTTCAAACTCATCTTCATGGCTGTTGGACTATATCCTGGTATCAATGAGACTATCTTGAGGCCTCATTTGCAAAATTTAGTCATGGGTTGCTTGCGAAGCTCATATCATGCCAAGGACCCGATGAACTATTTCACTCTGATGCGAGCGCTCTTTCGGGGCATCGGTGGTGGGAAGTTTGAGATGCTCTACAAGGAGGTGCTACCGCTACTTCCATCCCTTTTGGAAGGGCTGAATGGTCTCTTGTTTGCAGCGCAGAAGCAGTCGATGAAGGAGCTATTTGTGGAGCTGCTATTAACAGTCCCCGTGCGACTCAGTGTGTTGTTGCCTTATCTGCACTATTTGATGAAACCTCTTGTATTAGCGTTACAAGCAGGCCCTGATCTTATACAGCAAGGTCTCAGAACGTTGGAACTTTGTGTAGATAATTTGACATCTGAGTTTCTGGATCCACTAATGACCCCCGTGCGAGACGATTTAATGTTAGCACTATGGGGTCACTTGAGGCCTATCCCTTATAATCAAAATCATGCCCACGCAACGCTGCGGATTCTCGGCAAATTAGGAGGACGAAACCGGAAATATTTACTTGACCCTCCGCATCTTAAATGCAAGAGTTTGGATTCGGGCCTCAACACCAACTTCTCTTTCGATTCAAGTCGAAATGTTATCCAGATGTCACTGGACGATGCTCTAGCCTTGGCGCTACGAATACTTCGAAACATGGAGGAGACTTTGCAAAATAAAACTAATGCATTCAGTTTCGCCAAGCATGTACTGCCAATGTGTATCTCATTACAAGGCGGATCAGGTCCATTGGCAAAGCTGCTATCAGATCGGTCTAGTTCAGCTGAGCAGTTTAGCCCCATCAATTTGCAACGAGAAGAAGGCAACAACATTATCAACTCGGTATTCACATTGAATGTTGCGCCAGGCATGATCGAGCGCAAACAGCTTCAAGAGCTGTCTCTTGGCAAGATTTTACTTTGCATTTTTCTGGCAAGTACGGTTCCTCCACTGAAGGAGGAAGCAGGGTCGTTATGCAGGACGATATCAACTCATATAGCAATACTGAACACCTGTGAAGTACAAGGAGTCGTAGTTCCTGAGAGCGTTCATTCGACCGAAGAGGACTTGCAGATTCGACACACATTAAAACGACATGTATCCCACTTTCTTAGTACCGCTCCTTTCATCAACTCACTGGTCGATTTTATGACTTCGGAAGAAGACACATGGAGAAGCTACGGACGTGAACTGTTGCGACACTTCTACAATGTTATGCTTCGTATCTGGGGAAAAGAAAGAATAGGCAAACTTAAGGTATTCGAGATACTTGGGAACAAATTCGCGACAACTTGTTACAAACATGAGTGGTTTCGCAAGGTGGGTGCTTGTGAGGCAATCGGATTTCTGACCATCCAGCTGGATCTGGGTGTACAGTACATGCTTGCAAATGAGCTGGAATTTATCAGAGCAATCTTGTTCATCTTGAAGGACGCTACTACTGAGATCGCGCCCAAGAAAGCCGAAGATACAGTGAAGATCCTTTCCCATATCCTCAAGGTTTGTCAAGGCCCGCATGAATCAGATGATATCAAAGACGAGAATAAAGAACGTCGTCATGCAAATGTGATCAACTTCCTCATCGTGGAACTGTCGAACCCGAATCATCATGTCCGAGAAGTCGTCAAATCCTGCTTCCAGTTGATGGCGGATCTTGTTGGCAACGAGCTGACGGATGTATTATCTCCAGTCAAGGATCGATTGCTAGCACCTATCTTCGCTAAGCCGCTACGCGCCCTCCCATTCAATATGCAGATCGGTCACATTGATGCAATTACATATTGTCTGTCATTGCGTCCACCTTTACTAGCTTTTGATGAAGACTTGGACAGGCTTTTGTCTGAGGCATTGGCTCTCGCTGATGCAGAGGATGCTAATCTCACCAACAAGAACTCTCATTATAAGCAGATGCCTACACTCATCAAGTTGCGAGTTGCTTGTATTACCCTACTCTCTGCAGCAATGCTGTTTCCGGAATTTGGTAGTGCTCAACCTGGTCAACGCAACAGAGTCATTCAGGTTTACTTCAAATCCATATATTCCAAATCATCCGAGGTGGTTGATGTCGCTAAGAAAGGGCTATCTCAGATCATCACTCAGCAACAGAAGCTGCCAAAAGAACTGCTACAAAATGGCTTACGTCCAGTACTTGCAAGCCTTGCGGATTTCAAGAGACTAAGTGCGGATGGTTTAGAGGGACTAGGACGATTGTTGGAACTGTTGACTACGTACTTCAAACCTGAAATTGGAAAGAAGCTTTTAGACCATATCAATCTTTGGTCCGAGTCAGTGCAGAACGAGAACTTGAGTGACAAATTGCTAAACGAACGGGAAGATGTGAAGGTTATGATTGCAACGTTGGATGTATTTTATCTTCTTCCCGCAGCAGCCATCGGCTTCTTGGATGATCTAATGATATGGGGAGCTAATATCGAAGCACTGCTAATGCGAAAAACTTCGAATCCGTTTCACCAACCCTTGTTAAAGTTTGTGAATCGATATGCGGAACCAGCAGCGATTTACTTTGTGGAGCGGCTCAGCCAGTCAAATCATGCACGGCTACTGTTTGCGCTCTTAGAAATGGAAGATGGCAAATGTCTCCGAAGTGAAATCATGCGAGTTACAGAGACGATGCTTGTTCCGTTATTCAATAATTCATATGAACTGCAATTGCGATTATTACGACTTGTTTTGATCCTAGCCAGGAGGCATGGCGATTGGCTTGGAGGACATCCTAAACTCATGGAATGCCTCCATCTGTTATGGAAGTCTGATCGATTCAATAATCGAGATTTCTTGGAAGAAGAGCAGGATGTCATATCGATGGACGAAGCTTCAATGATAGTAGAATGTTTCATCATCTACTCTCGGAAACAACTCGACCAGGTCTGGATTCTATTCGAGATGACTAAGGCATTCACAATGAAGAGTATAATGGACTTCACTTTCGTAAAACAATACATGTATGATGAGGTTATCCTGGCATCTACATTGGAACAAAAACGGCAGATAATGCTCTACTTCTTCAATGAGGTATATCTCAATCCAGATATTGGAGCTCAAGTCAAGGTGCAGCATATTCGTATAATTATTCTGCCCGTCATGTATGCTTCTTTTGTTAGGGGCGAGCAGAATGAACTACTTTCTGGCCCAGTCATAGATGCAATACAAGGCACCTTTTGGCGATCTGCGTTGCAGCCCGATGCGGATCTCGAATCAATCAATGATGCTCTCAAAGTAGAATCACTGCAGATCACTGCGCTAATGATATTATGGGCGCCTGAAGTCCTTAAGATGCTGAATCGTCAAGATTTCATGTCTTATTGCAACAGATATATGTTACTGGATGATGTTGTAACGAAGCATACTGCTTATGTATTATTATCTATGTTTCTTGCAGCAGATTCTACCGATTCAACTACAATGATGATGACGACGTTTACTTCCTTACTGACGGGATATGCAATCGAATCACGAGCACTTGTTCGACAAGCACTTGATATACTTGCTCGTGCTTTACCTCGGAATATGGCGGTAGCAGACACAAATCCTCCCGGTTGGATTGAAACAACACAAAGATGCCTAGCGAAAGAAGGATATGTTATACCCCAAATACTTACGATTTGGCAGTTTATCATTCGACATCCTGACCTCTACTTTGCTGCAAGATCAGCATTCATTGCTGAGATAGTCATTTTGCTCCCACGACTAGGCTTAGCCTTAAGTGCAACAGGAGAGACCAGAACTTTGGCTATTGAGATGACCGAACTCGTACTGAAATGGGAAAGAAAGAGAGTAACGATCGAGGCCAACCAAGAGAATCCCGATGCAGATTATGCTGTTGACATGCATAGTCGAGAAACGATTCTTGGGTTCCTCATCAGGTATGCATGCTCTGTCCAAGAATTGCCCAACAGGAAAGGAACGGTGCATAGATGTTCAGAGCTGATGAGAGGTTTCCTGTCTGCTGAATTGTGGCAAGATACGCAACTTCCTCTCGGTTTCTTCGAACGTCTGATACAAACAGCGGACATAACGGAAGCAAATATTACACAAGTGAGCAACATACTAGACATCCTCGATTGTATACTGGAAAAGAAGGCCGGACATTGGATCTTGAGTAACGCAGGATGCATTCGACGTATTGTGGAGAAATGTCTCGGGTGGGATCGACCCACTGTTGTCCGCCCATTGCATAAGATCATACTCAAAACATTCTCAACATTCTGTGCGCTTCAGCAACCAGTTCCTACAGAAATCAACTTGGAGAAATCAGCTTTTGTCTCCCTGATTGAGCAATTTGTGAATGAAAGCTTCAACAATTTTAGAAATCTTTACTCCTCCTCGGTGATATTGAACACGATCAGTTCAGTGAAGGCGGAGTTCATCGACAGTGTGCTTCAATCTCTGATCAAACTAATCCAAAAGCTGGTCAAAGAGTACATTCCGCGAACAACTTCTGCACCGTCCCCTCCGCAATCAACCGAGAATGTTGTAAGCTTGCTTATAACCTCCCTTCAGCTCGCCAACTCAAGAATGAGCCAAATGACTGAGCTAAGGAAGTGGTATATGTCATCTTTTGTTCAATTGGCGGAGAAGTGCACCGATATAGAGTTGTGTCATATTCTCTTGTCAATAGCTAGAGGATGGATTTTGAATCAGGATGATCCGTTCCCCACTATGAAGGAAAAAGCCGGAGCTCTGCATAAGATGATAGTATTCGAGGAAAGAAACGACGATAAGCTATGGGACGAATATTTGGATCTCGTGGCCAAGATATATACTACACCAGAATTACTTCGCACTGAACTTACTGCAAGATTGGAGCAAGCATTCTTACTCGGCTCGTGTCAAACATCAGCTAATCGAAGTCGCTTTGGTAGAATCTTGGATGATAGCGTTCCGCGAGGCTTGTATATCAGACTACATTACGTGCTAGGGGTTCATAATTGGGAGTATATCTCGGACAAGTACTGGCTCAAGCAAGCGTTGAGCTTACTACTGGGGGCTGTGCAGAGCCGAAATACGGCCGTGCGACCTTGTGATATGACTACGGTGTCTCTGCGTGCTATTGAACGATCCTACGAAAGTGCACAACAGACACAGGAGGATATGGCACTCGAATGCGAAGTCAGGCCAGAGATAAGTGAACTGGTATCGGAGCACATCGCAAATATACGGAAGATTCATGTACCGATTGTGAACGAACTAGTACATGACCTGGAAGAGCTAATGTATCTCGATGTAGACTTGACATACAAAATGTGGTGCGATCTATTCCCTCTTCTTTGGAGATGTTTAAGCAGCAAAGAAAGACTAGAAATATCCAGAGTCATGTCAAACCTACTTTCACAAAACTATCAAGAAAAACAGATGTTTTTGCGACCTAATGTTATACAGGGTATCATGCACGGTATATCTCGATGTCAGCCAATCTTTGCGCTACCACCAACTCTATCGCGGTATCTTGGCAAGACTTTCAATGCATGGCATACCGCCATTGAGATACTGCATAAGACAATGCCGGAGATCCGCCCTATAGATCCTGGGGTAGCTTTCAAACCAGATGAGAAGAATAAAGAACATATCCTGGATGCACTAGTAGAGATTTATACTCAGTTAAACGAGGAAGATATGGTATATGGATTATGGAGACGACGTTGCTTACTACCAGAAACGAGTACAGCAATATTCTATGAACAGAATGGAATGTGGAGTCAAGCGCAAGAAATCTATGAGAATGCGCAATTGAAGGCTCGAAATGGACAGTTAGCTTTTATTGAATCAGAGTATACTTTTTGGGAAGATCACTGGATCACTTGCGCCCAGAAATTACAGCAGTGGGAAATGTTGCTTGAACTTTCGAAAGGTGACGCTCCCGATCTATATCTCGAAAGTGCTTGGAGACAGTCAGATTGGAGTACAGACAAAGAAATGCTACGAACTTCGATAGCAGCGGTCACAGAGTTGCCGACTCCAAAGCGGAAAGTTTATGAAGCTTTCTTTGTATTAAATCAAGTACAGGAGAACCTTGACAAAGTTCCCATATTGCAAGGAATATGCGATGATGGTATACAATTGACCTTGGCAAAATGGGCTTCGTTGCCACCCTTGATTGCACAGGCTCATGTACCTTTACTGCATCTATTCCAGCAGTTTGTAGAACTTTCAGAAGCTCAGACAATGTACACGGCTATAAGCCCTTCTAATCTGAATCCAAAAGCCCAGATCATTCAAGAACTCAAAGCAACTTTAGGGGTTTGGCGTGATCGTTTGCCTAACGTATGGGATGATATCACTCTGTGGAGTGAACTGGTCTCTTGGAGGCAACATATATTCAATGCTGTGAATGCATCGCAATACGGCTCTACCAGTAATGAACAAACTCAAATGGCGAATTTCCAGTATCGCGGATTCCATGAGATTGCATGGATAATCAATAGGTTCGCCAATGTTGCACGGAAACATCAGCTCGTAGACGTTTGCATACATGCATTACTCAAAATCTATACACTACCAAACATCGAAATCTTTGATGCTTTCTTGAAATTGAAGGAGCAAGCAAAATGCTATTTGCAGAGTAATGCTGAACTATCTGCTGGACTCGAAGTTGTGAATAATACCAATTTATCATATTTCCACGTAGCACAACGAGCCGAGTTCTTTGCGCTGAAAGGTATATTTTTAACTAGACTTGGCCGTTCCGCAGATGCAGATGCGGCTTTCTCCAATGCAATACAGATTGATGGTACTTCTGGCAAAGGCTGGGCAGCTTGGGGACAATATAATGACAACCAATTCAAGACTGGTGGAGATGTCTGTAATGCTGAGAATGCTATTAACTGTTATTTGCATGCTGCCGGATTATTCAAAGACGAGCGATCAGTCGGCTATCTAGGTCGAGTATTGTGGTTGTTGGGTTGCAA
>Ga0160429_1001193_pt1 | contig 15117 bp, 12 predicted proteins | sample SolpanmetagenomR_FD_108199 | JGI IMG/M metagenome (GOLD analysis project Ga0160429, IMG submission 108199) | Solar panel surface microbial communities from Lawrence Berkeley National Laboratory, California, USA - R | ecosystem: Engineered > Built environment > Solar panel > Unclassified ...
AAGAGGCCGCCGTGCAGCACGTGGCCGCGGTAGGCGATTACCTCGTTCATGTTCATGTTGCTCTGCGTGCCCGAGCCGGTTTGCCACACCACCAGCGGAAACTGGTCGGCCAGCTGGCCCGCCAGAATCTCGTCGGCCACGCGGCCAATCAGCTCGGCCTTGTCGGCGTCGAGCACGCCCGCGTCGCGGTTGGTGAGGGCGGCCGCTTTCTTGAGGTAGGCGAAGGCTTTGATGATTTCCTTCGGCATCTTGTTGATGTCCTGCGCAATCGGGAAGTTCTCGATGCTGCGCTGGGTTTGGGCGCCCCAATAGGCGTCGGCGGGCACTTGCACCTGGCCCATGGTATCTTTTTCGGTGCGGAACTGGCTCATTTGAACAATGAAGGAGTGGAAAAACTACCGGTGGTAACTGGGGCAAAAGTACACCGCCCGGCTGGCCTGGCACCCAGCTAGGCAGCCACCAGCCGCCGCAGTCCGTACACCCAGCCAATCCACTTTGTTTCTCCCATGAACCAGCCCACGCCCACTCCCGACCCCCACACCGAGCCCCCCGTACCCACCGAAGGCAACGGTGTGCCCGACTATAGCCACGTCGAAGTAAAAACTGAGTCCGACCTGCCTACCCCCGACAAGGCCGGTGGCAGCGCCACCGAGCCCGAAAGCGGCGGCGGCTACAGCGGCTAGCCCCCTTGCTCGCGCAAAAGCGCCGCGTTGCCCACTCTGGGCGGCGCGGCGCTTTTGCGTAGTGCTAAGTGGGATTTGCGCCCTGGGTGATTTCACGATAAGACGAAAAAACAGCAGGTTTCGGAGGACAGTGGGCCCTATCTTTCGCTGGCCTACCGCTAAGTTTTTACGAGGGGGGCAGCTGATTCTTCCACTAGGCTAACCTGACATGCTGAAACGCTACTTCTTTCTCTTACTCGCGGCCGGGCCGCTGGCCGCCCAACCTGCCCGGCCCGCCGCCAGCGGCCAAAAGGCCTCGGAACCGGTGAAAGTCACCGACTTGCTGAAAATCGAGCAGCTCAACAACGTAACCTTAACCCGCGATGGCCGCCGCGCGGCCTTCACGGTGCTGGCCGTGGTGCCCGACGAGAAAAGCAAGGCCGATTACAAAAATCTGAGCCAGCTCTACACCATCGGCACCGAGGCGGGAGCCCTGCCCCGGCAGCTCACCTTCAGCAAGGACGGCGCCACGCAGCCCGCCTGGAGCCCCGATGGCCGGCAGCTAGCCTTTGTGCGCACTGTGGAGGAGAAGCCCCAGGTATTTGTGATGCCCGCCGATGGCGGCGAGGCCCGGCAGCTCACCCGCTTCAAGTACGGCGCCACGGCCCCCAAGTGGAGCCCCGATGGCCGGCAGGTGCTGTTTGGCGCCGCCATTCCGCTGCGCGACTTCGTGAAAGACTCGCTGCTGAATGCCAGCAAAGCGCTGCCGCTGTGGTCGTACGAGAAGCCGGGCTTTACCAAGAATTCCCCGCTAGGGTCGGCGCGGCCCAATGCCGATGGCACCCTAGCCGAGGTGCGCGCCTACCTCGACAAAAACGAGGTGGATAAGAAAGCCAAGGTGCTCGATAATCTTGATTTTCAAGATGAAAAAGACGTGTCGGCCGACAAAAGCTTGGCCCAACTTTTCCTGATTAATGCCACCGACCCGGCCGCGCAGCCGGTAGCCATTACCCACGGCTTCTACCGCTTTACGCAGGCCGAGTTTACGCCCGACGGCCTGCACCTGCTGCTGCTGGCGGCCATCGACTCGGTGCGCCACCCCGACCGCGCCCAGGAAAATGCGGTGTTTCTAGCCGACCTCCAGGGCCGCCATCTGCGCCCCTTGCTCAGCCAGGACAGCACCGCCTACGCCACCCCGGCGGTATCGCCCTCGGGGCGGTGGCTAGCCTACCAGCAGTCGCCCACCGGGCGCGTGGCCGTGCCCCAACTGCTGGTGAAGCCCTTGGCCGGCGGCCCGGCCCTTACCATTCCGCTCGACCGCACCCCGGCCGGCCTGATGTGGAGCAGCGACAGTAAGTATTTATATTTCACGGCCCAGGCTAACGGGGGCGTGCCGCTCTACCGGGTGAATATCGGCACGCGCAAACTGGAAAAGCTGTCGGCCGACGATGCGGGTATCCTGAGCTTCGCCGTGGCCCAGGGCCACGTGGTGTACGCCCAAACCGGCGTGCGCAACCCCTCCGACTTGTACGTGGCCGACGCCAGCCTGCGCCAGGCGCACCGTGCCGGCACCTTCAACGAGTGGGTGAAAACCCGGCAGCTCTCCTTGCCCGAAAAGCACACGTTCGTCAACGACAAGGGCCTGGCCGTGGAGTACTGGGTGATGAAGCCCACCGCCTACCAAACCGGCCAAAAGTATCCGCTGCTGCTCAACATCCACGGCGGCCCAGCGGCCATGTGGGGGCCGGGCGAGGCCAGCATGTGGCACGAGTTTCAGTATTTCGCCAGCCAGGGCTACGGCGTGGTGTACGGCAACCCACGCGGCTCGGGCGGCTACGGCGAGCACTTCCTGCGAGCCAATATCCGCGATTGGGGCACCGGCCCGAGCAGCGACGTGCTCACGGCCCTCGACAAAACCGTGGCCGAAGGCTGGGCCGACCCCAACAAGCTGGTAGTAACGGGCGGCTCCTATGCCGGCTACCTCGTGGCCTGGATTGTGAGCCACGACCACCGCTTCCAGGCGGCTTGCTCGCAACGCGGCGTGTACGACCTAGCCACGTTCTTCGGCGAGGGCAACGCTTGGCGCCTGGTGCCCAACTACTTCGGCGGCTACCCCTGGCAGCCGGCCGTGCGGGCGCTGCTCACCCGCGAGTCGCCCATCACCTACGTCGAAAATATCACGACGCCCTACATTCTCTTCCACGGCGAAAGCGACCGCCGCACGGGCTTCGTGCAGGGCGAGATGCTGTTCCGCAGCCTCAAAGTGCTGGGCCGCCCCGTGGAGTACGTGCGCCACCCCGGCGGCACCCACGAGCTCACCCGCGCCGGCGACAACCGCCAGCGCATCGACCAGATGCTGCGCACCTACGAGTTTTTCGAGCGCTACCTGCACACCAAGGGGGTAGCGGCGCAGTAGGCGTAGTGTCAAACTACAAAAAGACAGAAAAAAGAGCGTTAGGCTGAGCGCAGGGAAGCATCTCGCCCGCACCGCTTGGGTCACTAACCTAACGACTCAAGCGAGATGCTTCCCTGTGCTCAGCATGACGCTCTTTTAGGTTTTTAATTAGCTCTTTCTCTACCTCATGAAACTAGGTTTCCCCACCCACTCGCTTGCCCTCGCGCTGCTCGGCGGCGTGCTGCTAGCTGGCTGCAGCCAGTCGCAGGCCCCGGCCACGGCTGATGCTGCCACCCCGGCTACGGCCATGCCGGCCAACTACTTTCCCGCACCCGAAGCGGGCGTGAAAACGGGTGGCGTGCAGGTTATTCCGATAACCACCCCCAAGGGCAAGTTCAACGTCTGGACCAAGCGTTTTGGTAATAACCCCAAAATCAAGGTGTTGCTGCTCAATGGTGGGCCGGGCGCCACGCACGAGTACTTTGAGTGCATGGAGAGTTTCTTGCCGCAAGAAGGCATTGAGTTTATTTACTACGACCAGCTAGGGTGCGGCAACTCCGACAACCCCCGCGACACCAGCATGTGGAGCCTGCCGCGCTACGTGGAGGAAGTAGAGCAGGTGCGCCAGGCATTGAAATTGGATAAGAGCAACTTCTACCTGCTGGGCCACAGCTGGGGCGGTATCCTGGCCGCTGAGTATGCGTTTAAGTATCAGCAAAACCTCAAGGGCCTTATCATCAGTAACATGATGATGAGCTGCCCGGCTTACGGCAAGTATGCCGACGAGGTGCTAGCCAAGCAAATGAAGCCCGAGGTGCTACAGGAAATTCGCCAGATTGAGGCGAAAAAGGATTTCGCCAACCCGCGCTACATGGGCTTGCTGGAGCCCAACTTCTACGCTGAGCACCTGTGCCGCATCGTGCCCAACCCCGAGCCCGTAACGCGCGCCATGAGCAAAATCAACCAGTCGCTCTACGTGACCATGCAGGGCCCCAGCGAGTTCGGTATCTCGGGCAAGCTCACCACCTGGGACCGGGTGCCTGACCTGCCCAAACTTACGGTACCATTCCTGTCTATCGGTGGGAAATATGATACCATGGACCCCGACCACATGCGCATGATTGCCACCAAGGTGCAGCACGGCGCCGCCCTCATTTGCCCCAAGGGCAGCCACATGGCCATGTACGACGACCAGCAGACCTACATGACCGGCTTCGTCAAGTTCCTGAAGACGGTGGATGATGGCTCGTTCAAGGCCGGTATGCAGCTGTAACTACTCGTCAGGGCGCGCAACGCGAAGCAATCGCACCAAAACGGTACCCTAACGAGGTCGTTCTGCTGCGATTGCTTCGCGTTGCGCGCCCTGACAAACGATGTCATTACTCCTCACTCAAACACCACGGGCACGTCCACGACCTGCGCCGCGCGGCGCCCGGCCGTGATGCCGGGTACCCAGGCCGGACCATCTTTCAGCAAGCGAATGGCCTCGGCGTCGTAGTCGGGGCGCAGCTTGCGTACGGCCTCGGCCTGCTCGATTTTGCCATCGGCGCCTAGGTGCAGGCGCACCAGCACGCGGCCCGGCTGGCGGCCCCCGTCGCGGCTTTCGGGCTCAAATTCGGCGGCGCCTTTCTTCAGATACTCACGCAAGGCTGCGTAGCCGCCGGTAGGGCTGGCCGGTAGGGCCGGCGGCGGGGGCATGGCCGCCCGCAGCTTGGCCAGGGGCTCGCTCGCGGTGGCCACGCGCCCCGTGGCCGCCGGAGGTCCCGCGGGCACATTAACCTCGGCCAGCACGGTGGAATCGCGCATTGGGGTTGCGGCCGGGGGCGCCGGGCTAGCTACCGGGGGCGCCGCGGCTAGCGGGCGCGGGCTAGTCGCCGGGCGCTTGGCGGCTCCGGATGCTGCGGAGCGTTGGCCGGCCGCCGGCCGCTTGGTTGCCACTACGGCAGCGGCGCGCGGGCTGGTGGGCGCAACAGCTATGGGCGTGGAGGTAGTTGACGAAGAAGTTGCGCTTGTATCTGGTAGCGGCGCGCTGGGCACCGGAGCAACGGCGGGCACGGTAGCCACCGCCATGCGGGCTGCGGCCGGGGCGTGCTGCCGCTGCTGCCAGGTCCACCAGCCGGCGGCCACCAGGCCCAGGATGAGCGCGGCGGCGGCGGCCAGTTGCGGGGCCAGCCAGCGGTGGCGGCGCGGCGCGGCCACCAGCGGCCGGGCGGGAGCAGCCTGCTGCACGCGCTGGCGCAGGCGCTGCTGCAATTGCGCCAGCGCTTGGTCGGTGGTGGCGGCCGGGGTTTGGAGCAGGCCCGCCAGTATGTCGGCGCAGCGTGGGCAGGCCAGGGTGTGGGCCTCTACACGGTGCTGGGCGGCGGGGGCCAGCGTGCCCGCCGCGTACTGGCGCAGCAGCGCCACCGGCAGGTGGGGGCCAGCCGGGGCAGTAGCGTTCAGCAGCGGGTTGGTGGGCAGCATCTGGTTGAATTAGGAATTGATAATGAAGAATTTATAATAAAAAGCAAGCGCAAAAAAAGTCTGGGGCCGGGAGCAAGCAGTCGAAAGTCAGCACAAACAACAATTTCTCATTCCGCACTTCTCATTCCCAACCCCTTGCTAAGGGTACGCTTGAGCATGCGGCGGCCGTTCTGGAGGTGGCTCTTGACGAGGTTGAGGGCTAGCCCGGTGGCGGCCACTATTTCCTGATACGATTTTTCTTCGAGGTAAAACAATTCGAGGCAGCGGCGCTGCTCGGGGGGCAGCTGGCTTAAGGCCGCCTCCAGGGCTTGCAGGTCGGCCTCGTGCTGGCTGGCCTCCTCGGCCTCGGCGCCGGCATCGGGCAGATGCCGGGCGGCGGCGTTTTCCACATCGGCGGCCTCGGGCAGCAGCAGCAGCGGGCCGCCGCTGGCCGTACCGCGCTGCCGGGCGCGCAGCTCCATGAGGCAAAAGTTGCGCGCCGTGGCGTAGAGCCAGGCCCCAAAGTTGTCGGGCGCGTGGGTGCGCAGCTTCACTACCAACTGCTCAAAGAGCTGCATAGCGGCATCCTGGGCGTCTTCGTCGGGCGGAGCCAGGTAGCGGCGGCACACGGCAAATACCTCGGGCAGGTGCCGCTCGTAGAGGAGGCCGAGCGCAGCCACGTCGCCGCCCTGGCGGTAGCGGGCCAGGATTTCCTGGTCGGATAAGGCGGCGGTAGGGGCGGGCGTGGCGCGGCGGCGAAACAACACGGCAGCAAAATACGCCCTATTGGCCCGACCGACCCACAAAAAAAGCCCGCGCCGGGGGCGCGGGCTTTTTTACTAGCGGCAAAAAACTACTGCTTGGCGGCAGCTTTCATGTTCTCCTTGGTCTCGCGGGCCGACTTGGCGGCGGCGTCGCCCATGGCGTTCATCTTGTCGCCAGCGGCGTCCATTTTAGCATCCATCTTAGCACCGGCTTCCTTGGCGTTCATTTTGGCGCGGTCGGCAGCGGCATCCATCTTGTCGCCAGCGGCGTCCATCTTGGCTTCCATTTTGTCGCCGGCAGCTTCCATTTTGTCACCAGCCGCGTCGGCTTTGGCTTCCATTTTGTCGCCCACCTGGTCGGCGCTGGGGGTGGTTACCTCGGTGGTCGTGGTGGTCGAGCCGTCGGCGTTCTTGGTGGTATCGGTGTCGGTCGAGCAAGCGCCGAGGCTGAGGCTGGCGGCAACTACGAGCAGGGATTTTACGGAGAAGTTCATTGGGAACGGGGTGAAAAGTGGGTGAGGTTTCACCACTTAATCAATGGCCGAGGCAAAAGGTAACCTGCGCCGGCCGGGGCCGCACTAACTTTTTTTGAATGGGCCTAGTATAGCCAGCCAACGTTCCCTTTTCCCCCTTGCTCATGGACTCTACCGCCGCCACCCCGCACGCCACGCCCACCCCCGAAGTACCGCTGCACGTCAGCGACGAGCAGAGCTCGGCCCTGCTCACCGATACCCTCAGCCTGCTGGGCCAGGGCCTGCCCAATGCCGACGGGGCCACCGGCCTGCACGAGCTTGAGCGCTGGGAAACCGTACTCGCCGCCAGCGACCGCCCCGGCCTGGCCAAGATAAAGCAGGAAATAAAGCAGCTGCACCAGTTGCTGAGCGCCCCCGACACCCAGAGCCACGAGGTGGCCGAGGTGCTGGCCAGCCTCGGCGCCGAAACTGCCAAAGTAGCCGAAGAGTCGGCCAACGGCTACACCGACCCGCTGCACAACCTGAGCCGGGTACTCATCAAAGCCGGTAACCTGCTCTCGCGCTAGGCACGGGCCGCATTTTTAAGCACATCAGGCACGCAGTAGCGCGCACCCGAAGTCCGCAGGTCGGGCTTTGGGCGCGCGCTTTCGTTTTGCCCGCCGGCGCAGCCAATTGGCGGGTGGGGGCCAGCGCTTTCAGCAACATCCAAGCTCAACTGTTATCCGTATGAGGCTTTTATTGGCTGGCACCGGGCAACTGGCCGGGCCAATTACCGGCCATTGGTTTTCACTTCACCAACCCCTCTCCTCTTTCACGCATGAAACAATTTTTTCTCTTGGGGGCACTCCTGATGGGTAGCTTGGCGGCGCACGCCCAAAAAGGCTCCTTTTACATCGGCGGGCAAGCTGGCTTCAACTCGACGAGCACGGAGATTGAGAACCGTGGCGTTACTATTACTACCGCCAAAAGCAACAACTACAGCTTTTCGCCCGAAATCGGCACCTTTCTCAGCAACCAGGTGCAGCTAGGTGTCGGCTTCACCTTCAGCGGCTCGCGCCAGGAAACGCCCGCCAACCTGAGCACCAACGCTTACAATACCCGCATCAACCGCTACGGCGGCACCGTTTACAGCCGCTATTTCTTCGGCGAGGGTGTTTTTCGGCCCTTCATCGGGCTCAATGCCTCGGTGCTACCCGGCAATAGCACGTCCGACTTTGCCGGGGTGGCCGGCGGCACCGTCAAGGCCAACACCCTCGACATCGGCGCCAACCTCAATGCGGGCTTCGGCTACGGCCTCACCAAGCGCGTAACGCTGGTGGGCTCGTTTGGCACGTTCGGCTTCCAGCGCTCCACATCCAAGCAGGAAGGCAACGATATTAAAACGACGACTAACAATTTTGGTCTGAATGCCAACACGTTGGGTAACCTATTCAACGTGGGTCTGTATTTCACCTTCATTGGTGGCGAAAACCAAGAGGGCGGCAAGTAAGCCCCGCTGGCTAACCCCTCGGTAGCATTGAAGGCGCCGGCCACCCCTGGCCGGCGCCTTTTTGCGTGCGGCTCCACGAGGCTTTTGGGTCCGGCGTCGGGCTAGCGGGCCGCTGCGGGCGGGGGCCCGGCGCGCATTTCGCTTCCGGCGGCCCGACCTTTGCGCCCACAAGTTGCCCCGCCATGATTACCCTCTACGACCCCTTCGACGGCATGCAGTTTGGCCCCGGCCGCTGCTTCCTCACCGGCCAGCCCGTGGGTGCGGCCGATACCATCCCGGTTTTTGCCGAGTGGCTGCAAGCCACCTACGGCCTGGCCGAGCGCCCGCTTTACCTCCTCGACCAGAGCCAGACCACCTACGGCGCCCTGCGCCTGCCGCTGGCCCCGGCGCTGCGCCCGCGCCTGGCCGAGTTGGAGGCCGAGGTGCAAGCCGCCGCCCAGGCCGGCCCCGGCGCGCTACGTGCCCTGCCGCCCGAGCGCCTGTGGCAGTGGCTGGCCAAAATGTTTTACGGCATCTTCGTCACTGAGCTCATTCAGCAACAAGAACCGCTCATTATGCCGCAGTACCCACTGGCCGAGAATGCGCAGCTGGTGCAGCGGTTTCGGGCGTTTTTTCAGCTGCTGCAAGGCCTGCGCGTGCCCACCGACTACGCCGACTTCGTGCCCGGCTCGGTGTTCGTGCTGGAGGCCGACGCGGCGTACGAGGCGCCGGCTTTTGAGCTCGATGATGACCTTAATACGTTGGTGATGAGCATTAAGCTGGGAACGTCCGTCATCGTAGTTACGCTGGTTGACATCGGTTTTATCGGCCAGGCCATGCGCCAGGTGTATGCCGATGCCCAGCGCCCGCTGCACCCGGCGCAGGTGGCCGAGTTCAAGGCTCGCGCTTATTACGCAGCCTACCTGCTGGCCGTGGTGCCCGACGTGTACCCCCGCCGCCCCACCCCCGCCGATGCGCCCGGCGCCGAGCTGGTGCTCGATGCGTTGGTCGACGACGTGACCTCCACCATCTTCAACCCCTGGGACAACCTCGGCTACGGCCACACCCTCACCGGCATCTGGCCGCGCTGGGGCCTCACCGAAACCCAGATTCTGGCCAACCCCTTCCAGCCCCTGAGCCTGCTCTACGATGCCGCCGGCCAGCCCCAGCCCGCCGCCGAAGCCGCCGAGCAGCTAGCCGTGCTGACGTATAAATAAGCTGGTTCCGTCCAAACTCCGCGCACTTCAGCGCAAGCGTTGCGCACCTCAGCGGGAACGTCTACAGCACTTATTGCCCAACGGCCGCGCCGTCCGCGCCGTATGCAAAACCCCGGCCCGCCACCGAGCCGGGGTTTTCCTTTTCCGCTATGCGCTCTATTTTCCTTTCTTCAAGCCTAATGGCCGCCGCTGGCCTGCTGCTGGCCGGTTGCAGCTCGGGCACCACCGCCGACAAGCCGCGCGGTACCATGCCCGCCGACTCGACCGCCGCCCACGTGCCCGCGCCCGTGCCGGCCGGCTCGCCGCTCACCATCGTGGGCGAGTTCGACGCCCCGCAGGTAACCGGCGTGGCCGTGGCCCCCGGCGGCAAAGTCTTCGCCTTTTCGCCCCGCTGGGACTACAACCCCACCTACCCGGTGGCCGTGGTGGGCCCCAGCAACACCCTTACGCCCTACCCCGACGCCGGCTGGTGCATGTGGAACGACTCGGTGAAAGCTGAGCCCCTCAAGCATTGGATTTGCCCGCAGGCCGGCTACGTCGATAAGCAGGGCATGCTCTGGATTATTGACCCCGCCGCGCCCGGCCTCAAGTTCACGGTGCCCGGCGGCGTGAAGCTGGTCAAAACCGACCCCAAAACCAACAAGGTGGTGCAGGTTATCTCCTTCCCCGAGAGCGTAGCCCCGCGCAAGTCGTATCTCAACGACGTGCGCATCGACCTGCAAAACAACTACGCCTACCTCACCGACTCGGGCACCGGGGCGCTAGTGGTGGTTGACTTGAAAACCACGAAATCGCGCCAGCTGCTGCCCAAGCAGCCCTCCACGATGCCCGATAAGAACTTCATTACCAAGGCCCAGGGCAAGGCGCTATATGACCCCATGGGCAAGCCCGGCCAGTTCAAGGCCGACGGCATCGCCCTGAGCACCGACAACCAGTACCTCTACTACCGCGCGCTATCGGGCCACTCGCTCTACCGCATCAAAACGGCCGTGCTGCGCGATGCCGCCCTGAGCCCCGCCCAGGTACAGGCCGCCGTGGAGAAGCTGCCCGATGCCCCCGCCTGCGACGGTATGGAACTCGATAGCAAAAACAACCTCTACCTCACGGCCTTCGAAACCGGCTCCATCCTGCGCCGCACGCCCGATGGCAAAACCGAAACCGTGGTGCAGGAGCAGCGCCTCGAATGGCCCGATACCTTCGCCTGGGACCCCGACGGCAACAACATCTACTTCACTACCTCGGCCATCCACAAAACGCCGAACTGGAACAAGGGTGTGGGCCAGCCCCGCGAGCCGTTTCGTATCTACAAAATGGCGCTGGCTAAGTAGTTAGCTGGCCTGCGGCCGGCCCGCCCGGCGCGGGTGGTGGCTGGCCGTAGCTTTGGAAGAACGCCCCGGCCGGGCGTGAGCCGCTGCGGTGGCTTGCGCCCGGCTTTTGCGTGGGGCCCGGGGTGAGGTGGCCAGCCGCAGCTGCGCACCGGGCGCGCAAATGGACAGCTTTTCGCGCCGGTGGGTCAGGATGTCGATGCGGTGGCGATGGCGCCGGTTCATGGTGTCGTGCACCGTATACAGGCCGTCGAGCTGCGGCGACACGCGGCTTACCTGCACCTTGTCGCCGTAGTGGAAGCGGCCGCCCCCTTGCTTCAGCAAGTCGGGCGAGAGGGCCAGCCAGCGCGTGTGGCTGCCGTAGCGCGGCCGAATGCGCGAGTTATCGGCCGTGATAAACGGGCTGCCATCCGTCTGGCCCGGCACGGCCTGATACACGGTAGCCGTCACGCGGTAGACGCGGCTAGTGGGCAGCGCCTCCGCTTGGTGCCTAACTGGTTTGCGCGTAGCCTTGGCCACGGCGCTGGTGGTGTGGTGCCGGGCAGGCGCTGGGTGAGGCCTGTGGCTGGCTACCTGGTGCTTAGCCGGGTGGCGCTTGCTGGTCGTAGCTGATTTTGCGACCACCTTCCGCTTTTTGTTAGCCCTCGCAGCCTGCTTGGGCTGCGCCTTTTTGCGGGAGCCGGCGGCGGGCTGCTGCCTGGCCACGGTGGCGTGGTGCCGGGTTGGCGCGGGCCGGTGGGCATCGACAGGTAGCGCGGCAGTAGCCAGCAAAAGGGAGGTTACGAGGGAGAAGCTGCGCATCAAAAAAAGTAAGGAGTGCGTTCTCGGCTAGGGTAGCGTCGTTCGCAGAGAGCCTTTAACATGAATCAAAATGTAATAGTTGCCTAGTAACGCCCGCGTTGATAATCAGCGATATGGCCCCCAGGAAGTCGGTACAATCGGCCCGCGCACGGGTGGCAGCAGCGTTAGCTTACCTGCTTCCGCAGGGCTAGTACCAACCTGATTTATCCTAAATCAGTAACGAAACAGGCAACCGATACCGGCTGGTTTCTGCATAAATTAGCCGGCTCGCTTTGCAGCGAGCACTTTATTTATAGGCAAGCAGCAGTCTGACAAGCGTATTCGTAAAACCGCATACAGGTTTTTGGGCTGCTGTCAATGACTTTACTTTTGCCTGGCTGAATAGTCCTTCAATTTCCCACCTCATGGATACCTACTCCTATATCGCCAACGCCGACGCGGCGGCCATCGAAACGCTCTACCAGGCGTATCAGCAAAACCCCGAATCGGTCGATTTTGGCTGGCGTAAGTTCTTCGAGGGGTTTGACTTTTCGCAGCAGTTTCCGGAAGGGGCTTCCGTGTTGCCCGCCGCCAACGGCGGGGCCGCCAAGCCCGCTACCAACGGCAGCGCGCCTAAAACTGCCGCTAGCCCCGCGCCCGGCCCCGTGCCCCAGCCCGACGACTACGGCGTGCTGAACACCAACGCCTCGACCAACAATGCCCCCGGCCTGGCCCAGGGCGAAGTGGCCAGCGACAAGGAAACGGCCGTGCGCAACCTCATCCACGCTTTCCGCAGCCGCGGCCACCTGCGCGCCAAAACCAACCCCGTGCGCGAGCGCAAAGACCGTCAGGCCCGCCTCAACCTCGCCGACTTCGGCCTGAGCGATGGCGACCTGGATACCAAGTTTCGCCAGGGCGAGTCGCTGGGCCTCGGGCAGGGCGCTACGCTACGCGAGATTGTGGCGGCGCTCACGAGCATCTACGCCGGCACGGTGGGCTTCGAATTTACCTACATCCGCGACCCCCAGATTCTGGACTGGTTTCAGCAGAAAGCCGAGCACGGCGCGCTGGCCTTCAACCCCGATGTGGAGTACAAGAAGCGCATTCTCAAGAAGTTGAACGAGGCGGTGGTTTTTGAGAACTTCCTGCATACCAAGTTCCTGGGCCAAAAGCGCTTCTCGCTGGAAGGTGGCGAAACCACCATTCCCGCCCTCGATGCCATCATCAACCGCGGTGCCGAGCTGGGGGTGAAGGAAGTAATGATAGGCATGGCCCACCGCGGCCGCCTCAACGTGCTGGCCAACATCATGGGCAAGACCTATGAGCAGATTTTCAGCGAGTTTGAGGGTACCGCCACGCCCGACCTCACGATGGGCGACGGCGACGTGAAGTACCACATGGGCTACTCGTCGGAAGTGACGGCTACTAACGGCGAGAAAGTCAACCTGAAGCTGGCCCCCAACCCCTCGCACCTGGAGGCGGTGAACCCGGTAGTGGAAGGCTTCGTGCGCGCCAAAATCGAGCACCAGTACGGCGGCGACTACCACCAGATTCTGCCCATCCTCATCCACGGCGACGCGGCCCTGGCGGGCCAGGGCATCGGCTACGAGCTGACCCAGATGTCGCAGCTGGAAGGCTACAAGACGGGCGGCACGATTCACTTCGTGATTAACAACCAGGTGGGCTTTACCACTGATTTTGAAGACGCTCGCTCGTCTATCTACAGCACTGACCTGGCCAAGATTATCGACGCGCCGGTAATTCACGTGAACGGTGACGACCCCGAGGCAGTGGTGTTTGCCGTGCGCCTGGCGGCTGAGTACCGGCAGCAGTTTCATGCCGACATCTTCATCGATATGGTGTGCTACCGCCGCCACGGCCACAACGAGTCGGACGAGCCCAAGTTCACCCAGCCCACGCTCTACAACGTCATCTCGAAGCACCCCAACCCGCGCGAGGTGTACAACGCCACGCTCGTGAAGCGCGGCGACGTGGATGCCGAGCTGGCTAATCAGATGGACAAGGAGTTCCGCGACATGCTGCAAGCTCGCCTCGACCAGGTGAAGCAGCAGCCGCTGCCTTATAAGTACCAGGCGCTCGAAAACGAGTGGCGCACCCTGCGCCGCAGCACCAACGAGGACTTCGACCAGTCGCCGGAAACCGGCATCAGCGAGGAAACGGTGGAGCGCGTAGCCAAGGCCCTGACCACAATTCCCGAGAATTTCCGGCCCATCAAGCAGATTGATAACCTGCTGAAGGAGCGTCGCAAGATGTTCTACGAAACTCGGACCCTCAACTGGGCCGCCGGCGAATTGCTGGCCTACGGCTCGCTGATGAGCGAAAACCACACGGTGCGCGTGAGTGGCCAGGATGTGCAGCGCGGCACGTTCTCGCACCGCCACGCGGTGCTGCACGACGCCGAGACGTCGGCGCCGTACAACTCGCTCAACCAGCTGGAAGGCGAGCATCAGCAGCTGAATATCTACAACTCGCTGCTGAGCGAGTACGCGGTGCTGGGCTTCGAATTTGGCTACGCGATGGCCAACCCCACGGCGCTCGTGATTTGGGAAGCGCAGTTCGGCGACTTCGCCAACGGCGCCCAGACCATGATTGACCAGTTCGTGGTGAGCTCCGAAAGCAAGTGGCAGCGCATGAACGGCATCGTGATGCAGCTGCCCCACGGCTACGAGGGCCAGGGCCCCGAGCACTCCAACGCCCGCCCCGAGCGCTTCTTGCAGCTGGCCGCCGAGAACAACATCGTGGTAGCTAACATCACGACGCCGGCCAACTTCTTCCACGCCCTGCGCCGCCAGCTGACGTGGAGCTTCCGCAAGCCGCTGGTGGTGATGTCGCCCAAGTCGATGCTGCGCAACCCGCTCTGCGTGTCGCCGGTGGAAGACTTCACGAGCGGCCGCTTCCAAGAAGTGCTGGGCGACGGCTTCGCCGATGCCAAAAAGGTGAAGCGCGTGCTGCTCTGCTCGGGCAAGGTGTACTACGACCTGCTCGATGAGCAGCAGAAGTCAGACCGCAAGGACGTAGCCATCGTGCGCCTCGAGCAATTGCACCCCTTCCCCAAAAAGCAGCTCGACGCTGAGCTAGCCAAGTACCCGAAGGCTAAAATCTACTGGGTGCAGGAAGAGCCGGAGAACATGGGCTACTGGAACTACATGGTTCGCTTCATGCGCCGCGAGCTCGAAGACGTGGTGGCCCGCAAGCCCTCGGCGTCGCCCGCCACCGGCTACAACAAGGTGCACGTGAAGGAGCAGAAGGAAATCGTGGGCCGTGCCTTCGACAAGCCTAAAGAGGCCGTGGCCGACGAGCAAATCAAGGAAACCGCCGAAGTAGCCAAAAAGCAGGACTAGCCCTTTCGGCTGTCGCCAGTGGCCGGGCCGCCTACGTTAACTGAGTGGCCCGGCTACCTTTCCCCTTTCATTTATTAGCAGCCGGCCGGGCGTGTCTCTGCGCCGGTACTTTGCCCGCCAACCCTCTGCCATTCTCCCATGCCCACCGAAATTAAAATTCCCGCCGTCGGCGAATCCATCACCGAAGTCACCATTGCCAAGTGGCTCAAGAAAGACGGCGAGGCCGTGA
>Ga0160429_1001194_pt1 | contig 15091 bp, 18 predicted proteins | sample SolpanmetagenomR_FD_108199 | JGI IMG/M metagenome (GOLD analysis project Ga0160429, IMG submission 108199) | Solar panel surface microbial communities from Lawrence Berkeley National Laboratory, California, USA - R | ecosystem: Engineered > Built environment > Solar panel > Unclassified ...
AATTCGACTTGTCCTAACTGGCGGCGCGAAATAAAAAAGTGGGCGCCGTCGTTGAGAGTCGTCACATATTACGGATCCGCGGCCGCTCGTAATAAAGCTTACCAGTACGAGCTGTTTCCAGAGAGTAGCAGGGAGCTGCGTTGTCATGTCGTGGTTACATCATACGATGCTGCGACTGACGACAGTTGCCGTAGATTCTTCAAGAGTGTGCCTTGGCAGGGCCTCTTTGTTGACGAGGGACAGAGATTGAAAAGTGACAAAACTCTCTTATATGATGCGCTGGCGTCTCTGAAGATTCCCTTCAGAGTATTGCTCACAGGTATGGCCGAGTGACAATTCGTTTGCATACTTCTAGGCACTAATTGGCAAACAGGAACTCCACTCCAGAATAATGCAAGAGAGCTTTTTAACTTATTGCAATTTCTCGACGAGTCTTTCAACGCCGAGGCGCTTGCAACGGAGTACGCAGAGCTTACTAAAGAGAACGTACCACAACTTCACGCCTTGATCCGGCCCTTCTTCCTTCGGCGGACGAAGGCGCAAGTGCTCACCTTCCTTCCACCAATGGGTCAAATCATCATTCCAGTCTCGATGAGCTTAGTTCAGAAGAAGCTCTACACGTCCATTCTTTCAAAGAATGCGGATCTCATTAGGGCTATCTGTGATTCGAAACGGATGCATAAATCCGAACGTACTAACCTCAATAACATCCTCATGCAACTACGAAAATGTCTCTGCCATCCGTTCGTTTACAGCAAGGAGATTGAGGATCGATCTGTAACGGCTGCGGTCTCGCACAGGAACCTAGTGGAAGCATCGGCCAAGCTGCAGCTCCTGGAATTGCTCCTACCCAAATTGAAAGAGCGTGGTCATCGTGTTCTAATATTCAGTCAGTTTCTGGACATGTTGGACATCGTAGAGGATTTTATGGACGGTCTCGAACTTGCACATCAGCGACTTGACGGTACCGTAGGCTCACTGGAAAAGCAAAAACGCATTGACGAGTTCAACGCTCCAAATTCCAATCTCTTCGCGTTCCTTCTTTCTACACGCGCTGGTGGTGTCGGTATCAACCTAGCAACTGCAGATACCGTGATTATCATGGATCCTGACTTTAATCCTCATCAAGACATACAAGCGCTGTCACGAGCCCACCGAATTGGGCAAAAGAATAAGGTGCTATGTTATCAATTAATGACACGTGCAAGCGCAGAAGAAAAAATTGTTCAAATCGGTCGGAAAAAGCTCGCTCTTGATCACATTCTCATTGAAAGAATGGATGCTGAAGAGGATGCTGGTGTCGATATGGAGTCAATTCTCCGATATGGTGCAGCAGAAATTCTGGAAGGCCATACCCAAGATATCCGCTATGATGAAGCGGCCCTTGACAAGCTTCTTGACCGCAGTCAAGTCGAAGACACACGGTCCGGAGAGGACAAATCCGCAGAGAGTCAATTCTCCTTTGCGCGGGTATGGGCGAATGACACTGCCTCGTTGATGGACTCACTTGGTAGCGACGATGAAGGGGAACGTGCGCCAGATCCCGGTGTTTGGGAAAAAATTCTCAAGGATCGTGAGGCAGCTGCAGCTTTAGAGGCCGCCGCTCGACAAGAAGCTCTTGGTCGGGGGAAGCGCGCAAGACATGTAAGTTGCACTTCCTACGCCCGACTACCTGCTTTGTTTTTAACATCCATATAGACAGTCGATTATTCGCTCAATGTCGAGAACCAACAAGAAGGACCGCGGTCTAGAGGGCACCAAAGTCATCGCGACTCTAATAGCGACACGGATTTTCAGGCCCAAAAAAGCGACGTCGAAGCTGACCAGAGTGATAATGATATACCTGACGCTGTCGATGCTCAAGAGCTCGCAGGAGTAGAACGGCCAATCGACAAAGCGCCTCGCGGACTGCTCAGTCCAGTGCGTGCCGCTACTATCGGTAAGCCTCCAAATCATCACGCAAGACTCATGTCCAAAAGCATGCCAAATCAGTCCTCGGATCACCCCTTAAGACTCTAGTCAAAAAGCGCTCAACACAATGAGAAGGAGACCGTAAGCTTATACGTCACTAGTAGCCATTCCTCGAAAATTCCAACGTGCAAAAGTCACCTGGTCCGTAAATGCCACGGAACCCGAAAAGCAGCTCTCCGCGACCAATCAAGATTATGCCGTTCACGACCGTTGTTTCTCCTGTGGCACATGGCATGCAGTTGGCTTCTGTCCACTAAAGCTTGCTGGGGCGGAACATTGCAACCTCTGCGGCCTCGCTCACTTTGGCGTTGCTCGTTCTTGCCCTCACATTCGTTCAGAGACACAAGTGCGGGAGATGCTTGAGACTTTAAGGCAAAGCACGGAATCGAAACATCTGATTGACATGGCGAACAGGTACTTGCAGGGTGTCAAGGGCAGTATTGTGCAAGACAAGAAGAGAAAAGAAGAAAAGCACGCGGCAAAGGTAGCATCGATGCGCCAGGATGCCCTACCAGATAGCACACCTCAGCTTCCCTCCATTACCCGACACAGCCAAGAGTATGTTCATTCAAGACCAAACCCTACGGGTTTGGAACTCCCAGGGAATTCAAGAGTCCCATTTAGGCCGCCAGCGACATTTGGAAACCCCCAAGAGTCCGAGTATCCGAATCTGAATGGGTTCAGTTCTCGGGGTGTGCGGTTTGCTCCCACTTCTCAACCCACCTCGAACTTACCGCAAGGTTTTGGCCCAAACAGATCGAATACTCCGGCGTTGAACACTCTCAATCCAGTCAGAATTCCTGTGCCGAAAGACAAGCGGCAGCTTGTAGCGCAGCCGGTGAGGGCAAATGCTCCTCCTGCTATCCCTACTAGGGACGAAACTTGACGATTTTGGAGGAATTATCGCTTCTTCTACGCAATTTGGCACAAGCTGATCGGCTTTGGCAAAAGTCCTGTAATAATTGATAGAGATAACTCATAATCAACATATCTCAAACATCCCAATGACCATAATAATCAGAATCGTTACACCAAGAGCATCGATGTGCCTATAGCAATCAAGCAAAAGGACTCTCCTCATGCAATACTTCACGTACACCACCCACCTCAATCTGAACCTTCTCGTTATAAAAGCACGCCAGACCAGCGATTGCCGCACATTCCACCAGTGGGGAGCGGTAATACCATACCAGGTCTTTCAACACTTGCTGGCCTCCATCGCCTCCTTCTAGGACGATATCGTAGTACTCTGCCTCTCCCTTATAAGGACATGTCGATCTCGTCTCGCTCTTCCGAAGGATTGCCGGATCAATGGTGGACAAGGGGATATAGTAGCGTGTCGGTAGGGATGTCTCATATAGGTGAACAGAGCTCGGTGACTCCGCTACACAAACGCGGGCACCCGAGGCGAGAGAAACGGAGACTCTAACGGATCGCAGAGAGTGCAGCGTGTCGATGCGCTTGAAAGGGTCCTTTGGGTGAATTTGAATAGGCGTATCTTCTTCCAGCCAAAGGTCTACAGCACTAAACTCTACGCGTAAGAAACCTGTCAGTGCATCGCAATCGACAAACTCGATAATGCGATTGGTGGTTTGAGTAGCGACGCTCAACTGCCAGATACGGGCTATAACGGCGCTAGTCGAGTTAGTCGATCCTTGTGTTTCCCTTTTGCTATCGATGACAGTAGCCTCTTGGTTCTTGCTGGCATGGCTCGAAGTCGATGTGACCTCTTGTAGCATCTTCCATTGCACTCTTCCCTCCTGGTCTGCCGCATTCTTCTCATCTGTTGCTGACGGTCGCTCTGGAAATGCGCTCCATGGAAGGTAGTAGTATGGATAATAAGGATGCTCCCAGACAAACTGCCCGCAGGAGGAGGATGAAGATGCACTCCCGCAGCTGTTTGTTTGTGGACAGGTATCGGCGATGTAGACACCGTTGAACAGAATGCGGATGCGGCGAGCGGTTGGATGTGTCTTGGGAGCAGGCGACGATGAGAAGAGTTCCTGGGCGAGTGCGGGAAGGTCAGGATTGCGCGACGAGGGAGGCATATCCAGCGAGTTCTACAAGGGCTCAGATTCAGTTTCTCCTTGTGTATGATCTTGCTACATACCTACTACGGGTATGGGAGAAACCGTGGTGCTCAGATCATGGTTCTTCTGTGGTTACTGTAGGGCTCGATCGTGAGCCGCGCCGTTGTCCTTCCCTGAGTTGATCATCCCATCCTGTTTCCGTCTCCATCAACTCCATTAATCGAACTACAACGAGCATCTCTCACAGCATCCACTCCCTCGTCTACCCTCCGGTCATGACGCAAAAGCCTGTCCTCATATCCGGGGCCGGCCTCGCCTCCCTGCTCCTTGCCCGTTCCCTCTTACGTTCACACATACCGTTCCACATCTTCGAGCGTGATGCTTCGCTCTCATCTCGCGGTCAAGGCTACCGCCTACGTCTCTCGGCCGAGGGTCTTGACGCCATTGAAACCGTTTTAGATAAAACAGCGTGGCAGAAGTTCTACGACCGTTGCGGAAAGACCGGTGGTGGTGGGATGCAGGTAATCGATGCCATCACCGGTGAGATAATCGAGGATCAGCAGACTAGCTCAGGTGGTGGCCTTGGATCTAGGGAGGGCAAGATAGTCGGAATCGCACGAGGAGATATGCGGAATTTGTTCATGGAGGGCTGCGATGAGTTTGTGACGTTCAACAAGCATGTTAAGGGGTACGAATTGACGGATGATGGCGTGCGGGCATTGTTCAGCGACGGTACACATTCTGAGGAAGGCTCGATGCTAGTTGGTGGTGAAGGTATCAATTCATATGTTGCGAAGCAGCTCTCTGGTGGGAAGCTCAAGGTATACGACACTGGCGCTCGAGGAATTCATGGACAAGCATCTACGACGGCGTTCAAAGGGCTTGGTGAGGGTGTCTTCCGCCTTGTGGATAACAGCAAACCCGGCGGTTCGTTTGCAGTCATCACGAATGTCCGCGCAGATGATATGGATAATCCCGACATTCAGTTTGGCTGGACGATGATTGGAGAGCCCGGGGTTATCAAAGCGCCGAATGATGACTATACCATTGTTGGCGAGTTGGCTGCTAATATGGCGAAGCAGCTGACGTCAAAATGGCACCCACGACTAAGACCTTTGTTCGCAGAATGCAACAGCTCGGAAGGTGCTTTTTGGAAGATCACCATTAGCACGCCAAGCGGTGTGCCGGAGTGGAAAAACGACCCCCGTGTTACTGTCATTGGTGATGCGGCGCATTCAATGACACCAGCAGGTGGGCTTGGTGCTAATACTGCCGTCCGCGACTCCGCGCTTCTCGGCCGCTTGCTCAGCGAAGCAAACGGTTATAAGGAAGGATTGACGGCGGCCTATGAGAAAGGAATGAGGGTGTATGGAAGCGAGGCAGTAGGCACAAGCTATAATATGGCCAGGAAGATGTTCAAAGTCGACATCAACGAGAAGACTTCGGATACGCTTGAGGGCGAGGTACGGGACAACAGGAGTTTCGAAGGTGACCTCGGAGAGACACAGCAGCGCTCGCAAGCTGTTTAAGACCATATAGTTGATTAGACGGTAATAATGTTCATAATAGAGGTGAAACAATGCACACGCTGGTCCTTTAGCTTGCCGTAAGCGCCTGTTCTCGTCTGTCTTTCTGCAGCTCATCTGCTCTTCCTATATCGAAGGCGAATTTCAACACGGGCAGTACAGTTCGACGACGCAGAGAGGTTGGTATTTTGATAAATGGGTTGACTACTGTGCTATGAAAGCCCAAAGCTAGAAAGGACACCGTTACGGTAGTAACTGGGCCAATAGAGACTTTTCTATCTAGGCTCTATTGACATAGAAAGTAATCTGACGGAGTAAACCCCTAACGGCATGATATTACTTAGGTGGTTCCTGAGGTTTTTCGTTCTTTTCAGAAACATACTCGTTGACTCTAACCTGCTTAAACCTTTGAGACTTGCTTCACCAGTTCGTGCTTGTGCTTCTTCTTTTCGATAAGTATGCAGTCGAACTTCAAGCCGTGTAGATGAAGAAGACGGCTAAGCAACTCATGTTTGTAGCCGTTGGCTGGGAGAGCACGGAGGTGAAGTTTGCGCTGCAGCCCGGTAGTCTCGAACTTCTCATAATGGTCCATAAGAAACTGAGCCCAGATCTCGGCTACTCGTTGTGTCAGTTCGTTAAGAACTCGGCCGCAAACGTTGATTATGCTTACTCCTACGATTGTTTATCTGCCTACGCTCGCGCTTGGCGTTGGACTTTTGGGGGAGAGGGTTGACCTTCTGCAATTCCTTTAGCCTTTCCTCGGACTGTTCGCGCCTCCTCTTTGATTTGTCGGCTTTGCGCTGCCACTTCATTTGCAGTTCTGTTCCGTTGTTGTTGCAGCTATAGTCGTAGATCTCGCGACGTTGTTTGTTCAAGAGACATTTGGACGATGTCTTGACTTGACGAAAGAATATGGCATCCTCCTCAGAGCGAGCTTCCTTCTCCGGGCAGATCTTTCTGATACCACGACGTGCCTCACGGATTTCGTGGATTGAGGCATTGAGACCCACTCCAAGAGTGCCGTAGTAGCTCTCTTCCCAAGTGAAGGCTGGCATGGCGGTAAGCGATGGCAGGTTGTGATATTAAAGGAGTAGAGAGTGTATTAAAGCTTGCGAAAGAACGTAGGTGAAAAGGAAGTGAAAGCAATGAGCCAAGAGGGGTTGAATACGCACAAGCAAACATGCCCCAGTTTGGTATGCTACATATATTCGCCTTTCAAGAGACGCGCATTGCGCCCGGCTACATGCAGGGAGGATCACCTTTCCTCTTACGCTATGATAGTCTTTACGTCTTCGCACTTCCCGATCATTTTTCCGGTGCATGGTCTTCCCGGCTCTTGCGAAACGACGGTGACGCTCGATCTGCTACAGGAGGCAGGCACCATGACCAACAGTGGGAAGTCCAACAAATTTGCGGATGCCCACAATGTGGTTCACGAATCAGCGTCTCGATGCATCTTTAAACGTCTTGCTGCGTTTAGGTAGGGTAGGTAAAGACGTGTTGTGATGATTCCGTTCGACTGCTGAGGTAAGATATATGTTGTCACGTGCGACGCATGGTGCGAGATCGTTTCGCACGCGCTCCCGTTTCAGGAACTCGGGTTGTATGTAGGCAGGAATGTGAGAGGTTGAATGCGTAACAGTGAACGTACGCAAGGAGCTCTCAACATTTCAAAGCGATGTGCACGTCATGAAGTCGATTTGGAAATGCTGAAGCTCTACAAGTCTGGAAATTTGCAGTGTCATCTGCCTCCTACGACGTTCCTATCCCCGGCGTTTGCTATCACTCGGCCAGACGCGCTACGATCTGACCCATTCATGTAAGAGTTGTATGTGACAATGCTTTTCAACACCCACACCTAAGAGGCTGGGGCAGCGGCACCACGACCACGACCGAATCCACCACGGAACTGAGGAGCGAACTCGCCGGGAGCGGCACCGCCCTCCTTGCCCTCGCCCTGTTCACGCCTGCGGTAACCACCCTCGCGCTCACCACGGTCGCCACGAGGAGGACCACGACGCTCTCCACGGCGTTCGCCATCACCACCCATACCACGAGGAGGAGCGTGAGTGCGTTGCTGCTTGATGTGGGTCGCGGGAACGATCTCGGCGGGCAGATGAAGCCACTCGCGGAGGAAGTCCAACCCCTCGGGGGTCAGAGTATAGTAATACCATTGCCAAGAGAATTGGGTCTTGAGGTAGCCGCGGGAGGTGAGGGATTGGCACGCCTTGACGACCTGGAGGACATATTGTCAGAACTTCGGAACTGTTGCCATTTCGCAAAAGCTACTCACGAAGAGGTTCTTAAGGCCAAGCTCGGCGTGAGTGGTCTCGTAGTCCTTCTTGGCAACAAGGACACCCTCACGGAAGAGGTATTCGTGGATTTTCTTACGATCGGCCTTGGGGATAAGCCTGGCGAGTTTGGTCAGTCCCGGTTTCCGGAAGAACATTGATGTAGTTGCGTCCGAATGAGCGTGCTAGCTCGCGCAGGACTGTATGCGCGGGAGTTTCAACCCTTTCGAGCATGCAGTATTCTTCTTGGGGTAGATTTATGAGACGTGAGCTTAAAAGCCACACTTACATCTTTGCGGTGGTTGGCGTGTGAAGTTGGAGATTCAAAGTCGTGGACGAACAAGTTTATTTGCAGCGGCGCACATGCGAGTGTGCGAGACGGCCACGCTAGTCCGGAAAGGGATTGGCGGACCGTCGCGCTTATTAGGGCTGGAAGCGCGCGTGAGAGCGCGACCCGCCACTTGACTGTGTCTGGTCTAATTGCCTACGCTTCGTCACCAACACCATTACCTTTCCATTGTGTAGCAGAGATCAGGTAGACTTATATCCTCATAGCTGTCGAGCCAGGGTATTCCAACCGTCCTACAACGCGCCGCCATGACATTCCCTACCATCAACGTTCTGCTCTCCTCCTTCCCCGGTCTCGGTCTGCCTACTACTCTTTGTATCCCTCTCTCTTCTTCAGCAACCGTATGCGACCTTACTTCGGCCATTTCTGATCGTCTTCCCCGCACTCTCAGCTCGCGACTTATTCTGACCACAACGTCGAACAAACAAATATCTCTTGCATCGTCGGCAACACTTACTTCGCTTCTTTCCACAGAGAATGCTTCAACCATTCTTCCTCTTCGTCTCTCCGCTCCACTCTGCGGTGGAAAGGGTGGGTTCGGTTCACAGTTGCGCGCAGCTGGAGGACGCATGTCATCGAAGAAGAAACGATCCCAGGGCGAGAACAACGGGTCAAGTCGGAATCTCGATGGTCGTCGCTTGCGCACAGTGGCAGAGGCCAAATCGCTGGCCGAATATCTAGCTGTGAAGCCGGAAATGGATCGTCGTGAGAAGGAAGAGCGTCGAAAACGATGGGAACAAGTCGTTGAGGCATCTGAACGGCGCCAGGAAGAGATCAAGAGTGGCATAGTTGCAGGTGCGAGTGCACGCGTTGATGGCAAATGGGCAGAGGAGAAAGAGGAAGCTGAAACAAAAATGAGGGATGCGGTGATAGCGGCGATGAAGCGACAAGCGGCTGAAAATGACGGGAACATCGCAACCAATGACGGAGACTCAGGAAGTGATAGTGAGAGTGAGGAAGAGGAAGGATCAAGCTCCAAAGCTACCACACCACCCTCCGAGACTGGCCAACGAAAGATATTTGGTTGGGACGACGACGACGATGGTGACGACATGAGCGATAGCAGCGGCGAAGAAGAAGAGGGAAAAGAGGGGAACTGAGTCCATCTAGGAATGGTATTGACCGACGACTCATAAGTCATGTTACCATCCGATTGACCACGGTTGCGCGTTCTTCACGGTAGTATAATTCACAGAGCGATACCATATCAACCACCATCTCCACGTGGGCATCCCAGAAAATCCGAGGTGCTCGCCTTGGTATATCAACAACTGTGTCCGAGCCCGCATGTGCTAGCGACCTTAGTGTAACTTAGGCATGTGCTGCGTTTCGAATACAGAAACAGCGAAGACGTCTTGAGCCGATGGCAGCACTAACGCATGATCTTGTCGTGGAAAGCATCAACGTCGACTGCTGTAGCACGGAGGAGTGTCATTTGGCCATGCCAATCCGTAAACGTGTCGTTATAGTAGTGCACTTTGATGGTTGCCATCCCTTTGGGGCGTTTGTTCCTTAAGCAGTTAAGCTCAATCTATGATAAAATCGTGCGTAGAGCACCTTCCATTGCACAGTCAGTGAAGGCCTGGGATATGTCTGAACCTCTGGTCTTATTCGATGCGAGAGAGCAATAATGATGGAAACGTATATAACAACCGTTGTTTATTGTGCAGAAGTAAAGCGGATCTACTGTCGGTTTGTGTTCCGCGATTTTGGACACTGTCTGTGAGCGTGCGACACGTCTACTGTACGGAACTGACTCACATGCTCTTGTTACACATAGTACAAAGGTCATGGTAGTGCCGTCGCCAGACTTCTCCGCCACATTGACGAGGTTCGCTGCGTGTTACATCCTGTGGACAGTAATATGGTACGTCAGGAAAACACTCGGCGACCCTGCTGCCCTCTCCGACCTGGTGCTTCTTGCAATCCTTGAGACATGGTTAGTATGGAGCGGCGCTCCAAATCAGCCAACGTCTTTGTATTGCTTGCACCTTGCTAGTCTTGTGACGCTCTGGTTTGTCCCACTTTTTTTTAGTGGCCGACAGGTTTATCATCGTGGACAGCATGGTCTGCATGTCGGAGCGGAAGAAGGTACTCTCCCTATGAAGCCTATGATCCTTCAATGCAAAACAACCCATTCTCGCTTCTTCCCCAAAAAACACTCTTTCTCTTATTCGTACCTATACGTCGGTATCCCTGTGGGATGGAATGGGAATGCCGGTGGTGTACTATCTACCGGCGCATCTGGCAGAGCTTGGCTCCATGTGAGTGCCGATGACTATCTTCAGCGTGATGGTCCAGGTCATGATTTGAGGAGCAAGCTTGAACTTTATCTGAAGTCACAGGTGTGTCAGTCGACGATTGAGCTCTTACATACAATGCTTACTTCTCAGGGATTCCCCGATGAAAGTGTACCCTACGCATATCTAGTGACAGCTCCGTCATTTTTGGGTTACAGCTTCAACCCGGTCTCCTTCTGGTACCTATATACTGCACAACTAGAACTGCGAGCGATGATCCTTGAGGTTAATAACACTTTTGATGAAAGACGCATGTACCTACTCAAAGCAGATAGGGAACAGTCCAGCGAGCCACAGGAGAGCAAGAACGGAGTGATCAACGGCAAAGAATGCAGCGAGGAAACCCCTCCGAAACAAGGGCGAGAAAAGCCCCGGGCAAAGTTCTCTGATGTCTGGACGAAAGACTTCCATGTTTCACCTTTCAACTCGAGGGACGGCTCTTACGCATTAGTTGCACAAGATCCACGGCCCGTTGGTACAGAAGAGGATATTTTCATATCTAACAACATAACGTTGGTCTCGTCCGGAGGGCACCCAAAGCTGGTTGCACGTGTTTTCTCAGATGGTGACAGTATCGATCCTACTGCTTTAGGCGTAGGAGCTGTCTTGAAATTTATCGTTCGCTGGGGTTGGGTTGGGTTCCTCACGTCTCCGAGAATATTAAAGGAGGCATGGAAGCTGTTTTTCACGCATAAGCTCCAGATATGGTACCGTCCCGAGGTTGCTCAAGGCAGCATCGCCCGGACCCCCACAGCAGCTGAACGGTACGCCGGCTTTGACCAGAATTCCTCAGATTGGGCACTAACCATACGCAGAATTCTTGAATCATATTTCCGGCAATATTTGACCCATCTAGTGGAATGTTCTGCAGTGCCCTTGAGTGTGGCATATAATGCAGCTCCTGGCATAACATCTTCGTGTCGATTGGACTCCGCACACGAAGGATTACACGGACCCCTAAAAGATGTCCTCGAAGTCAGCATCTCATCACCGGCTTTTTACAGCCGCTTTATTCACTACGATGGCGCAGCCGAGGCTTTAGATCGGGAGTTTTCAAGCGCCGAGATGAAGAACCGAACCATCTTGGTTGTCAACGCAAGGCTACTGACCGCTTTATATGCATCTGAAACGAAGTGCATTTCCGAACTCGCCTTAAGTGAAAGCTTTCTTACTTGGAGTGATGTCATTCGATGGCATCTCTTGAGGAGACTCAGATGTCCCCCGACGGCAGTGGCTTATCCCAAAGCGCATGAGGGCGCAAGTCAGCAGAATGACTTTGGAGCGAAGACATTCTCCGCCTTGGATGCATTTGTAATTCGGTATTGCAAAGATGCAGCACAGTACAGGCGCACGGCCACTGAGCTCTTCATCGCACAGCGATGGTGTTGGGGTCTGACTTTCCTACCAACGAGCGTCGACTTCTTGATAAGATTCTTCCTTCTGAAATGGACCTTGACGAAAGTATTTGACATGCTTCACACCTCGAACGTGATGAGCGTTTTGTTTCGCATACTTTGTGTGAGCGTCATCCATGTCTGGGGAATTGCCAAAGGCACATAGCACTTCTACCGAAGATCAAGAACCATAATGAGCTACAGCTTCCATACAATTCTGTGCGAAAAAATGATGCATCAATGGCGGACAGTCGACTCGATTTGAATGTACGATGAGGATACGGTCTACACTGACACTAGCTGCGTGAGTCAAGTTGTGGTCAGGAAATGCTCCGTTCTTCGTTAGGTGTCGACTGGAAATGGGATGTCGGCGCCGGAAGAACTTAGGGAATCTCAAGTGTGTACGGGGACTCGGGCGTGGATGAGACGAGTACGTTGTTACCACGATAGAAACTGCGGGTCAGGAGTTTAGGAACATTTCCCACGAGACGCTCCTGGGCTCGAAGGGCGGTAGAGGAAGGCTTGACTACAGCCGTGGGATAAGCGTAGAGAATTTCTCAGATGACCGTGGGACTGGAGCGTTCATCTTGAGGTTGTATGAAGACCGCAGAACGAACTGGACATGGTCACGCTTGGAGTTTGTGAATGCCTTAAGCAGTCGAAGATCAGCTGGCGTTGCCGAAAGGTCACCAATATCATCATCCTCCGCGGACTGGAAACACCTCTGTTCTGCACCTGTCGATCTGCATTCCGCACTTTGTACAGTGAGTGGTCGACTTCCATGTTTGTGACACTTGGTCCGAGGCTTTTGCAAGCGTGGGAAAATGCCCGGGCGAGGGCAGCCATGGGTGGTATTATTGTAACGACTTGGTTTGTATTCGTCGTCTGTATTATTCGGAAGCATTATCGTCAACACCACACAGCTTGATGTATAAGAAGAGAACAATGATAGAGAGAGTAGCTGCTGTATCTCGAGGCGGCGCAAACTCCAGTCGTCGACTTGTCAGCCAACCTCGCGTCGTCCCATCTCTGTTCCTTTTCTCGTGATCCTCCCGCCGCCGCCGCCGCCGATCGCACATCATCGCCGACCACGACTTTTGCCGTCGCATAAGCTCGTCACTCTCTGCTCTTCACTGCTCCGCTCTTCACTTCTCCTCACTTCATTTCTCCTCACTTCACTTCGCTTCACTTCACTCTACTCCATTTCACTGCGCTAATCCCCTCTCTCACACCCCGGCGACGCTTAGCAGGATATTTGGCTGGAGTTTTCGCAGCACTTCCCGCATCAATAAATATATCGCTATCAGCACCATTGCTACGCGCAAAACAATACGCCATGACGGCCGTATGTTCCTCCTCCGCACCTTCCACGCCATCCTCTTCTCCAAGTTCGCAGTCTATATACTTCGCGTCAACCCCAGTCTCGCCTAAAAGACCCTCCCCTCTACGGCTCTGGGAACCCACCCCCCCTACCTCGCCCAAGCCCGCTTTCGCAAACATAAGCTCAAGATCCGCGTTGTCTCCGCCGAACCTCGAGAACAACACATACCTATACACACCACCTGATACGCCTACGTCTCCATGTCCCACTTTCCCTCGGTTGGCTGCTTTTGACTCGCAAGTCGCTCCGCGAAAGTGCCCGGGGACAGCAAGACCAGACCAGGCGGATATTATATACTTCCAACCCGAAGATCGGACCGCTGAGCTACGCCTTGAGGACCGTATCGGCGAAGGCCAATGGAGCACGGTTTGGGGGGCGACCTGCGTATCCAAATCCGAAGATCTCTCCAAGCGACGAATGTCTCGAAGCAAACTCCTCGCAGTCAAAGCAGTCAAAGGGAGGATAGCTACTGATGTTGCCCTCAAGGAGTCCCGAGTTTTGTCCTTTCTCATGGCCGATCCTGAAGCAGCAGAATATGTGGTTACCTTCCATGGCTTCTCGACACAACACAACGGCCTTGTGATGGACTTCATCTCCTTGACGCTGGAGGATTTCGCACACTTTTTCAACGGTCATGATTTTACGCAAGAGCTTCTCGTACAGCTCCAACCGATTGTCTCGGCTTGCGTCGCGGGACTCGACTATATACACTGTCACGACATAATCCACGGGGACATTAAACCCTCCAACATCCTCCTCCGTCCTATCGAGCAAGGCTCAGGTCTTGGAATACAGCTTCAGGGTGCTCGGTTCCAGCCAATGTACTGTGACTTCTCTGCAGCGCGGGGTAACAGCTTCGACTGTCCTCCATCCGAATCGGCAGGGACGTATGACTTCATGGCACCCGAGCTGTTCTCACTATCGGCGCCGGACAACTGGACGACTTTGGCAAGCGATGTATACGCGTTGGGCGTGTCTATAATATACATGGTTACAGGTCAGAGTCCCTATGGCTACGCGCAGAATGCCTTTCAGAGACGTGCGATGGCCATGTCGGCGCGACCCCTCGAAGCGGCTTGCTCAGTCATGCAGGCCGCCATGAAGGTTCAGCAGACTGGACTCGAGGAATGGGTAGACGGAGCTGTCAAGCCCAAGGCTCTGCATAGATGCAGTGCGCGCGAGTGGAAATCAAGTATGATGGACATGAGTTCACGCTGAAGCCTTAGAAAGTCAGCGCATTTCTGCTGCGGTCATGCACACGACGCTCCACTCTACTGCAGGCAGGCAAGAGATCTTTTCCGTTTGTTTTGTTTTTTTTTGGCTTTTCAAGATACCCCAGACAGCGTTGGATAGTTATAACGGGCGCGAAGACAAATGCAGTTCATTACAAATTACAAACCCTGACTTTCTGATGTCATCCTGATGCCCGCATTTCCTAGTGCTTACTCATCAGGGCCACCCCGACCTGTGCCGAGGTCCATCAACGCCTCTCCGAGACACATGCGCTTCTACGCACACATGGAAAGCACCTTGACGGTCTGTCATAGCCTTTGGCCCGAGAGTCTGCCAGCTAACCGATAATGCCCGATCACGAGGACATGTCGTCTTCTCTAGAGGATGATGCTGTTCTCCCTCTAGTGTTTCTCTCTTCCTACCATCCTTCTCTGTACTCCCCGACACCCACCCCACGTCAACAGCCATCGATATGTCTTCCATCCAACAAGAGGAGCAACGCTACCAGGAGGAGGTGGCTGCCGTCAAGCAATGGTGGACGGACAGCAGGTGGAGGTTCACTAAGAGGCCCTTCACCGCAGAGCAGATTGTACAAAAGCGTGGAAGCATCAAGATG
>Ga0160429_1001195_pt1 | contig 15087 bp, 13 predicted proteins | sample SolpanmetagenomR_FD_108199 | JGI IMG/M metagenome (GOLD analysis project Ga0160429, IMG submission 108199) | Solar panel surface microbial communities from Lawrence Berkeley National Laboratory, California, USA - R | ecosystem: Engineered > Built environment > Solar panel > Unclassified ...
ATATCTTCCGTCGGAGGTATGGTGTAGAAATTCATTCGATGTGTATATACTTGATCTTCATATTCTGCTTTCACAAATTGTTTCGTTTTAGGGTTCTGATAGGCAACCTTTTGACGTTTGCCGTCATTCTTGACCACAGATCGAGCAGCCAACATGGTTCTTCACAAGACTCGAGTCGCTAGAACGAACAAAAGAGCGGCAAACATGTAATGAGAATATACTGCATTCAGAAAAGATATGACGGTCTATTGCAAGTAGTATATAATATTTGTGGGGAAGACGCGTTCTCAATTACACCGCGGACGCGCATCAATTTAGCATTACGGTTGGCCTTATCAGAACAATGAGTACAGTACAGCGGTTGAGCAAATGGATTCAGGTTCTTAGAAAGGTTATATATCATAATAGAATCTAGGTCAACTGCTTTTTGACGGGTCCACTTGTGCTACCCAAACGTGATCGACGTCCCATTCTTTCCTTCATCGAGATATCTCGTACCGTTGGCTTTTGCAAAGATTTCAAGTCCAATGCTTGTCGACTTTCTTCACGTAACTCCGTCATTTCAACTTTGCTCAATGCTCGAAAGGGATCAAGTCTCCTGCTTGAGACGGAGCCCGAAGCCGATACAGCCGATGGGATCCGTGTTGTTTTGGCTGGGTCTGTTGAATGTTTTCTTGTCGAAATGCCGCTAAAGACTGCCTTATGTGGCGTCACAATCCTAGAATAATACTCTACTTCCGATGTTCCATCAGTTCTGCTTGCTTGGCTCGTGTCTTGAGCAGAAAAATCAGGACGAACAGCTTCCGACTGTTTTCCTTTACAATGTCGAACAGAAGAATCAAGAGAAACGCCTTCTGATCGTTTGTCTACAAGTGCTCGAGCAACGTCCGAATCATTGTCATATGGATCAAGTGTGACCACAGGTATAGCATGTGGCATGGCTTCTGGTACGTTGACCGCCAGGAATAGAGGCGATCCACCATGATCTCCCGTTAACTTTTCACCATGATCTTGATTAGAGTCTCTAGGAACAACAGGAGTTATGCTTTTATTTGCAGCTCGGTTTTTCAGAATCATAGCCTTTTCCTCGAGACTTAATGTCACATCTTCATACAAAGTGCGTCCTTGCAGACTGTCGTCTGTCTCTTCGGTGAGGAATGGTGCCAGCTGTACTCCCAATTCTTTCGCTGCGAGGTCCACACAATCTAGCAAATCCAAGGGAGAATTTATGTCTTTGACTTCGGGAGATATAAAAGGTGTATCTAAAATTACAGAATATCCACCTTTGTCTGTAGCCTCTGGTGCGTCAGCGCCGGTCAACTTGATTTCATCAATGGTGCCTGAAACATCCTTCAAATTTTTTGATATTCGATGCATATCATTTCTGTTTGGTGGACCATTGCGCAGGTTCGTAATAACCTTGTTTAGTGATCCACGATGCTCAATGATTATAGCATCTATCATTTCGCCGAGGTCGGCAGTCACGATGGAGCCAAGGAGGTCGGTCTGCATTCCAGGGACGGCAGTGCCAGGGAGAAGAACAGCCTGAACATCATGATCTGAACCAATGATTGTACTTCCTGTCGGGACCTCGTGTACGGGTGTGCCAGGTTCGGTTATAGTTGATGAGTATTCTTGTCTGTCTGTTGTCTCTTCTGATGCTGCTGATTTTGGAATCAACGGCTCTTCACGTACTTCCTCCCTGGCTTTTATCGCCTGCTCGGCGAGACAATCAGGGCAAGGTTCGGGTGAAACACTTGTCCCCTCAGTCTTGAGTGACGAGTGGGATATTGCATGCTAGGGACTTCCCACGTCGACTTGTTGCCTTAGTTTGGCAGCGGTTGTTGAGGAGTATCCGCTAGACATCTCATGTATTAAATTAGGGTCGTCGGACTTATTTGGTTTGGCCTGCAGTTTGCGACCATGTCGAGGACATGACAATGCCTTTGCTACAATTGTCTCCGCATATTTTGGTCGTGTCCATCTTTTTGTCGGTTGTGGCATGAGGACGTCTACAGGTACTGATAGGGGGGTGACTGGGCTGATAATATGGGTCACTACACTTGTTGTTTGTTGTGGAAGTCGTGTATTTCTACCCGCAATGGCATTTGTTTCACCATAGCTACCCGAAATTGTGTTCTGTTCGGCATCTCGGCGTACAAAAGGATTGTCTCGGGTCGCTGAAGCGGCCGACTTGCTTCGCGTAAAATGTTGAAAATTGGCGTTTTTCTGGGCATCCAATGATTGATTGCTAAACGCTTGTATTCTCTCCGCCACTGTACCTCTCCGTGTTCCGTATGGTGTCTTGTTTGACGTCCCTTCATTAGTACCGTCCAACACGTCGTAATGCACCGAAGCGAGGCATACAGCCGGAACAATGGCACACCCTTTGGATTGCGTTCTTGATGCGAATATATCTTCCTAAAATATGCTCTGATCTGACGAGCTGGTGGGCACGACTGCGTAAGTCTCGTATACTAGGGGTCTGACGAGGTAGTGCATAAGCAGACATCAATCTGATATACAATGCCGTTCAAATACTGATAAGAATAGCGATTGAATTAAGCCTAGGAAGCGAATCAATAAAAAGCACTGCTATTAATAAAATAATATACGATAAGCAAGTCTAATAAGATGAAGGCTATATTGAGTTTTATTCAGGATTGCAATTGTACCTGCATGATATTTTGCTCAGATATACTCTGTCGCAATGTGGCAGGAACGAAGAGTATTACCCCAATAGATATGTCAGGCTCAATATAATCTCGCTCTACCATCTTTTACTCATATTATGATGTATCGAAATATGTAGTCATTGGATGTATGAATCTGAATAGATTAAGATATAATGCTACCAAATAATGTACAATTTATTCATCTCAATGCACTCTGTAGACTTTCGAGAACCTGTATTTCCTGGTGATTAGTAAACTCTATCGTTCTTATCAGTAGCATGATTACAAACCTCAACCTCGATCTTAGCCTCTGCAATATCTTGCTCACTTCCATTTCCATTTGCAATCTTTTGCGATTCGGCTAATTGATTGCGAACAGCCTACGTCTGATATTAGCATTGATTAACCCTTCATGAGATGTTTGAGACCTACATCTGCACTGAAATCACTCAGGGGATATCCCTCCACAGCATTGATGCTTAGTAATGATCCTGGCTGTACAACAGCAAATCCTCCAGAGACTAAGTTTCTTTAGCATTAGCATTTGCTTCTTCATCCGATCAATTGTGTATCAAGCGTACGGAAAAATTGCTTATTTCCTCCTGACTCTTCAATGACTTCTACGAGACCTGGCTTGAGTTGCTCGATTGAGGGAACGTGGTTGGCCAATACACCCATTTCACCCGATTCTGCCGGGATATTTACTTGAACGCTATGTTGCAGCGTGTCAGTGTTTTGCACAAATTATGCAGCTTTTAGTAACATACACATCCTGTGACTTGTACATTGACTATAATATTGATCAGCATTTATAGGATCGCTCGTTTATATACTCCAAAAAGCTTACCTGATGTGGTAAGGCTAGTGACAATTTTATCTTGTCAGTCGCTACATCGGCATAGTTGCGTCGTAATACTGGAGCTTTCGTCACAGCAGATTTCAAAGCACTTCGTGCGAGTCGTATCGGCAACATCTTGTGGGTAAGTATTGTGTATATAAAAGGATTCTCCATCTGACAACTTCATGGAGGTCAACAAATTTCAAAGTTTTGGTGGCACGTGACAGAATATTGCTTGTGTTGAGTTGACTAGCACAGGTTACAGTGTCATTATTTGAATATTCTATCTACTAACACTGATCGTGCAGACGTATGACTCAGGCTAAAACAAGTCTCCTCCTTGCACTCTTTACATTGCAAAGTCTCTTGCACCAGATGTCCAAAATACGCGCGGGTGCAACTATGATTGATGGTGGTATACTGATGAGATCTTCTCATAATCGAATTTTGTATCATATCGCCGGCGAGAATAATCGCTTTACAGTTTTAGAAGGCAGACCCAAACGCCTACGCTAAGACAAAAGCAAGATAACAAGGTCCGAAAGTCATGGTAACATTATATAATCGTTGGTGAATTATTCCTCGATAGCTTCGCTTCCGTCACGACTGTAAATATCATCAATATACTATCCCTTATGAATTGTACCGGTATGACTTACGGTATATACCGTACACCAGCAGCTTCAACAGTCTGAATTGTATCTGCCGGTAGATTTCCCTGCACTTTGACAGCATATACGCCAGGTACATAGTCGCTCAATCGCTGCCATTTTGCTACCCAACTCTGTTGTGGATCAGCTAGAGTGAGTAAACCTTCGAAGACTTGTGAGGTGCAGTCAAGAATTTGCTCATCGTTCCCTATCATCTCCAGAAACGACTCGCAATTGGGACATCCAGACGTTCGGAATTTACCCTGTGTTTGCACAACTGAGCACACAAGACAAGCTCGGAGACTTCGGAATTTTGACGGTTCTACGTAAGTTGTAGACATGTTTGGTGAATGCTGATGCGACTAAGGTACCAGTGAGAAGTTACTTGTCGATCCCATCAGATGGTGGAAGAAAGGACAGGACAGAAACTCGATTTAGACTTTCGCCAAGGTCTCATACAACAATTTTTATCCTATGCGTTCTGCAACTTCCGTCATTCTTTTGTGGATCTTATCATTCTATACAGCACTGTTAACAACGGAGACATTCTTTCAAGGCATCACATCTCTTACTTGTAACGGGTCACTCTTGGACAAATCTAGCATTGCGTGAATTTACTACATAATATATTACTAAATGGAAGAAGCAATTGGAATCAAGAACAAGGGAAATGATGCCTTTAAACATCAAGATTGGCCAGGAGCTTTGGCACTATATAGCGAAGCCATTGAGAAATATGACCAGGAGCCGTCATTCTTTACGAACCGAGCACAGGTATGTAGATTTTCTCCAAGTGCGCATTGTTGGAACAATACTTGGAACAATACTGATTTGGAAATGTCTAGACGCATATGAAAATGGAAGCATATGGTTATGCGATTGCAGACGCTACCTCTGCCATCGAATTGAATTCAAACTTCACAAAGGCCTATTATCGACGAGCAGTAGCAAATACTGCTATATTAAAACACCACGATGCGATACATGATTGGCGCATAGTGGTGAAGAATCTTCCGAATGATAAGGTTGCCAAACTCCAATTCGAAGCATGTCAGAAGCTAGTCAAGCGAGATGCTTTCTTAAAGGCTATTGAAGTCGATGATGCACCATCAGTGGCCCTCGATCTTGATCTGGCATCTATGGAAGTGGCAAAGGATTATGACGGAGCTGTACTCGGAGAGACGATGACACAGGATTTCATAGATGACATGCGGGAGCGGTTCAAAAATGGCAAGAAAATAGACAAGAAATATGTGTATCAGATCATTATTGCTGTAAAGGATATATTATATAAAGAAGCAACAATGGTGGAAATGTTTGTGGAAAAGGGCAATAAATTGACAGTTTGTGGTGACACTCACGGTCAATACTTTGATCTCATGGAGATATTCTCAAAGAACGGTTCGCCATCGGAAACCCATGGTTATTTATTCAATGGAGACTTTGTTGATCGAGGTTCTTGGAGTACAGAGATTGCCCTTTTATTATATGCATACAAATGGCTGAGACCCAATAATTTCTTCTTGAATCGTGGTAATCACGAGACGGATGATATGAATCGCATGTACGGTTTTGAAGGAGAATGCAAGGCTAAATACAATGAAAGAGTTTTCAAGTTATTCTCCGAGTCTTTTTCAGCTTTACCCTTGGCAACTTTGATAGGCGAAAAGTATTTGGTCCTTCATGGTGGTTTGTTCTCGGACGACAAGATTACTTTGAATGACATACGGAAATTGGACAGACACGCACAGCGACAACCAGGTCAATCTGGTTTGATGATGGAAATGTTGTGGACGGATCCACAAACGGCACCAGGAAGAGGTCCATCAAAGCGTGGTGTCGGTTTACAATTCGGACCCGATGTAACTAAACGATTTTGTGAAAATAACGGCCTCGAAGCTATCATCCGAAGTCACGAAGTACGAATGGAAGGATGGGAAGCTGAGCACGAGTCTAGATGTTATACGGTATTCAGCGCTCCAAATTACTGTGATTCTACAGGTAACAAAGGAGCGTTTATCAACATCGAAAATGATTATAAATTACAATTTGAGCAATTTGATGCGGTCCCGCATCCGAATATAAAACCTATGGTAAGTCTAACATTTATATTTTGTTGATTCATTAGAGGTAGACTAACATGATCTTCTAGGCATATGCAAATAATGGAATGCAATCTATGATGATGTGATAGTTGAATTGGATTTTTTTTAGATTAAAATTGTTCATAGCGATATGATGGAATGTATATTGTCAGCATTAAATGTTCATTACTGTATTAGTTTCTATATATATAAATAATCATCTCTATGTGTAATGTGAATGAGTTGAATAGAAAGTTATGTATGCAAGTACAGTAATATCTCATACGATTGCTAAATTTAGACCGTATGCCTTGAAAGTTTATTTCGACCGCAAAGAATGACGGGATTGCGACCGGAAAACATTGAGCCTTTGTATACACATTAGTATTGTCTAGGAAGAATGAGGAACGCCGAGCCGGAATCAATGAATATATCACGCTGTCAGGACTCTTGCGATACACATATATCACTACGATGGTCATGTCTGCCTCAAATATAAAGAGTCGTATCCCTCCGAGTAACACAAATTAAATTCTGGCGGAAATGATATTCAAAACATCATTCATTGCGCTCGTATGCTTCAGTCTTGCCATAAAATGCGACGACATTGGATCAGATTCGGCGTCTGTTCCCCTCACAGATGTATCACCTTCGACAGAAATGCCAACACAAACAATAGAAATGACACAAATACCGTACAGCGTCTTTCAAGGACAAACGACTGGACCTTCATACACAACGACCATAGCGGGCAATAACGTACCTACGTTTGCTAAAATCTCTGCCGGTCAAGAACATCGATATCTATTCCCAAAAGAGCTTTTACATGGATCGTTTGGTGAGACAGGATCAGGAGTATTCGCACAATGGAATGGCTTTACGGACACTACTTCGAACGCGGGGGATTTTATTAAAAATTATGTTCAACTGGTGGCTGTCGACGATCAATCGCACCTAGTCAAAGACTTGGATTCGCCTACGACTTTGCCACAAAAAAGAAAAAGACAACAGAGTGTCAGCGCTGTCGGTCTTCCGGACGGCACTGCTCGCACGGTTTATATTTCTCTTTCTACTTGTTCTCAACCTGACTGGGTCGGGCGCAGCTCGCGAGCAGGTGCTCCCTTACAACTGCAATTTGCCTATTCAGCCGAATCATTTGATGAGATAGATAACCGAGGTGCGCCAGATCCATTCGACACCCTTTCGGAGGGATCGGCCCACGCAAATTTCACTACGATAGACGCGGTCTATGTAGCGGTTCGCGCTCCAATTCAATCTACTTCCTGGGTTGGTGAGTTCAACTACACTATCGCCATGTCGATTGATGATTACTTTGATTCGCCATATCTTGGTAACACTCCCTTTTATCTTGTCGACACCGATACATTTGGTGCACTTTTGGTCACTGATAATCTAACTCGTTCCAATCCTAATGCGTCAGACTATCAAGCATGGATGGAACTTTCACCTCCTCCCTTTGATATTTTCCTCCGAGAAAATAATGAATATTCCACTTCAGTGCTTGAAGGTTTATCATCTAGTTATTGTGCGCTACAAAATACGCCAGGTCTGATTGCTGGTCCACCGGGTACTGTTGAGGGTCAGAACGTGAGTATCAGTACTAGTTTGACGACTAGAGGGCTCGGGAACAAACCTAAACAGCAATTTCACATTACCGGACTTTCACCAGGTACACGATATTCAGTCTATCTCGCCAGAACTGGTAACTCTACAACTTCCGGGGCTGGCGTCGTTGGAGGAGGTGGATTGTTATATCCCGTAGCAAACTTTACAACAAAGCAAGGTAATTTTGACGTATCATCTATTCAATCTGTGTCACAGAACTAATCAGTACATATGTAGATGGGAATTGTCAATTAGTATATAATCTATCCTTTTGCGATACCACAGCGTATGCCGTGCCGTCCAATCCAAACAATTTTCCCGACATGTCATCACTGGCGTCATATTACGACGAGTACGCTTCACTTCTCTATACGAACTTCAGTCTCTCCCTTCAGTTGATCCCCTGCAACACATCCAGTACATCTGCCTATTCCCCCAGTAAAAACTGCGACGACTGTGCCGCGGCTTACAAATCCTGGCTATGCGCCGTGACGATCCCCCGCTGCGTAGATTTCTCAATCTGGTACAAATCATATCTCGAGTCGGCCCCCACGTCGTTTGGACTCCAAAGCCTCGCCAACGACAGCAACACGCTCCCATATCTCCAACCACGGAACGTCGCGCAATCTCAACCGAGCATCAACGACCTGACGAACCAGTTTGAAAATCCATCGAGTCTTGATGGTTTACACTACCAACCCATGCCCGCCGCGCCCGCTGCGTTCAACCTCAACCCGCCGGATCTCGCACGTCTCCAATCCGGTCCGTTGACTGTAGGAACCGTCCTCGCTTCGAACTCGAGTCGCGTGCCGAGAATCGACGTCGATATCCAGCCGGGCGCCTATCTCGAACTCTTACCCTGTGACGACATCTGTTATAATCTCGTCGCCAGCTGTCCTGCCGCGTTGGGCTTCAGCTGTCCCAAACCGGGGCGAGGGCTGGAAGTAGCGTATGGAAACCGGGGGGTCAAGAATAAAATAAACGGCGGGGTGAGGTGTAATTACGCCGGAGCAGTCTATGTCGTTTCCGACGCTAGATCTCTATATACCGCTCTAGACCCGGGAAGGACGTGGAGGATTATAGTCTTGCTGTTTGTGATGGTAATGTACATTTGAACGAGTTTAGTCATGACCATTTCTTAATCCTATCTTAATCTTCTACATGTATGTAATAGTATAATATATATCAAATACAGAGTTTACTTTTCCCCTCATCGTTTGTTCATCAATCGTCTTGCATAGCTTTTCACACGTCGCTTTTCCCAAGTCCTGTTATTTCCGCCATGTATGACGTGACTTCATGAAACTGCTCAAACAACATCTCATCCAACTCCTCCGCCGTAGTCTTGACTACAGTCCCAAAAGCTCTACTTGGACTTTTCCTCTTCTTCTCGGATTTTTCCCTCGGTGTCTGTTCTGACACATCCCCGTGTCGTTTTTCTGGATCGTGAGTCTCCCAAACGGCGTGGCTTTGAGATACAAAAACTAACGAATGATCGTGGTACCACGACGCGAGAGTGTCGTTATTCGGACTTCGACAGCTGATGAGAGACTGTTCGCTGACAAACATAAAGACTTTTGACACGCGCGGTGATACGCGTTGGTTTGTGCGGAGAAGATCGAGGATCGAAGCGTATGCTGCGCCGACGCCTATGATGAAGAGGTGGGAGTGTTCTTCAAGTCTAGGTATTGTGTTAGTTTATGGAAGAGTAATGGTTGGAATAGGAGGGATGTACTCAATGTAGTTCTCCCAGAGATATGTTGCTAATAGATATGCTTGTTTGGCTCGTTCTGTTCTACTGGCAACATCTTTACGAGAATGGTCATCCTAGATTCAATTGATTAGTTTGATATAATATCGATGAAAGATGGAAGAGCCTCACATCCTCTTCTGTAAGATGTAATGGTACATTAACATCAATGATTGCAAAATCTTGCTGTCCAGCCCAGTCTATATATTTCCTCACACCATCAGTCTGTAATTATATGTCAGTGAACTACGAATCATGGTGATATCAATGATGAATGAATGACTTACCAACCAAGCATTATGAGAATCAAAATTAGATGTATAATTGTCAGGAACAGCCGTTAATTTTGGTGGATCATGAATGATCAACAACAAAGGTCTTGTACTTGCATAATTTTGTGTAGCAAGGACTTGATTCTCGAATGATTTTGATATTTCTGTCCTTGCAATAAATAATGAAGTCATTTGATGGCTCTTGAACAATTGTATAGCTTGAGCTTCTCGCATCATGTCATGTATTCTTACAGCTTTCTGAGATACAAGTCTTTGAGAAGGATCTTTTGGGAGTAAACATGGCCAGAAGTTACTCTGTTGACAAAGGACATCTGCGACTACTTCCACTCCGCCTCTCGAAGGCTTGAATGATCCAAGTCTTTCGGGTGGTTCACCCATGAGAGTTCTTGTGACTGCGAGCGCAGAAACGGATATTGCACGAAGGTTATATCCTCCTTCCATACAAACGACCAGTTTACCGCCAGCAAGTGACATTAACATGTGCGTCATATGTGCATATCCTGCTGGGGATACATGACAGCCACCAATCATATCTCCTTCCGCCGCATCAAACCCAGCGCATACCATAACCAAATCAGGGTCAAAGTCTTGAGCGATAGGCATGACGACCTTTTGAAAAGCATACAGATAATCCCCATCACGCATCCCTCTTGTTTTCCACGGTATGTTGACATTCTTACCTAATCCAGCCCCTTCTCCACAATGATACAAATCTTTTCCATCTCCAGAAGGATAGAACCTGCCACCTTCCGAAACGTGTAAAGATATATATAATACGTTAGGGTCGTCATAAAAGATATTTTGAACACCATTTCCATGATGAACATCCCAATCAAGAATAAGAATCTTTCTCGCAGCCACACCAAACTGTCGTTGCATAGCACGAGCAGCGACAGGTACGTTATTGAAGAAACAAAACCCCATTGGATAGTCATGTTCAGCATGATGTCCCGGAGGTCTAATAACGGCAATAGAATTCTTTACTTGACCATTCATCACAGCACGACTTGCTTCTATAGCACCGCCAGCAGCTAGTAACGCAGCGCCAGGTGTATTCACAGATAGATATACAGAATCCATAGAATCTCCTACTTCTTGTAATTGAACTTCATCCCAGTCTAATATTACAATACATCAACACCACAAACAATTCCATTGAAAATTGACGAAAAACTGACATACCTTTTAATGACATGACAAAATCCCAAGACTTGTGACTATGACATGCACGTATTTCATGTTCGGTAGCATATCTCGTCGGTATTCTCAAAAGCATAAAATCTGCATTTGGATCAACATTCGCCGGATCGTCTACTAAGCCTGCTTGACATAATTCATTATAAACTTCATAAATACGTCGAGGGTCTTCGGGGTGCATATCTGCTTCTTTTGGAATAGGTTCACAGTGAAATCGCATGCGGACGTCATAGACCAACCCAGTTCGAGACGAAGAATATGGTAGAGGTGAGAATTTAGTGGTTGATGGAGGAGTTGGTGATATTATGTTGTCAGGTGGATATTGACTCGACCCGTTACTTATACCACTGCTGCTTTCATGGTTATTGGTGGTTGAGTCGCTAGTTGCATCTAAATCATTCGGGGGGCTGGCGTCATGTGGATTTAGTCCATTAGAAGTTGAATTGGTGGGAAGATCAAGCATAACATGATCCGAGTCCGCTGTTGGCTCTATACTTGCATCCAACGATGCCATGTTTGATATATCTCCACTTATATCATGTCTAAGCACAACTCTACCACTATGATTGCATTATTGCTGTGTCACGCTGGCTGTCAGTGGATGAAATTTATAGACCATATTTTGGAAGTTTGACATCAACAACGAGAGCATCAATTGAGATTTGGACGGTGCTTACGATTAATCACTCGCACATAGATTAGAATAAAATGATAAATATAATCGTACCTCGTAATTGACCAAAACCAATGCAATGTGGTATGTGGAGGATGTATTAAATATTTCTCTGTGTAAAAATAAATTTCTTGGTGAACATCTACTGAAATTACAATAATCAACTTCACAATGGTCAGCAGCTGCAATGTCCCATCCAGGCTCGCCAATCATATTGATTAAATACACGATCATAAAGGGGATACAGAAAAATACAAGTTTGATATATTATGCAACGTAATAATTTATATTTCTAACACACATGTATCTACTTTTATAAATCAATCACACTCCTTGAAGAAATAGTTCAGACACAATCGAGTCTATGCTCCAGTAGGTCCGTCTTTTCGGGCTCTACTGAATGCACCTGGCTTGTAAGCGCCTCCTGCACTTGGTGGAGCTGCAGTGCTACTACTCTCACGACGCTCATCATTGTTAGCACGACCAAAGCCAGAAGCTCGACCGTAACCGGTGGAAGAACCGGGAGCAGGACTGTTTGAGCCACTCCGGTCTCCATCAACTGCCACGGACCGGCGAGGTTGCCATTTGTCAGTAGAAGCAGGGCCAGAGCCGCGACGATCTCCAGTTTCAGATTGAAGTTGTCTTGGTACATAAGCCGAGGACTTTCTTGTGCTGTTATCAGGTCTTGTTTCAGAGGTTGTTGGTGTGCCGTTTGCGGTGGATCCGCCGGCCGCATTTTCTGCTTCCTTCTGTGCTGTACGTTCACGCCATCCCGTTTTACTACCAGCCAAAGCGAGACGTGGTGCGTTTGAAGTGGAAGCTGTCGGAGTAGCTGTTGTTCTATCCGGCATTGGTTGTTCAGAAACAGAGCCTTGGCCTCTCATATCCCGACGACGCTGTATAGCTTCTTCTTCACGTTGTCGCTGTTTCTCTGCTGCTGCCATTCCCTCACTGTAATCATGTCATTAGCTTATTGCATTCAAAGATGACATTGAATAGTCAGTCAACTTACAGTCTCGACTTTTCTCTTTCGGCTTTCTCACGTTCGAGGCGAGCCCTCTTGTCTTCTTCATCACGCTCCTTTTGTTCCGCCTCGACACGTTCTCTTTCTTCTTGTTCTGCTTCAAGTCTGGCTTGCTCTTCTCGTTCATGTCTTTCCCTAATCCTTCTATCACGGTACTCTCTCTTGCGAGCTTCAATCTTATCATTCAACTCCTTTTCTGCCGCTGTTGCACGTCGAGCAAATTCTGCCTTGCGTTGTTCTTGAATATCACTCTTGTAAGAATCATATACAGATAGGAGTCTGCTGAGACGCTTCTTCAATTCCAGGTCAGAAGCATGTCTGGCCTTGGCATCCTCCAAAGTCTCCTGCTTTGTTTGTTCATATGCAGCTCGATCAGCCGCCAATTGTTTTTCGTAATCTTCTGGAATATGTTTGGTTTCCTCTTGACGATATGCGCGCTCAAGATGATCTAATCTCTTGGCAGTAACTCTCAATTTCTCACCAATCTCATTCTTCTCCTTCTCCAAGGCTTGTAATTTCAATTGTCTGATTCTAGCAGAATCGAGCTCATCAAGGTCCAGTTTATCCAGATCCACACCTTTGATACCACCAGCTTGAATATCCTTGATTTGTTTGGCCATTTCCTCACGTTGAACTCTTTGCTGTTCGGTTCGAATGCGGCGTATCTCACGTTCTTTTTGTTCATCGGCCAAACGCTGTACTTCAGCTTCCTGCTGTTTGATAGCTTTAATACGCTTCTGTTTAGCCTCTTCTTGTTCCCGTACAGCCAAAGCAGAAGCTGCAGTTTCTTTCCGCTTCTGAATGATTTCCTTGCGATTGAGAGCATCTCTATGTTCATTTTCTGCGCCGACTGCCGCACGTTCAAGCGCAGCCTGTTTGGCGGCATGTCTGTCGGCGTTGAAAGAAGGATCGACGTATTGACAAGTGATGAAGAGTGCTTTGGATAGGCGTGTCAATTGAGAGCGAATAATCTCAGATGGTGTACTCTGGAGACGTTGGACTTGACCAATCTCGGACGAGTTGGCGCCAGGAGCGGGCTGGGCGGATTTGGCAGACGAGAAAACATCAGAATCAAAAGTTAATACTCCAGTATTGTGATCGATGCGAATTGACAGGTCACCCTTTTTGCATCCGTTCATGATGAATTTCTCAATCGTGGTTCTGGATAATTCGAAAGGCGCTGGAAATTTAGCCAAGTCAAGGACAAAATTCATGTCGACAGTTTCATAGACTTGTGATAATTGCTGGAAAAGTCGGGTAAGAATGACTTGCTGGAGGGGTACGACGTATTTCTCCATTTCAGTATCAGCCCCGATTTGTGATAAGATGGGTGAAATTCGCTTGCAAATCGAAAGAGGGTGAAATTCCACTTCCAAAATATTGTAAAGCTCTCGGATTTCGGGACGAGCACGATGTAAGAGACCTTTACTGAGCGCATCTTTGAACAATATTGCTCGGGTTGGAGGCTGGGACATTCCAAGGAGAGTGGTAAGACGTGTATTTCTAGTCTTTCGTGCTTCATCAAGATCGATGAGAGCGCCGCGTGATCGAGTGGTGCTGATGACTGGGATAGCAAGCGCAGAGAGGACTACAAAGGAAGCCGAAGTGGTCAAGTCCGCGTCAGTAATGTTTGTAGGATGTTCCTTCTTCTGTGCTTGTCCAGCATTGACCAAAGCAGCCGATTGACGAAGCAAATTGTAGTATCGACTCCAAGCAGCAGCGTGGAATAAATAGTTCTCGCTGACCATGAATATCTTTGTAAGCTTTTCGAAATAATTGGCCATCATTGAACTTTTCGCGGGACGCTTACTCAAGCTGAGCAAAGTATGGGTATCTTCGACACTTTTGAACGCTTCTTGCCATAATTCGAGTTCGACTGCAGCGTTGAGCTGTTCGAAACGAGTATCGAGATGTCGTTGAAGTGTATCTGGATCACTGAGATTGATAGCATGCATTTGACTGGCATATTTTGCAGCATTTTGTAAATGATTTCGTAAAAGCTCACAAAGTCTTCTGAATTCAGTTTTACGGGCATAACGTGAGCAAAACTGAAATGCTTGGTGCGCAGTCGTCTGGTACATGACCTCCAAACGTGCGTTGTTCTTGAAGATATCCAATACTGTACGGTAAGTTTCCCATAAGAACTTGAGCCACGGAGTGACAATTGCTCGATCTGTTCGGTCTCTTGATTGCTCGCCAGAGACAGTAGAAAGTAAGATTGACTCTGGTGTTTCAGAAGCTTCCAAATCCCCTACATTTGCAATCGAGTGTTCTGCA
>Ga0160429_1001196_pt1 | contig 15085 bp, 12 predicted proteins | sample SolpanmetagenomR_FD_108199 | JGI IMG/M metagenome (GOLD analysis project Ga0160429, IMG submission 108199) | Solar panel surface microbial communities from Lawrence Berkeley National Laboratory, California, USA - R | ecosystem: Engineered > Built environment > Solar panel > Unclassified ...
GGGCCTCTAGCTCAACTGGTTAGAGCAGCGGACTTTTAATCCGCGGGTTGTGGGTTCGAGCCCCACGGGGCCTACCGCGTTGACCTGCAGCTCCACTGTCCGGCGGGCATCGGTGCTCCAGCAGATTGCCTGACGTGTCGCGCGGGCAGGTCGGCCCGTGGCGCTGGGAGACGTGTCCCTTCTTCACCGGTCCATCCCGACGAGATCCAGGAGCGGCGCGGTGGGCACCCGGAAGATCTTGCCGAGTCGAACGATGGGCGTCGGCCAGTTGTCGGTGCGGATCAGCTCGTAGGCCGCGGTAGCCCCGATGCCGAGGAGCGGCTCCAGTGGGCACGTCCACGACGGGTGGCAGCGTCCGGATCTGCTCCAGGTCCAGCGTGACGCGGCTCATCGGCCTTCTCCCGTCGTGGTGGTGTTCAGGATGGCGTGTGCCGTCGGCTGGTGCATCAGTCGGCGAAGGAGACGTGGACGTGGTCGTGGTGACCGCCGGTGGGGTCGCTGGCGTCACTGGGAGAATTCCGGCTCTTCGGATCTGTGGGTGGGAGGGGCGTGCTGGCTTCCTGTCCGGGGTCAGGCCCGTAGGGAGAGCATCTGCTTGTACAGCTGCGCCGTGACGGTCCGGTTTCCACGCAAGAACCGGCTCAACAACCCTGCCGCCGTCTGATCGGTCAAGGCGAGCTCGAGCAGCTCTCGTGCGGTTGGGTCGTCGAGGTGGTGTCGGTGACCGTCGATCTGCAGGCTGGTGAACATCCAGCGCATCAGCGCCGGGCAGGCTCGGATCACCGGTTGACCGTGAAGTCGGCCAGCGGTCGAAGCTCCGTCGCCGTCGCGGTCGCGGTCGCGGTGCGGTCGCGGTCGCGGGTGGCGGCGCCCTGTACTGGCTACCGCCTGCCGTACCGGGCGAGCGTGGTCAGCGCGGCCTCCTCGACCGCGTGGGCGACCGTCGGCGCGTCAGGGTTCCAGTCGGTGAGGAACATCCTGGGCCACAGCACGAAGTTGGAGATCATGCCGAGCATCTGGGTGGCCGCCATGGTCGGGTCCTGGACGTTCAACGAGCCGGCGTCGGCAGCGGCTTGGAGGTAGTGACGCACCTCCTCGAAGAACGGCAGCTTGCCGAGGTCGAACTGCCGGCGCCCGAGTTCGGGCGACGAGGGTGCCTGGGCGATGACGAGGCGGAAGAGCCCGGCCATGCTCGGCTGCCCCACCAGGTCGGCGTACACGGTGCCCAGTGACCGCAGCCCGGCCTCGGGGTCGGTGGGGTCGAGTTGCGCGCTCAGCCGCGTCCGGGGCGTCCACGCCTCGTCGACGATCGCGTCGAACAGGGCGTCCTTGGTGGGGAACTGCTTGAACAGGGTGGCCTTGGACACCTGGGCCGCGATCGCGATCTGCGCCAGAGAGGTCCGGGCGAAGCCCTGAGCCCCGAAGAGCGTCGTGGCGGCGGTGAGGATCGCGGCCCGTTTGTCGGCGGCGACCTGCAGGTGGAACGACGACGTACCGGGCACGTATCGAGGGTACCGGATGGCGAGTCGCTTGACTCACCTCACCGGATCAGTCACTCTGCCTGAGGTGAGTCGATCGACTCACCTCACGAGAGGATCGACAGTGGACATGCGCTTCAACCAGGACGTCGTCTTGATCACCGGAGCCACCGGCGGCTTGGGGTCCTCCCACGTCCGCGGCTACCACGCCGAAGGCGCTCACGTCGTGATCGCGGGCCGCCGCGACGACGCCGGGCGGGCCCTGGCCGACGAATTGGGCGCGCGCGCCACGTTCGTCCACCTCGACGTCACCGACCCCGAGCACTGGACGCGCGCGGTCGCGGCTACCGAAGCGGTCTTCGGGCCGATCACCGTCCTGGTCAACAACGCCGGGCTGCAGACGCCGCCGGCGCCGATCGAGCACACCGACCCGGCGGCCTGGTCACGGGCCCTGGCGGTCAACACCACTGGTCCTTTCCTGGGGATCCGGGCGGTGACCCCGTCGCTGCGCCGTGCGGGCGGGGGATCCATCGTCAACATCGTCTCGACGATGGCCAACGTCGGTACCGCCTACTTCGCCCCCTACACCGCGGCCAAGTGGGCCGTTCGTGGTCTGACCCGGACCGCCGCGCTGGAGCTGGGCCGAGATCACATCCGAGTGAACTCGGTGCACCCGGGTGTCGTCTCCACCCCGTTCATCCACGAACCGGTACCCGGGTCCGACGTCACGATCGCCGACGCCTACTCCCCGGACGCCTTCGCCGTTCCACGCCTGGCCGAACCACGCGAGGTGACCGACATGCTGCTGTGGCTGACCTCGCGAGAGGCGAGCTTCGTCACCGGTGCTGAGTTCGTGGTCGACGGGGGCCTGCTGCTGGGCCCGGCGTTGCCGGCGCAGGAGACCACGCAGGAGACTGTCGGTGCCTGAGGTCTCACCCCGCCCCTCATCCGCCCGTCGTCCTGATTCCAGCGCCGTCAAGGCGGCCTTGAGCATCACCCGATGGTCCAGCGCTTTGGCCCGGACCATCGACGTGACCACCATCGGCGCCCGCTCCGGACGCGCGCACAGGATCGAGATCTGGTTCTACCGAGCCGGTGACGAGCTGTACCTGACCACGGCCCCGGCCCGACGCGACTGGTACGCCAACGTCCTGGTGCACCCGAGGATCATCGTCCACCTGAAGAACGGTCTGCGCGTCGACCTGCCGGCCACCGGCGTAGCCGTGACCGACTCGGCTCAGCGTGAACAGGTGCTGCGGGAGATCGTCGACGAACTCCGGCATCCGGACAACCGCGGCGGCGTGCAGGGCATCGTCGGCGCCGCCGACGACTGGATCGCCGGGAGTCCGCTGGTGCGCATCGACCTGGACGACCGGTCGCTGTCACCCGGCGACCGGTCGGCGAAGCGCTGATCGTCTGCTCGAATCGCACGGCCCGCAGGGCCTGGGGACCTCGCGATCGTGGAGCTCGAGCACGCGGCCGGGAACGACACGACATCGCCGAGAGCGCGGCAGCGCAGTCCTCGCCATGAGCGGTCGCTTGGTGGTCCGCCGCCGCGTCCAGCAAGCCACCCTCGGCCGCCGCGGGCACAAGCAAGATCCGCTCTACCGCATCCGACGGCTGCTGACCACGGCCGGGAGAACCGCACCGACCGCAGCAGAGCCCGCCTCGAGGCCGCCCGGCAAGCCGGTGACCCCGGACTGGAAGTCACCGTAGCGCGGCACGCCTACCAGCAGCTGCGCTCCATGTTCCGCTCCGACCCCGCCTGCGGGCCGGGCCGTCGCGGAGAGGGTGCTCGACTCCTTCCACCGCTGCCCGCTCCCGGAGATCGCCCGCCTCGGTCGAACGCTGCGGTCATGGCGGGCGGAGGTGCTGGCAGCTGGGCAGCGGACGCCGCGATGCGGTCGGCCCGCGCAGGCAGTCTGATCGCGGACGGTGTACCAGCCGGTAGCGCACTCCCCGGTCAACGACCGTTTCGCAGCGGCTGGGTCGAGGCGCCCCGGTCAGTGGCCAGGCGGCAGACCGCTCGATCGATGGCTCGCACGTGCCGGCTCACCGCGGACAAGTCGTCGTGGTGGTGCTCCGCCCACCTGTCGATGGCCAGGTCCAACGCATCCAGCGCGTCGTCGGCCGGGTGCATCGTGGCCTCAGTCCTGTTCTGGTCGACCGCACCGGCGAGGGCGTCCACGTTGTCGCGGACGCTGTGCACGGCGGTGAGAAGGGGAGAGCACAGGTCAGGGGCGGCGGCTGCTCCGGCGGCGGTGTCGGCCAGCCGGGCCAGCGTCCGGGCATGGTGCTCGCACGCGCCGAGGATCTGCAGGACCCGCTGGTACCCGGACCGGTTGTCCAGCCCGGCCAGACCAGAGGTCAGTGGCTCGGCGGTGGACTTCATCGCGTCGAAGCTCTCCCGAAGCGCGCCCGCCTCACCCTGGGCGCCGGCGCCGGCGGAACGTTCTCCGACGAGTGTGGTCCCCAGGTGGTCCAGCAGCCCCCCGAGATCGGTCAAGAAGTTCGCCGCGCCGCTGCGGACGGCGCCTCGAGTACTGCTCGGGAGCACCAGGAAGGACACCAGCACGCCGATTCCCGCACCGGCCGCGGTCTCCTCCAACCGGGTGAGCAGCAGGCCGACGCTGAACTGCCCCAGCAGGCCGTAGAGCAGGGCGAGCATGATGGTGATGAAGAACATCATCCAGCCCGAGGAGAGCCGCATCAGGTAGATCCCGAGGAACAGGCTCACCACGATGAGCAGGAGTGCCGCCACGGTGTTGCCGCCGACGAGTGTGGCGACCACGACTCCGACGCCGACGCCGACCAGCGTGCCGATCACCCGCTGCCAGCCCTTGCTGAGGATCTCGCCGCGAGTGGAGGTGCCGGTGAAGACGACGAACGCGGCGATGGCCGACCAGTACCACCGGGTGGAGGAGATCAGTTCGCCCGCGACGATGGCCAAGGCGGCGGCCAGACCCACCTGGACCGCCTGGCGGGCGGTGTCGGACCGGCGACCGGCGGATGAGTCGTCGTCTCCCCCTTCGTCGTCCTCCTCCTCGGCGTGCGCGTCTGCGGTGTTCTCGTCCTCGGTGTTCGCGCCGTCGGTGGGCCCGTCGGGGGTCGGTGCGCCCGGGGGGCCGGCTGCGTCGTCGGGCTGGGGGTCCACGATCTGGCTCCATCCGGTGACCGTGTTCTGGAGCACGCGCAGCAGCCGACCGAGCTCTTCGTCGGGGAGGCCCCGACCATCCCGGCGGATGCCTGCGGTGAGGTCACTGGCTACCTGGTACGTGCGCGCGGCCGAGCGTGCGCCGGTGCCCTCCTGCAGGGCCGCCCCGACGTCCTTCAGCGTGGCAGCGATCTCCTTGCGGGTCGGTGCCGGCAGATCCGTCGCGCAGGCCTGCACGCCAACCGCGGCGAGGCGTTCGACGTCGAGCTGGAAGTCGAAGATGCGGATGCTGAGCGCGTCGTTGTCGACTCCTTCGAGCAGCGGTTCCTCGGTGGAGTCCAGTCGCTGCTCGACCATGAGGGCGGTCTCGCCGGATGCGGCCACGTCGTTGCTCAACCGTCTGCCGGGCCGTGATCCGGTGGATGCACCGTCGAGTTCCTTGCTCAGCGCGTCGAGCACGGAGCCGGCCCGGACACCCAGAGCTGCGACCATCCTGAGGAGGTCGCGGTCGGGGTGGCGCGGTCGCAGCAGCACTCCCACGGCGAAGGCGACCAACGCGCCAACCGCCGCAGAGACGATCACCACGGGTAGTTGCGCGACCGTCACCTGGAGGAACAGCGCCAGGAAGTAGGCGATGAACCCGATCATCCCCATCGCCATGCCGCGGGGACCGAGCAGTCGCAGGAACACGGCACCGACGGCGACGACGACGAAGACTGCGTCTGCGACCACCTGATGGGGGCTGAGCGCCGCGGCCAGGCTTGCTGTGGCCGCGGCGGCCGGCACCAGCAGGGCGATGCTGCCCGCCCGCCGGCCTGGGGTCGGCTCGTTGACCGCGATGGAGGCGATCATGGCGACGACCACCCCGAGCACTGCGGACGTGAACGGCTGGGACCACACGGTCACCAGTCCGTACAGCGCACCCAGTGCGATCATGAGGGTGGCCACGGTCGTGCCGGCTGAGCGGAGCCGATCCAGGCCCGGGTCAGAGGCAGTCACCACGGTCCAGAACCGTCGCAGCGGACGAGGATCCCGATCCTTCTCGGGAAGTGCGGTACCGACGCTACCGCTGGGTTGCTCGCTGGCCATCGACCGGGTTCCTCCACGGCGTCGTCATCGGTGTGCTGCTCTACTTCGTCGGAGCCACGCTAGTCGTGCCGCTCGCCGTGCTGGCACTCCTCGGCAGCGTCATCCCCATCGTTGGCGACGTCGTCTTCGGCGGTCGGGCCGTGCTGGTCACCCTGCTCCTCGGTGGCTGGCTACCGGCCGTCCTCGTCCTGGCCGCGCTGCTGGTCCCCGATCTGCTGGAGGGGCACGTGTACCAGCGCCTCATCGTGGGGGCGGACCCTTCAGCTCCACCCCGCCGCGATCCTGGTCCCTGCTCAGCGCTCGTCGTTCCCCGGTGAAGACCCCGGGGCGGTGAGCGACAGCTCCCAGGCGAAACCGGTGCGGCGCAGGTCGCGCACCAGGAGGCGGCCTGTCCCGAGCCCGGCCTGGAACAGGGCGCGGGCCAGGGGGTTGACGAAGGCCGCCTCGACCGCCGAGCTGATCCCCCGCCCTCCGAAGGACAGGTGGCGCAGCGCTTCGGCCTCGACCGCCTCCTCCACCGCCGGGTCGATCACCAGTTCGAGGCCGCGGCGCTGCCGGACGGTGTCGACCACGGCGCGGAGGTGGCGGCCGACGAGCCTGCGGCCCACCTCCGGCGAGATGGGCGCGAAGACGACGATGTTGTCGCCGATCCGGTTGAGCAGCTCCGGGCGCTGCAGCTCGGTGATGAAGTGCCGCCGGATGGTGGCCAGCACGACCGCCTCGGCGTCCTCGGCCCGCCCCCTGTCCTCGCCCTGCGCAGCGTTCTCGACCCGAGCAGCGTCCTCGACCTGCGCCGCCCCGAGGTTGGAGGTGAAGACGATCACCGTCTCGCTGAAGTAGACCGTGTCGCCGCTGCCGTCGGTGAGCCGCCCGTCCTCGAGGACCTGCAGGAACGTGTCGAGGATCCGCGGGTGCGCCTTCTCGACCTCGTCGAACAGGAGGAGGGAGAACGGCTTCTGCCGCACCGCGTTCGTCAGCTCGCCACCGGCGTGGTGGCCGACGTAGCCGGGTGGGGCCCCGATGAGCCGCGCCTCGCTGTGCTCGGCGGAGAACTCGCTCATGTCGAAGCGCGTGTAGGCGTCCTCCGCGCCGAACAGGACCTCCGCCAGGGACTTGGCCAGCTCCGTCTTGCCCACCCCGGTCGGCCCGGCGAAGAAGAGGATGCCCTGGGGGCGGCCCGTGCGGCTGCGCGACTGGGCGCCGGTCAGGCCTGCGGCGGAGCGGAGGAGGACGTCGACGGCGCGGCGCACGGCGTGCTCCTGGCCGAGCACGCGGCGGCCGACGATCGCCTCGGCCCGGCCGATGCGCTCCAGCAGGGCCGGGTCCTGCCAGGGACTCTCCACGGCACCCGCGCGGTAGCTGCGCACGGCCTCGTCCACGTGGTCCGCCGCGATGCCCTGGTCGCGCGCGAGCGTGCTGACGCTCCACATGCTGCGCACGGTCATGCCCTGCGTCGACTCGGCCAGCGCGTCGACGACCCGCGCGCGCCGGGCGTCGTCGAGGTCGTCGTGCCCGGGGAGCGTCTGCGCCAGGTCGCGGGCCACCGCGCGGCGGGCCCCGAGCTCGGGCCGCGGGAGGGTGACGGTGCGGGTGGTGTCGGCGTGGGTGAGCCACGGGGGCGCGGCGGCGGCCTCGTCCGCGAGCCAGAAGACCCCGTTGAGCAGTGGCACCGCGCGGTCCGCGCGGGCGACCCCGCGCGCGGGTGTCCGGGCCAGGCGTCGGCTGGCGTGCAGCAGGCTGCGGACCTCCGCGACGGCGTTCGCCTCGTCCTGCCAGAAGGGACCGGCGACGTCGACCAGGACGGCGACGGCGAACCGGTCCTGGGCGGTGGCGGTCTTGACGAGGTCGGCCAGCCGTCCGGGCGTCGCCGCGGTGGACCGGCCCAGGTGGGACGCGGGGAACAGCTCGCCGCCGTCCGTCCCCGGGGCCTCGTGGTCCAGGCGGATGCCGTCGACGGGGTCGTAGCGGTAGACGAGGTCGTAGCCGCGGCGGGCCAGGAACCGGACGAGCAGCTCGACCGTCCCGCGGTAGGCCCACCCGCCCACGTCGTCGCCGGCGCGGTGCAGGTCGTGGAGGTTGCCGCACAGGACGAACTGGCTGGTGAACGGCAGGGCGAGGTCGACCTCCTTGAGCCAGCCGACGCCCTCGTGGCCGCTCACGCCTGCTCCTGCCCGGCGGGCAGCCCGGCCTGCTCGCACGCGAGGCGGTACGCCTCCTCGCTCGCCCCGCGCAGTGGGTCGAAGCCGGCGAGGGCGACGTCGGGCCGGTCCAGGCAGTGGTCCGCGAGAGCGGCCTCCACCGCCTCGCGCAGCGCGGCGTGGCGCATCCACGGCCCGGCCAGCAGGACCGCGGACGGGTTCAGGGTGATGGCCAGGTTGGCGACGGCCCCCGCGAGGAGCGCCGCCACCTCCCGGGCCCGGGCCGGGTCGCGCCGGCCCTCGAACAGCTCGTCGACCGCGGCGACGTCCAGCCCGTAGCCGTCGACGTGCCGGACCCCGACCGCGGCGACGGCCTCGGTGAGGTCCCGGCCTCCCGGGGCCCGCAGGTACCCGATCTCGCCGCCCAGCCCTCCGCGCCCGCGGTGGAGACGCCCGCCCAGGAAGAGCGCCGCACCGATCCCCGTGCCGCAGTAGACGTAGACGAAGTCGTCGATCCCCGCCGCCGCGCCGTCGCGGTGCTCGGCGAGGCCGGCCCAGTTCACGTCGTTGTCCACGACGAGGGGGCCCAGGTTGTCGAGGTGGAGGTCGTGGGCCGGGTCGACGTGGCCCGCGGCGAACGCCTCCCGCTCCAGCGTCACCACCTTCCCGGTGCGGGCGTCGACGGGGCCCGCGAGCGAGACGGCCACCGCGCGCAGCGGGCTGGTGACCTGCTCGTGGACGCGCGTGAGCTCCCGGCGGACGACCGCGAGGACCTGACGCCGCGACGCCCCTTCGGCCAGCGGGGACTCCCGCGACGCCGTGACGGCACCGCTGAGGTCGCGCGCCTCGACGCGGACCGCCTCGGGCTGGACCGCCAGGGCGAGGGAGTGGCCCAGTCCGGACGCGAGCCGCAGGAGGGTCGCGACGCCGCCGCGGCGGCCCTCGCGGACCCCGACCTCCTCGACCAGACCCCGCTCCAGCAACCGCGCGGCGGCGGCGGAGACGGCGGGTTTGGACAGGCCCGTCTCCCGGGCGATCTCCGCGCGGGAGACGGGTTCACCCGCGCCCCGCAGGGCGGCGAGGAAGTGCTGGTCGGTCAGGGACGCGAGCACCCCGGGGCGCGGCGCCGCCCGACCCGTCGACCGACCACCTGTCCTTGACGCCACGACCGTCTCCTCGTAACCTCTCGGCATTCAGTAAGAGTAGCTTACTGAACCGTTCACCACCTGGACGTTCGAAGGAGACTGTCACGTGGCCGAGCAGACGAGCTGGACCGAACCCCCCGCCGACTACCCCGCGGCGATCCGGGCCCTCAAGCGCAGGCTCCGCGCGCAGATCGGCGACGTCGACGCCGTCTTCGCCCGCATCGAGGCGCGCCTGACGCCTCGCGTCGACGAGATCGTCGTGCTCAAGGAGCGCGGGGAGGAGGTCTGGCCGATCGTCGAGTTCACCGACGTCGCCGCCGGCACCGTGCCGCAGGAGGTGGTCGACCGGATCCACCGTCGCGGGTGCGCCGTCGTCCGCGGCCAGGTCGCCGCCGAGGTCGCCACGGGCTGGGACCAGTCGCTGGTGGACTACCTCGACGCCAACGACTTCATGTCCGCCTACCGAGGACCGGCGGACGACTTCTTCGGCAACCTGGACGCCTCGAAGCCCGAGATCTACCCGATCTACTGGTCGGCCGCTCAGATGGAGGCCCGTCAGCACGAGAACACGGCCGCCGTGCAGAGCTTCCTGAACTCCCTGTGGAAGAACGAGTCCCGCGGTGTCACCTGGTTCGACCCGGACCAGGACTCGATGTACCCGGACCGCATCCGTCGCCGGCCCCCGGGCGCGAACTCCTCCGGTCTGGGCGGGCACACCGACTCCGGGTCGGTCGAGCGCTGGCTCACCCCGGCCTACCAGCAGGTGTTCGAGCAGATCTGGAACGGGGACGTCGACGCCTACGACCCGTGGGACGCGGCCCACCGGACCGAGGTCGACGAGTTCCCGTCGTCCACGATGTGCAGCGTCTTCCGCAGCTTCCAGGGGTGGCTGGCGATGTCGGAGATGCGGCGCGACCAGGGCGTCCTGTGGACCGTCCCGATCCCCGACGCGATGATGTACCTGCTGGTGCGGCCGCTCCTCGCCGACGTCCCCGAGGACTCCCTGTGCGGCGCCGAGCAGGGCAAGGCCCTGGGTCTCAGCGAGCAGTGGCACCCCCTGCTGTGGAAGGCGCAGGCCGGCATCCCCGACGTCCGGCCCGGCGACTCGGTCTGGTGGCACTCCGACCTCATCCACGGCGTCGCCGCCGTGCAGGACCAGCAGGGCTGGGGCAACGTCATCTACATCCCCGCCGCCCCGATGTGCGCGAAGAACGCCGCCTACGCCCAGGACGTCGCAGAGCGGTTCCGTCGCGGGGAGAGCCCCGCGGACTTCCCGAAGGAGGACTACGAGGCGGAGTGGGGCAACCGCTTCGGCGAGAGCCAGCTGAACGAGATCGGCCGGCGGGGCCTGGGCCTGTCCGCCGGCAGCGCGCCCGCCGCCCGCCAGGCGACCGCGCGCCAGCGGTAGCGGTAGCGCCGGCGCACCCACTGGCGGCGCCGGCGGCGCCCGTCCACACGGACGACCGCCGGCGCCCGCGGTTTGCGAACCGTCGACCGGGGCAGGGACGTCGCATGGACCTCCAGAGCCGCTCCGTCCTCCTCACCGGCGCCGGCAGCGGCATCGGCCGCGCCCTCGCCCTGCAGCTCGCCCCCTCGGGCGTGCGCCTGACCCTGGTGGGGCGGCGCCCCGGGCCTCTGCAGGACGTCGCGGACCAGGTGCGTCAGGCGGGCGGTGAGGCCCACGTCGTCACCGCCGACCTCACCGCCACCGGCGCTCCCGCGCAGGTGGTCCGCGCCGCGGAGGAGGCCTTCGGCGGGATCGACGTGCTGGTGAACAACGCGGGCAACGTGCGCGCCGGTCGCCTCGAAGCCCTCGAGGAGGCCGACGTGCTCGCCCAGGTGGCGCTCAACCTCACCGCCCCCGTGCTGCTCACCCGCGCCGCGCTCCCGGTGCTGCGCCGAGCCGGCGACGGCCTCGTGGTCAACGTCTCCTCCGGCATCGGACTGGTGGCGCTGCCCTTCTACGCCACCTACGCCGCGACCAAGGCCGGGATCGCGCACTTCGGCGACGCGCTGCGCCGGGAGCTCGCGGGTGAGGGTGTCCACGTGCTCAACGTCTACCCGGGGGCGACGAGCACCCCGATGATGGACAGCAGCCGGGCCGGCTCCGAGCACGGCTTCGACTACGAGAGCGCCGATGACGTCGCCGCCGCCGTGCTGGAGGGCATCGCGGGCGACGCGCTGCGGGTGGTCCGTGGTGGACCCCGCCGCCGGCAGATGATCGCCCTGGACCGGGAGGACCCCGCGGCCGTCGACGCCATGCTCGCCACCCGCAAGGACGTGCTGGAGGCGGCTGTCGCCGACCACTCCAGCCTCTAGAGGTCGGGCGCTGGCGAACCCGCCCGACCGGACCCGCGGCGACTCGTCGGCGTCCTCCTCCGGCGTGAGGCGCGGGCTCACCGCAGCCCCGGTCGCGGCAGTGCCGTCGACGGGGCGCTGCGGCAGGACGCGACGAGGACCGGCGTGGCCGACCACCTCGACCCGCTGCCCGGGGCCGCCAGGACGGGGGCCAGCGACGGGGGACCAGGGACGGGGGCCGGCGACGGGTGAGCACCGCCCGGACGTTCGCGGCAGGGGCACCTCGTCGTCCCCGCCCGACGGTGGTCAGGACCAGACCTCACCCGCATGCCCCGCACGCGGTTCTGCCGCGTCGGCCTCCGTCGCGGCGGGCACCGCCCCGTCCGGGCCGAGCCACACCCCCGTCAGGGCACGGCGGACGTCGGCGTCCAGACGGCGCAGCCCCGCCGCCTCGGTGTCGTCGTGGTCCCCGGCCCGGGCCGACGCCCGCGCCGAGCTGCTCAACCGGCTGAGCTGCTCGCGCACCGCGTCGAGCACGCTCGCCCCGTCGGGCGCTCCCTCCCGGGCGCACCACGCCAGGGCGCGCAGCAGGGCGTAGAGGGCGGCCAGCACGCTGGGGTCGGCGGCGCCGTAGCGCCGCGGCTGGGTCACGGCGAGGTCGAGCAGATCGGCGATCGACGGGCGGGCCACCACCACGCGCAGCCGGTGGGCGGGCTCGTCGTGCAGGCCCCGGGGACCCAGCCGCAGGCCGGCCAGCTCGCACAGCAGGGCGGACGCGTGCCCCAGGGCGTGCACCGCGGTCGTGGGGTCGTTGGTCCCCGGGGACAGCGCCCTCGTCGCCACGTCGGTCAGCTGGCGCAGCCCGAAGGCGACGTCTTGGGCCTCGGTGCGCTCCGGCCCGATCACCAGCGCCTCCGCCACCGCCTCGGCCAGCTCGGCGAGCACCGCTTCGGGCAGGCGGGGCCCGGCGCCGTCACCGGGAGCGGGCCAGGCCCACGCGACGGGTGTGCCGGCCACCACCGAGACGCCCGGCAGGGGGTCGACGACCAGCAGCGCCCCGGCGCGGACCACGGCCGCCAGGAGCTGCTCCTCGTCCACGCGCACCAGGAACCCCGACCGCCGGGCCGGCAGGGGTGTGGCGTTCTCCGGTGCGTGCAGCAGGACCGTCGGGTCACCGTTCACGGAGGACGGGACCCCACCGCGCGGTCCGGGGCCCTCCAGCACCGCCCGCGCGGTGGCGCTGGCGTCCTCGTGCACGGTCTTGAGCATCGTCTCGACCCGGATCTCCCCCGCGAGGTGGGCGAGGAAGAGCACGAGGGCGATGACGCTGGCGATGGTCAGGAGGAACGCGACCGTCACCGACAGCTGGGGGACGAAGGCGGCCCCCTCCTCGTCGGCCGAGCGCACCGTCCGCTCCACCGTGAGGGCGTACGTGAAGGTCGCCAGGAAGACGCCCAGGGTCACGTGCACGAACCGGTTCCGGGTGAAGGTGCGCAGCAGCCGCGGGGAGAACTGGCTGCTGGCCAGCTGCAGCGTCACCACGGTCAGGGAGAACGTCAGCGACGTCACCGTGATGAGGGAACTGCTGACCGCGTCGAGCACGGTGCGCGCCGCCCCCGGTCCACCGCTGAACAGGAGGTCCACGATCCAGCCGGGGGCGTCCTCGTCGACCGCCCGGTCCAGGCGCGGCAGGAGCACCCCCGCCACCAGGGCCAGCACGACGCACGCCACCGGGACGGGCCACAGGGACGTGCGGGCCGCCGTGACCGCCGCCCGGACGCGCAGGGCACGACCCTTCACCGCAGCACCCGGACGTCCCGCGGCGCAGCGGCCGACGGCTCGCCGGGCGGCGGTCCCGCGCCAGCCCCCGTGGGGACGGTGACCGCACCCGCCACGACGTCGACCGTCTCCACGTCCGCCTCCGACCCGGATCACGGTGATCCCCAGAGCACTCTCGCAGGGAGGCGGCGGCGCCCGACGACCGGACCTCCCGGTCGCTCGCCCCGGGAGCCGTGGTCGTCCTGCGGGGCGACGCCGTGCCACAGTGCCGCCGTGGTGGACACGGGGAGCCGGGACGACCGGCCCGTGCTGGGGGTCGTGGGGCTCGGCCGGATGGGAGCGCCCGTCGCCGGGCGGCTCAGCCGGCACTACCCCGTCGGCGGGTTCGACGTCGATCCCACCCGGGACGGCACCGTGCCCGGCGTCCGGTGGCGGTCGTCCGTGCGCGCCCTGGCCGAGACCGCCGACGTCCTCGTGACGGTCCTGCCCGGGCCGCGGGAGCTCGACGACTGCCTGCGCGAGGCCCTGCCGGCCCTGCGCGCCGGGGCGCTGTGGATCGACCTCACGTCCGGCGACCCGGCGCTCACGCGGCGGCTGGCCGACGCGGCGGAGCGGCGCGGCGCCGCGGTCGTGTCCGCGCCCATGGGCGGCTCGGTGTCCGAGGCCGCGGCGGGCGACCTGGTGCTCTTCGTCAGCGGCGAGGACGCCGCCGTCGAGCGGGCGGAGCCGGTCCTGCAGACGCTCGCGGGCCCGGACGGCCTGCGGCGGGCCGGGAAGCGGCCGGAGGACGGCCAGGTCGTCAAGCTCCTCGCGAACGCCCTGTGGTTCGCGCACGCCGTCTCCGCGTCCGAGGCGCTGCTCGTCGGGCAGGGCCTGGGCCTCGCCGCTCCCGTCCTGGCCGACCTGCTGCGCGACAGCGCCGGCGGGAGCCGCTTCCTCGACCACGACCTGGGCCGGCTCCTCGACGGCGACTACCTGACGACGTTCGGCCTCGACCGGGTCGTCGAGGAGCTCGACACCGTGGCGGGGATGAGCCGGACGGCGGAGGTCCCGACCCCGGTCCTCGACGCGTCGGCGCAGCTGCACCGGGCCGCGCTCGAGCGGTACGGACCGGAACCCGGCGAGCTGCTGGCCGTGAAGCTGCTCGAGGAGCGCGTGGGCCGGCGGCTGCGCCGCTGAGCGCCCCGGCCCGGGACCGGCGGCCTCACCCCGCGGCCCGCGGCCGCAGACCGGCGTCCACCGTCCCGGTGCTCCCGTCCAGGGTGAACTCCGCGACGTCTCCGCCGGCCGACACCTCGTACCGTCCGCGGAACCCCCGCACCCGCACCCGGCCCGAGGCGTCCGTCCGCGTCGTCGTGGGGGCCACCCACCACTCCCCCCGGACCAGCGCGTGCAGCGCGTCGAAGGAGGGTTTGCGGCTCCCGTCGGCCCGCAGGAGGCCGACCGGCGCGCCCAGCCACGTGGTCGCGTCGGTGAACCCCCAGTAGTTGAAGGCCCGGACGGCGGGGTCCGCGACGAGGGTCGTGACGTGCCGCACCAGCTCGTCGGCCTGCCGCTCCTCCCCCTCGGGCGTGGAGGGCCAGTGCGCGACCTGGTGGTCGTTGAGGTCGCCGACCTCGGCGGGCATGAGGTCCCCGGACACCAGCGTGTTCTCGGTGAAGTGCAGCGGGAGGCCGAACGGGGAGAACCGCCCCAGCACCTCGCGGGTCCGCTCCTCGCCCCAGTACCCCTGGTGCATGTGGCTCTGGAGCCCGAGGGCGTCGATCCCCACGCCCGCCTCCAGGCTCTCCTCGACGACCCGCTCGTACGCCGGGGACAGGTCGAAGTCGTTGAGCAGCAGCGTGGCCCCGGGGTTCGCGGCCCGCGCCTCGTCGAAGGCCATCCGCAGCGTCGCGGTCCGCCCGAGCTCGCGGGCCACCCTGGTCAGGCCGTTGTCGTACCGGTCGTACGAGGGCATGATCACGGACTCGTTCACGACGTCCCACGTGTCGACGAGGCCGGCGA
>Ga0160429_1001197_pt1 | contig 15084 bp, 17 predicted proteins | sample SolpanmetagenomR_FD_108199 | JGI IMG/M metagenome (GOLD analysis project Ga0160429, IMG submission 108199) | Solar panel surface microbial communities from Lawrence Berkeley National Laboratory, California, USA - R | ecosystem: Engineered > Built environment > Solar panel > Unclassified ...
CATCGGCCTGCGCCTGCCCACGATCTGCGTGCGCCCGGGCAAGCCGAACAAAGCGGCGTCCGGGTTCTTCTCCGGCATCATCCGCGAGCCGCTGGCCGGCCAGGAGGCGATCCTGCCGGTGCCGGACACCGTGCGCCACTGGTTCGCCAGCCCGCGCTCGGCCACCGAGTACCTGCTGCACGCCGCCCGCATCGACCTTGCCCCCCTGGGCCTGCGCCGCAGCCTCACCATGCCGGGCCTCTCGGCGACGGTGGCCGACGAGATCGAGGCCCTGCGCCGGGTCGGCGGCGACGCGGCGGTGGCGCTGATCCGGCGCGAGCCGAACCCGGCGATCCAGGCCATCGTCGAGACCTGGCCGGAGGCCTTCGACACGCGCCGCGCCCTCGCACTGGGCTTCACGGGCGACGCGAGCTTCGACGCGCTGGTGGAACTGCATCTGGCCGAGACGCAGGGCTGAGAAGCCGACGCTCGTCGGCGACGGCGCGCCTCTCTCCCGTGTGGAAGGGAGACGCGCCGCCTCAGGGCGGGTCCCTGCGGGAAGCCCTCACCCCCGCGGGCGGCCCTCGATCGGGTAGGCCGGGTCGTTGTAGCCCGGCGTCGAGGGGTGGCCGGTGACGACGTGGGCGTCGACGAGGGCCTCGTCCTCGTCCGTGAAGGCGTAGCCCAGCGCACCCAGATACTCGTCCCACTGCGCCTCGGTGCGCGGTCCGGCGATGACCGAGGTGACGGTACGGTTGGCCAGCACCCAGTTCACCGCGAACTGCCCCGCCGTCAGGCCCCGTGCGGTCGCATGAGCCTGGAAGGTCCGGGCGATCACCAGGGATTCCGGGCGCCACTCCGTCTGCATCATGCGAGTGTCCTGGCGGCCCGCGCGGGTGCCCTCGGGGGGCGGGGCGTCGGGGTCGTACTTGGCCGTGAGCACGCCGCGCGCGAGGGGCGAGTACGGCACGACGCCGAGGCCGTAATGGGCGCAGGCCGGGAGATGCTCGGTCTCGGGCATCCGGTTCAGGGCGTTGTAGTAGGGCTGGCTGACCACGGGCCGGTCGATGCCGAGGTCGTCGCACAGGCGGCAGATCTCGGCGACCCGCCAGGCGCGGTAGTTCGAGACACCGAAGTAGCGGATCTTGCCCTGGCGCACGAGCAGCGCGATGGCGCCGATGGTCTCGGCCAGCGGCGTGGAGTGGTCCTCCTTGTGGAGGTAGTAGATGTCGATCACGTCGGTGCCGAGCCGCCGGAGGCTGGCCTCGGCGGCGCGCAGCACATGCGCGCGGGACAGGCCCCGGTCGTTGACGCCCGGCCCCATCGGGTTGGCGACCTTGGTGGCGAGCACCCAGGCCTCGCGGTCCCGGGCGATCGCCCGGCCCACCACCTCCTCGGACCGGCCCTCGTTATAGACGTCGGCAGTGTCGAGGAAGTTGATGCCGGCGCCCCGGGCGCTCTCGATGATGCGGCCGGCGGTGGCCTCGTCGGTAGGGCCGCCGAACATCATGGTGCCGAGGCAGAGCGGCGAGACCTTGAGGCCCGAGCGGCCGAGATTGCGGTACTGCATCGTGTGCGTTTCACTCCGTTAGGGCTCAAGCCCCGTCCCTGATCCATTGGACCACACCGTCGGACCGACGAAAATCCTCCAACGCATGAACCTGCGCCTCGGGCAGGGCCGTGCGGGCCATGGTGGCGAGAGCGTGGCCGGGGCCGAGCTCGAGCACCCGGGTCGCACCGAACTCGCCGACGCCCTCCAGGCAGGCGGCCCAGTCCAGGGTCCGTGCCACCTGTGCGGCGAGCTTGGGCAGGCCCGCCTCCGGCCGGAACACCGCCGCTCCATCGAGGCCGCTGAGGAGGCGCGGGGCCGGACGCGACGGGGTCGCCAGGGGGGCGGCCTGAAGGCGTTCGCGGAAGGCCTCGGCGGCTGGCGCGAGCAGCGGCGTGTGCGAGGGGATGTGAACGGGCAGGCGAACGGCGCGCGCCGCGCCCGCCGCAAGCGCCTCGGTGCAGAGGGCGTCCAGGGCCGCGACGGCACCGCCAACCACCACGCTGTCGGCGGCGTTGCGGATCGCCGGATGGCACCCATGCGCCTCGGCCATGGCGAAGGCCCGCGCGGCGGGCAGGCCGCGCAAGCCGGCGAGGCCGTAGCCGGGACCGGACGCCGCATCCATCGCCTCGGCACGGGCGGCGGCGAGCTGCAGCACCGTCTCGGGCGCGAACAGGCCGGCACAGCCGAAGGCCGCAAGATCGCCGATGCTGTAGCCCACCACCACGGAGCGCGCGGGTTGCGCCCTCCGCACCAGGGTCCAGGCGGCCAGGCCCGCGACGCAGCACAGGATCTGCCCGGTGCGGTTGGTATGCAGGTCCTCCCCGGAGCGCACGAAATCGCGCGGGTCCTGTCCGAGGAGGGAAGTCGCGGCCGCGAAGAGGCCCTGCGCCTCCGGAAGGTCGGCGGTGAGGTCGAACATCCCGGGATGCTGGCCGCCCTGGCCGGAAAGCAGGACCGCGAGCGTCATGAGCGGTCGACGATCATGGTCGCTCCCAGGCGTCGACGAACAGCGTCATGGCCAGCAGGTCGGCCGCCCCGCCGGGGCTGAGGCGGCGGGCGACGAACGCTCGGTGCAGGGTTTGCGCGTGCGAGAACCAGTCATCCCGCGCGATGCCCCCCGCGGCGAGGAAGCGGGCGGCTTCCGCCCGTGCGAAACCGAACCCCTCCGGGCCGCCGCGATGCAGGAGGTTGGTGTCCTCGAGGGTCGCGATCAAGGCGAGGCAGGCCTCCACCCGCGCCGCCTCGGGCGATTCGGGGCGCCGGGTTCGGGCCCGGCGCAGGGCTGGCAGACCGGTGCCGTAGAGGGTCGGGAAACCGGCTGCGGCCTCGGCCGGCGCGCCCCCGACCCCGTGCCGCCGCCGCGCCCGCGCGCCCGGCGCGTGCAGCAACTCGGGCCCGTCCAGGATGGCGTCGGCGTAGCGTGCGCGGACATGGGCGCCGAGACTGCCGGCCGGGGCGCGAGGCCCCAGGGCGCCGGCCGCGGCGCTGAGGAGGCCGAGGCCGAAGATGGCACCCCGATGAGTGTTCACGCCGCCCGTGGCGGCTCGCATCGCCGCCTCCGCCGCGAGTCCGATGCGGCGAAGATGCGCCATCTCTGCGCCCGCAGCGCCGGCCGCGGCGAGTTCCGCGAAGTAGGGCTCCAGGGCGGAGGCGCTCGCCCGGAAGGTGCCCGCATCCATGTCGGCATGGCTGCCGCTGTCCACGTGGCTGACGAGGCCGGGCTTGGGATAGGTGGCGAGTTCCAGACGCAGGCATTGGGTGGCGAGGCGGGCAATACCGTCCGGGCGGCCGACGCTCGAAGCGAAGAACCGCATCTCCGACAGAGCCGCCGGCCTCAACGAGAGCGCGCGCATCGGCATGGCTCAGGCCGCCGGCGTCAGGACGGCGCCGCGAAGGGCCGAAACGGGCCGGAGCTCCAGCCGGCTCAGGCCCTTGGCGAGGATGGTGTCGCCGGGGCCGGCCGCCTGCAGCTCGCGCCAGTTCACCGCGAAGCCGTCGGCGAGGCTGATCTCGCCGTCGAGGCCCATCGGAGCCTGCGCCGCGAGGTCGGCGAGGCCGGCGAGGAAGGCCGGGCCGACGGGCCCGGGCCAGAGCAGGTCGAGGTCGGAGGAGGCGGAGAGGTAGGGCAAACCCGTCAGGGCCTGCCAAAGCAGGCTGCCGAACACCCGGGGCACGCGACCGTGGACGGCCCCGTGCGCCAGGAGCGCGTCGAGGGTGGGTTGCCAGGTGGCGGGCGCGGCCGCGCGTGCCTCGGCCAGGGTCAGGCCGGAGCGCGGGCGCACCGCCGCGGGCGGGAGCGCGAAGCCGATGCGTCGCTTGCCGAGGGAGGGCGGCAGTGGCAGCCCGGCCGGAACCAGGGCGCCATCCTCGCCGGGCACGCGGCGACGCACGATCACCGGCCAGCCGCGCGCGGCCCAATCGGCCAGATGGGGAATCCCGTCGAGGTCCGGCCGCTGCGCCAGCAGCGGGCCCCAGGCGGCGGGCACCACCGTGAGGAGGTCGTGGCGCGCCAGATCACGCACCCGGCGCCTCGCGCATCACCCTGTCCTGCGCCCCGCGCACCACCTGAGCCTCGCGCACCACCTGGGCGGCGATGTCGTGGGCGAGCGGGCGCCCGCCCCGTTCACGACCCAGCGCATCGCGGGTATCGACCGCCGGGCTGTCCGCGATCAGCGCGGCAATCTGGGGACCGAGGGGCTTGCCGGGGTCGAGGGTCGCCTGCACGGCGCCCGTCTGGACCATGTTGTCCAGTCCGGGCGCGAAGACCGAGGTCGAGCGGGCCATGTCCTGCAGCGTCTCCAGGGGCAGCTTGGTGACGCGGGCCACGGAGGGGAGGTCCATCACGCTCGGATGGGCGCCGGGCAGGGCCGCGAGTACGCGGGTGGCCAGGGCCGTGGCGATGAAGGCGCCGGCCGCGCTGTGACCGTAGAGCAGGCCGATGGTCGGGTGGCCCTGCGCGTCGGCCAGCAGCAGCGCCTTGGCGAGATGCGCGAGGTACTCGTTGAGGCCGAGGAGTTCGTCGCGCCGGCTCATGCGCTGACTGTCGGAATCGATGAGGACGAGGATGGGCCTGCCGCCACCCGCCCGCACCACGTCGAGAACGCACCCTGCCAGGAAGCAGGCGCCTTCGAGTCCGAGCGCGGTGTCGCCGTCGATGCCGATCACCGCGAGGCGGCCGTCGGTCAGCGGGCCCTCGCCGGAAATCAGGCCGTCCGCCACCGTGACGGCGTGCCCCGCCGGGAAGAGCGAGGCGAGAAGGGTGTCGAGGGGCATCTTATCGCGCATGGTGCGAGCCCTCCGGCAGGCTGTCGAGCAGGGCGTCGAAACCCTCGGTGGTCAGGCTCGGGACGGCGGCGGGGTCGTTGACGCCGAGGCGGCCCCAGATCTCGGTGGCGTCCCGGGTGTCGCCGAAGCGTTCGAGGCGAGCTTCCAAGCGGGCCTGCTCGGCCTCCAGGGTAGCGAGGTCGAAGGATGGGGCTTCCGGGATCGCCGCCAGGGCGGCCTCGCGGAAGGCCCCGATCGTGTCGGCCACGAAGGCATCCGCCGCGCCGAGGAGGCGCCGGTGCTTGCCGCCCATGGTGCGCCAGACGAGGGCCCGGTCACGGGAATCGAACTCCTCGGCGCCCTTGTTGGTCTCGATCACCTCGGGACCGGAGACGCTGAGGCGTCCCCCCTCGGAGATGACGAGGTGCGCGCAGGTGCCGGCGATGAGGCCGCCGCCGCCGTAGCAGCCGGCCCGGCCCCCGATGAGACCGATGACCGGGATGCCGGCGGCGCGGACTTGGGTGATCGCCCGCATGATCTCCGCAATGGCGGTCTCGCCCGCATTGGCCTCCTGCAGGCGCACACCTCCGGTGTCGAACAGGATCAGCACGGCGGCGGGCTTCACGGCGAGGGCGGCCCGCAGCAGGCCGACGAGCTTGGCACCGTGGATCTCACCGAAGGCCCCGCCCATGAAGCGGCCTTCCTGGGCGGCGGCCAGCACATCCCGGCCGTCGAGGCGCCCGCGTCCGACGATCATGCCGTCGTCGAAGGCGCGGGGCAGGGCGAAGAGCGGCAGGTGCGGGCTCATCTGCCGCTGCTCGGGGCCGATGAATTCCTGGAAGGTGTCCACGTCGAGGAGGCCGGCGAGGCGGGCGCGGGCGCTCGCCTCGTACCAGCTCTGGTCGCGGGACTCGGCGGAGAGGGCGACCGGCTTCCAGTCCATCACGGCAGCTCCATCAGGCGGGCGCCCTGGGCGAGGCGCAGGGACACGGTGTCGGGGCGGGCGCCCCCGTCGTTGATGGTGATGGTCAGCCCGCCGGGCTGCCGCCGGGCCACGAAGTCTGCCACCACCGCGGCCCAGACCTCGGCGTAACCCTTGATGGCGGTGTCGATCTCCACGTGGCAGGCGTCGGGCGCCAGGTTGCGCTCCAGCAGCACTTCGAGGTTGCCGGAGGCGACGACCCCGGTGATCGCGCTGGCCCGCGTGCCGGGGAGCGCCGTCCGGGTGGTGTGGCGGAAGCTCAGCTTCTCCATGACGCGAAATCCCTCACCAGTTCCGGAACTTGGCCGGCGGCTCGTAGAGGCCGCCCGACCAGTGCACGAGGTCCTTGATCGAACGCGCGGCCAGCAGCGACCGGTCGGCGTCGAGGGGCTCGATGCCGAGATCCTCCGGCCTTCGGATGATGCCGCGGGCACGTAGGCGCTCCACCTCGGCATGGTCGCGCCCCCGGCCCACATCGGTGTAGCCGGCCACCCCGCGGATCGCCTGCTCCCGCTCGTCCAAGGTCCGGCACAGCAGCAGGTTGGCGATGCCCTCCTCGGTGACGATGTGGGTGACGTCGTCGGCGTAGACCATCACGGGGGCGAGTTCGAGGTTGAGCTTGCGCGCGAGCTCGAGGGCGTCGAGCCGCTCCACGAACGCCGGCACCAGCTTGTCGCCGAAGGTCTCGACGAGTTGCACCACGAGCTTGCGCCCGCGCCGCAGGGCCGGGTCGCCCGTGCCGCCGGCCTCCTGCCCCGCCTTCATCCAGGTATCGGAGGGGTGGCGCCGCCCGTGCGGGTCCGAGCCCATGTTCGGCGCGCCGCCGAAGCCTGCGACGCGGTTCGTCGTCACGGTGGAGGAATGCCCCTGCAGGTCGATCTGCAGGGTCGAGCCGATGAACAGGTCGCAGGCATAGAGGCCCGCCGTCTGGCAGAAGGCGCGGTTCGAGCGCAGGGACCCGTCGGAACCCGTGAAGAACACGTCCGGCCGGGCGCGGATGTACTTGTCCATGCCGACCTCGGAGCCGAAGCAGTGGATCTGCTTCACCCACCCGGATTCGATGGCCGGGATCAGGCTCGGATGCGGGTTGAGCGCCCAATGGGTCGCAATCTGGCCCTTCAAGCCGAGGCGCTCGGCATAGGTCGGGAGCAGCAGTTCGATCGCCGCCGTGCCGAAGCCGATGCCGTGGTTGAGGCGGCGGATGCCATATTCGGCGTAGATGCCCTTGATCGCCATCATGGCCATCAGGATCTGCGTCTCGGTCACGGCGCCGGGGTCGCGGGTGAAGAGCGGCTCGACGTAGAACGGGGTGTCGGCCTCGACCACGAAGTCGACCCGGTCGCCGGGAATGTCGACGCGGGGCACCCGGTCGACGATCTCGTTCACCTGCGCCACCACCACGCCGTTCTTGAAGGCGGTCGCCTCCACCACGGTGGGCGTGTCCTCGGTGTTGGGCCCCGTATAGAGGTTACCGTCCCGGTCGGCCGAGACGCCGGCGATCAGGGCCACGTTCGGCGTCAGGTCGATGAAGTAGCGGGCGAAGAGCTCGAGGTAGGTGTGCACTGCCCCGAGCTCGATCTGGCCACCATAGAGCATCTTGGCGATGCGGCCGCCCTGGGGACCCGAATACGAGTAGTCGAGCCGCCGGGCGATGCCCTGCTCGAAGATGTCGAGGTGCTCAGGCAAGACGATCCCCGACTGCACCATGTGCAGGTCGTGGACCCGGGCCGGGTCGCAGCCGCTGAGACCGCGGGCGAGGCAGTCGGCCTGCTTCTGGTTGTCGCCTTCGAGGCAGACGCGGTCGCCGGGCTGGAGGATCGCCTCCAGGAGATCGACGACCCGGGCCGACGGCACGATCTTCCCGTCGGCGTGCGGCCGCGCTCGTACGAGGCGCGCGTCGCGGGCGGTGCGTTCCTGACGCCAATCCATCATCCGATCCGCTCCCTCGTCACGGCCGTGTATACCGCCCAGCTCAATCGGCACCCAATGGAATGCCGATTACCGTTTTCATGGGCGATCAGTATTCCAAATTGCGTTCATGTCAATCGCTTGTATACTGAGGACAATAAAAAACGAATCACGGAATACACAGGAGTGACGTCCCATGCGCCAGGCCGCCCGAAGCTCATGTCCGACAACGCGCGAGGCCACCCGATGACCATCTTCGGCGTCGCACTGCTCGCGCTCTGCACCCTGATCGGGGTCTTCCTCGGGGACCTGCTGGGCGTCGCCCTCGGGGTGAAGGCCAATGTCGGCGGGGTCGGCCTCGCCATGATCCTGCTCATCGCCGCGCGGTCCTGGCTCCTCGCGCGCGGCCAGCTCGGACACGGGGTGAAGCTCGGGGTCGCGTTCTGGTCGACCATGTACATCCCCATCGTGGTGGCGATGGCCGCGCAGCAGAACGTGGTGGCGGCCGTGCGCGGCGGCCCCATCGTGCTCATCGCCGCCACGGTCTCGCTGCTGCTCTGCTTCGCCTGCGTCGCCCTGCTCGGCCGCTTCGGTCGGCCGGAGCCGGCGGAGGACGCCCAGATCCGCCACGGCGGCGCGGTGATCGGCGGCGACCTCGACGACGACGACGACGCGGCGCCCCACTCCGTCGGGAAGGCGTGATCCCATGCTGCACATGATCGAACACGTCTTCGTCGAGCAGAGCCTGGTGGCCGCCTTCGCGGTGGTCGGTGCCCTGATGCTGGTCTCGAATTTCGCCAGCCGCCGCCTCACCGCCGGCCGGGTTCACGGCTCAGCCATCGCCATCGTCCTCGGGCTGGGGCTCGCCTACGTCGCCGGCCTCTACACCGGCGGCAAGAAGGGCGTCGCCGACCTGCCGGTCTTCGCCGGGATCGGCCTGATGGGCGGGGCGATGCTGCGCGACTTCGCCATCGTGGCCACCGCCTTCGAGGTCGACGTGGTGGAAGCCCGCCGCGCCGGGCTCCTCGGCGTCCTGGCCCTGGCCCTCGGCACCGTGATCCCCTTCATCGTCGGCGCCCTGACGGCGGTGGCCTTCGGCTACACCGACGCCGTCAGCATCACGACGATCGGCGCGGGGGCCGTGACCTACATCGTCGGGCCGGTGACGGGGGCGGCGCTCGGCGCGGACTCGGCCGTGATGGCGCTCTCCATCGCCACCGGCGTCACCAAGGCCGTGATGGTCATGGTCGGCACGCCCCTGGTGGCCAAGCTCATCGGCCTCGACAATCCGCGCTCGGCCATGGCGTTCGGCGGCCTGATGGGCACGGTGAGCGGCGTCGCCGGGGGCCTGGCCGCCACCGACCCGAAGCTCGTGCCCTACGGCGCCCTGACGGCGACCTTCCACACCGGAATCGGCTGTCTCGTCGGTCCCTCGCTGTTCTACCTCACGGTTCGGGCCATCGTGGGATGACGGATGGGGTCTCGCACGTCCTGGGCAGGGAGCGAGCCGGGGGAGAGCGGATGATGGACGAGGGTGCGATGGACGAACCGGTGGCGGAGCGCGGGCTCCTGTCGGACCAGATCCGCAACGCGCTCACCGACGAGATCGCGGCCGGCCGCCTCGCCGCCGGCACCGCCCTCGACGAGCAGGACCTCGCCGACCGCTTCGGCGCCTCCCGCACGCCCGTCCGCGAGGCCCTGCGCCAGCTCGCCTTCAACGGATTGGTGGAGCTGCGCCCGCGCCGGGGGGTCGTGGTCACACGCATGACGCCCGAGCGGATCATGGACATGTTCGAGACCACCGCCGAGTTCGAGGCGATGTGCGTCCGGCTCGCCACCTACCGGATGACGCCCCTGGAGCGCAGCCACCTGATGGACCTGCATGCGCGCTCCGGCGACATGGTCGCGGCCGGGGACGTCGACGCCTACGACACCCTGAACCGCAGCTTCCACGAGGCCCTCTACGGCGCCACGCATAACGGCTTCCTCAAGGAGCAGGCGCTGGCCCTGCGCACCCGCCTCTCGGGCTTCCGCCGGACGCAGCTGCGCCACGGGGACCGCATCCAGGGCTCGCGCGCGGAGCACGGGGCCATCCTGGCGGCGATCGCCGAGGGCGACGGCGAGGCCGCCGCCCGGCGCATGCGCGCCCACATGCTCAATGCGGCCAGCGCCCTGCGCCATTACATCGACGCTCACTCCGATGTGTGATGCAGCACACACATAGGGGAGAGGGTATCTCCCGGAAGAAATGCGCCGAGCGCATGCATCGCGTGTTGCAGCGCACACCGTCCCGAACGCGTGCGTCGTATATCGAGATCGTACCAAGAAGAACGGCCCCCGGACATCCTGGACGTGATCCTCGAATGTTTGACGGAGACCGGACCTGTACATCTGGATACCACGACCATGAAGACTCGTCTTGCTTCCGCCGCCGCTGCCCTGGTCCTGACCCTCAGCGCTCCCGTCTCGTCCGCCCTCGCGCAGAGCTACAACGCCCCGGCCGGCATCCCCGTCACCGCCGCGCCCGGCAGCCGCGTCGTCGGTGCCTTCGATGACGTGACCACCGGTTCGATCACCCGCCGCGCGGACGATTCGGCCAAGGCCGGCAACGCCGAGCAGAACAACAAGCCCACCGCCAATTACGGCACCACCTCGGGCGGCCCGGCCTACTGAGGCGGCCCTGGGGCCACGGCCGAGGGCCGGCGCGCACGGCGCACCGGTCCGCGGCCGAGACCCACCCGAGCGGACAACGGCGGGGCGCGAGCCCCGCCGTTGTCCTGCGTCGCGAGCTTCGGCGCAGGCGGTTCAGCGCGCGAGGTAATCGGTCAGCGTCATCCCGAACAGGATCGCGACCCAGAAGAACCCGACCCCCGCGAACAGGCGCACCAGGGGCGGCTCGTGGCGGACCTCCATCGAGACCAGGATGATGATCGCCGCCATGACGGCGACCACCGCGAGCTCGACGAGCCAGACCTGCTCGAACGGTCGCGTCGCCCCGAGCGCCACGTTCACGGCGAGCAGCGCCAGCAGCGCCAGGAAGGTGCGCACCGGCGTGCGCAGGCGACGCCGAAGGAGCGCGCGGTCGGCGGGGCCGAGGCCATGGAGGGAGAGGCCACGGAGAGAGAGGGCATGCAGGGGATTGCGCAGCGCCGCCTCCTACCGGTTGACCACGTAGAGGACCGGAAAGGCGATGATCCAGATCAGGTCGATGAAGTGCCAGTACAGGCCGTAGACCTCGATCCAGTTCTGGTGCCGCTGCAGGAAGCCCGGACGCGACGCCTTCCAGGTGATGCCGAGCAGGATGGCGATGCCGGTGAACAGGTGCAGGGCGTGGAGTGCGGTCGCCACGTAGTAGAGGTTGACGAAGAGCCGCGTCGCCGGCTGCTCGGCCAGGGCGTAGGGCCGGCGGGCCAGGAAGGGCATCATGTGCTCCTCGTAGTCGGCGTAGTACTCGTAGCCCTTCAGCATCAGGAACAGCGCCCCGAGGCTCGCCGTGGCGAGCAGGCAGCCGACCATCATCCGCTGCCAGCCCAGCCGCGAGAGCTCGATGGCCGCCGACATGGTCAGGCTGGAGCAGAGCAGCACCACGGTGTTGGTGGCCCCGATCCAGAACTTGAGATGGCCGGCCGCCGCCTGCACCGCCTCCGGGTGGAGCAGACGCAGGATCAGCGCGGTGAGGAACAGCCCGGCGAAGAGCAGCAGTTCCGTCAGCAGCCACGCCCACATGCCCAGCGTCGCGGCGTGGCGCTGCTGACCGACCGTGGCGAAGTGCTCGGCGCGGGTGACGCCGACGGGGTCGGCGGCGGGGTTCGCACCGGTGATATCGGCGCTCACGTGTGGTGGCTCCCGGTCTCGGGGGCCTGGATCGGGTAGTCGTACGGGACCTTCGGCACCTGCGGCACGCCCGCGAAGTTGTGGGGCGGGGGCGGGGAGGCGGTCTCCCATTCCAGCCCCTTGGCGTCCCAGGGGTTCGCGCTCGCCCGGCGTCCGAACCAGAGGGAATAGACGAGATAGACCATCGGGAAGAGGTAGCCGGCCGCCAGGATCGTCGAGCCCGCGGAGGACAGCACGTTGAGGAGCTGGAATTCCGGCGGGTAGGTCGCGTAGCGCCGCGGCATCCCGAGGTAGCCGAGGATGAATTGCGGGAAGAAGGTGACGTTGAACCCGATGAAGATGAACAGCGCGGAGATCCGGCCCCAGGGCTCGCTGTACATCCGCCCGGTGATCTTCGGCCACCAGAAGTGCAGCCCGCCGAGGAAGGCCAGCACTGTGCCGCCGACCATGATGTAGTGGAAATGCGCCACCACGAAGTAGGTGGCGTGGATGTGCTGGTTGATGGCCAGCGTCGCGAGGTAGAGCCCCGTCAGCCCGCCGAGCACGAACAGGCCGATATACCCCATGGCGTACAGCATCGGGGTGTCGAGGCGTAGGCTGCCCTTATGGATCGTGGCGGTCCAGTTGTAGACCTTCACCGCCGAGGGCACCGCCACCGCGAAGGAGAGGGCCGAGAAGGCGAGGGAGGCCAGGTCGCTCTGCCCGTTGACGAACATGTGGTGGCCCCAGACGAAGAACGTCACGGAGGCCAGGCCGATGGCCGCGTAGGCGACGAAGCGGTAGCCGAAGAGCTTCTTCTGGGCGAAGGCCGGCACGATCTCGGAGATCACGCCCATGCCCGGCAGCACCATGATGTAGACGGCCGGGTGCGAGTAGAACCAGAACAGGTGCTGGAACAGCACCGGGTCGCCGCCATAGGCCGGGTCGAACACGCCCACGTGGAAGGCGCGCTCGGCGATGAGCAGGATCAGCGCCAGGGTGATGACGGGGGTCGCGAGCAGGAAGATCAGGCTCGTGGCGTAGTGCGTCCAGACGAAGATCGGCAGCCGGAACCAGGTCATGCCGGGCGCCCGCATCGTGTGGATGGTGACGACGAAGTTGAGCCCCGTCAGGATCGAGGAGAAGCCCACGATGGTGACGCCGATCAGGGCCGGCAGCACCCAGGTGTTCGAGAAGGCCGTGGAGAGCGGCGCGTAGAAGGTCCAGCCGGTATCGACGCCGCCCAGCACCACCGCCACCAGGGTGAACAGCGCCCCCGTCATGAAGATGTACCAGCTCGTCAGGTTGAGCTTCGGGAAGGCGAGATCCTTGGCCCCGATCATCAGCGGGATCAGGAAGTTGCCGAAGGTCGCCGGGATCGACGGGATGAGGAAGAACCACACCATCACCACCCCGTGGATGGTGAAGGCCTTGTTGTAGGTGTCGTTGGTCATGATCGCGCCGTCGGGAACGACCAGGGCGAGGCGCACGAAGCCGGCCGCCACCGCGCCGATGACGAAGAAGGCGGTGATGCTGGCGAGGTACAGCAGCGCGATGCGCTTGTGGTCGGTGGTGAGGAACCACGAGCGCAGGGTGGACTGGGCATGGAGGTAGTCGTCCGGCCGGTCGAGGGTCGGCAACGGCGTATGGGGATCGCGCGCGGCGGCGTCGCCGTGCAGGGTGCCGGCGCTGCTCATCGGGGGGCTCCTTCCGCGACGCGGTCGTAGGCTTTCAGGTATCCGACGAGGCGGTCGAGATCGTCGGCCGGGATCACCCCGCGAAAGCTCGGCATCACCTGCTTGTAGCCGCCCTTGCCGCTGCCCTTGCCGCCACCCTCGCCTTCGCCGTCGCCGGCGAGCCGGTTCTCGTTGGGGTTGAGGATCTTGGCGCAGATGTAGTCCGCGTCCGCCGTGAGCGTGCGGCCGTCGGCGAGGTGGACCGGGCGGCCGTAGAGGCCGACGAGGCTGGGCGCCTTCACGCCCGCGACGGCGCCGTCGTGGCAGCCGGCGCAGCCGTAGGCTTCGTAGATCACCCGGCCCGCCGCCAGGTTCGATTGCTGCGCGCCCCCATGGGTCAGCCACTCCTGGTACTCGGCCTGGGTCATCAGCGTGAGGTTGCCGTCCATGACCGAGTGGTCGGTGCCGCAATATTCCGAGCAGTAGAGCCGGTAGGTTCCGGTGCGGTCGGCCTTGAACCAGATCTCCGTCGTCCGGTCGGGGAGGGCGGCGATCTGCAGGCGCAGGGCCGGCAGGTAGAGCGCGTGGATCACGTCCTGGCTGGTGATGCGGATCCGGACCGGCTGGTCGACGGGCAGGTGCAGGTCGTTGATCTCGGACTGGCCGGTGGGGTGCTGGAACTTCCACATCCACTGACGACCCACGGCCTCCACCACCATGGCGTCCGGCGGCGGATGCCGGGAGGCGATGAAGAGCTTCGCCCCCCAGCCGAAGAAGAACAGCGTCAGCACGTAGGGGATCAGCATCCAGCTGATCTCGATGAGGAAGCTGCGGCGCTCGTCGGTGCTGCGGTCGGCCTGCTCGCCCTGGCGGTAGCGCAGGGCGAAGTAGGTGATCGCGAGGAAGACCGGCACCGTGAGGAGCAGGGTCAGCACCGTGAAGCCGAGGATGATGTGGTCGGTCTCCACCGCCGTGGCGGAGGCCGCCGGCGGCCAGAGCGCGAGGGCGGACTGGGCCTTCATGGTGCCGTTCCCGTCCGGGGTTGAGGAGACTCCGCCGAGTCCCGGGCCGGTGCGGCGGGCTCCGGGTCGAACGGCCGGCCGGCCATGAGCGCCATGGCCCGGTCGACGGGAATGCGGGCCCGGGTGCGGTCCGCATCGAGATAGGCGTAGCCGGCGAGGCGGCCGGCCTCGTCGGCCTCCTTGGCGTCGATATCCCCGTAAGGGTCCGCCTGCAGGTTCGGCGGCGGCGGCCGGATCGCGGCGGTCTGCTGGGCCGTGAGGGGCGGCAGGGCGGCACGCTGGCGGCCGAGCACCAGGTGGTTGAGGGCGAGCACCGCCCCGATGGTGACGATCACCGCGCCGGCGAGCCCGAGCATCACCCAGGCGGTCTTGCCGGCCTCGGCGTCGCTGCGCTCGTAGTCCCAGTCGTCCCCGTGCGGATCCTGCGGCGCGGCCGCGGCGGACGGCGGCACCACGCCCGTTCGGCGCAGGATCAGGCCGGCGAGGATCGCCGGGACGAGGGCGAGACTGGAGCGGCGCGGGGCCTCGGGCGGGCTCATGCGGCGACCTTTGCGTCCATCGGGGCGCGGCGCGCCAGGAGCGGCGCCAGCATCGGGGCGAGGCCGGCGGCGACGGCGGCGACGCCGAGCCCGGCCAGGACGTCCGGCCCCGTGACCACGAAGGCGCCGCGCGCGGCCGGCGTGACGAGCCAGGCCATCTCGCCGGCGTGGACCGCCAGGGTCAACGCCGCCACCGCCCGCGTCGTCCACGGGCCGGGACGCAGGGTGAGGGCGGCGGCGAGCAGGGCGGCGGTCCCGCCCGCGAGGCTCAAGCCCCGCCCGAGCAGGCCGCCGCGGGCGAGGTACCACGACACTTCGGCGGGCAGGTTGGCCGACCAGACCACGAGGA
>Ga0160429_1001198_pt1 | contig 15082 bp, 17 predicted proteins | sample SolpanmetagenomR_FD_108199 | JGI IMG/M metagenome (GOLD analysis project Ga0160429, IMG submission 108199) | Solar panel surface microbial communities from Lawrence Berkeley National Laboratory, California, USA - R | ecosystem: Engineered > Built environment > Solar panel > Unclassified ...
AGATAGCACCCCAACGCTAGTCTGCCCGGTGGCACAATTTACTCAACCCGCATAAAAACAAGCCCTGTAAGCAAAAAACCCCGTTTCCAAGCTGGAAACGGGGTTTAGGGTGGGCCCACTTGGGGGCGATGTTCTGCCGGCATACGCTGGAATATGCCGGTAAATCCTTGATTCCGCGTCCATAAGCGAGTTTGCGCGCAGCGTTGGCGGTAGGCTTCGGCAACGATATTCCTGAAAACCGGGGGCAGCTTTTGCTTTTGCCCCCGGTCGGGGTTCTTACCCCCGGTTGCCCAGCCGGCGCCGCTAGGCCACGTCGCGCAGGCGCAGCACCACCTCGGCCGGCACGCCGAGGCGCTCATGCAGCCGCCGGGCAAAGTCCAGATTCATCGCCCGCTTGCCGCGGATGATTTCGCTCAGACGGGTTTCGGGCACTTCGAGCAGCTGGGCCATCGCGCGCTGGCGTAGGTGGCGCTTAAACATCTCGACCTCCAGCACGCCGGCCACGGTGGTCGGTGGCGCGGGCGCGTGGCCAGCCTGTTGCTGATAGGCGGCAATTGCATCACGTAGGGCCAGGATGTAGGCGTCGGGCTCGGCATCCGACGTTTCGAGCGGGGCGGCCAGGGCGTAGAATTCCTCAATCGCCCGGCTCAGGTCGTCGTCGTTGAGAATCGGGGTGAGCTGCTTGGTAGGCATGTGTTAGAGAGTTAGGGACGTGGGGCAGGCCGCCCACCCTTACAGGGTGAGCAGTTGGTCTTTCGTGAGCTTGCTGTAATCGGCGTGGGTGAAGATGCCCCGTATCAGCACCGTCCTGACTTTGAACAGCACCACGGCCAGCAGCCGGTACTTGTTGCCGCCGATGTTGAAGATGAAGCGGTCACCGCTGATGAGGTCGGTTGAGGCGATATCGCTACGCAACTGCGCGAAGCTGGCCCAGTCGGCTGCCTCCACTTTCGCGTACCATTCGGCAAGCGGCTGGGCGGCCTGCACATTGGCTTTGCCGTACTCGCGAACCGTCTTGCTATGCATCACTATCATGACTCAAAGATAGCCAGAAAACTTACACAATACAACAATTAATTACACAAAACGACAACCTATGAGGTAGGGCCCACCTGCCCTACCCTGCTGCCGGTCCCAGCGCCACATCCCATGCCTCGAGCAGCCGGGGCCCGTAGCGCTCCAGCGTATCGTAGCCGTAGACGCTGGCCGATACATGGCCCAAGGCAATCTCCTTTAGCGTTTGGTCCCCCTCGCTGCCTAGCACCAACAGCGCCGCACCGGTGTGGCGGGCCGTGTGGGTCGTGATGACCTGCCAAAGCGGCTGCACCTGCTCAGTGCGCGTCTTGCCGGAAAAGCCAACCTCGACGAACTCCCGGCTCAGCCCCACGGCCTGGCCCAGCAGCTTCAGCCGGCGGTTGCGCTCCTGCTGGGTGGGCAACTGTAACTGGCCTTCGCAGCCCTGCCAGATAGCCGCGGCCGTGGGCGGCAATGGAATCAGCACTGGCTCACCCGTTTTCTGTTGGTAGAGCTCGACGCACAGCGTGGGGCCGTAGGTGGGGAGGTCGTGCGCGCTGACGTGGTACGGCTTGAGGGCGCGCAGGTCCACGTCGCGCAGCAACAGCAGCAGCTGCAGTAGAAAGGCGTCGCGCTCACTGGCCAGGTCAGCCGGCAGCTCAGCTAGCAGCAGCGCCCGCACCTCGGCCTGGCGTAGCGTAGGCGAGCGGCCGTAGCGCGCCGTGAACTTGCCCAGCCAGCGCGGCTGGGGCAGCTCGGCCAGGCGGAAGCACTCGCGCAAAAACTTGTAGTGGCGCTGCACCGTCGAGTCGCGCTTGCCCTGCGCGAAAAGCCAGGCCACGTACTGGGCTAGCCGCTCTTTCGTGAGGTTGGCCAGCCGTAGCGTCGCGTCAAATTGGGTAAGACCCGTCACCACCTGCTTGGCGGCCCGCAGGTAGCTCTCGCTCAGGGTCTGCTCATTCTCTGCCCGCCAGCGCGTTTCAAACTCGGCCCAGGTAGCGGTAGGCGGCACGGCGCCACCGGCGGCCGTAGTAGGGTCGGGCGTTGGCAAGTCGGGCTGCTTTGCCCGGCGCTGGCTGCCGGCGCCCACGGCCAGCACGGCGGCCTCAAGCTCAGCCTGGGTTACGGTGGCTTCGGGCCGGCCCGCGCCCTCAGCGGTGGTAAAGACGCCCTGCACGGCCGTGAGTAGCCGCGTGAGGCGTAGGTTGAGCTGGCTGCTGTTCTCGGCGGCCGTGTGGATTTTCTTCGCCTTGGTAGGCTGCCAGTGGGTGGGTAGCACCTTGACACCGGTTGGCATCTTCCAGCGGTGGCCACCGGCCCAGTGCAGGTCTCCGAATACGACAGCCCGGCCGGCTTTGTCGGGGCGGTCCAGGCGCTGGCGAAAGATGAGTTCCATGGTGAGCTATTCAGCAGAAGGGAAAGAGTCAGGAAAATCCTTTTTAAGCTGCTTAGCCTGCTCAGGTGAAAGGGCAGCATCTGTAACAGCACCTAAAGCGTGTTGCACTAGTTCAAAAGCACGCTGCATTCGCTCTGTCTGCTTCTGTATTGCATTGATGGATAGCAGGTCCTCTGGGGAAATGGTTGGGTTATTTCCGGCCGGTTGAGCGGCTCCATCCAAGAGCATCGGCCCACGGCCAAATAGTAACCAAGTTGGCTCAACTGTAGGATATGCAGTGAGAAGCTTTTGCAATATCTCAAATCCTGGCTTGCTTCCTCGTCCCCCAACTATCCCAGCCAAAACACCAGACTGAATGTCCGCTGCGCGCCCGAAAGCGGTTTTATTGCCCTTGCAGAAGTGGTCTACGAGTTTATTAATTCTCTCACCAACAGTGCCTACTTCGTTTATCTGTAGCTTATGCTCGGACATTTTTTTGCTTATGATTACATTTTTAGAAATTGCTACTATCTTTGCAATAACAAGAGCAAACATAAGCAAAAGCAAGCGAATGGAACCAAAAACTAGCATAAGCGCCCTACTGGCCCCCGGCGACATTGGGGCCATCGCCAAAGAACTTGGGTTATCTCATGGGGCAACCGCAGCAGCCATTCGTCGGGGCCGGCCTGGAAGTCCTGCTGTACGCCTAGCTCTAAAATATGCTGAAGCCAGCGGCGCCCTTGCTGCCGCCCAGCAACTGGCTAGGCTCACTCCCGCTGCTTAGTCTGCCGTCATGGTCACCTTCACCACCGCCAACGGCCTACTACAATTTGAGGACGCCGCCACGACGGCCCGCATCCTCGAAGCCCAGCAGCGCGACCGCCTGGCTGCCGAGGCTGAGCAGGCGGCCTTAGCTACAGTATTCCGCGTCACAGGTAAGCCGGACCCTACCCGCCCCTACAACGGCCTACTAACGCAGCGTCTCGATATCAGCGAGCGCACCGCCTACGAACTGCTTCGCACAGGGAAGTTGCGCTACACGCTAGCAGCGCAGAAGTGCATTCGAGTAAGCGAGCTCGCTGTACGTGAATTCCTGGGCGACATGCCGCCTAGCTAATACCAACTGATTTCCTGGATTTTACACCTAACTGCGCAATGTAGTCCGGCCACGCCTTGCCCATTTTTCACCTCTCACCAACCTCATTTTACCCATGAATACCCTGCACACTGCCGTCCCTGCCATTTCCTGCTTCCTACTCCCCAAAGCACAGTACTTCAGCCGACTGGATGCAGCTGAGGAGCGCGAAGAGAACCTGCAGGTGCGCTACAATCGAGGAACTGGTCGCTACGGCCTTGAAATTATGTGGCACCCGAGCTTCTCCGCTGAGTACGTGGCAGTAATGAGCAAAATGCCCTTGCATGAAATCTCCACCTGGCAAGATGAGCTAGCCTCCTGGGCAAACGGGGGGCAAGAGCTCGACCTTATCGACTACTGCTACCTGGCCGACGTGCTGCGCGAAGGCTTGGCCGACAACCCTACACCACTAGCCGCCCTGCGCCTGGCCCGCGCCCTGGCCTGGGTAGAGCAGGCCGGCACCAAGCTCTTGGCCACGCAATCGACGCTGCTGTTCCCGGCCAGCGAAGTGGCGGCCCATCACATGGCAGCAGCCTAGCGCCTGCGCTCACTCGCCTCCCACCGTCACATACCCCTACTTCTATGTCTAGTATCACGCCAGCAGTACGCCTTGCTGAGGCCGACCGCGCCTTGCGCCAGGTGCTAGCCACACTCGACGAGCATCCAGCCAGCCAACAGGCCCCAGCCGATGTGCAGGCGCTCACGACCGCCGTGCAGCAGTATCAGCAGGCCGTTCTCACTTGCCTGAGCGCACCGCTCGTGGATGTGAGCCAGCTCACGCCAGCGCAACTGCTGGCCTATCGGCAAGCTGACCCAATTTATCGCCTGGGCTACGTCCGTGGCTACCGCCGGGCCCTGGCGCAGGCCCAGCAGACCACCGCGCCGGTGCTCAGCGCCTACGCCCAGCACGCTACTCTACCGGCGCCTACGGCCGCCCCGCCGGCCGACTACGCAGCCCTGGTAACGCAGGTGCGCCGTGTCATCGCCCACATGCAGCAGCGCTACGGGGCTGGCCCCACTACCTCTTTTTCTGCCCTTCACGCTGCATGAACGATGCCGTAGCTACCTCCCCCACCCCGGCGGCCCTCGTCGGCCCCGCGCTGCCCGACCTGCTCACGCACGCCCAGCAGCTGGCTAGCCAAGCGCCCGAGCCCAGCCAGGCCCTGGCCGCACTGCTAGCTGACGAGCAGCTGCTGCGCGTGGCCAGCACCTCGCCCGTCACGTTTCGGCCGGCCCTGTTCTGGCACGATGACGAGCCCGTCATCTGGCCCCGCACCGTCAACCTGATTCAGGGCCAGACGGGCGTGCACAAAAGCCGGGCGGCCCGCGCCCGCAGCCACGCTGGGCCTGGGCTTCCGGCCGGACCCGGGGGAGCGCTACCGCCTGCTCTATATTGACACCGAGCGCAACCTGACCGACCAGCTGCCCTACGCCCTGCAGCAGCTCAAGGCCCGCGCCGGCTACGACATTGCCGAGCACCCGCCCGAGTTCTACTACACCTCCCTGGTGCGGGCCCCGCGGGCCGAGCGCTTTCCGCGCCTGAGCGAGTACCTGGCCCACTACCGCCACGGCTTCGATGGGCACCTTGTCGTGATTCTCGACGTGCTCAGCGACTGCGTGGCCGACTACAACGACGTCACCGCCTCGCTCGGGCTGATTGACCTACTGAACGTAGCCGTGAACGAGCAGGACGCCACCTTTCTAGCTGTCATTCACGAAAACCCCGGCAGCACGGCCAAGGCCCGCGGGCACCTGGGCACCGAGGCCAGCAACAAGGCCAGCACGGTGCTCCAGGTGAGCCTCGTCAAAGAGCAGGGCCGGGCCACGGGGCTAATTCAACTGCTGTACATGAAGCGCCGCTATGCCGCACCGGGCCTAACCTTCTTCGCCACGTTCGACGAGACGACGCGCGGCCTGGTGCGGGCCGATGCTGACGCGCCTGAGGTGCAGGTTAGGTCACGGCCTACTGGGCCACCCCGAAAGGAGGGGCCGGCTAATACTCTCTCACGCATCCTACCTGAACTGCTCGCTGATGGTCCAATGCAATCCGGATTGCTTGAGGAGGCCGCAGCTATGCAATTAAATGTCAGCAGCCGTGCAGTACGCACCTATTTGAAAGAGTTGATGCAGCCCAGTCACAACCGGATACGGTGCATTGACGGGGGCATTTATGAGCTACAAAAAATAAAAGCCATGAGCGGGCCGGCTAGGCTTTATCGCCTCTTCCTGCTACCCACCTAAGACCAATTGGAAGTTGGAAAATCCAGCTTCCGGAAAGCCCAATAATCGCTTCCAACATACCAAGTTGGAAGTTGGCAACAACCCCTTAAGGGGGGTTGCCTATTTCCAACTTCCGAAAGGGACCGTTCCAAATGCCAACTACCTTCCGCTACATCTTACAGCCCTACACGGGCCCGGCCAGCCGCTATACCTGCCCAGCCTGTGAGCACCGTCGCGAGCTGGCCCGCTACGTCGATACCGAAACCGGTGAACTGCTACCTGAGGAGTTTGGCAAGTGCAACCGGGCCGACAACTGCGGCTACCACCTGAGCCCCTACCACGCAGCGCCCGGCGGGCAGAGCTACGCCGAGCAGGTGCGCGAGGTTGAGCAACCCACGGCCACCACCTGGCAGCGCCCCGCCCGGCCAGCTCCACTACTGAGAGCTAGCAAGCCCGCAGCGCCGGCTCCAGTGGTGAGCATCCCGGCCGACGTGATGCAGGCCACCCTGGGCCACTACCCGCACAACGCCCTGGCCAAGCTGCTGCACCAGCACTTCGGCGCGGGCGTGGCCAGCGAGCTACTGCTGCGCTTTCAACTCGGCACCTCGGCCCATTGGCCCGGCGCGTGCGTCTTCTGGCTGGTCGATGAGATAGGGCGCGTACGCGGTGGCCAAGTAGTGCTCTACGACGAGACGGGCCACACCGTCAAGCAGCCAAGCCGCTGCACCACCTGGGCCCACACGGCGCTAGCCACCCGCGCCCGCCGGCTGGGCCAGCCTGCCCCGGACTGGCTCACGGCCTACTCCGCTAGCGAGGTGCCCAAATGCCCCTGCCTGTTCGGCCTGCCGCAGTTGGCCAGTGCGGCGCCCAGCCAGCCGGTGGCGCTCGTCGAAAGTGCCAAGACGGCGATGCTGTGCACGCCCTACCTGCCGGCCTACGTGTGGCTGGCCACGATGGGCAAGAGTTACCTCACAGCTGAGCGCCTGGCCCCGGTGCGCGGCCGCCGGCTGGTACTCTTTCCCGATGCCGGCGCCCTGGCCGACTGGCAGCGCCGAGCCGAGGAACTGCGCGCCAAGGGCTTCGCCGTCACGGTCTCGACCTGGCTGGAGTCGGTGGTGACGCCCGAGCAGCATGCTGCCGGCTACGACCTGGCCGACGTGGTGCTAAGCCAGTGGCCTGGCTACCCGCCTAGCTGGGGCATCGGTACCCAAAACCTACTGCCGATGGTGGCCTAATACCTCTTCACCTGACGACAATTGACGACATGTTTTTACCTGCTTTCCCAACCGCCACCCAATCCCATGCTCTCAAAAGCTGAAATCCAGGCCGCCCGCGCGACAGCCACCGACTTTCTAGCCGGGGCTACCGCCTACAAGGCCTTCCTCAAATCGCACGACCTGCCCCTGTCCATGGATACGGCCAAGCTGCTCGACATCTACCGCGGCCGCCTATTCGAGCAGCTGCTAGCCGCTGACACCGGCCTGCAGGCGCGCTACGACATGGCCCGTACCAAAGAGGGCAAGCAGCGCATTCAGGCCGACACCATGGCCGGCATCAGCCTGAAGGGCCACGAGTTGCCTGAGCAGCTTGCTGAGGCCATTGCCCACCTGGAGGCTGCCCACCGCACCATACCGCGGATAAACGACGTGCCCTATGCCGAGTTGGTGCAGCTCATTGGCTACGGCCTGGACTACGGAAGCTACCTCGACAAGTACACCATGGACTGGGAGGGCAAGGAGCAGGCCCGCGCGTTCTTCGGGCAGCTGGCCGTCACCCTGACGCAGTGGCGTGGCGTGGCGCTCGCCTCGGGCGGCTCAGCCGGCACGCTAGCCGAAATCTTCGAGCGTATTACCCGGCCCCTTTCGAATCAGGTGCCCGAGAACGGCGTCATCACGCTCGACGAAAAGAAGCTGTACCAGTACCTGAGCTACAACCCGCAGCTGCTCGACGTGCTGGTAGGGCCGCCGGCCCGTCAGGCCGCCTAGCACGGTAGCGATGCTTCGACACGCCGCCCGTCAGTCCCGACGGGCGGCGCTGTCAGTATTGACACTCACCCCGTCAGCTATGAAAAGTAGAGTTTTTGGAGTCCTTAAAAAGGGCTGACACCCTATAAATCCGCACAGTACCGCACACCTAAAAAAGGGAGGCATCGGCTAGGCATAGTGCACATACTGCACAGCAAAAAACGGCTGACACCCACCCCGTCAGCCCGAAAATAGCACACAGCGCCCCACTACCGAAGCCGCGCAGCCGCACACAGCCGCATACCTAAAAAAGAGCCGTAGCGCGCTGCAATCACACAGAAATGGCACAGATGGCACACCCAAAGAAGAGCTGTGCCAGCGCAATGTGGAACAGATGGAACAGCAAAAGGGGGTACCGTCAGCCCGATACCGAACATACCGAACACCAAAAGGGGGCTGTCAGCCCCAAAACAGCGTTCTGACACCCACTCCGTCAGCCTCGTGTCAGGCCCCTTTTTCTGTACCACCCAAAACCGGACCCAACCTACTGATAATCAATCATGCGCAACCCCCGTCAGCCAGCGTCCCTGTTGACATTTGTTGACATGATTTCAGGAGTCATGATGACAAATGACGACACTCAAAATCGGAGTTTTCGGAGTCCTTAAAAAGGGCTGCCCCCCCCACTGACACCCACCCTGTCAGTCCATTTTGAGGCCTCGTCGAAAGCCACTTTTCACCATTTTCACAACCTATTACTTATCAATTGTTTGCAGCGCCAAAACTTAACAAAACTTAACATCACTTTTCGGCCCGCCTGCCAACAATTGCCAACAGCATTTTCGCCCCTGTTACCCACGCTTTTCTCACCTCGTCCTGCATGCTGACTCCCATCGCCGTTAATTCTCCCCGTCACCTCTGCCCCGACGCGCCAGCGTGCTTCCCGTGCACCATGCCGGCCATCATAAGCATGCCCGTCCTTAATCCGTATCAGCACCGCTTTACCGGGGCCGATGTGCAGCGCGCGGCTAGACGTTGCGCAGAAGTAGCTCAGGAGCGCCCTAGCTGGCCTCAGGCACGTGTGCGGGCCTTGGTAGCGCGCGAAATGAAGCTAACCACCCGGCAACTGCGCTACCTGCTGGGCCAAGCTGCCGGGCTGGAGCAGCCGACGGTTGACACTGACGCCCCCGCGCTAGCCGCCTGATGGGCCGCCCGTCAACCCCTCACTTGCTAATAAATGCTAAGGTTTTCCCTGCTTTTCGCCTATGAATCCGCTTACCTGGCTGCTCGCGAAGCTGCGCCGCCCTGTTACCCCGTCGGCCCTGACGTCACTACTGACACCCACTCCCGTCAGCCTGTCGGCGCCCCCCACCGAGGCCGAGCGCTCAGCACGTGCTGAGCAGCGTGAGCAGCAGTTTCTGCTCGCGCTGGCTGAAGACTTTGGCCAGGCCATCGAGCAGGAGCGCGACGTGTCCAACTTGCTGCCGGCTGAGCTGCTGCGCCTAGTGTCGCAGCTGCGCCACAATGCTGCCGACCTACTGCAGGCGCGCCAGCACGGCCACTGGGCCGAGGAGCTGCGCCTCGTCACTGAGGCCCATGAGTTGGAGGCCGTAGCGAAGTTCCAATTCTGGCAGCACGCACTCTGTGAGCAGTTCGGGCGCGCTGCCGGCGCCAAGCTCGGCCAGGGCCAGATAGAGCCCGGCATGACGCTCGATATGGTAGTGGCCGTACTGGGCCAGCCCAATGAGGATGGGCGTGGCCTAACGGTGCCGCTCGATGACCCGACGCTGTGCATCCTGCGCTACGGCAGCGACGCCACTGGCAGCGTCATCGAGCTACGCCACGGCATCGTGGTGCGGGCCCAGCTAGGCGCCGTCACCTTTGCCGACTACGTGTACGACTTGCCTGACGTCAGTAGTGGCTAGCGCTGGCCCCGACTGAAGAGTTGGGGCTTTTTCGTGTTCGTCATTCTGGCCTGCAGGCTGTGACCTAAATCCCGTGACGCTTTTAGTAGGTTCGTGACGCTTTTGCCGCTATCAGTTTGCTGACCCGCTAAGCCCGGTCGGAAATTGTGGGCTATGGCTGACAACAACACCAACGAATCGATACTTTTCGAGGTAAAGATTAATGCTGAGCAGTATAAGACTGAGCAAAAACAAATAAGGGACTCGATGGCCCAGCTCACGCTCGGCATCGAGAAGAACCGTCAGGCGCAGAAGACGCTCGACGATGCCCGCAAGGCTGGCAAGGTGGGTGATGAGCAATACTCCACACAGTCGGTGAAGCTGCGCGAAGAGTTGAAGGGCCAGCGCACCGAGATGCTCGCGCTGGAGAAGGGCTTGGCCACCAGCCAGCAGGCCTACACCAGCGCCGCCGGCTCCATCGACCAGCTCAAGGCCCGGGCGGCCGAGCTCACCACCGCCTACAATGCCATGGGTAAGGAGGAGCGCACCGCCACCGAGGCTGGCCAGCGCTTGACAGCTGAGCTATTGCAAGTCAACAAGGCGCTGCTCGGTGGTGGCGTCGCTGTGAATGACTTCCGGCGCAACGTGGGCAACTACCCCAAGGGGGAGAGCCTGGCCCCGCTCATTCAGCAGCTGGTGAAGCTGGAGGAGCTACAGAAGGCGGGCGCGCTCACAGCTGAGGAGGCCGCGCAGGCTGCCCGGGATGAAGTTGGCTTCAGGCAGCGCATCGCCCAGGCCGGCGCGCAGGAAGGCAAGAGCTACGAGGACACCACCGCCCTGCTGAAGAGCTACGGCGACGCTATCCGGCCGGCCACTGCGGCGCTGGTGCAGCTGGAGCAGGAGCAGCAGCAGGTAGTTGGGTCGGGTAAGGCCACGGGTGAGCAGGTAGCCCAGATTGGGTTCCGCTTCGGCCAGGCCAAGAAGGAAATTCAAGCAGCTACCGACGCCCTGAAAGAGGTGCCAGCCGCGGCCGAGGAGGGCGCCCAGGAAAGCAAGAGTTTAGGGGCGGGCCTGCTCGAAGCCGCCGGCAGCAGCAACGTACTCGGCGGCGCCGTCGAAGTGCTCACCTCAGCTAAGGAGAAGTACACCACCGCCGTCGAGTTGGCCAAGGGGGCTACCCTGGCCGAGGTGGGCGTGCTCGGCGCCCTCAAGCTGGCACTCATCGCCACCGGTCTGGGGCTGTTCGTGGTGGTGCTGGGCTCGGTGGTGTCATTCCTGACCAAAAGCCAAGCTGGCGCCGATTTCCTGACCCGCAAGCTGGCAGCCCTGGGCGCCGTGACGCGCGTCATCAGCAACCTATTCACCGACCTCGGCGGCAAGATGGTGGCCGCGGCCGAGAACCCGAAACAAGCGTTCTCGGACCTGGTGGACTTCATCGAGACCAACCTGGGCAACCGCCTCAAGGCCTTCGGCGTGCTGCTCGACGCCGTGCGCAACCGCGACTTCAGCGGGCTGGTTGACGGGGCCGTGCAACTGACCACCGGCATCACGGGCGCATCCGTCAAGGCGCAGGCCTTCGCCCAGCAGCTGGACGCCGCGGCCGACTCGGCCGAGCGCCTGGCCCAGATGCAGCGCGAGCTCGAACGAGCAGAAGATGATAACATCGCCACCAACAAGACGTTGCTTAACCAAGTCGAGCGGCTGAAGAACGTGCGCGACAACGAGTTCAACACGGTGCAGCAGCGCCAGGCCGCCAACGAGGCCGCCTACAAAATCGAGATGCAGCGTGAGGCGACGCTGACCGACCTAGCCGGGCGCCGGGTGGCACTCCTACAGGCGCAGATTGCTCAGGAAGGCGGCCGCGACCGCGTGAGCCGAGAGCGGTTTCAGGAGCTGAAGAATGCTGAAAATGAGTTAGCTGACATCAAAGAGGATGCGGCCGGCAAGCAAAACGAGCTTATCACTAACCGCTACCAACTGGAGCAAGAGAAGCTCGATAAAAGCATTGAGCGCAAACGCCAAGCGCTGGCCGTAGAGGCGGCCCTGCTCAACAAGCAGCTACCCAAAACGCAGGAGGGCAGCGACGAGGAGCTGAACCTGTTGCAGCGCAAGCTCAAGAACGGGTACGAGGCGGAGCTGAATGTAAAAAAGCTCACGGTCGACCAGAAGCGGGCGATTGACCTTAAGTACGAAACCGACTCCTCGGCGCTGCTTATCAGCTATCAGCGCCAAGCCGCCGTGCTCACCTTACAGGCCGAGCAGGAGCGCAACAACGCTAGCCTGGCAGCCAATAAGCAGGCGCAGGCTGAACGCGCCGCCCAAAGTCTAGAAGCCACCCAGGAGCAGCTTGCAGAAGAATACCAGTTGCAGGCCAGGGCCGCCGGCCTCGAGCGCGAGTTGGCGCTGGCCAGCCTCAGCCAGCGGGCCGACAACACGGCCACTGAACTGCGTATCCGGGCTGAGGCTAGCCAGAAATTAGCTGACCTCAACGCGGGCCAGGCCGACGCCGACCGCCAGCGCCGCGCGAAGGAGTTCAGCGACGAGGCACAGCATTACACCTTACTGGCTGATGCGATGCTGGCCGGGCGCAACCAGGCAGAGCAGTTACAAGCGCAGGCCAGTGAGGAGTACAAAGACCGTCGTGTAGCGGCCGTGCTCGATGAGCAGGACGCCCGACTAGCAGTTGTGGCCAAGGGCAGCCAGGAAGAGGCCAACATCCTGCTCGATGCTGAGAATAGAATCAAACAGATTCGGGCCGACTCGGCGCAGGCACAGCTCGACTCACTGAAGCAGCAAACCGACAAGGTGGCCAGCGTCATCAGTGGCTCGCTCTCCTCGCTGTCGGCCCTTCAGGACGCCGACAGTCAGGCCAAGCTCGCGCGCATCGATGCCGAGATGAATAAGGCCGGGGTGTCAGCCGCGAAGCATGATGTGCTCGAAAAGCAAAAATTACGGATACAGCAGCAGGCGGCTGAGGAGCGCAAGCGCCTGGCTAGGGCGGAAGCGGTAGTTCAGTTAGGACAGGCCGTCATGGCCATCCTAGCCGCCCCGTCGGTGCTACCCTCCCCCGCTGGCGAAATCCTGAAGGGCTTCGAGATTGCGGCAGCCACGGCCACCGCTGCGGCGCAGTTCAAGGCAATCGACTCGGCTAAATTCGCGCGCGGCGGTATGGTGGCCGTCGGTCCCTCGCACGCCCAGGGCGGCATTCAGTTGCTGCACCGCGGCCGGCCCGCCGGCATTGAGATAGAAGGTGGCGAAGTGGTCATGACCAAATCGGTAGCCAGCAATCCGGTGCTGCTGGGCATGGCCAGCATGATAAACCAGCTAGCCGGTGGGCGCCCACTCTACCGCGACCACGTCGAGCCTGCCACATGGGCGCGTTGGGCCGAAGGCGGCGTGACACCGGCCAACCTGCACGAATACTTGCCCCAAGTGCTTACTGGAGGCGTAGTGCAGCCAAGCGAGTACTTGAGCCCTGCTCAGCTTCAGGCCCAGGCCCCACCCATCGACTATGAACAACTCGGCAGCGTGCTAGCCCGACACCTAGGCCCGGCCTTCGCGCAGGGCGCCCGGGAACTGCCGACACCTAGCCTCAACCTGACCGAGTTACGTGAGCGCAACAACGATATGGATCGCTTCGCTAAACAGAAAGACATCTAAGGTGAAGCTCATTGACCTACTCAACCAGCTGGAGGCCCAGGGCCTGCTCAGCCCCCTCTACCAGGCCGGCGCCCTGACGCTGGCCACGCTCAACCACCGCGAGGCCTACCTGCACTACTACACCCTGCTAGCTAGCCCACGCTACCAGGACCGGCCGACGCGGGCTGTCGAGGCTACGGCCGCGGCGTTTCGGACGGGTACGGCCACCGTGTACCGGGCGCTGCGCAGCATGCAGCAAGTGGTTAAGGCGTAGATTCTACGGAATAAGAAATCCCCCCTAGCACTCGCTAGCGGGGATTTCTTTTATTTTGGCATTGAGGCAATAGTTTCCTTGTAAAGTAATTCAGCCTCGATAAAATGCACAACTAATTTAATCAAGGCTTTTAAGTCATTCACATCTTTGTCCAACCACTTGCGAACGTAATGCGTTTCGTCATTACCTAACCATGTTGCCCGTTCTGCAATACTCTTTATTCTAGTGTCATTTATCTTCTGAATTGCCGGCCCTAGCATTATCTTTTTAATAGTCTCAGCATCATCTGGCGCTTCATTAATTAAATAATCTTTTACGAGAAACTCCAGTGCTTTTCTATAACCCATTCCGGCTATTTTATCTAACTGGCTAATTTCGGCATACTCTGCCTGGTTATAAATTATAATAAACTCAGAAGAGAACGCTTCTATTAACGCTGGAAATGTTGTCTTTCTTAGTAAGTGAGGAACTGGTATAGCTCTAAAATCATAGATATAGTCAGCATTACGCCATTTTCTGACAAATTCAGCAGTAAATACATGTTGACAACTGCGATTGGTGCATTTCAAAGTCATATCCGCTATATCCTCAGAAGATATATCTCGCAAAGCAACTGATTTAAAAATTGGAGATATGGAGTATTTACAAAATGGACACACTTCAGGCAGGGCGCTTATCTGAATTACCGTATCACCCTTACTTGTTTTTAAGGTTACGTTAAACATTATTTATTACAATTAATGAAATTGCCTTTGATTACCACATTCCTTCTGCATCAATTAATTGCTGAAGTTGTTCAGCAGTCATGTGAATTTTATCGGGAAAGGAATTGTAAAGCACTAACATTCCGCGGTACTTTGGCAGACTAGCGCTGCTATGAGAGTTCAAATAGAGCTTTTCGCACTCTGAATAAAGCCGCATCCGCTCAATGAGAAGTCGTGCGAAAGTGTAATGACCTCCACTATCGTTTGCGTCGAAGCCGCCAAATTTTAGGGCCTCTATGTCTAGTCCCTTTTTAGATTCTCCTTTCAACTTACCCAACGAGTGTTCAATACCCCGATACATGGTAAGTATCTGGTGCGTTTCCTCTGCTGCCTCAGCCGTGGTGAAATTGGATAGAGAACTGAATACTGTGTCGTATAGGCCCTCATGTCCATCGCGCAGAATCTCCGCATCTAATTCGTGGGCCTTGGCGTTATCCTTGTCTAGGATGGCCAAGATGCGATACTGATTTACAAGAATTTGACGTTCTTCTCTGGTCATAAACAGGGACACCACTTGCCTAAGTGGTAAAGGCTGAAATTGAGGGTTCACTTTTCACAGGTAACTATGCCAGAAAAGTAGCAGGTAGTAGCAGTAAAAGATACTAATTCGGGGGCATAACCGGGGGCATAAAATAAAAAACGGCCTTTACGCGAGCGTAAAGGCCGTTTTGGTGGGCCCACTTGGAATCGAACCAAGGACCTACTGATTATGAGTCAGTTGCTCTAACCGATTGAGCTATAGGCCCTTTGCCGCTACCCAGAGGCAGCCAGCGCAGTAAAGTTACGTCAGCGC
>Ga0160429_1001201_pt1 | contig 15032 bp, 10 predicted proteins | sample SolpanmetagenomR_FD_108199 | JGI IMG/M metagenome (GOLD analysis project Ga0160429, IMG submission 108199) | Solar panel surface microbial communities from Lawrence Berkeley National Laboratory, California, USA - R | ecosystem: Engineered > Built environment > Solar panel > Unclassified ...
ACTTGAAATTCAGGAACCGCCTTCATCGGCTGGAAACAGCGTTTCTGTGCGGTCAAAAAAACATTTGCATTTTAGTCAAATTATTGATTATCATGCACTTGATTTTTGAGCGCGTAAGTCCTACTTAACTATCTACAGTTCTAACACACGACCTTGCAATTCAAGTATCCGATTTGCTGGAGCAGAGGGCCGCAGATGAGCAAGGACTTGACTTAGCAGACGTACTGCTGCGGAAGTGGGCGGACTACCCACCTAGCTAGGATGACAAGGAGTTGTAGCTACCCCGCTATCCCACCCCGCCGCAACGTCTCATACACGCGCTTGAGCATCCACTCCTGCACCATGCCGCCGAAGTCCTTGTCGGCGAAGAGGCGGTTGAACATCTCCTCATTCTGGTCGCGGCGCTCCAGCACTTGCTGCCAGAAGTTGTCGTCGAAGCCGAATTTGAAGTTTTCAAGGGTGTTTTGCTGGGCCTGCTTGCTAAGGAGCGGGTTGGCTACCAGATCCTGCTCTATCTGGTCGAATAAGAGGCGGTCGGTAGTGTCGAACTCGGTGCCGAAGCGCTCGTTCAGGACGTGGATGATGGCCGAGAGACGATCTTTCTCCTCCTTGGCGTGGCGCAGGCCAGCTTCGCTGGCGGGGTCGAGCTGGCCGGTCTGGTCTTTTTCGGGGGCCAGGTCAGTGGTACCTATTTTTTGAAGGCGGTAGTATTCCAGCGCCACCTCGTCGTTCAGCACGAAGGATTCGGCGTCGCGGCTGGGGGGTAGCTTGGTGAGCAGCAGGCGACCGTAGGCGAACAGCTTTTCCAGGTCGGCATCAGTGAAGGGCATCACCTGCGAGAGGTAGGCGTAGAGCCGCACGAAGCTGGTGAGCGTGTGCTTGAAATCGTCCTTTAGCTCGGCATCGACCAGGTACTTGTAGCGCTGCACGGCGGGGTCGAGAAAGCCGTTTAGCTTGCCCTGGTCGGTGGGCGTGAGGGCGCTGGCCGACTTGAAGAACACCTGGGCGAAGGCCTCTACCTCCTCGGTATAAATGATGTTGCGCTGCTCCAAACGGGCTTTCAGGTCGTAGAGCAGGTTGGGGTCGGGGCTTTCGCGGAGGTAAGTGGTCTCGTAATAGGGCTGGAAGGAATCCAGGATGATATCGAGGTCATTGGCGAAGTCCAGCACGAAAGTGTCTTCCTTGCCGGGGGCGGTGCGGTTGAGGCGCGAGAGGGTCTGCACGGCCTTTACGCCACTCAGCTTTTTGTCCACGTACATGGTGTGCAGCAGCGGCTGGTCGAAGCCGGTCTGGTACTTATCGGCCACGAGCAGCACCTGGTAGTCGTCGCCGGCAAAGGCTTCGGGCAGGGCTTTTTCACTTAGGCCGCCGTTCATTTTGGGTTCGGTGTATTCGAGGTCGTGCTCGTCCACTACTTTGCCCGAAAAGGCGACCAGCGTTTTCATGTCGGTGTAGCCCTGCTGCTTGAGGTAGCGGTCAAACTCCTGCTTGTAGCGCACGGCGTGCAGGCGCGAGCTGGTTACGACCATCGCCTTGGCCTTCCCGCCTATTTTGTGGCGCACCACCTGGCGGTAGTGTTCCACCATCACCTCCGTTTTCTGGGCCAGATTGTGCGGGTGCAGGCTCACGAAGCGCCCGATGGCGCTGGCGGCCTTCTTCTTGTTCAGCTCGGGGTCGTCGGAAATGGCTTTGCTGACGCGGTAGTAGGTGTCGTAGGTGGTGTAGTTGCGCAGCACGTCCAGAATGAAGCCCTCCTCGATGGCCTGGCGCATACTGTAGAGGTGAAACGGCTGGTGCTGGCCCTCGGCGTTGGGCTGGCCGAATACCTGGAGCGTTTTGGGCTTGGGCGTGGCCGTGAAAGCGAAGAAGCTCAGGTTGGGCTGCTGGCCGCGGGCTTCCATCACCTGCCAGATGTTGTCTTCGGCGGTGTCCTCGGCCGGGCTGTCGGCTTCGTCCTGGGCGGCTTGCTCCAGGGTGCGGCCCCCTTTCGCCATCAGCACCTGCTTTAGCTTGGTTACGCCCTCGCCGCTCTGCGAGCTGTGGGCCTCATCCACCACCACGGCGTAGCGGCGCTGGGGCAGGCCGGCCACCTTCGCCACCACGAAGGGAAACTTCTGGAGCGTGGTGATGATGATGTTGGTACCGGCCTGGAGGGCGGCGGCCAGCTGGGCGCTGTCGCGTTCCACCTTCTGCACCACGCCCTGCTTGTGCTCGAACTGAAAGATGGTGTCCTGGAGCTGCTGGTCGAGCACGCGGCGGTCGGTGATGACGATGACCGAATCGAATACCCGGTCGGCGGCCGCGTTGTGCAGGCAGCTCAGGCGGTAGGCCAGCCAGGCAATGCTGTTGCTCTTGCCGCTGCCGGCCGAGTGCTGGATGAGGTAGTTGTGGCCGGCCCCGTGCTGCTGGGCGTGCCCGCTGAGGCGGCGCACGGCATCGAGCTGGTGGTAGCGGGGGAAAATAAGGCTGTGCTTTTCCAGGATTTTCCCGTCGGGCGTCTTCATCTTCTCGGTTTGCACGTGCAGGAAGCGGCCCACGATGTCGAGAAACGAGTCTTTGCGCAGCACGTCTTCCCAGAGGTAGGCGGTGCGGTAGCCGTGGGGGTTGGGCGGGTTGCCCGCGCCGTGGTGGTGGCCCCGGTTGAAGGGTAAGAAGCGCGTTTTGGGGCCGGCCAGGCGGGTGGTCATGTACACCTCGTCGGGGTCGGCGGCGAAGTGCACCAGCGTGCGGCGGCGAAACTGAAACAGCAACTCCTGCGGGTCGCGGTCGTGCTGGTACTGGGTTTTGGCCTGGGCCACGGTCTGGCCGGTGAGGGGATTTTTCAGCTCCAGCGTCACCAGCGGGATGCCGTTCAGGCTCAGCACCACGTCCAAGGACTTCTTGTTCTGCTGGCTGTAGTAGAGCTGGCGGGTCAGGCCCAGGCGGTTGAGGCCGTAGAGGCGCTCGGTGTCGGGGTTGAGCGCCGTTTCGGGCTGAAAGTAGGCGAGCTGGTACTTCACGCCCAGGTCGGTGATGCCGTTGCGGAGCACGTCGAGCGGCCCGCGCAGCTCCAGCTCCTTGCCCAGCCGCAGCAGGAGCTTGGCGGCGGCCTGCGGCCCATGCGCCTTCTCGGTTTTGGCCCAGGCCAGCGGCTGGGTGTCCTGGATGAAGCCCAGCACCTCGGCCGGAAAAAGGGCAGTGGCCGCGTCGTAGGTGGCCGCCGCTACGGTAGCGTAGCCGCCCTGGGTAGTGAGGTGGTGCTCTAGCGCTTCTTCAAAAGCCTTCTCGGTGTGGATGGCAGCCGGCATAAGGGTGGGTAGTGGTAGCGAAGCGTGAATACGAAGCAGCCCAAACGGCTGCACATGACGGTTACATAAGAAAAGCCGCCTCCTAACTCGTCAAGGAGTTGAAGACCGGCAAAAACCCTGGCCAGTTACATAAGGCATACATAAGAAAAGTGCGTTTGGAGGCTGGAAAAGCCGATTCGCCTTTTGCTGATGGCCGCTTTGTTACATGACGGCTACATAAGACCCACATAAGCTGCTACGCCCAGAAAGGCAGGTACTTGGCGTGCTTGCGCGACTTGTTATCGGGGTCGTAGGGCTTGACGAACCCTGCCTTGATGGTATCGGCGATGATGCGGGAGGCAACGGGGTAATTCGCCTCCTCGATGTTCAGGCGCTCGCGCAGCGACTGGTTAGTCATGATATCGCCCGACACATACTTCAGGCCGGCGTGCTGGTAGCAGGCCCTGATTTTATCCTGCCGGTCCATCTGGTCGAAGTTCTTCGGGCTGTAGAGAATGGCGCGGGTGTAATTCTCGCCCACAATGAAATCGGGCGGCGGCAGCTGGTGCTGCTCGCATTCGGAGATGACCTTGTCGATGCCGCTGCCCCGCTCCTCGCAGATGTTGAGGCGGCGCATCACCCCGGCCAGAGTTTCGTTGCGGCTCTGGGGAGCGTGGTCCAGGAAGCGACGGGCATCAATGAGGGGCCGCCCGGGGTTGGAAATCTCGATGCGGTTGTCGAACACCTCCACCATCGGCGACGAGCCGGTAACGGCAAAATCCTGGTGAATAAGGGCGTTGGCAATCAACTCACTCAGCGCCAGCTCGGGGTACAGCGGCGTGGCCGTGTCGCGCAGCACCTTCTTTACCTCTTCATTGCCGGGCAGGTGGTTGTTGATGTAGTTCACCAGCCCCTCGAAGCCCAGCGCGTACCCCCGGCCGCCCGGCTGCTCCCGAATAGTCTTTACCCGACTATTGCCGGCGTAGAAAATGACGCGCACCGCCTTGCGGGCCAGCCGGGGCAAGGCCCCCAGGTTGCGGGCAAACAGCATGGCCCCCAGGTTGGTAATGTCGTAGCGGCTGCCATTGCTGACAATGACGCGCTCGTGCTGGAGCCGCTCCAGAATGCCCGTCGTGGCCGGGGGCAGCGGCAACTTGAACAGGCGCAATACCTCGTCGTAGGCTATGAGCTGTAGTACCTGGTCGCCGGTTTGGCTGGCCAGGGCGATATCTTCTTCAAAGTGGCTCAGGTGGGCCTGGCTCCGGATGATTTCCAGCTTGTCCAGGTTCAGCGCCGCCAGCTCCTCGCCGTTGCGGGCGTAGTAGTGGCCCTCCCAGGCGGTGGGGTTGCCGCGCAGGGCCGGCGGAATCTCGAAGAAGACGACCCGCTTCCCGTCGGCGGTTTGCAACTCATGGATTTCGCGAAAGGTCAGGTTGTTGCTGATTTTGGCGGCTATCTCGCCCTTAAGGTGGTCGAGGTGCGCCCGGTCGGGGCGGTACTGGCTGCCTGTTACTTCCTTCTTATCGCTCACGCCAAATACCAGCCAGGCGGCCCCGTGGCCCCGCAGGTTGGCTTCGTTGCTGAGGGCGCTGAAGTACTTGCCGAGCTTCGAGAAGTCGAAGCTGTTGTTGGCTTCCTTGAATTCTACGACTTCGGTTTCGGCCGGCAGGCGCAGGAGCCGGTCGAGCAAGGCGGTAAGTTCAGCTTCGGTCATGCGGGTGGGCGTAAAAGGCAACGGCTGAGCTAAAAGTACTACATTTGCACATAACGGTTACATAAGAAAAGCCGCCCAGGAGCCTCGTAGGGCAGCTCGCACCCGGTCAACTCCCTCGCCAGTTACATGACGGTTACATAAGAACTGCCGCCGCAGCCGGGGCGTAGTGCCGCACGTCGAGCTGCCCGGTCACTGCCTCGGCGATGAGGGCGGCGCGGTACTCTTGCAGCAGGGCTATTTCTTGGTTGATGGTGTCGGTGGTTTCGGCAATTCTGGATGAATGGGCCTCAATATGTTCAACTATCATCTCTTGTTCACCAATACTAGGGAACACAATGTTAAAGTTGCCCAAAGCGCCTAAGTAGATTCCTGGTTGAGCAGAAAATCCCACATTGCTCCACAACAACTCTTGGAAACCATCACTCTGGAAAAGGCAGTACATATATCGCGGCGCTATGAGGCTAGGTTTTGGCCTAAATACTGCGAGACTACGCTGAATAGTGAATGGCAGCATATCTTCAACAATAGCAACTTTACCTAACGTTGCACCCACCACAGCTAGTACGATGTCGTTTTTTCTTACATCAAACGAATTCTCCAATGCAATAAAATCAGCTTCTGAAATCTGGCTGTCATCATCTAAGTTGATAAACTTACCATTGACAATATTCCTTACGCTAAGCAGCGGATAGCCATTTTCGACCCTAGCAGGTGGCTGGTGAGTACCATCTCGTAGCAACGAACAAGCGTGCTTCATTTTCATGCCTTCCCAATGTGCCGGCACCTTCCCTAGCCACTCCACGCCCGAATCACGTAGGGGCGCTTGGGGGTCCAGCCCTTTGGTCACGGCGTGGTTGATGAGGGCGGCCCGCTCCTCCCGCAGCAGCGCCAGCATCTGCTGCTTCTGGGTGATAAGCTGGTCTAGCTGGGCGGTTTTGTCGTCGAGGAAGCTAACAATAGCTTCTTGCTCTTCAAGGGGGGGTAGGGCGATGAAAGCATTCTTCAATAGCTCTTGATTGAAGATTTTTGCGCCGTATATATTTTGGCTAGCACTGTGAATCAATAGTTCAGGTAGCGCAAAATAGAAGTAAGTCAAGTCATAGCCAGCGTCGGGCAGCACTGAAAATATGGCTTCGTTTGTGTGCAAGTCCTTACCAGCAAAAGCGACTTTCCCTACACTCAATTTGAAGCTGTATAGAAGCGAACCCTTCGGCACAACTTCCATACCGGCAGCAAATAAAGCCTCGTCACTAAGGCTCGTTTTTGATTCAGTAATAACCCGCTGCTGCATATCAGCTATGGTCACCCATGTATTCTCTCCCTCGAAGTAGCTGGCTTTGCTCGTTGTGGGTGTACCACCAACGGCAAACTTGAAACAGTGCTTCAGCTTCTTCACCTCCCACCCCACCGGGATTTCCGGAATCCATTCCACGCCCGTAGGCTTATAATCTTGATAGCGGCTCACTTGCGGTTCTACTAATTCTGCCATAATGGTTCTTGGTGCCAGTTTTGGGGGAAGCCCATTGCGGCGGGGTCAGCGGCGGGATATTTGCCCAGCAGGTCGCGCAGGCGCTGCGTCAGGCCGGCGGCCGGGTCGATGCTGTGGAGCAGGTATTTCATGCCAATCAGGGCCGTGTAGAGCTTATTGGGCTGGCGTGGGGCGGCTACCACAAAGAAGGCGGGCGGCTTAGGCAGCAGCCGGGGCACGGTGGTCAGGTTGCGGTTCCAGAGGCGCGAGTGGTGGGCACACACGTTACGTACCTCCGTGATGCATTGCAGCCACGGTGCCAAGTAGGTCTTGTTGAACACCAAGAAGCGCCGCGCCACCAGGTCCGTTTCGGGCACCGCGGGCAGCAGGTTGCCATACAGCCGTGACAGCAGCCCCAGCGACAGCACCTCCAGGGTTTTCCAGGCTGGTGGCCGGCGGGTGTCCGTGGTATAGCGTTGGTAGTGGTCCTGAATGAACGGGTCTTTCGAGCGGTCCAGCTCGTCATCAATCTTCAGCAAGTTGCGATTGTGCGCCCCCAGGTTTCTACACAACGCCGGGTCTTCAAACCACCACGGCGAATGGCCCAGCGAGAAGAGGTAGATAAGCCGGGTCCGCAGCGCGATTTCAATGCGCTCGATGGTATCGAACACCAGCAGCCGCAGCTCCCGGTCGAAGTTGTAGAGGCTGATAACCGTATCGAAGTCGCTACCCGACTTGAACGTGTGGTTCACCTTGTCGTCCTGCATCGGCCACCAGTAGCCCGCCAGCCGGTAGTAGCTGATGGTTTCCAGCTGCATAGCTGCCCCGGCCGGGTCGGCTATGCGCAGGCCGCGCGCTTGCAACAACGCGACCTGGTCGGCAATAGTCAGGGCCGGTTTGCCGTATATCATTGGGTATAGGGCAAAAAAAAGACTCGCCCTGGTACGCTGTTCTGACGGGAAGCGTGGCGAGTACTGTTGCTACAAAGGTACAACATCGTACACGCAATTACAATTTTTCTACACAAAATCTGCCCGCAAACTACACAGAAGCAGGATTTCTAGTCCACGATAGTATGCAGCAAGCCTTCCGTTTTGGTTTCGAGTCGCAGAATATCGGCCCGGATATCCTGGAGCTTGCGCAGCGGCTGGTACTGGTAGAAATAGCGCGTGAAATTGATTTCGTAGCCCTCCTTGGTCTTGGTCAGGTCCAGAAACGCATCGGGCACGTGGGGCAGCACCTCGCGCCGGAAGTAGTCGTCGGGGTCATCGAGCAGGGGCACGTTTTCGAAGTCGCGCAGGCTGCCATCGGCTTTGGGCCGGCCCTTGCTGTCCTTCAGCACCTTGCCGCTGGCATCGCGCTGGGGCTGCTCCACCGTGAGGCGGCGGTAGCCAAAGGCCTCGTTGGGGAAAATCTTGCAGTACTCGCCCGCCTCGAAGAGGCCGTAGAGGCGCGTGATAGCGGCCAGCTGGTCTTCGGCAATCACGTTGCGCTTGCTACCCAGGCTGCGCGGCATCTTCTGCGAGAAGCTCACCGCGTTGAGCAGCTGCACCTGGCCCTTGCGCTCGGCGGCCTTGCGGTTGGTCACTATCCAGATGTAGGTCGTGATGCCGGTGTTATAAAACAGTTGGTCGGGCAGCGCCACGATGCCTTCGAGCATGTCGCGCTCCAGCAGCCAGCGCCGGATTTCGCTTTCCCCACTGCCGGCCGCCCCCGAAAACAAGGGCGAGCCGTTGAACACGATGGCCAGGCGCGTGCCCTCGGCCGTGTTCTTCATCTTGCTGGCCATGTGCTGCAAAAACAGCAGCGAGCCATCCGAAATGCGTGGTAGCCCTGCCCCGAAGCGCCCCGCGTGGCCCAGCTTCTCGTGCTCGTGCTTGATGACCTTCTCGGCCTTCTTCCACTCCACCCCGAAGGGCGGGTTCGACAGAATGTAGTCGAACCTGGCATCGGGCAGCTGGTCCTGCGTGAAGCTGTTGCCGAGCTTGATGTTGTCGGCCCGATGCCCCTTAATCAGCATATCGGCCTTGCAGATGGCATACGACTCGGGGTTCAGCTCCTGCCCGAAGGCCTCCAGGCGGGCCTCGTCGTTTAGCTCGTGCAGGTACTCTTCGGCCACGCTCAGCATCCCGCCCGTGCCGCAGGCCGGGTCGTACACGGTTTTCACGATGCCCTTCTTGGTCAGAATATCGCGGTCCTGCAAAAACAACAGGTTCACCATCAATCGAATGACCTCACGGGGCGTAAAGTGCTCGCCCGCCGTCTCATTGGAGCTTTCCGCAAACTTGCGAATTAATTCCTCGAAGATACAGCCCATCATCAGCGGCTTCACTTTGCTCGGGTGCAAGTCGATTTCCTGAAACTTCTTCAGCACCATAAACAGCAGATTAGCCGAGTCGAGCTTGGTTATCTGGTGGTCAAACTCGAAGTGCTCCAGAATCTCGCGGGCGTTGGCCGAAAAGCCGTTGATATAGTGGCGCAGGTTGGCCGCCACGTGGTTGGGGTCGCTGAGCAGGCGCTCAAAGTCGAAAGGGCTGTGGTTGTAAAACGTCAGGCCCGACTTCTGATTGAGTACCATATCGGCCATTTCAGGCGGCAGATTTTGGGTACGCGGGTGCTCGGCCAGAACGGCGGCCTTGGTGGGGGCCAGCACGCCATCGAGGCGGCGTAGCACCGTCAGCGGCAGTATCACTTTGCCGTAGTCAGCTTGCTTATAATCACCTCGTAATAAGTCAGCTACGGCCCAGATGTGCGCCGCATATTGCTTGAAATCCATAGTCTCAAAAAAAAGCTCCGCTCGGTGAAGCGGAGCCTTGAAATTAAGCCTGGGCCCGGTAACTGGCCGCCTCAGCTATCCATCATAGCGCTAAAGCGCTAACTACCAACCTATTTTTTATTGACTACCCCGGCAGCCTAGGCAGTTGCCTACTGTGCCGCTAGTGCTGTGTCAAGCGAATTGAGCAACAAAATAAAGGGCTTGGAGGGGGTACATGGCCCGTCCAACCACTCCCTTTCCCCTACCGGCTGCTGACCAAGCCGCCCTCGAAAACTTTACGCGCACGGGTCGTCGACCCGTGCGGGCAGTGCGCCGGGCCCAGGCCCTACTGGCCCTGGCCACCGGTATCGGCCAGCAGGCGGCCGGTCAGGCCGTGGGCCTCAGCCGCCAGGCAGTCAGCCATGTGTGCCAGCGCTACGAGGCCGGCGGCTGGCAGGCTGCGCGGGCCGCAGCCCCCGCAGCGGCGGCCCGCCGCACGTGGATGGTCCGCCGCACGTGGATGGTCCGCAACGCGCCGCCGTAACGGCGCTGGCCTGCACGGTACTGAAAGGCCTGGCCCTGGTTGTAATCATAGTGCAAGATGCTGCCCAGGCTCCCGTTGATGATACTGTTCACCTTAGCTGTGAGCGTGAGGTCGAGGCGGTGTGCGGTATCGATCAGCCGTAGCCGACCGTAATCCACAGACAGCACGTAGCGCACTTTTAGCATTATTGCCGAGGGGCTACTGGAGCTGGGGCAGGGCCCTGCCAGCGGTGCACCCCGCACTGGTAAGCAGCCGTGTTGCCGAATAACAAACTGACGCCTTGCGAGTTGATGCCACCGCCCTTACGGTTCTTGGAGAGCAGCGCCTCGTTGGCGTTGAGGCCCGCCCGCAGTTTGCTAAGTCAGCCCTGCTTGGGGCACCGCCGGCATTTCTACCTTTGCCCCATGCTATCCACTGCCGCCGAAACCACCCCGCTAGCCTTGCTGCGCCAGCACTGGGGGCACCAGCAGTTTCGGCCGGGGCAGGCCGACATAATTGCGGCAGTGCTGGCCGGCCACGATGCGCTAGCACTGCTGCCCACTGGTGGCGGCAAAAGTATCTGCTTTCAAGTGCCGGCGCTGGCGCGGCCGGGCATCTGCTTGGTGGTGTCGCCGCTCATTGCGCTCATGCGCGACCAGGTCGAAAACCTGCGCCAGCGCGGCATCAAGGCCGAAGCGGTATACGCGGGCATGAGCCACCAGGAAATCGACCAGACGCTCGACAACTGCGTGTACAGCAAGGAAATAAAATTTCTGTACGTGTCGCCCGAGCGGCTGCTTACCGACCTGTTTCGGGCCCGGCTAGCCCGGATGAACGTGGGGTTGCTCGCCGTCGACGAGGCGCACTGCCTCTCGCAGTGGGGCTACGATTTTCGGCCGCCCTACCTGCGCATTGCCGAGCTGCGGGCGCTACTGCCGGCCACCGTGCCCTGCATCGCGCTCACGGCCACCGCCACCGGGCAGGTGCGGCAGGACATCGTAGAAAAGCTTCATTTCCGGCCAGGGTACGGCATTTTCACCCAAAGCTTTGCCCGGCCCAAGCTCTCGTACTCGGTGTTGCATACCGAGGATAAACTGCGCCGCCTGCTCGAAGTGCTGCGCGGCGTAGGCCCCGGCAAAACGGGCATCGTGTACGCCCGCACGCGCCGCCAGGCCGAGGATACCGCCGCCTGGCTGGTGCAGCAACAGCTGCCCGCCGCCGCCTACCACGCTGGCCTGCCCGCCGAGCAGCGCACCCGCACCCAGCAGGCCTGGCTTACCGACAAGACGCGCATCATTGTGGCTACCAATGCTTTCGGCATGGGTATCGACAAGCCCGATGTGCGTGCTGTCGTCCACCTCGAGGCGCCCGCTACGCTCGAAGCCTACTATCAGGAGGCCGGCCGCGCCGGGCGCGATGGCCTGTATGCCTTTGCGGTGCTGCTCAGCGGCCCGGCCGATGCCGACGGGCTGCGGCGGCAGGCGCAGCTAGCCCACCCGCCGGTCGATGTGGTGCGCCGCGTGTACCAGGCCCTGGCCAACTATTCGCGCACGGCCGTGGGCGGCGGCGAGCTGGTAGCGTTCGACTTTGACCTCGGCCTGTTTGCCGAAACCTACCGCCTCAGGGCCGTCGAGGTGCACCATGCCCTCAAGGTGCTGGAGCAGCAGGGCTTCGTGCAGCTTACCGAAGCCGTGAACCAGCCGGCGCGGGTGCAGCTCATTAGTAACCAGCAGGATCTATACCAGTTTCAGGTGGCTAATGCGCAGCACGACCTGTTGATAAAAGCGCTACTGCGTCTGTACGGCGGCGAATTGTTCGTCACTTTCCAGGCCATTTCGGAAAGTGCTCTCGGCCGCCACTTGCGCCAAAGCACCACCGATGTGGTGCGCCAGCTTCGCTACCTGCACAGCGCGGGCGTGCTGCACTACCAGCCCCGGCGCGAGCTGCCGCAGGCCATGTTTACCACGCCGCGCTACGATGCGCCCCAACTGCCTCTCGATGAGCGCCGCCTCAAAACCGCCCGCCAGCTCACCGAGCAGCAGACTACGGCCGTAGTAGAGTACGCCGCCAGCCTCACCCGCTGCCGCCAGCAATTGCTACTAGACTATTTTGCTGAGCCCGATGCCCCAGCGTGTGGCGTGTGCGATGTGTGCCTGGCCCGCAAAAAAGCCCGGCAAGCTCCCGAGGATCCGGCCGGGCTGCCAGCCCAATTGCTCCAACTCGTGCAAACCGAGCCGCTGCTACCCCGCCAGGTGGTAGCCCGCTACCCCGCCGCCGAAGCAGCGGCCATTATGGCGGCCCTGCGCGCCTTGGTCGAGCTAGGCAAGCTGGCCTACGCGGCCGACGGCCGGCTGCATACCACGTAAGGACGCAGGTGTAGCGTAGCTTGAGTAGTTTTAGAATCAACGTACATCTATGCAATCGCTACTACCTAAGAACGTCCTGCTGAGCTTGTGAAGCATCTCACTTGCGCCGCTCTAGCGTTTCAGGTGAGATGCTTCGCAAGCTCAGCAGGACGTTCTTAGGTAGTAGCGATTGTGCTAAGATCCAAGCTTTCAGAGTGAAAGGTGGAATTACCGCCCACCTTTATGAACCCTTGGCCTGTGCCTAGCCAGCCTGATAAGCCATTATGCCACCCACCAGATTGCGCACGTTGGTGAAGCCTTGCTGCGTGAGAAAGGCCTTGGCCGAGGCCGAGCGACCACCGCTTTTGCAGTGCACGATAACCTCTTCGTTTTTTAAGTCTTCCAGGTCATCCAATTTCTCAGGCAGGGTGCCGAGCGGAATATTCTGGCTGCCAGGGATGCGGCTTTCTTCCGCTTCCCAGGTTTCGCGCACGTCAATAATGCGGGGCGTTTCGCCGGCTTGCTGGCGTTGGTGGAGTTCGGCGGGCGTGATGTCGGGCATGAGTACGGGTAAAAATAGGTAGATGGACAGCTTATTCCAGCACCAAGCGGCGGGTGGCTACGCTGCCATCGGGCAAAGTTAGCTGCACCAGGTATACGCCACCGGGCAGGCTAGCGGGCAGGCGTAGGGCGGCCAGCCCCGCCTCGGCGGTGGGCTGCCGCCACACCGGTCGGCCCAGCACATCGAGCAGCGTGGCTAGCCGGAAAGCTGGGCCATTCACTAGCACGGTAGTGCCGCTGGGGGCTGGGTTGGGGTAAAGGCTATACTGCGTGTTGACGGCCTGCTGCGCCTGGGTAGCCAGCACGTTGTTGTTCATCACGGCCCGCACCATGGGCGAGCCGCCAGTGGCAGGCGTGGCGGCCGTCCAGGTGCTGTTCTGGGTGTAGAAGAGCGAGGCGGCTGCCGGCTGGTTGTTCAAATCGAGGCCGTAGAGCAAAAACTGCCCGCCGGCCGGCTGCCCGTAGCCCACGTAGAAGCGGCCCGACACGGGCACCGGCGTAGCCAGCGGAATCGTGTAAAACGTTTGGCCCGCTGGGATTGGATTGGTGAGCGTAAATGTGGCCGTGGCGAGGGGCGTGGCGTCGGGCTGGCCGTTTTTATCAGCCCACACGGCTACCGTCACCGAGCGATTAGCGTAGTTTTCGCCGCCTTGCGAAAGCGGAATATTATTGAAAATAGGCGCTAGCTGCACGGCACTTACGTGGTCGGCCTGGTTGGCCGTGAAGCCGACGGCCAGGTAGCTGATGGGCCCGGTACTCACGGCCGGAATGTTGAAGCTTTGCTCGGCCGTGCCATCGTCGTAGGCAAAATAATTACTCAGCTCCAGGTCGCGGGTAGTGGTATCGTTGGCAAGGGTTAGCGGGTTGGTTTCGCGGGTTTGCAGGGCCAGGGTGTAGCGAAAGCGCCGGCTCGCCGGGGAGCTAGCCAGCGGCGCCGAGCTGGCATCACCCGTAATAGCATCTTGCCGGGCGCCGGCTAGCTCGGGCCGCCCGCCCGATGCCCAGGTAGCGGGCCCGAAGCCGCCGGTGGTCAGCTCACGCACCGTGCCGAGCCAAGTGATTGGTAGCGGGTTGCCGCTGGCCGTGAGGTTGTTAACCGTCGCAGTGAGGGCCGGGTTCAGCTCGCTGGTAGTAGCCGCATTGTACTGCCACACCGGCATCGACGCATAGCGGCGCAACGGGCTAGTGAGCGGCCGGCTGGTAGCAACGTCTTGAAAGATAGTGTCGTTGGCGCCCCGGTTGCTATTTACATAAATGTAATCCAGCCCAAAGGCGTCGCTGGCCGAAGATTGATTGCCCGACGACCGAAACCGAAACTGGAAGCCGCTGTGAAAGTAGCTGGCTTGGTTGATGGGGAAAATCTGCTGCCGGAAATTCGTCGTTTTATTGGCTCCCAAGTAAGTCCAGATGGTATTCCAGCGCCCCACATTATCCAAAAATTCCAGCGTGAGGCTCACCGGAGTGGCGCTGGAGCTAGTGCCTGGCGAGCCGGCGAGCGTACCCGCCTGCCAGGCGTAGCTCAAGTACACCTGGCTGCCGGCCGACACGCCACTTAGGTCAATGGGCTGGGAGGTGAGCGTATCGGTGTGGCTGTAAAACGATGCCGAGCCGCTGTTGTAGGCCAGGCCGTTGGCCCGCAGGCCGTCGAGCGTGACGGTACCCCGCGTGAGTGGGTCGCGGGCCAAACGGTTGCTCACGTAGGCGCCGCCGCCGCCGTAGTTGACGAGCAGGCCGGTGCCATCGGGGTAGTCGGGGCCGGTGAGCAGCCAGCGCAGGGCGCTCGGCTGCCCATCGAGCGGCAGTGTGAAATCGTCAAAAAAGGGCAGCGCCAGCGCCGTTGTGCCCAATTGCGCGTTGGTAGTGCGGCCCGGCACCTTGGTTGCCGCCCGGGCGCTAGCCGCCGTCGTGGCCCGGCCAGGGTCGGCCGAAAGGGGCTGGGTAGGCAGAATAGCCTGCCCCTGCGCTGCCAGGGTGAGCCCCAGGGCCGGCAAGCCAATCGTTAGGAAGCGGAGAAGTTGGCGCATAGAGTTTGGGCTGATAACCACTCAGTAAGAACGGTTGGCTTGGTAATTTTGGCCCGCTGAATGCTGGTGGGCCCGCAAGATGGTCGAGTCGAGCATCACCCCCTCCAACTCGGGGGCTTTGACCGCGTCGAAAAGGCGTTCCCACACGCCTTTCTGGGCCAGGCGCCGAAACCGTTTGCGCACCGAATCAAACTTGCCAAAGCGCTCGGGTAAGTCAGCCCAGGGACAACCCGTGCGCATTATCCACAACACTGCGTTGAAAAAGAGCCGGTTATCTTTAGCTGTCACCCCGCAGTCGCTGGCCTTACCAGATAAGAGGGGCGACACCACCGTCCAGGCAGTATCCGAAATTTCGTGACGACGCATAATAACATTG
>Ga0160429_1001203_pt1 | contig 15022 bp, 22 predicted proteins | sample SolpanmetagenomR_FD_108199 | JGI IMG/M metagenome (GOLD analysis project Ga0160429, IMG submission 108199) | Solar panel surface microbial communities from Lawrence Berkeley National Laboratory, California, USA - R | ecosystem: Engineered > Built environment > Solar panel > Unclassified ...
CAGCCTTTCGACCAAAGACCGCGCCAGAAGTCAGCCCTGAACCTCCTGGGTAGTTCTCGTAGAAAAGCTAAGGGACCGTTAAACAAGCCGCACAAAAGAGCTCAAACGGTTACTCACGCCTCCGACCATCTCGCCTGCCGCATAAAGGCCTGGAATCGGCTCATCTGTCACTTGAGATATTACAGCTGATGTTTCAGGATTGATCTTCAATCCGCCGAAAGTGAAAGTGATACCGCAAGTGATCTTGACAGCAATATAGGGACCTTTGACGATTGGAAGTGCCCAGTTGGTTTTATCGAGACGCAACCCATTCTTGGAAGACTTTGTCGACAGGCCATCCTTTACGGACGGATCAAACTTCTTATCTGGATACTCTGTTCGATGAGCTTCAACAGCCTCGTTGTATTCTTTGATCGATTGCACGAAGCGCGCAGGATTGATGAGACCCTTCTTCTCCATCTTGTCTCCCAGCTCTTCCAAGGTATCGGCTTTGATCTTTTCTACGACGTCGTCCGAGTACTCTTCCTGCCGGAGCCACTTCGCTCCGTCGGCGTCCCAGACCTGAAATGCAATCGCATTGGGCTGCTTGAGAATTTCTCTGCCGAACTTGGCATATGTGAAATTCCTCATGTCGATCCCCTCGTCGACAAAGCGGTCTCCGTCAGCATTGTACATCAGGCCAAGCGGGTATCCTGACTTGGTAAACTGGTTAGTGAGCACTTGATCACCTGCTTCGACTGGAGCCGCCGCATCCCAGCAGGTGCTGTGACACGTGGACCAACCGCCTGCCGGTTTGGCGCCTAGATAATCTATGGCGATATTGAGTAGGTCGCCCGTGTTGTAAGCTATGCAGCCGTCAGGATATGCGTATAGTCTTGCGATTGCAATACCTACGAGTTCCGCGGACATAGGCAAGGTCCCAACCAGGGCCGAGGTACTGAGCGCGCATTTTTGGGTTGCTTTCAAAACCTCCCGCCGCAAGAATGATACCGCCACGGGCAAGTACATCGTAGCTGGTGCCATCTTTCCTGCGCACAGTAACACCGCAGACTTCTCCAGAGTCACGCTTGAGTATCTTAACCACAGGAGACTCGTACCTAGTCTCGACACCCTTCTTCGCGGCGTTGGCTTGGTGCTGCTGGGTCAAGCCCTTGCCGCCGTCTTGCACCGCCAAAACCATGCCTCCCCAGAATTTCTGACGGCCTTCAATCTCATATGCTTGCCGGTTGAACGAGAGAACAAACTTGATGCCATTTTTTGCAAGCCATTTGGTGGTCGACCGGGACTCGCTGATCAGAGCCTTGGAAAGGGCGGGATCACTGCGGCCACTGGTGACTTTCTTCAGATCTCGCATAAAGTCGTCTTCTGTGTACGGGTCCATATCGATCTTATCTGCCATGTCGGGCGTAACGTTGTGTACGATAGGCAGAACATCCTGCAAGCCCTCGAAACATGTACGGTACGCGCCAGCTGTGCTTAGATTCTGTCAAGATCACTTTCTGCAAAAGCGACGCAAACGACTTACAACGTCGTGTTGCCTCCAGCCCACGATTCCGGAGCCTTCTCGAGCAGTAGCACATGGGCAGCACCGCTCTCTTTTGCGGACACCGCGGCCGAGAAGCCTGCATTTCCACTTCCGACTACGATCACATCATATGTTTCAGCAGGCATTCTGTTGGTTGATCACACGAGTGTGGTGTTGAGTTGAGAGACGCCGCGACAACCTCGTGCAAAGCGACGCCCGGCGCCCGCCACCACATGACGGGCAAAGCTTGGTGCGGTCAAGCTCACGCCGAGCTCTCGAGTCACCACGAGCCGAAGACCTGCCGTAGCGGGGCTCAATGCTTGTTCTTGTGGGGGTCAAGCCTCCACACCTTAAAATTACGTCTAGCTTGAAAAGCTCCGATTTTGCTCGGACTTCACCAACAGCCGACGTATGCCGCTCGAGACAGATCCCCTTCAAGAGCTTTGCCTGTCCTCCCCCTGCGACATCAACTAACCCGTGCATCTTTCATCGTGTCAATTCATGGCAGAAGTAAAGTCGGATTACGCAGACGCGCAACCCGTCGAGGACCTCTATCATACCGAGTCTTTGGACGATCGCGTGCACTTCACTGAGGCAGAAGAGAAGGCTGTCATCAGGAAGCTTGACTGGCGCCTATTGCCGTTCGTCCTCCTTCTCTACACGCTGTCGATTCTTGACCGCTCGAATTTGGGTAAAAAAACAATTTCAATACAGGCTGTGACACACTACTGACTGCATCAAGGAAATGCAAAACTTGCCGGAATGGCGAAAGACATCGACCTAGGTGGACTACGTTATAACTGGCTAGGGACTATATTTTACATCGCCTGTCAGTATGTTTAGCGACCTCCTGAATTGTAGGCTGACACCCGGGTCTCAGACATTCTATTCCAGCCGGCAATCATCGGCTGGAAGCAGTTTCCCGCTCACCGGTGGGCTACCTTCGTCGTCTTCTACTGGGGCGTGATTGCAACAGTCCAAGCCGCCGCCACATCGTGGGCTGGGTTGATGGTCTTGCGCTTCTTGCTTGGAACATGTAAGTTTCGTCCACGCCGCCGGTAACGGGTATTTTCCTGACGCTGCCGAAACAAAAAGCGGAGAGCATGTTCGGTCCAGGGGTACCTCTCTATCTTTCCTTCTTCTATCCGCGTGAAAAAGTAGGCTTTCGCCAAGGGGTCTTCGTCTCCGGAGCGGCTTTGGCCAACGCCTACGGAAGTGCGCTTGCGTATGGCATTACGCAGATCAAGGGCACCCTAGCACCTTGGAAAATTCTCTTTCTCATCGAAGGTCTACCTGTAAGTTGATGGAGCACAAACTTCCCCCTTTTTGTAAGGATTTACTGTGACCGGTTTCTAACACACCATACACTTCTAGACCATCTGCGTAGCTGCAGCAGCCTGGTTTGTTCTACCGGACTCCATCGTGGTTGCGAAATTCCTCACCCCACGCGAGAAGCAGATCGCCACCAGCTTCGTCGGTCGTCACCAAACCGTCGACTCGGAGCACTCGAAAGGAATCCAGGTCCGCGAATTCCTGCAAGCTCTCAAAGACCCAAAGACCTACCTGCCCGGCATCATGTACTTCTCCGTCAACGTGTCGTTTGCCTCGCTGCCGCTCTTCATCCCGACCATCATTTCCGAAATCGGCGCTTTCACCACCATCGAGTCGCAAGGGCTCAGCGCGCCGCCCTACGTCTTGGTCTTCGTCACGATCCTGCTCGCGTCGCATTACTCCGACAAGTGCCGTCTGCGAGGGCCCTTTATCACAGTTGCTTCGCTTGTCGCCGCCGTGGGGTTCATATTGTTGGCGACCACTGAGGGCAAGGTTGCGAGGTATCTCGGGGTGTTCCTGGCGGTGCAAATATTCGTCTGTGTAAGCTTATTGCTGGCATGGACGTCGAACATGCACGCAACCGAGAGCAAGAGGGCAGGTGGGTACGTAGTCTTGGGGTTCCTGGGCCAATGTGGGCCGCTGCTTGGGTAAGTGATGGCGCGATCTTTTCAATGTTCGAGTAATGCCCGCGCTAAGTCTGACGACAACCCAGCACCAACGTCTTCCCTGCCAAGGAACGACCGTACTACCGCAAGGGCATGTGGATCTCCTGCGCGTTCTGCCTTTTGGTGACGGTTTGCTCAATCACCTTGTCGCTTATTCTACGCTGGGAGAACAGCAAGATGGAGGCTGACGGCTCTTACAATCACGAAGAGGAATTGGGGGAGATGCGCGATGCCCCGAACTTTGATAGCCGCACCATTCGAAAACACAAGTACATCCTTTGAGTCTGTCGAGGCGTGTAACAGTAGGGTGCCGGTAGGTAGGGCTTGATGATGCTGTCAACATGTCTTCAAGTCACATGAAGCTGCTAGAAAATCGACGTCTCGATTCTGACAGTATCAGGTCGAGGAAGGCACAGCAAAAGCTTTCCCCTTAATCTCGGATTTTTATTCCATCTTGATTAGGTGCTGCGCCAGTCTTTGTAAATCGACGAGCTTGCATTCCAATTCCAACAGGCTTTCTTTGGCAGCCATCACCACCAAACGTACGCAGAATGCACAATGATCATGGTCAAACCGAGCCGCCAACGAGTTTCAAAACTCCGGGGGTATCTAAAAGCGGCGGGCGCGTCTACCATAAACAATCACGACTGAAAATCATCGGGGAAACCCGAAACTCCCCCACTGCCCAACCCCCGCAAAACACATAACATTCGCAACGATTCGACACCAAGCCCCATCTTCTCGTGACGTGCAACCCCCTCGCCCTCCCGCCTCACGCTTACAGCTCCAAGCCCGAGCCCGGCCCGCCGTCGCCCTTGTTGCTCAACCTCGCGCACAGGCCCAAGAAAACCACTGTCTCGGTGGCCGCTAGATAGTTCAGCGAGCCCAGCAGCGTCTTCAGGTGTTTCGAGAAGCTTGCTTCGAATTTGTCCAGGTCGTCGACCAGGCGGGCGAATTTGGCTGGGTCTGTTGCCGCCGCCGTGGCTGCCTCTGGTGTTGTTCCAGTTTGCGTGTCGGCCGCCGCAAGGTGCCGGGAGAAGGTGGTTGTGTATTTTGCAAAGTGCGTACATGTGTTCATGATGCGTGAGTTGATCTGTTTCGAACACAGGTTAGTCGGCCTCAAAGCAAAGCGGGCCGTCAGGGCGTGAGGTCGTGCAGGAACTTACCTTGAGCAAACGCGCGTTCGTCAGCATGCACTCTTTCAGACACGTCGCCAGGAAATCAACGTGGTCCTGCATGAGCTCGTCGACTGTGCGTTTGGGCGCGCCCGTCTTGGCCGTCGCAACACCGCCGCCGTCTCCTCCCTCGCTCAATCTCGCCATGAAAGCCTGCCAGTTCGGCTCGATGACTTCGGAGGTGCTGAAGTATATCAGCTGCTGCACGAAGTCCAGCATGCGTGAGCGTAGTGTCCACGCACGGCGCTTCCAGTGCTCGATGCGCCGGTCGCCGCTACGTCGTTGCCAGACGGGCAGCTTGGCATGCTCGGCCCATGATGCGACGAGGAGTGTCTCGAGATGCCGCAGCGAGAGCAGGTAGCGGAAGAGTAGTTGATAGCGGATCAGAGTGACACGGCTGACAACGAGGGAAAGTGGAAAGGGCACGGCGTAGTCGAGGACTAATGCCTCAAAGCCGCTGATGTCTTTGTCGTCGTTGTTTGTTGACATGGGATTCGCAAGCACGCTGTTCATATTGTTATTCCCCGAGTCTGAGTCAATTCCCGTCACATTGACGACGCGCATAAGCCACGTTGTCAACCCCATTTCGTTAATCTGCACGCGCACATCCTCCTTGAAGAGATCTTCGGCTGCCACACTGCCCGGCTGACGGAGTACAATGTCGAGCAGGGATTGCAATTTGCCGACGTTGACACCGCGCGCGGGCTTGCGCAGCTCGCTCGCGGATAGCCCGAGGAAGTGCGTGAAGAAATCGCTGCGGTCAAGAAAGAAGTAGTGTTTCAGGCTGCGCAGGCGCGCGGGTAAGGCATGAGTTGTAAGAAGGAGATTGAGCAATGAGGCGTTGGCGTGGGCATAGGCTGAGTGGATGTTTTCGAGGAAGAGCGGATCGGAGAAGGATGAAGGCGCAGATGTCGCGGCCGAGTCTTGCGTGTCAATTCCGCCGCACTCGCGTACGACGTTGAGGTACTTGCCCGCTAGAAGGACTTTCTCCTGCACAGCAGCGAGTTGCGGAGGGACATCCGACTCGCGGATCGTATAGCGTTTCTCCCAATACTCATCTGTATAGTCTTGCTCAAGGCCTTCGCGGCGGATACTTCTTTGTTCTTTTATAAGGAACTCGGAGTGTGGATCCTTGATACCGCCGTGATGTAACCATTCATTCAACATCTTCATGTACGGCCGGCTAGCGTCGCGAAGTAGTGACGAGAGGAGATGTTTAGCAGCAGGGTCGCCAGACATAGTTGACAGTCTTTTCGAAATCAACCCTAAGACAGCACCTCCTTTGCAGACCTTGCGCTCGTTCCCCGCAGTAGTGGCCCCTTCGCGCAGCGACTCAATGATGTTCTCAATATCGTCCATGTCGTCAAGTGAATCCACACCATCTTCTAAAAGCGCATTATTCTTAAGGATCTCCTGCGCGAGAGCAAACAAGTGCCACAGTATTTGGCTGGTCGGTTTGATGTGCAAGTTCAGGACGTGAAGCGTAAAGCCTTCGTTTGTCAAAAACTCATGTTCCAGCTGGGCCACTAGAACCAGATGGTCCTTGAGGATCTTCCGTATCGACGCACAAAGCGCGTGGTTCACTGAGCCAAACTCTTCCCTGCTCTGTACTTCGATAAACGCCTCCAGTGCAACGTAGTGTGTCGCCAAGTTTAACATTGTAGAAGTCAGATCGCGCAAGCTCGGATCTAAGCCAGGGAGTAGACTAAATACTGGACCAGCGAGTCTGTCCTTTTCTTCTCCGGGGTCATAGGCTTCCGCAAACCGGACGTACTGCCCTTCGATGCCCATGAAGACGAAGAGAAGGTCTTCGAGAATGGCCGATTCTTGTTCTTGGAGCGACAAGTTGCGGAGCGGTGTTGGTTGTAGTTCATCAGGTAGAAGGGAACTCAGAGGCGGTCGTGTGATGCGTGATGCAAGAGGCGCAGTGGTAACAGGCACAAGTAACGCTCGCGGTCGCCAAGGATCTGCTTGTTCGTCTTAAGAAGAGGTCCTTAACTTTCGGAGAAGCGCAAGCTCCATACCCAGAGAACCATGCCCGCTTCCTTTGCCTTTGGACCCATCCGCCCTCGCTCCGTCCCTACTCCTCGGTCCCGCATCTCCCATTCGCTCTTCCCTTGTTCTCAGACCCTCGTAGCCCCTAGCACTTCTCTCCGTGTAGATCAAAGGACTCGTGTTCGCAGAGGTATTTGTACCGTGACCACTTGTTGGTCTGCCCTTTGCGCGGTCGTGATTCATAATTCGTGAGGGGTTGCTTCGTTCTCGACGTGTCGCATCAGTTGTAAAGGTTGTCCGCTCGCGCACGACGGTAGAGAGATCGCGAGCATGGAAAGAGGCAGACATGGCAGGGAGTCTCTGTGTGCGGATCCATGGGCGTTGTTGGTCAAGTGTATGGAGAGAAGTGATGCGAGCAGCGCAACGCGACGTGTCGAGCGGAAACGGTCAAGACAAGGCTTGGCAGCGGAAATGTCCACCCTCCGGGGTTTGATGGACTGGACGGCGACGATGATGAATGAAGGAGTTGCCTGATACTTGCTGCAACCACCTGCGACCTGTATCTCTTCCATCACTTTGGACTATCCAATAACAGCCTCCCCGACTGCGACTACGGCTTGGTCGTGCTCTAATATAGCTTTGCAATTGCCAACTGACCCGAACTCTGCACAAAAACACACGACACAAGCATGTTCATTGCAAGATCAGAGTATGGTAAGCACACAACCACGTCACTGAAGCTGTAACACGATCACAGACACTAACTCTTTCTCCTAGATCGCGGGATCAAGTAAGCTCTCCTCCGCCCGTCGCTCGGCCCCATGGTCCATCCTAACCCCCCGCGCGTACAGCACCTTCTCTCCCGAAGGTCGCCTCTTCCAAGTCGAATACTCTCTCGAAGCCATCAAGCTCGGCTCCACAGCAATAGGCGTAAACCACACGCTTCCACCCACCCGCAACCCAGCACTAACGCACCTCCCTCCAGGTCGCCACATCGCACGGCGTACTCCTGGGTGTCGAAAAGCGCGTCACGTCGACGCTCCTCGAAGCCTCGTCGGTCGAAAAGATAGTTGAAATCGACCGCCACATTGGGTGCGCCATGTCGGGCCTACAAGCAGACGCGCGCTCGATGGTCGAGCACGCGCGCGTCGAGGCGCAGAGCCACGCGTTCCACTACGCCGAGCCGCTGCGCGTTGAAAGCTGCACGCAGAGCATCTGCGATCTGGCGCTGCGGTTCGGCGAGGGCGCTGAGGGCGAGGAGAGCATCATGAGCCGGCCGTTCGGCGTTGCATTGCTGATTGCAGGGTGGGACGAGGAGGGCCCGAGTTTGTACGTCACCTTGATGTTCCCCCACCCGTGAGGATGCCCCTCGCGCACGGTGCTAATTGCTTGGCCAGATTCCACGCCGAGCCTTCGGGCACTTTCTACCGCTACGACGCCAAAGCCATCGGGTCCGGCAGCGAGGGCGCGCAGGCGGAGCTACAAAACGAATTCCACAAGTCGCTGACGCTGGCCGAAGCCGAGGTTTTGGTGCTCAAGACGCTCAAGCAGGTCATGGAGGAGAAGCTCGACGCTAAGAACGTGCAGCTGGCCAGCGTGACAAAGGACAAGGGGTTCAGGATCTACGGGGATGAGGAGATGAAGGGGGTTGTGGAGAGGCTGCCTGCGAATTAGAGGGAATTGAAAGGGGGCGCTGCTGGCGTGGAGTCGGGCGGCAAAGAGCGCGCTATAACGATATGAAAAGAACCATCACCGCGACAGCAAAATAGAGACAACCCAACACGTGATCTCGCAGCGCATGAATACGAAATCTTCTCTGGCAATACGCAATATTCTAACGAGACAAGACGTGGTTTGGACGTAGTAGTTGTAGGGGCTCCGTGCATGAACGCCGTAGCCGAGAAGTCACGCTCACGTAAAATCGTCAAAGCCTCTCAACAGGCCGGCGTCGTTAACTCTGCGGTAAAGGGAACCTAGAGAGACGCCAAAAGCCCCGACTTGTAAGTGTCGCTGTGCAACGTGCGCGTAAGGCAACACGATGGAATACAAGAGAGAAAGACGCCGGTCGGCTGGCTGTATGTCAGATGCTCTTCTCCAGATCGGGAGCAGCATGGTTACTCTGATCCCTAGCATCCTCTGCCTGCTCCCTACCGCCAGCACCCACCATCGTCGTCGGATCAACCCACTCCACCAACCCCACTCTCCAGCAGAGTGAACTGAGGAGTGCATTGGTAGTCGCGTGCATAGTGAATACGAACTGCATGGTACTTACAGATCGGGCGAGGATTCACCAGATACAGCAGCATCGATATCAAGTGTTTTACCCACATATTTAGCATCGTGAATGTGTCAATGCAGAAGGAGAGTGAGACGACGGGAGGGGACGACAGGAGGTTGGACGATGAGGCTGAGTAAGCGGCCGGAGTTAAGGTGGGCTTCCACTTCTAACGACAACAACCTACCGCCTTTCCTCTTTCCTGTCAGACCATGAACATGTCCAGTGTCCGCGCGCGAGGCTGGTACAGTCTTCATGTTGAACAGGGCATGCTGCGGCAGTCTCTTCTGGCGTAAGCGAGGAAAAATGAAGTTTCGGGTGTAATCGCTAGCGGAGACACCTAGAGTCTTGGGCAAGCAAGCAAACGACCACTAGACGACACGCAAACACTACTGCAGTAGAAATCCCCTTCCGGTTCACCAAACATGGATGTTTGAGAAACCACATCAGCCAAACCAAGAAAACGTTCCAAATCTCCAGGTTAGAACACTGCAGAAGTGTGATGTTTGTCACGCCTTCACCCATTCAAACATGTTACAATAAGGCCAAACACAACAAAAAAAATCTGCACCAAGTAGCATGTCTTCCACGCTACGCATAGACGTACTTAATATAGCCAACTTCACTGCTGACCTCTACCGCTTCTTGTTTACATTTAAAATATCATCATCACTGCATAGTCTTCTGCACCAACGTAATGGTTACCAAGACCGACGCAACCAAGACATTTCTATCACGTTGTTTATGGCTATTCATCCTCTGTCTTCTGTCATACTCCGTATTCGACGTGATCGTCTCCATTACGGCGCAACTCGAGCACAAACCCCCTCTCGTCGACTTGAACATCTCTGTATTCCAGCTCTTGATCATCTCATTTCTCCTGCAGCTCAGCGTGTACGCGCTGCAGCTTTTGTATCTGGTTTGGATGAAACATGTCTCGTGGAGTCGCTGGGCGGAGCGTCGTCTCGTAGAACCGAAACCGCATTCGGCGACATCGTTTGCGCTTGCAGATCCAGCAAATCCGGGGCTTGACCGTAGAAAACGCTCGGCTGTTGAAGGGCTTGACTTGGAGCTCGCAAAGCGTAGTCATACGCATGGTGAGGATGAGGTTTCCCAGGCCTTTACGCAACACAAGGGACTCAAAAATGAAGAGAAAGCACTTCATGCTCCCTTGGACGACCCACCGCAGGATATTGAGGCACTTCCGCAGAGGTTAAGTGTTGTCCTCGGGTTATGGGCTGGATGGCTGGATGGCTGGACGATGATGGAGGTGATGATGGTGGCGGGTTGGACTGGTGGCAGCCGCCTTGCTGGGACAGGGGAAAGAGACGGGCGTTGTGACTTGAGACCTGCGGCGGTGGAAGATGTTGCGGGAAAGGCCAGCGCGATGTGCAAGGAACCATTTGACGTTGTATTTTTGAGTTGCTATCGGTTTCCTCTTGGTATTGATATGGTTATTTTCAGAAGACAACTCAGAGAACCATAATGAAGAGAACGGAAAATCTCACAACCCGAGAGCATCGTTCATTCAAACATAACACAACCCATACGAGGGTGACTCAATCCGAGCAGAGTTTAGGCGTACTCAACGCAGATATTGTCAGCTTACCAAATTTGCTCTGCCGGTCCTCTAGCTAAGCGGGCGTTTGTCTAGCCCTGTTCTCGCTTTTGGTGACATCTGAAAACCTAGTTCGAGAGTTCCGTTTACAGTACTCGGGTACTCCTATCAACTCTGTCGCGGTGACCAACCTAAACTAGCCATTGGCTGATGGTGGACGGGGTACATATAGCTGCATGACTGGTCCAGATCTGGTCGTGCTTGAGAAGCCCCTAGCCACGCCCTATTCGAGGCACTCTTATTGATACAAAAAACTCACTCTATACAACATCACACATTCCAACACCATTACCATCCACAATGCCCGCGATAATGGGCGACCCGGCCTCGGCCACAATCTACCGCGCAACTGGCGCCCCTCCATACCCCTCTCCCACCTCCGATGCACTACCATCCAGCGTAAATCCTCTCCACATCACCCTGCGCGACTCCTCGCCGGCAACAATCCTGCCCATATCCTCGCTCTCGCAAGTGCCGCGCTCGCTCGCCGACTTCCTCTGCCAGGCCATGAACGCCGAGATCGAGGCCGGCGACACATACCCAATGCTGGAGCCCTTCCCTGCCGACGCGTTCGCGAAGTACTGGTTCGCCAACTTCGTGGCGGTCGCGGTCAGAGGCGAAGTCGGCGGTGTTGGGGAGTTGGCGCAGATGGAGGCCGAGGGGTGGGAGGGCAGGGTGCTGGGGACTTTCTACATCAAGCCAAACTACACGGGCAGGAGCAGTCATGTGTGCAACGCAGGGTTCTTGGTCATGGGGAAGGCGAGGGGGTTGGGCGTGGGGAGTAGACTGGGCAAGGCTTATGTGCAGTGGGCACCGGAGCTGGTAGGTGGTTTGGGATGTGAACGAGGATGCTCTGGGAAGGGTTGCTAACGGGGGTGATTGTCTTAGGGCTACATTTACTCGGTTTTCAACCTGGTGTATGAAACGAACGTCGCTTCGCTCAAGATCTGGGATGGGCTGGGGTTCGAGCGCATTGGACGGGTCAAGATGTGCGGGAAGCTGAAGAGCTACGATCATCTGGTTGATGCTATCATATACGGCCGCGACCTCAGACCCAAAGATGACGCATAGGATGGGTGATGAAGGGAGACACGCAACGAAGACCCCGTCTGCAAAGAACCAGAAGAAAGCCGCTTCGAGCGAGGGCCGAAGCAGATTGACTGCGGTGATAATCATTGCTGCATGGATCCTTGCAGGTACTGTATCCCACGGGCACCTGGACAAGATGCACAGTCATCCGTGCCTTGTTATTGCAGTCGGCGTTGAGCCTTGCCTGGTAAGAGACGATGCCAATATGGTATCAGACGCAGAATCAAGGCCTATATACAAATGCCAACCGCTATATCAAGCTCCGTGGTGCTCAGTTGTATGTTGGTTGTGTGAAGGTGAGCGCGCATGAATTATTTATTTCCCTCTCGGCCAGACTCGGCCTCGTGCAGAGACATGCGTCAGTGAGGGGTATTTCCGACATGTTCAGACTGACTGACTCTTGAACTCGACTTCACCTCGACCTTCACTGCTTTCACCCTAACCCTCGTCTGCCTTCACTCTCCGCTTTGGTTGTGCCTGAAACCTCGACTATTGACTAGCCTGAGCTGAGAAAGAGCGAGCATCTTGGATAGTCGCACTTGCAACGGACCCTGCATCCTATTCTCTGGCGTCCTCAGCCTAGGACGTGTAACCTCGAGGTTTCTGGCTCACTCGGGCCTCTTCAGAAACGACTGGAATCAAGGGAGGGACAAGAGGCGAGAAAGAGAGCGGACACAGATCACCGACGAACGTAGATGAAATCGGGGCAAGGTGCCAAATAAACCACGTCCGCCTTGCAACAGCATAAGTGGTCTGTAAGACAACGACGGCAACACCTTCTCACAGAACCACCACTTCATCACTCTTGAAGATGCCAACAACGAACCGCCCCTTCTTCACCAACTTCTTCGCCGCCTTCCGCACCCACTCTTTCCTCCCCCGCGCCTCTTCCGGTAGCACAAACCCTACAAATCCAACATCATCATCCTCCTCGAACAACCTCAGCACCACAGCAAAAGGCCAGCAACAACAACAACTAGTCGAATACGGTCCGCACCCCGCACCCACCTCCACCCCAACCAGCTCCACATCCGCAACATCCACAACAGCAGCGGCAGCAGCCCAATTCCACGCACACGCACACACTCTACCCATGCCCGCCTTCCCCCGAGGCAGCAGCAGCAGCACAAGCACGAGCCGCAGCAGCAGCACCAGCCGCAGTCCCGCATCTCCATGCGCCCCTTCACCCGTGAGCATCCCCACGCCGACCACGGCTCTCAGGGGCGGTCACCGCGGCCGCAGCGCCCGACACCGACGAGCCAGCGACGCCAGCGCAACATCCCTGTCCTCGTCTTCTTCGTCCGCAGGCATCCCGGTCCCCATCCCCGGCCCATGCGCGAGTGCGGCGGCGGCCGGGCAAAGCACCGCGCAGGGCGCAACGACGAGATCAGTGCATCAGCAGCTCGCTGCGGAACGCTGGTATATCGGCGGGCGCACGGCGGGCGGCGAGGAGAGGTATTACAAGCTGGGCCTTGTGCGGGTGCGGAGGAGTGAGGATCGCTTGAGTTTGGATCGGTTGAGTCTGTGAGGGCGGTGGATGTCTGTGAGGTTGAGGCTTCTTCAGGAGGAAGGGGAGATGCACTCGGGGGGGTTTAGTCAGGGGAAGGCTTGCCATGGCCACCAAAAGATGACAACGAAACACATTGGTGCAGGAGGAATTTGCTGAAAGTACAATAACCCAAGGCGTCTAGCTTGTATACATCAAAGTCGAAGATTTGAGACATAACGAGCGTTTTTTCTAGTCCGGGAAATACAGGACACATGGAACTTGCGGTCCGTTGCTCGAGGAAAAGACAACTGGGGCATGAAGACCTATACAATAGTCATCCCGACACTGCGTAGCCAAAAGCCTCGCCATTTCTCGTCAGAACTGCAGCATAAACCGTATGTACACGCTTGTGGCACGGTTCTGAGCTCTTCTGCCCAAACACAGACGCCTCCGCTATCGAAGTGAACCTCGGACCTCTTCCTCGAAACAGCTTTTGACTTCCACAAGAGCAGTTTTTGGGGACCACCCATCGATAGCAGCTCCGCAACGAATACTGGTCACTACCGGAGCAACTTTCTAAGTAAGTCATAGCCTAGAAACACATTGCAGAAGACGCGGGTTCTAACACAAATAGATTCTTATTGCTGGCAGCGATGGCTATGTTCGCAATCACAACAGTCAGCCTATGTATCATGGCTATACGACGCCGACTTATCTGAACAATGCATCTATCAACGCCCCACTGGATTGCAACGGCGCAAACACTTATATGGGAGCCAGGATGTTCAACAGTGGCCCATTTGACATTAACCTCTGTGCTGCAGCTTGCACTTCAACAAGCCAGTACGATACTCAACACCCTCCACCGGACGGAAGTCCTCCTATGCTCTGCAATTTCTTCGTCACGTACTTGCTACTTAAGAACGGCAAGGTCCTTGGGCAGTATTGCACCCTTTACAACGAAACATGGGGACCTGCTTACGCCACGAACTTTGGGCAATACGATGCAAGCGGAAACCACTACACGATTGAGTCAAGCTACTCGTCCAGTAACGCGACAAAACCTGGAGTCTGCACACCGTCACCTACTTGTGGTGCACAATACTGCAAAGCAATCCCGGCTGCTGCGATGGTGGCCACGGCCAAGGCAGACTGCTCTTCTTATCTTCTACAAACGACCACTTCCCCCACGGTGTGAGTCATTTTGTGGATGTCCCTTGGTCTTTCTTGACATGCATTGACTTTCATATAGTACATCTACGATTACGGCCTCGGCCACTGTGACATCAATAACAACACCAGCCACAACGACGAACATTGTCACACTTACTTCGACAGACATCTCCACTGTCATAGATCTTAAGACTCAGACCCAGGTGTACCAGGTGTACAAACGCGGGATACACCAGACAAGGTGTCCATCTCGCACAGGCGCGCGATCTTACTGCCGTCAAAGTCCTATCCACATATGCATCGGCCTGCCAGGCTTCGCAGTACTCGTCGGCGTGCAACTGCATCGGTGTCAAGTTTTCCACAACAACGCTCCCAGGACCGACCGTTTATGCGACCATCATACCAACCGTCACGAGCGTCATCACGGCTTTTACCACCTTGTTCACGACCACAACCAGTATTACATCAACGACTACAACTTCAATTCAGATGTTTTCTTAGTCATAGATCCCCCTGTTTATTAAGCTCTTTGATATTGAGGGAGGGAGGGGGGTACCTGTTCAACGTGATGTGTGTTGGCTTTATGATTAGGTCAGGCCCGGCTAAGTGTTATCAGTCTATTTTTCGCAGAAACCGATGATGGTTGACTTTTCGCGTCGGGAAAACCTGTATGTTTGTCATATCCC
>Ga0160429_1001205_pt1 | contig 14991 bp, 20 predicted proteins | sample SolpanmetagenomR_FD_108199 | JGI IMG/M metagenome (GOLD analysis project Ga0160429, IMG submission 108199) | Solar panel surface microbial communities from Lawrence Berkeley National Laboratory, California, USA - R | ecosystem: Engineered > Built environment > Solar panel > Unclassified ...
AAATCCCTCGACCGTGTAGAAGAGCATCTTGCAACTACTCCCGGACCATACTACTACGGCGAACACATCACGGAAGCAGACGTGCGTCTCTACACCACGATCGTGCGCTTCGATGTAAGTCTGCTTCACAGCCTTCCGCTTTTATACCACTAACGTAATTCGCAGCCCGTCTACGTCCAACATTTCAAATGCAATATCCGCGACATTCGCTCCGGCTACCCGGCGCTGCACGCCTGGGTGCGCAAACTCTACTGGGAAAATCCAGCATTCAAAGATACCACTGTTTTTGAGGATATCAAGTGTCATTATACCAAGAGTCATCAACAGATTAATCCTTATAGCATTACGCCCGTGGGGCCGGAGCCGGATCTGCTGGGGACGGATGAAGAGGTTCCTGCTGTGAAGGCGATGCTGGAGAAGGGAAGGAAGTAATGAGAGTGGAGGAGCTGCGGGCTGAGGTTGGTGGTTTGGCGCTGTGGGGTGTAATAAATTGGGTTGAGTCGGACTTGGAGGAAGTGCTAAGGGTGGATGTATATATTTCTGCTGTATTCTGTTCTAGAAAGACGTTGTATTGTTCTCAATCTGGCTTATTCATCTACACTACAACTCCTCACGTTCATAGTAAGCATTTCTAAACCTCCCAGACGCTATCGCTAAATCCCACAGAACCTGAACACAAGAGGCATATTCGAAACGTACGGCTCCATAGCCATGCATCATTGCATTTTTCATTCTGTCCACCTATCCACCCATCTTCACATCTCCCTCTCCTGCTCCGGAAGTACTGCCATTCCCATTGATACCAGCCAAAAACTTCCCCTTTGCACCCTCTCTAACAACTTCGCTCAAAACGCCCCTCGCCGCAACAGCCGCCCTTACAGCACCTTCCACTAGGTCATCTGCATGCCCACCGCCCCCGCCGATATCAGCTTTCATCCACACCTCCGTAACTTCGTCCCTCGAAGCCAAATATCCCACCACACACGCCGCCTGTATAGCTCCTACACCAGTTTGGGGATGTTCTATAGGCGAGGGGTCGAGGATGATTTGCGTTTGTGTCGCAGCACCTGAGTTTTGTAATCGCGATTGTCGACCAGAAGATAGTGTTTGTAAAGAGGAAGAAGAAGGAGTGGTAACAAGCGCCGCAACACCACCCGTAATCAAATCCACGCAATCAATCCCAGCCTCCACAAGCGCCGCCGACGCGATCGTAATACACGCCGCCAGGAGCGTCATGGTGCCCCACCCTCTTACACTTCCTCCTTCAGCGTTGATCTCATCACCCCACCACCCCTCCTCCTCCCCTTCGAGAACAGTAACAACGACTTCTACACCACTCTTCGGCCATCTTTCCCCAATAACTACACCTCGTAGCGTGGCTTCTAAGTGCGCCCCCAGGTCTCTCTCCATCGCGTCCCGAACGTAGCCTCTCCGTCGCGGAGTGCGTGATGCGAAAGGCGCGAGTTTTACGTGCGTTGATAGGAGGAGGTATGGTGTGAAAGGGGCGGAGCGGGGGAGAGGTTTCGGGCCGTGGATTGTGCACATCAACTTGGGCGTGGAGGTCGATGGGAGGAAGTGCGCGGTCGGTGGGGATGATGAAGAGGAGGAGGGCGTGGAGGAAAGTTCGAGGTAGGCTGAGCCAGAAGCGGAGGGCGTTAAGGATGTGCTTAGGACTAGGACGTGAAGATTGCGTTAGTTTGATGTTCTTGCTCAAGGGAGGCGGTGTGAGGATTTCTGAATGTTAGTAACGTACAAATCTTGCGGAGTTCATCTGGCGCACGGGTTCGTGTTGGTCGTGGTGTGGAGGGTTCGCCGGCAATGTAGGAAGTGTAAATTGGGGGGTTAGTTTCGGCGGGAGGACCGTTTATTCTTCTTCTGTCGGTGGCCATGGGTTGATTATTGCGTGAGATATTTGTTGCATGAAGCTATAACTTTTGCTTTTGACCTTGGTAACCGACTTTCTTTCTTGTGACGAAACAAACAATTGCGGGACTGCGGGCGGTCGAGAGTGCTTGGCGAGGATTCTGCCACACAAGCATCTTTCATTCTTTCGAGCTTTAACTTTTGAGTTTTTGCAACCAGAGCATTAATTCAAAGGTGTTATTTCTTTGACACTGGACTGGATCCTGCAGATGGACAACAAAACTGGTTGTTCCGAGATATGTCACCAGCAGTCGAAAAGTAACTTGTGCAATAGTCGACAAGGTCTCATGACGCATATCAAACACGACTTCGAAGCTCGAGTCTGATGGCCAAGGTCTTGTTTTCGCTGGATCTGCTAACATGTACAGCGTATGCCGTCGCGGACTATGCTAAAGGTATGCTTGCTCTCTCAAATACTACCCACCATGTTCAAGGGAGGAAATTTTCACAAATTCAGTTTCGGCGACTTCTCGAATGAGCCTATAAAAACTACATGCACTACCATCTGATTCTACAACATCCAACACTCATTTCGTTCACGGAATACAGTCTTGGCAAAGCTAATATTGACTCAAGAGAAAACTTTGTAGCATGTCAATGACAAGCTGCGCAAGCAGTTCAGGTTAGTGATTACCATTCTCCACTGTTCACACGAGCACTTTCTATGATGAGCGTATCAATTTCAGTTCTGCTACCGAAATAGAATGAGGACACTTCATACCAACTTACCAATTTGTCTGATTCGAAAGTCAACCAACCTGTTCCTACATACGCAACTTTTACACTAGCACCTTATGCTAACTTGAGAAATCTCTACAGTTCATCTCCAATGCCAAGTGTATGTTTCATCTTCGCAAGAATGCACCCATATACCCCTTCCGCCATGTCCAATGATGACAATAGTCTATCCATTCTACGCAACGTCTTATCCGCCGAGCCATCCTCCCGCACCGGACTGCTGTCCCTCGTGGGTTTGTGGGATGATTGGTTGTGGAGTCGTAGCCTTCGGGCAGCGTCATGTTAGCTTCAGAGCCGTGGTGTTGTCGGGACCGTCTTGGGCCTGGTGATCTGCTGCCGGTGGTGAGGCATGAGTACATCGGCTTTTCTGAGTTTTGGTCATGGGATACTTTGTCACGACTTTCTCTTGAAGAGTTTGCAATGCTGACAGGTCTTGTAGGATTTCAACTGCTTGTTTAATAGTTATAATATCAATGGTGTACCTGGAGGAAGTCCAGCTGGCTTTGCAGAGCTCCCACAAATAGCAGATAATAATGAAAGACAACTTTATTTTCCATCATATAACATGTTGAAATCTACATGAATCAATGCGAAATCAACTCAGCGGACCCTTTCCCCTCGAACGAAGCCCCTTTTGCCGGAAAAACACGTGCATGACCATGAAGAGAGGGACAGCAGCATGGAGTCTGGACTTCTGAAACACTTCATACGTCGTCTTCTTGTTCTATACATTCCACAGCCAAAAATCCTCCGAGAACGTCTAGACATTACTCATGTTCTGATCTAGAGCCCGATTTTCAGCACATAACCTCACAACTATCAGTATAACCACCGCTCTGTCTGATGGTTGTTCCTCGTATGTAAAGACGCTTGCGGCTCCTTTACCAGATGTTACCACAACACTCTGCAACCTGGCGCAAGGATAAGCCGACGAAGAATGGCTATTCGAATGGAGGATTCTCTCCCTATCCTCCTAACAGAGCATTGAGTATAGCTACTAACAAGTGCGTCTTGTCCGTGCAACAGCTTGCACAAATGGCAACAAGACACAATTGCTAATGGACCAATCAGATTTCAGCCCCGGTCTGCAACACTCCGAAGAAGACGACAATTATTCTTCAGAATAGGTCTAGCAGTTGCTGCTTGTGGTTTCCTCGCACTACTTTTGATCCCCTCAATACGACCCGCCGCTTTTTCAGCCATTACGTTAGGTCTCGCGTCTGGAGAGGATTGGCAATTGGAAACTGTACGGTATTACGATCTCGATGATGTGCAAGGAACAGCGAGAGGTTGGGAGAAGGAAGAACGCATACTTCTCTGCGCACCATTACGCGATGCAGCGCCTCATCTGCACATGTTCTTCTCCCACCTCAAGAACCTGACATATCCGCACAACCTCATCGATTTGGCCTTTCTCGTCGGCGACTCAAAGGACAATACCATCGATCTGTTATCGAGTCTCCTGGAGGACGTTCAGGCGGCGACAGATCCAGCCCAAAGATTCGGAGAAATATCGATTATCGAGAAGAACTTCGGTCAAAAGGTCACCCAGGATGTAGAGAGCAGGCACGGTTTCGCAGCACAAGCGAGTAGGAGAAAATCAATGGCTCAGGCACGCAACTGGCTTCTGAGTGCGGCGTTGCGCCCGGTACACAGTTGGGTCTACTGGAGGGATGTTGATGTGGAGACTGCGCCCACAACCATCCTGGAAGATCTTATGCGACACGATAAGGATGTGATCGTACCGAGTATGTGACTATTAGTGATGTAAAGATATTTGAGTACTAATCATCACAGATGTATGGCGACCGCTTCCGGACTGGCTTGGCGGAGAACAGCCGTATGACCTAAACTCATGGCAAGAATCGGAAACTGCTCTCGCCTTGGCCGATACGCTTGACGATGACGCTGTGATCGTGGAAGGTTACGCCGAGTACGCCACGTGGAGACCACATCTGGCATACCTGCGGGACCCATTCGGTGACCCAGACATGGAGATGGAGATTGACGGAGTCGGAGGTGTCAGTATCCTGGCAAAAGCAAAGGTCTTCCGCTCTGGAGTTCATTTCCCGGCGTTTAGCTTCGAAAAGCACGCGGAGACGGAAGGATTTGGCAAGGTAGGTTAATATCCATAAGCGCTGGTTCCAACCCTGACTCGCCTTAGATGGCCAAACGTATGCAATACTCCGTGGTCGGCTTGCCGCATTACACGATTTGGCATCTTTACGAGCCCAGCGCCGATGACCTGCGTCATATGGATGAAATGGAGCAAGAACGACTGGCCAAAGAAAAAGAGGAGAAGGAAAAAGCGGAACGTGAAGCCGTCGTTGCGGAGACTTTCACGAGTCCCGATGAGCAGTGGAAGAAGGATAAGCAAGATATAGATGCTGAAGACCTTAAGTACCAGGAAGCACTGAAGGCAAAGCAGGCGGAGGTTGCGGCCGAAGGAGATGATGAGAAGAAAGCACAGTGAGTTCAAAACTGCTGTGGGTGTCAGTGAGATAGAGCCCTTTGCTAATACATGAATAGTCATATTTATGGACAAGACGGCAAAGCAAGGATCGTAGATCCTCTGGACAAAGTCAAAGTACTTGGAGACAAGCCTGTGGATAAGCCTGCTGGCAAACATTAAGTGAACTTTGAATATTGAAACTTAGAAGCAAGAGATCTCGGCGTGATTGTAAGGGAGCCATAATAGACGCATTTTATGTGGGATTGAATGATAAGTATAGCAATCGACCCCGGTTGTGCGAGGCAAGCAAGTACTGTTGCTATGCTCAAACATGAGCTGTGCATGGCAAAACAAACATATGATAAATACGCACAACTTCACCGCACAACTTCACCGCTAGGAAAAAAATTCTATCACTAACTGCTCTTCTTGACATTGTGTAGTATGCCCCATAATTCAAATATTACAAAGCATGACCATCGACGGATGATTGTCGGCCCCCGTTCGCGTCGAGTTGCAGAACCGACAGTCAGCAACAACGAATGTAACCATTGAAAAGCAATTGTGTTATGGTAAACTCCACGTTACAACAACTGAACACCTCGGACTAGATTAGTCATCGATATAGACCTGCAAGTAACATATACACCTACTCCTAATCACAGCTCGAACTGCCCCGTGTACTCGCGCGTACGACACACCCCTAGACTATGCCTACCACACGCACCGCGCAACTGTAAACAGCAAATATGAGCAGCCTCATCCCAATCGACGTCTCCGTCCCCGGCGAAATGCATCCTCCTACAGCTGCCATCACAGTAGCAGTGGATCCAGTCGCTCTGGTCGTAACGGAATGCATCACTGTCACTTCTGCGATGCGCAAGCATGCGAGATGGGCGCATAGTAGTGTTGCGGCAATATTGGGAGCGGGGACTGGGGGTGCTTCAGCTGGGGGCTTGCGACCACAGTCAGCCGGGGGCCGAAAGTTCTCGTCTTCAGAGAAAGGAGGGCAAGAGAAGGGCGGACAGATACCTCGGGCCCAGCGTGCGTCGAGTTTCAGTGATGATATGACACTGGCGGGCCGATGGGGACTGCGGGGGAAGAAAGGGCAGAGCATGCAGGATAATCCGCTGTTGTCGGCATTTGCGAAGTTAAGGAGTGATTTGAAGAGGTGTAAAAGTAATGCATTGTGATGGAAGTAAGCGGTGAAGATACTAATGTCAGGACAACAGATATACACACTGTGGACGCTCCTTCGATCCTCAACCCTTTCTTGCAGGTTGTCCGCTCCTCGTCGACGTCCGCACCGATCACATCGCTGGCGCTGATAGCCATTACGAAGTTCTTCGCTTATAACATTATTAGTCGCGAGTCACCGCAGTTGCCGCTGGGTATGCAATTACTATCCTCGGCCGTGACGCACTGTCGGTTTGAGGCGAGTGATTCCGCGACCGATGAGATTGTGCTGTTTCGAATTCTTAAGCTTATGGAGGGCATGATTACAGGTCCTGGTGGAGAGGTACTAGGTGATGAGAGTATGTGCGAGATGATGGAGACGGGCATAAGCATGTGCTGTCAGGTCAGGCTTTCGGAACTCCTACGGCGGTCTGCTGAGGCATCGATGGTGACCATGTGTCAAACTATCTTCCAGCGATTAAAACATTTGGAAGTCGAGCCTGAAGTGGAAGAGCCAATTGCGAGGCGACACAGTTCGAAGGGAGAGATAGAGACGCTGAAGATGGATCCTTCAATCACTGGGGATCTTCTTGCGAGTAACACGAAAACTATGGAGTCACGACGAATGTCGGAAAGTCTTGATATACCGAGGGACAAAGGAGGTGGAGGAAGGGATTCTGTAACGCCGAATGATTCTGCGAGTCGGGTCGAACTCACAACACTGTCACAGGAGGAGGAGTCGGCTAAAATCAAACCATACTCCCTACCGTCAATACGTGAGCTATTTCGTGTTCTTGTGGACCTCCTGGATCCTCACAACCGCCAACATAACGACACGATGCGGGTCATGACATTGCGCATTGTCGATGTAGCGTTTGAAGTCGCCGGCCCTTCTATTGCCAGTCATCCGAGTTTGGCAAGTCTTGCGAAAGATACCCTTTGTCGACATCTCTTCCAGCTTGTGCGTTCCGAGAACATCGCCCTCTTAAATGGATCTCTACGCGTCGCTGGCACATTGCTTTCTACATGTCGACAGGTTCTGAAACTTCAACAGGAGCTGTTCCTCTCGTATCTCGTAGCTTGTCTGCATCCGAGAGTGGAGATACCGCAAGAGGTTGGCATTAACCCGGCGCTCTACGAGGGCGTTCCTCAAGCTCCTCGGCTGGTAAAGCCAGCGGCTTCCGCTCCGAGTAGTGGTAGGTCTACGCCAGTACCTGTAAAAGATCGTCAAAAGCTCGGACTGGAGGGTGGAACTCGAAAGCCAGACGCACGGGAAGCCATGGTCGAGAGCGTTGGTGCTCTTGTCAGGATCCCATCTTTTATGGCGGAATTATTTGTGAACTACGACTGTGATGTTGACAGAGCTGACCTCTGTCTCGATATGGTTGGGCTACTCTCACGAAACGCATTTCCTGACGCTGCTACCTGGAGTACGACAAACGTACCGCCGCTGTGCCTAGATGCACTACTCGGTTATGTCCAGTCCATTGCAGATCGCCTCGAGGACCAACCAGAAACAAATAACTTGCCTTCGCGACGAGTTCTACAGGAACAGAGGGAGAAGAAGAAGACTATTATACGTGGCGCAACGAAGTTCAACGAAAATCCAAAAGCAGGTATCGCTTTTCTTGTATCACAAGGGATCATCAGCAGTGCCGAAGACCCGGCGGCGATTGCTGGGTTTCTCCGCAGCACCACTAGAATCGACAAGCGTGAGCTTGGCGAATTCATCTCGAAACGTTCCAATGTGGGACTACTAAATGCTTGGCTGGATACATTTGATTTCACAAATCTGCGTGTGGACGAAGCGCTACGGCAGTTGCTTAATTCTTTCCGCCTGCCAGGTGAAGCGGCGCTGATTGAGCGGATCGTCAACGAGTTTTCAGCCGCTTACTGCAACTCCAATTCATCCGAGGATGTGGCTGACAAGGACGCACTCTATGTCCTAACATATGCCATCATTATGTTCAACACAGACCAACACAATCCTAACGTGAAGAGTCAAAACCGTATGACGGTTACTGATTTTGCACGAAATCTTAGAGGCGTAAACGGAGGGAAGGACTTTGATATTGAATTCCTCGAGGAGATATACTCCTCTATAAGGACGAAAGAAATTGTCCTCCCAGAAGAGCACGACAATAAAAACTCCTTTGATCATGCGTGGAAGGAACTGCAGATGAAGATTCAGAAGACTAATAGCCTCACTATCTGCGATACCAATTTGTACGACGCCGATATGTTCGCAGCTACATGGAAGCCGGTTGTTGCTACTATGACCTATGTTTTCATGTCGGCTACAGACGATACCGTATTCTCGCGTGTCGTCGCTGGTTTCGATCAGTGTGCACAGATCGCAGCCAAGTATAAGCTACATGATGCTCTAGATCACATCATATTCTGTCTGAGCTCTGTTAGCGCTCTTGCTCAGACCCCTCTACCTAGCACGGCCCTCAACACCGAGGTACAATCAGGCGATAAGAGCATTATGGTTAGTGAAACGGCTGTTAAGTTCGGCAGAGACTTCAAAGCCCAACTTGCTACTGTTGTTCTTTTCCGTCTTGTGGTTGGGCATGAAGCCGCCATTAGAGATGGCTGGAGTCATGTAAGTGCCGTGTTCGACATTATCCTGATTCTCCTAACCCGTTTACAGCTTGTTCCTATTACACTAAATCTATTCATCAACTCTTTAATCTCGACACATTACTCAACTCTGTCATCTAATACCAACCTTCCAACGATACCAATCCAGAGCCCTGCTCAAGCAATGGACCGAGGTCCCCGCGGTGCTGATGTAGGTCTATTTTCTGCTTTTACCTCTTACGTCTCCAGCTTCGCCAATGATGAACCTCCGGAACCGTCCGAGCAAGAGATTGAATACACTCTGTGTACTATTGATTGTGTTAATGCATGCGCATTTGAGACCTTCTTCTCAAACATAAGGTGAGCGCACAGGCTGCTTACCTCAAAACATCATCTGACTTCACTAGTCAACTACCCGTGGATGCACTCCAATCCTTTGTCTCGTCACTTCTGGAGAAACTCCCGCAAGACTCGACGCCGCAAGTAATTGTGGTGAAGCCTGAGATGCCAGCCCCATCACCAATTCGAACAAACGGTCAACGGGCGAAGCCGATGAGCCTCACCTACGACCCTAGTATTGTCTTTATTCTTGAGTTTATCACGATACTTGTTGCTCGCGATGCAGAGACAATAAAAGCAATGGGTGAGGATGTGGCCGATGCACTCCAGACTGTGGTTCGCGATGCTGCACATGTGCATCCGGTCACTTTGGCACGCACTGTTTATTACCTTCTAAGTTTCCTGCGAGCCAGTCACGTAAGTCTTTCATCTTTGCACCCATTCGACACTAACACAAATAGGAGCACGACTTCATCCGTGCACCTGTGGTCCTTCACGCCATCTCCAAATTCGATGCAGACTTGACAAAGAAATCCGCGCCATTCATCGTTCAAGGGCTTTCACTGTGTATCAATGGTCCTGAGAATCTGCGGAAAGAGATAGTCAACACACCCGATTTCTGGTCCGTTCTTAAGGCACTGCACTCGGTGCCGGAAACAGCGCAGTCTGTTTTCGATCTTGTGGAAAGCATTGTTGATGGTTCATCCCCGACTTTGACAGCCGACAACTACGAGCCGGTCATCGCTCTACTAAACGACTTTGCCACGGCTGGTAGTGTTGGCGCTGCTAGTGAGCAAAGGCGTGATGAGGCTGTCCGGGGGGGTCGAGCCAAATCGAAAAAATCAAAGTAAAAAATCATTCATGCTGTATGAGAAAACACCCTACTGACAAGGCTTGTAGACCCGACGAAGCAGTCACAAGAGGCCTACGAGCCATTCAGATCGTCTTCCAGATGACAAGTCGTGCTCCAACTCTTATCCAGCAATCCCAACTAGAACGCTTTGAAGGCCAGTTCCTCAAATCCCTTTCTTTCCCCTCATAGTCATCTGCTAACCCACTTCTAGCATGGACAACCTACTGGACGCCTCCTTTCCGCACACTAACAACCCACTCCCTCAACCCATGCCGCCAAATTCGTATAGCTTCGCTCGCCGCCCTATCCCGTACGCTGCTCTCTCCTTTAATTTCAACACCTACCTCTTCAAACTCCACCTCCACAGACCCAGCAATCCAAGCGCAACAGACAGCAACGCTCTTCACAGAAGTCCTCTTCCCACTACTCACACAACTCCTCAAACCCGAAGTCTGGCACTCTGATCCCGTGGGCATGGGCGACACGAGACTTCAAGCAGCTGTTCTGTGCTGCAAAGTATTTCTACGCTACCTGGACACATTATTGCTCGCGGTACCCGCATCTCAAGTCGATCCACAACTGTCACAAAGCTCACCGATATCTCCCTCATCAACTGTTGATCCAAACTCATCTACGCCGGAGAGGGAAACGATAATACCCGGAATACAAATCTGGTCCCAAATCCTCGAGATCCTCGAACGTCTTCTAAGGAGTAGCGCCAGCAGTGGCGGTGGCAACAACAACTCCAACAACAGTTCCACTGGCACACATCACGCACAAATGACGGATAATGGGGCCCTGGAGGAAGCGGTGCCCGAGTGCGTCAAGAATATCCTGCTGGTGTTGGGGAGCGCGGGATACCTTGCGCCTCTCACACACGCACCAGGGCAATCTAGGGAGGAAGAAGAAGTTAGTGGAGATGAGGGAGAGCGAGAGAAAAAAGTGTTAAGACGGAGATTATGGGACGTCACAGCGCCGAGGTTGGAGAGGTTTTTGCCGGGATTGTTGGGGGAGGTGTTCCCGCCTCCTGCGGCTAGTCCTGCTCCTGCTAGTCTTAAGACTCAGGGTGGTGTGAGTGGTAGTCAGGAAACGGCAGCACCGTCGGCACCGTCGACGCAAGCGGAGGGATTGCGACCGGCGTAAGCGAAGTAAGTTGAGGTCGAGAAGGTAATTCTTCTCAAAGTGAAAGGTTCACTGACGCCAGCTCAGCACTCCTCAGCAGTGCCTGAACCCAGGAATTTGAACAGACGATCGGAATGATTTTGCTCAAAGTCGCGCTTCGTATCATCCAGAAAGCGAACTTTTTTGTGAACGAGTTAAAGGAAGCACTTACTACCAAGATGTCTTTGGACCATGCTTCCCACACCATACAAGTCGGTACGATGTGTTGAAGTGCTGTAATGTTTCCGTATATCTTACCTGCGGTCTGTCTGCGTGATGATGTGAAGAAGAAGAAAACAGAACTTGCCGGGAACAAAAGAGCAGCCAGTAGTTTAGAGGAGGAAGGTGCGACTTCCGAATCGAGTGGAACACCAATTTGCTGAGGATTTCTTAAGGCATTACTATGGATGACTGTCGAAAGGTACGATTTTAACTCTGTTCCTGCGACCGAGCTACTCGCGGCCTCGCAGCTTCCACTTCAATAACCGGCTGTATCCTCCCCTCATTCTTAAGCCCTAAAACCTGCCCAATTATTGCACCCGGTTTAGGTACAGGGCATTCCCTTCCTCTCGTTTGCATTGCCTCGATTTCGTCTTCACTCATCTCTTCAGTCTCCGGACTCAATATCGGCTCTTCCGCTTCGAGATTCATTTTGCGCCGTAATCGCCGCCGCCGTCCATTTTCATCCACTACGACCATTTCCATCGGCCCATCTGCGCGTTGTCGCGGATCTACAGGACAAGGCATGATATGTGGCAGGCCGACAACGAGAAATGATATGGCCAGGGTGGTTGTGAAGAGGGAAGTTGTCATGAGCGACCGGGGATGGAGATGCGGAGGCATTGTGTGTAGATGTGAAGGGTGTGTGTTGTGTGAAATGTTTCGGGTCTAGTCTTTTATTGAAATACTCTTCCAAGTCCTCTGAAACAATGCTTGGATAGAGCTGTGATTCGGGATAAACAGTAAAGAAATGCCTAGTGACATGCCAGACGCAGAGAGATCTTCGACCAGCGGTATCTGTAGAGGCGTCAGTTGAGTCAGGCCAGATGGTATTCTGAATATGCACACACAATACAATCACAGCTATCAACAAGAATAAAAGGAAAGGTGCAGCAGACTCAGAAGAAAAACAAGTACCAGAACAAGTTGCTGGATGGACAATTAGAGCGCAATGCATCCTCCCAATGTCAAGCCGATGGGTGTTTGATATTTGTGCAAACACTCCTTGACTCAGCCGCCAGGGTTCAGCATCGCCTAAATATAGCGCCTCGGCCCGTGTGCAACCTGCATGCTATCCTGAAGCGCAGACACCTTCACAAGCACATGTCAACCACACTTTTTGTACGTATTCAACCTTCATCTGTTAAACGTTTAGATATTCTGCAACGGTCGCTCTTATTGTACAGACGACCAAATATCCCGAACCATATGCAAGCATATTCCGGCTGCTTCTACCACGCGCAACAGTCTGCATATACAGCTTTTGCCACAGCGTTACACGAGGGGCCGCACAAAGAACCTTTGCGTGGTTTGCTTTCTGCAAGGGAGTTCTACACTGAAGAATCCTAGGACAGAACTTCCGTAGGCAGTCGACGCGACGTCATCCCACGTCTGCGCGCCTCGCTATGAGCGACTTGACAAGTCAGTGTTGTCGCATGTTGAATCCCTCATCCTTCTTTTGCTAATTGTATCCTTCAGAGCAATCGAACAGCTACGAGCATGTCGACCTATACCAGAAGTACAGGTCAGAGAGTTATGTTATAAAGCGCGAGAACTCTTGATTGAGGAGGGCAACGTGGTAGGCGTGGATGCGCCGGTGACGGTTCGTGCAATTTGAGTCTTTCGGATGGCATCGCTCGGTCTTTAATGCGATACAGATATGCGGCGATATCCATGGACAGTTTCATGACCTCATGGAGCTGTTCCGTGTTGGTGGCGATGTGCCTGAAACGAATTATCTTTTCATGGGTAGGATTATTCTCCAGGCGCTCAGACAGCAAACGACTAACATAACATAGGAGATTTTGTCGACCGTGGCTTTTACTCACTCGAAACTTTCCTCCTTCTCCTCTGCCTCAAAGTACGATACCCTGACCGCATCACTCTGATCCGCGGCAACCACGAATCCCGACAAATAACGACGGTTTACGGTTTCTACGATGAATGCTTACGAAAATACGGCTCCGCAAATGTGTGGAGGTGAACTCAACCACTTCGTTACCCTCCTCAACCCTCCACTAATAGCACTCCCAGATACTGCTGCGAAGTATTCGACTTCCTTGCCCTAGGAGCCCTCATCTCAGGCGCATCCACAAAACTCGAACCCACAACAGCCCCAATAGCAGACCACAGCAGCCAAGTTTCCTTTCAAACAACCGACGACGAAGAGCTGGAAATCGAAATCCTAAACTCTCAAAACGAGGTCATAAACCGCTTTCCACGCTCCTCGGCCCGCAGTTCCTCTCGCAATAGCACAACCCAACAACAACAACAACAACAACAACATCCCTCAGACCTACAATCCTCTCCAGTCCTCGGCCCCGCAGGCACAGGCGCATCGGGCTCCAGTTCCGGCTCGCGCGGCGCATCATCCAACGACGGCGGTGCAGTCCTCTGCGTGCACGGCGGTCTCAGCCCTCTGATCGACACAATCGACAAAATCCGACTGCTGGACCGCAAGCAGGAAGTGCCCCACGAAGGCGCAATGTGCGACCTCCTCTGGTCCGACCCGGACGACATCGACGGCTGGGGCCTCTCACCGCGCGGCGCGGGCTTCCTCTTCGGGCACGACGTCGTCTCGCGCTTCAACCACAACAATAGCATCTCGCTGATCGCGCGCGCGCATCAGTTGGTCATGGAGGGCTTCAAGGAGATGTTCGATAGTACGATTGTCACGGTGTGGAGCGCGCCGAATTACTGCTATAGGTGTGGGAATGTCGCGGCGATTCTCGAGTTGAGTGAGGATGGGAGTAATGCAGGGTATGTGCCGAGAGGTAATGGGGATTTCGGGAGGGTGGCGGGAGGACTCGTTGGAGGTGATGAGAGGAGTGTAAAGATGGGGCCTGGTAGACGGTATCGGGTTTTCGAGGCCGCGAAGCAGCTGCATGATCGTGGGATGCCGGCGAAGAAGCCGGTTGCGGATTATTTTCTGTAGATTTTCATCTGTGAAAGTCGGGGGGAAGGGCATTGATTCTGAGCTTTCTTTCTTGTGGCTTAGGGTTTGTATTTAGCATGACATGCTTTCTATAACGAAGTAAGTATAGCATTTTTAAAGCTATTGGACAACAGGAAAATTGACGATCATTACAGCGTACTACTACGGCGTGTTTTATCGATTCGGATGTTTCATAAACCCCTCAAAAACCAAAGCCGAAACCGAAACTCCACGCATGCTAAAGAAAAGGAAGAAGCCGCAGTAAACAAGAAACGCAGTCGTAAAAAAATCGTACAGTTGCAAAAACAAAAAGTCGAAACTCCTTCCTTCGCACCAACCCATCCCTTCCCCCATCCTTTCGCACGAGAAGTTTCGCTCGCTTCCATAACGAGCAATGTCTTGTTGAAAAAGCCAAATGAATGATCCCAATCTCGAAGCGTAAAACAAAACCCTCACTTCCCTCCAAACAACCCGCCGAACAAACTCCCCCCAGCACCACCCCTCCCGCCCCTCTCAGCCTCCCTGCGAATCCACTCCCTCAAAAACCCCGCGTCCTTCAACTTCCTCACATCCCCAACGCGCGTCTCGACCTGCGCCTCACCCCTGCTAAAC
>Ga0160429_1001206_pt1 | contig 14989 bp, 16 predicted proteins | sample SolpanmetagenomR_FD_108199 | JGI IMG/M metagenome (GOLD analysis project Ga0160429, IMG submission 108199) | Solar panel surface microbial communities from Lawrence Berkeley National Laboratory, California, USA - R | ecosystem: Engineered > Built environment > Solar panel > Unclassified ...
AATACTCTCGTCTGACTGTGTCAAAAGCAGGACATACAAAGCAACTAACGATGCTAGGGTGTCTGTGTTTCAGCACTGCCGTTTCACGTTACAGTCGTCCTGATAGATCATATCCTCCTCTGGCTCATACTATACTGGTCACGTAACCGTGCACGTCGACTGCGGTCACGAAGAGAACGTAAGAAAAGCGGGACTGTCATCATCGTCGTCATCGTTATCATCAATGTCTTCTTCGTCGTTGTCCTCCCCCTCTGTATCCTGTACATCAGCCAGTCGCGGAGGCGCCTTGCTACGCACGAACGGAGGTGGTCGTCGAAAGGCCTGGCTGCGGGTCATCGGCAATTTGTGAGTGTTGTCGTCGGACGATGATGACGACGATGATTCTGAACTGTTGACGAAGTCATCCTCGGATGGTGAAGGGGAGCGAGAAGGCCGCTCGGCAGGTGCGGCTGCAGTCGCTCGATGAGAGGTGTCCCGAGGAGAGATACCAGGTGACGAGTCCCTTTGGTGTTGTTGAAGGATCGTTTGTGGGCGGGGTTTGCTGTGTGTGATTTTGTTTGCAGAGTCCGTCCGAGCCATTGGGGCTGCTGTGGATGTAAGACTTCCTGCGGCTTGCCACAAATGAGTGAGATGGATCAAGCGAAGCGACTTACCTAGTTCCCTAGCCGTGCCAGGGCGTGATGTGGCAGTAGTAGTCGCAGTTCCAAGACCTTGACCTTGCGTAGCCGATGTTGATGAAGACGGTCTCACTGCGTCAGGCTTGTCAGTCATTTATTACCATCGCTCCACGATGGAAGTATGCATAGCGTACCTTTGAAGTTACTGCTTGTCCGCATACGTAGAGACTGCGTCGGCGCGCCTCCTGAAACAACCCCAGTCATAGTAATGCCATGTAGCGGCGATGGACTGTTTCCCTTGTTCCCGACCTTCTTCATCTCCGCGCGTACTTGCGAAAGCTGTCTTTCGTACAACCAGGCCGCTTGCTGGAGGATGAAGGGTAGGGTAACGTCAAACTGGCCTGCGCTTGATTTCTGTAAACACAAAAGGTTGGCAAAGCCGGCTCGTGATGCGCAGCTTACATGCTTCGCCCTATTCAGTTGAGTTGGTAAGTACGAGTTCAAGGCGGTTTATAGCGTGTTGATGGTAAACATACAATCCAAACCTCCAGCACCGCGTGAATTGCCTGCTAGGATGTTCCAAAGCGCACGGTCTTTCGCTGCATCCCAATCTACCTGTTCTCGCCGTCGCATGCATTAGGAGGTCATGCTTTCCACATAGTCTCGGGATTATTTCTTTCGCACGTTTGTATCTACACACTCACCAGAGGCGGATCTACAAAATCCCCGCGAGGTATGGGCAGACGAATGAAGGTGGTGTAGTGCACAACATCCTGCTGCGCAACTGCTCCTACATCAGGCCCTCCTATGAAAGAAGCTTCGAGGTTCGATCCTTTCAGACCTAGCGCGTTGGGGAAGGCGATTCTCTGCGTGGCTTGCGGCATTGTGTGAAGCTTCGATGGAGGGGTGGAGGTTGTTTGTCTTGACCATCAAGGTTGTCCCGGCAGAATCGTTGTTTACTCATCGAGGCGGCAAGCAAGGCACCTAAGAAGCAAGCAAGACAAATAGTCCTGTTCTTTCGGAAAAGTTCAAGTATAAATGGGTATCATTTGCTGCTAAGTTGGCTTAGGTGCTCAAGAAAAACAAAAAGGACATCCTTCACGTCTCGGACGGGAGTCTAGAAAATGCTCAGGATACCTCCCACCTTTGTGCACGCCGCCCCCCTTTATATCGACGTTCGAACCCGTATCGGCCAATCCACCGGTGCGATAGGAAAGGCGCCTTCGTCGTCCGCGCCCTCGAGGCCTGCTCCTATCTTCCATATCCTTATCGCCAACTCCCACCGCCACACCATCCTGGCTTTGAGCTGCGCCATCTGCGCGTCGAACATCTCGAAGATCTGATCGTAGCTGCGTAGCTCAGCCTCATGCCGCCGCTGCGCCGCTGCTACCTCTGCCTCGTGTTTATGCGACCGTACTCGAATCTGCTTAGCCTGCTGCTCCCGGAGCACGTTGATGGCGCTCTCGTGCTTCTGCCCGAGATGATCGCGCAGCCAGTACTGCCGCTCGAGATTCCGCCGGTCCTGCTCCGACACGTTCCGGTCTCCTTTGCAGTAAGCCACCATGTGGCGCAGGGCGATGAGGCAGTTGCGCTGTTCGAGGTCATGGGCTTCGCGGAGATCCATTTCAGCCGCGACGTGCCGATCTTCAAGCCGCGTGAGATCGGCGGCGTGCTGTACTTCCATGTCGTCCACGGCGTGCGGGTGGCGCGCTAGTTCGCGCGCTTTGAGATTTTCGCGGCGCGCGGCGAGCAAGGGCTGCTGGTTTTGTGTAAAGGCCAGGAACCGGTCTCGCTGGTTCCGTTGGGTTTGATGTAGTTCTTGGAATTCGGGATATTGCATTGCGCGTCTGAAGTTCAGCAGTGCCAGGGCTTTTAGCCTCTCGTCCTCTCGTAGTAGCATTGCTTCGTCAGGAGATGCCCCTCGTGATGCTATTGAGCCCTGTGGAGTCGACCTTCCTGTAGCATAGCCTCCTGCTATGCTATCTGGCGACCGCGCTCGGTTATCCGATGGTGAGACTTCTTGATCCTGACATGTCTCGCCATCTTTCCGCGCCAAAACTTGTGCCAGCCCCGATATCACTGGGTATCTCCTGTGTGACGGGGAAGGAGACGAGGGTGGACGCCCCGCTGTATCCTGAGTGATTTCCGGCTTTCTGAGCCTCGACAACCGGCCGAGGCCGCGAATGAAACTGCTGGAAGATGATGACTCTTGGGGTAGATGCGTCGTGGAAGGGCTGCGACTCGTCGGAGGTGAGAATCGTGAAAGAGATATCGATGATCGACTGCTGGGCGATGTACTCCCGTATAATGACTTGTCGTGTTCATTGTTGGATAGTGAAGGCCTCGACTCGGACCTGATACGGCGGGGTAACCCCAAGGTGATTTGTGTCTCCTGAGATCTTCTGGAGAAGGTTGACGCGAAGGTAGATGCAGAAAATGTCGATTCTCCAGAGACGCGTCGATAGTTCGGCGGTTTTGCTGCCCGGGCGCTCGAGGGGGAGACTGGTGTATTTGCAACGACGAGGGAGAACGGGGCGACGTCCACGCCTACACGACGGGCATCGTCCATGAGCTTGTCGTCGAGATGCTTCTCCATCTGAGCGTCGTGTAGACCCAAGACGTCTCTCTCATACTTGGCGATATCGACGACGGAGAAAGTGTCGTGGTTGGCGGGGGGGATCATCTGCCACTGGGTGTGCAGCGGCGATGCGGGCGGCGAGGAGAGAGGCAGCTATTCGTGCGCACAGACGGCCATGTCGTGGATCCAGGCAGCGTGCACATCTGGGGAACGGGAGGGAAAAAGGAAAGGAGAAAGAGACCAACAAGGTAGGTAGGTAGGCAGGCAGGTAGGAAGGCAGGACAGGCAGGCTTTCTCCGGGGAGTCTCTCGCTCCCCTCGTTTGCGTCGTGATTGTCGAGTAACCAGTTTCGAAGAGATGCTCTACGGACCGTACCGCGACATTTCGGCGGGTTACAGTACAGGACAGTAACAAACAATCCATTATTATTATTATTTGCCTTTTTTCGCAGCTCTCTACGACCTGCCGTGCCAGCGCGGAGCAGCGTGGAACGGGCGCTGGGCAGTGTCGAGTTGTTGCCCTACCAGACTTTGCAACCCAGTCACAACGACGCCGGCCAAAAGGTGAAGCAAGCTAACTAACGTTGCGACACAAGCGCCCGTCACTATTTAGCTAATAAGAAGAAGATACCCGAGTACGTGAAGTACAGTACAGTGCAGTTCTCTACAGTACTGGACTGATGGACTGATGAACTGGACTGACTGCATGCAAGCACCAGCCAGCGAGCGAGCAAGCACCTCCAACTTCTACTACTTGGGCCACAGACCACCCACCGTTCAGTTCAGCACAGCAGAGTACTACTTACAGTATACTCAAACTCCAGTCGCCAGACTCACCACCCACCCATCCACCCACCGCTAGAGTAGGTAGGTAGGCGAGGCCGCTAAGGTAGGGCCAAAGGCAACCCAAGGCGCCAGGCCAGGCACATCAGAAACGACTCGACTGCATGACTGTGTTTAGAGTTGCAGAGCCCATTGGGTGTTTCGACCGACCAACCTACGAAGCCAGCAAGCCAGCAAGCACGCACGCAAGCAAGCAAGCAAGCAAGCAAGCAAGCAAGCCTCAAACGGCTCCAGGTAAGTTAGAGTGACCCCAACTATTCTAGAGTACTCAGCATCACCCGCTGTGGGACGGGCTTTTCGCACGGCTTTGCAAACCAACTTCCTCATCCACGCTCGCTGCTCTAGTAGTCCTAATATTACGAATCCAAGCTCCACCCACGCTTCATTGTTTGGGTGCGCACGCATCCATGTCGGTCTTGCACACACCTGACTTGGGACTCCCAATAAGTTAATAATTAACAACAAAAACCCGCTGGCGCTCGCTCCACTCCGAGACTCCGATCGCCCTCCGCTCCATTCCACCACCCGACTCCACTCCGATAAAATAAGAATACACCGTCCCTTCACTAAAACTAAAAAAACAGACTTGCGCCCAGGCCAATCCACTTCCCCCCTTGCGAGTTGTGACATTACATCATCCCAGAAACGCCACGGCAACAACCACGCCAAACGCAAGAGCCAACGAGCTGTCAAACGCTTTGCCAACGTCAGACCCCGAGTATATGTTGGGCAGCAACGAACTCGTCGCCGCCGTAGGCGATGTCTTTGATGTGTGTTCGTCTGATGTGCTCGCCGAAACAACCAACGTTGTCGTCAGCGTCATGCGATGAGGTGTCGGACTACCCGTAGCCGTGAGCAGTGGCCCGGCAGGCAATATTGTCATGACATCAGCTGTCGAAGTACCAGCAAAAGCCACCGATGCAGTCGCATTAGTAATCCTTGTGCTTGTGCTTGTGCTTGACGAAGCCGTGGTTGTATGCACGCTGGCATTGTATGCCGAAAGTATTGGGGCGAAAGATGAAAGTACCGACGCAAGCGACGCAGACTTGATTGCCGCGTCGTAATACGAAGAAATTGAAGACGCCTCGAGCGCGCTAGCAACAGAAGCTGAGATGATGGCAACTGGCGATCCACCGCTGATGGAGAAAAGCGCGGAATAGTTGATTTGGTTTCCTTGCGTAATCTCTAAAGCGTAATCTGCCGCATCGGCGAGGTTGTCTTGTGGAACCCAGATGAATTTGCCCCCAGTGGAGCTTGCTGCATGGCATTAGCATGAATCCACCCATGAGACCGGTGCCGGAAGAATCAACATACTTGTCAACACCCCGATGGAATCAAGATTATTTGGGTCCCCTTTTCGTAGAACAATGGTTGCAGGCTGGACTGGTTAGGATGGTACCTCGTCATGCTAATTGTCCGTCCCTCACTCACTTGTGTAGAGTTTCCCGAACTGTACAATATCGTTACTGGCACTCCTGCTGTAACAGACGTGATGACAGATGAGAAGAACAAAGTCGGAGATTGAGCATGGACAGCTGCAGCAAGAATCGAGAGGCCGAGACCTAGCTTGCGAAGAGAATACATTGTGGAATGATGCTCGCTTTAGTCAATGATGAAGAGAAATCCGGAGCGACGAAGCGATGATGCGCGATGAGATAGATGATTGATTGTTATGGCTTGGATGATGAAGATGAGGAGGGAGAAAAGGAGAGAGAAGAGGAGAGAAGAAAAGAGAAGGTCAAGATGTCAAGGTCAAAGACATCATTGAGAGAAGGAGAGGTACAAGTCGCATGGAGGAAGGAAGAAAGGATGGCGATCGATGCTTCCTTCCTCTGTGTTGTCCTTGCATGCTGAGGAATGTGGTCATGAAACCACGTCCACACGCGATCCAGAGTACTCCTAGCAGAGCAAGTTGAAACACCAGATATTTCAGGTCAACTCTTGGAGTTGCAGGTACTCCACTCGCAAGATCATGGAAAGATAGCTGGCTCAATCATATTGTCGAAATATCCTGATGCTTAGTCAGCGCATACTGTTGCTTGTTCAGGCAGTTAATAGCGTTCGGATTTTGCTAGCCACAGGGGGAGGTGATCTCTTGGATGTAACGCCGATGTTTCAGTTTCTCAGTGACTCCACGTCAGTTGTTCTTCGTTTCAATTTCTTCATACATAACGAAGCTAAAAAGATTTTCTCAATAGAAATCTTCGTCGAAGCGACATCCCATCAACCTAGGCTAGTATTGTTCAATCCAAATACTGGACCTACAATTGCCCTGTATGCAGGAAGTAGCAATGGGGCCACGCCATCAACGGTAGCCTGCTTGATCATAGTGACACCAGCCGAACCGTTGTTACCAAGCGCTGCGAGATCTCCGTCGGCGGGGAAGGTTCCAAGCTTGTTCCATCCAGGGCCGTGCATAGGGTTTTTAGCAAAGGCTGCCCAGGCTCCATTCATGAAGTTCCCCAGGGCAAACTGCGTTGCGGTCGCATTAAGGTTCGTAGGGATAATGCCAGTAGGTGCTGCCGTCACATTGTTTACTGGTCCACCGGGGTAGGTCTGGAAGACGATTGAGATCTCAGATGAGTGGAAAACGCCGGCAGAAGGGAAGGACTGCGTGTTGGGGAAGCTGGCGTTGAAGTAGTAACGCCAGGTGGGCACGCCTTGTGCAGCAGTCTCGTTCGTGGCTAGGGCTGTAGGAATCTGGAATATGAAATCCGTGAACAAAGCGCTTACTTGATCGTAACCTGTGTTGTAGCCGGAGATATTGCCAACAGCGTAATGCGCCTCTAAAGCAGGGATGATCGATGGGAGAGTTCGCCCAAAGTAGCTTTGCAAGAGTGCCGTAACATTGCTCTGACCGAACTCGAACACTCGGCCTTCTTGGGCATTAGTGCCTTGTAGAATGGGAACCTTTGCGAATTTGCCTGCCTGACGCGCCGCGGCAGGATTAGCAACGAGCGTGACGTTGTCGGCCCAAGGCTGCCAGGATAGAGCGTTCTGCTCGGAGACGTTCTTCAGGGCAGCTGCAGGTGCATTCATAACGCAGGTCAAGTTGTTGGTCGAAGAGGAACAGTTCAACTGTGTCACAAGCGTCGTCCAAGATGCTGGCAGCGGAGCCCTGGAATAGCCACTATAAGAGATTGTGCCGGACTGTAGGATAGCACCTGTTTCCTTATTAACCTTGAGCCTGGATTGAATCGAGGGGAGTAATTACCTCTGAAGGGAGGGTTTTGTGAGTATCTCGTATTTGTAAGAAGTGCATCAATACTAAATGCACCAGCAGACTGTACGAAGCGTTAGAAGTGCTTCGACGCGCACAAGATACGGCAACCCACCTCTCCAAACAGCGTAACCTTCTCAGGATTGCCACCAAAGGCGCGGATGTTGCGTTGCGTCCATTCAATTGCAGCTTGCTGATCTGGAAAAGCTGTTAACAACCGCTCTGATTTAGGCAAATCCGCTTGTTGTACCTAGGAAGCCCAGGTTGTGGCCTGTGGAAAGCAGCTGAGGCGCTCCAGGAAACCCAAAAACACCCGTTCTGTAATTGATACTGACTATGACAACATCATTGTAGGCAGCGAACGCAGAGCCGTCATAGGTGGCTTGCGAAGCGGTGCCAAACTGAAGCGAGCCTTGAAGGGGTCAAATGCCATTCAAAACAAAGGCAGCCACTCTAGCTACTTACCACCATGAATCCATAGCATGACTGCGCGGCCCTGCGGCGGCGGCGGTGTAGATGGGGCATACACATTCAGATAAAGACAGTCCTCTGATTCTCCAACATCTATGATGTTAAAAACGAGTTTCGCAAACTGTTGAGCCGCTTGAGGGTCTGGTATGCTAACGGTGAGTGAATTGGCTTCTACGGGTCGTAAGAGCAAACCTACAGTTGAACTGCTGAATGCAGGATGACTTCCACGCGGTAGCGTTGTACGTTCCATTGAAAGGCTTGGCAGGCTGGGGGGGACTGAACCTCACAGGAGGAGCTGCGTAGGGGATACCAAGGAACTTATTCACAGTCGCAGTGGCGGATGGTAGAGAAGTGGTTGTTCCAGCGACAACTCCAAGGTCAATGACCGCTGTGGCAGGTAAGGACCAATCGGCCGCTACCAGGCCGCCAAGAGCCGCAACTACAGCAAGTATTGACAGCATAGTGTTGATGGGCCATGATCAGTCGGGGGCAGAGCCACCTTTTATAGGCAACTTTTTCAATAGTCGCAGGCCCGAAGGTATGACGCCGTTTTCCTAGTTCGATTTGGCAGGTCCGCCAGTCGGTGCTAGTCCCCATCGAACAAGACTATCCATTTTGGCGGTCGCACTCGCTAGAATCGTCAGAGAGTCGGGTTTCGGTAACGCGTATGCATTGCAAATGCGGGGATGAAGTGTGGGGTGTTTTATCACACCCGAGAGCCTCCCGAGGTCTACGTCCACGATGTGCTTTCTCAATGTTCATTAATGATGTTACCTCGGCCCCATCGGAAGGGTGGCATTATTGCGAAACGCGAAGCAACTTCAAGTCCGCAAGCCGACCGACTTTGACGTTTGGTGTACAAATTGGGAGGTTCAAGCGAAGAAGAACTCGCAGCGCACACGCTCGAACAGGCAAAGTATGTACTGTATGTACTGACTAAGCTGGTCTCTGACAGCTCGCAGCGGTTTCCCTAGCAGCGTTGTATCATTGATCGTCGACAGTCAGGACTTGCGTTTATCTGGCCCAGCACCGACAGATCGAAAAATCTGTGAAAGAGTTGCCATATCATTGTCAACCTGCCTCATTTCCGTCATATCTGGTATCTGCTCCCTCGCCCTCCTCTGAGTTCATCGCATCCCCGCGCATCTCACTGACGCCGCTCGTTACCGCATCTCGCATTCGTAAAACAAAGTCCAGGATAACTCGTACATCAACAACACGTTGGTTCATCGACTCTCTCCACAACGTGCATCAAGCCTTCTGCTAAATCCCTAGAGGAGCACCGCAATTTCGAAAGTCATCATCGTCCCCGGGCTAGGCCCCCGTCTTACCGTGCTGTCGTTCTCCACCGTATTCGTCCGCATCCTCCAATTCCAGGTTCTTCCGCCAGTTTGCAAGACTGTCGCTCAAGACGGCTTCGCCGTTTCCAGGGCCTTTGCTTTGTTGGGCTTGATCGTCGCCGTTATCACTGTATCTGTAGTTTTTATTGGTTGTCTCCCAGTGGCTGCGCAGTGTCTCGAGCTCATTCGCCAACGTGTCAAGCGCCATACTGTTCCGCGCCATAACAGTGGCATTGCGGGTCGCCACTTCCTGTTGACCTAGGCCCAAAGACTCCCCGTCCATGCCTAATGTGGTGGAGTCGCGGTTGTGCACATGTCCGTTCATTCGAGGGGCGTCTCGAACGTAGTTGTTGACAGTTGTGCCCACGGTTGAGAGGAGGAACTGCGCTTTCCGCTCAGCCTCGGCAGCGCGGGCATTAAGTGTGGCGTTCTGGCTTTCAAGGCGTTGCATCGTAGACTGAGCAAGCTCGACCTGCTGGCGATAATGATCGCGCTCCTGATGCGCTACCTGTGCGTCCCTAGATTGTTGCTCAAGCTGTGATTGGGTGCGGTTTATCCTGGACTCCATTCCCTCGATGTGTGTTCGCAGTGTAGCTCGTTCCTGCAACCAGTCAGGGTTGTTTGTACCCCTTTTCGAGACCTCGTCCTCGAGCTCCTTGTTGCGAGTTTTGTATTTGTGAAGCTCCTGCTTCATCTTGCTCAGCACCTTTTCGGTACCTTTGAGATACTTGACAGCGGCTTGATAGTCATTATCCAAAGCGGCGAGTCTGTCCTCCCAAGCTTTGTTGTTTTCCTTCTGCTGGTCCTCGAAGAAAGCTCTCATCCCATCGTGTGCTCGTAAACTTGCCGAAACCTGTTGCTCAAGCTGACGTAGCTGCTCCTGATCTACGGGTGCAGACCTCGATGTATCTACATCCATCCCACGCTCCTGAAGTAAGCCTTTGAGCGCGCTGTGCTGTACCTGCATTGCCGTAATGTCAAGCTTCTCGCTAGCAAGCTGACGTTCGAGCTCAGCATTTCGAGTCTTGAGATATAGTGTATCCCTAGATGCATTTTGTAGCTGCTTCCGCATCGCCAATCCTTCGCGGCTCGTCTGTTCCTGATACGTCTCAAGCCCAGCAATGCGTTCCTCAGCTCTGCGAAGTCTTTCGGAAGCAGCGTCAGCAGAGTTCTGGTTCTTGCGGACCAGCACGTTAGCAGCTTCTAGACGCTGCTGGAGAGCGTTGACGCGCCCATCCTGACCAGTATGGTCCACGTCGCCGTTCTCGTTCTTCTTTGTTAGTCCAAGCACCGCCTCGCGATGGACTTTAGCCTCAGCAGCGTTACTCTCCGCAAGCTCTTCCGCGTCTTGAAGTAATCTGACAGTGCTTTCCAGCTCTATAACTCTCGCGTCATGCTCAGCCGTAAGATGTGCCAGTTTCTCTTCGAGTCCGCTTCGCTGTCTCCTTTCGTACTCCAGCTTTCTTTCCACCAAGGAAGTCTTGTCGGATGACGACGCAATGGCATCCCGTAGGGACGCCACAATGGTTTCGTGATCCCTTACTTGACTTTGAACGGTTGAATGTTTTGCTTGCAGTTCGTTCCTCTCAACTTGAAGCAGCTGATGCGCGGTAACGGCCTCCATGCAGGTTGAAGCTTCCTGTCGTGCCGTCACTTGAGTAGAATGCAGCTCCGCACGGAGGGTCTCCAGTTCGGAGCTAGTTTGTTGCTTGTGAGTGTCCAAGTCGGTAGCTCTTTGCAGTGCTATGCTGGCAGACTCCTCCGCGAGTTGTCTCGCAACACGTTCTGCCTCAAGTTCCGCAACAGCATTCCGTAGCTGAGCTGCCGACTCCTTCTCCTGGGCAAGCGCCTTTGATAGCCGCTCCGATGTTTCAAAATGGTCGTTTAGTTGATGCCCACCGTCTTTTTCGCTCGTCGCGGCAAGTCTAGCCTTCACGTACACAGATTCAGCGATAGCGGTGTCCCTTTGTCGCTCAACCTGAGCAATTCTGTCTGCCGCATGTGCGCTTTGCGTTTGGAGCGATTGCTGCATTTTCCCCAACTCTTCTTTCATTTGGAAAAAAGCATCAAGCACAGGTTTATCGTCGTCTCCAATAGTATCAAGAGTACCTTGCATGCCTGCACCATCACGCCTGGGACGGTAACCAGCCTTTCTTGCCAAGGCCAACTCTGCGGCGTACCATGAATTCTGACTCCTTATGCTCTCGAGCTCCCTCGACGTATCTTTGCTTTGCTGGCTGATTGCGGGAGAGGATCCAGTACCGCTGTGGGTGTTCAAACTCTGCATTTCAGTGTTGATTTCACGAGATTTCATATCGTTGGCGAATGTGCCCTCGCGACTACTGCTGTCCAGAGAAGAGTTTACCCGGTGCGTGCGGGAGTTGATGCTATTAGGCACCGGTGATTCGGGTGATCTATCGTTGCTCATGCCGTTTCTTTGCGGGGTCCCAGGATGTGAGTATTGACCCGTGACAACGCCCGTCGATGGTCTATTGTTCTCATCCGCAAGGTCTGTACCAAGGGTCTTCTCCATCCTAGGTGTTGTCCTCCCGTCTTGTCGGCTTTCACTGTCCAAAGAGTCGGCCCGTCCTTTCGAAACCGGTGGTTGGGGGATTTGGTGCTGTGGCGGAAGACCCAGGCTTGGTGAAGGCGTGCCGCGCAGCATCCTGGGGCCATTGCCGGACGTGTCGACCCCGAGTCGTGGCTTTGTTGGGTTTTGCAGGCTCTCTTGAGAGCCAAAGCTGCTCTGACTGACCTGATCATTCCGCTCTCGAGATGTGGATCGGTCTCGAGAAGATTGACTTCTTTCAGCACTTGGACGTCTGCTTCCTCCGTGCCGCTGTCCAGCAGCTCCTCGAACATCATCTGCAGGGTAACGGATTTTTCCAGTATCCAAGATATAAGCCATGCTAAGTTCGTCAGGATCCACGCGAGGAGTAGAGCTTGGTTCGCCTCCCAAAACGATGATCTTGTTGCCAGAGGCAGTCATTGTATGACCTGAGCGTGGTGAAGGGGAAGGGCCCATATTCTGAAAGCTATACCACCGTCGTGTAGTCAAGCGGTACGCTGCCAGATCGCCCAAGTCCTTGCCTTCCTCGGTCCTTCCACCGAAAACATACATCACATCGTCAACCAAAGCAGCGGCATGACCTTCTCGGGCAATTGGTATGAAGCCCATGCAATCTTGTGATGACCAGAGACGGGTATTAGGATCGTATTCCCACACATCGTTAAACCAATGCATGCCATCAGTTCCACCGAAACTATCGCTGTTAGACAAAGGGGCAAAGGGCGATCCGCTTCGGATTGAGAAACACCTACAGTATGAGCTTGTTCTTCCACGCAACGACGGTATGGTTCGTTCTAGCCGGTGGAGACTGCCCAGCTGGGGGGCCTCCATCAGCTGTGTTGTGCACGAGGACCTCCCACCTATTTGAGGTAGTTTGCAGCGAATTTAGATCAAAGGCAATCATGTCGTTGAAGAAGAACCCTTCTACCTGGCCTCCAAAGATATAGAGCTTTGAGCCCAAGAAGTTCAATGTGTGCCCGTAACGTCCAGAGGGTCTCGGGCCAGCTGGAAGTGATCGCGACCATTGCTTGGTGGCTAGGGAGGGCTGTTAGTGGGAAAAATTGAAGAGGTTGTGTGACATACATGTGTTGAGAAGGTAGAGTGTTTCGTCCAGTTGGTCATCATCCTCAATCTTGGTGTCTCCCCCGAACACAACAAACGCATTCCCGATGAGTAAACTTGCGTGACCAACACGCGGACCCGGTCCTTCTGAGGCTGATGACACAGGGTAGCAGTTGAAAGAGCGATCCCCAGCTTCCACAATCCAAAGGTCGCCTTTGACAGTCGAACCGTTGATGAGACCACCGAGTAGATAGACGTCTCCTTCCTTGGATGCGACCGAGTTAGCGGCCGCTCCATAGCGCGGAAATGGATTGGCCTGCGCAGAAACAAAATCTAGCCGTTGTTGTGACCAAGGGTACAGCGAAAGATCGCCCTGTCGCGACGGTGCAGTGCGATTGACCTGTCAAACGGAGTGTCAGCTTCAAGAGTGTTTGAAGGTCCGAGAACACAATCATCTACCGGTGTAATGGCATCGTTCCGACCTCTTAGACTTCCCCCTTCGATCGACGCAGGCTGGACCGATTTGGAGACACTGTTGATACTCGAGGCGGGAGTGCCGTTCGGAACTGGCCTGGCGCGATCAGGTTCGTTTGGCGAACCGAATCCACTACCGTTGGGCGTCACGGAGCCATCAGCGGAGGTGAGGCTCCTCGCAGTGGCGCCGTTGACATTAGGCTTCTTCGACTTGAATAGAAAAGACATGACGCGATTCGGTCGAGCAGACTACGCAATTAACCCGGAATGTAAGGCTGGATGGATCTCCTTCGCATTGAAGTGATTGCGCAACGCGAACAAGCGTTTATGTCGACGGTGCCAGCGGAGCTCGCGTCACAGAAACTCAGAGCAGACAGAGGCCGGATAATGGTCGCAGAGGCGCAAAGGCGAGGCTCTTGAACATAGTAGAGCGCGGGTGTGAGGAAGGAAGTGAGAAGGAGCGGGAGGGAAAAAGGAGCAGCAAAGAAAGGAAGATGGATGGATGAGCAAGTACTCTACCCTAGTAGTGCGAGCGGTGTTGTGTTGATCCAACTTAACTCAACTTACTTGGTGACGGAGCAAGACGATGGCTGGACTGGACTTCTGCGACTTATTTCGGGGCCAACCTAAGCTTCCATGAGTCAGGGCGGTGCGTCCAACGCAGGGAAGGTCACGTGCGATAAGACTGGGATGCTTTGGATGTTTTGCTACTACTTACTATCACCACCTCCACCACCACTACCACCACCACCACCACTACTACTACTGCTACACCACTACTACCACTACTGACCACTACTGACCACTACACCACTACAGCTACCACTACCACTGCTACCACCCTTGACAATCTCCCTGCTTCTCCGCTTGCCCTGCTCCGCTCTGCTCCAAACAAACCAACACCGACTGCTGCTTCTGTCCACAGCCTCCACACTCGCCTCGCGACTCCATCGCTGCTGGCGGGGAACATGCGCCCACTGAGACGCTGCATCCAAGCCTGCCCTCCAACCGGTGCCCCACCATAAGTCAGCCTGTCAGGGTTGTCGACACAGCCATGCCTGCACTTCTCGACCTTCGATCAAACACCACCACCACCATCACCACAGACCTTGCAAACACGGCAAATCCTCCAGATCCCTCGACTGCGCGCCACGGAATCGCTTCCAACCCCTCCGCCTTGCACTTTACACCGCATCAGTCTCACAGCGATTCCTACTTAAACAATGGCCCAGCACTGACCATGCGATCAATGTCCACCAAACGACCCCAGTTGCTTCAAACCTTGAGTGACGCCTCCGACACCTCGCAAGAAACTCTTCACCATGCGCCCCGCTCACTTCCGCGAACTCGTCTCGAGGGCGGCGTCGCAGGCCCACCAAGACCGTCTGGGGAGGACTCGGGGTGGCACATGAGGCATGGCTGGGACTCGCAATATAGTGCTGAACAGCTGCGCGAGCTGTCCACAGTCCGTAGCCAACCCCTCTCGTTTGTTGTATCGTACTGACGTGCGAGCGCACAGAATTTCTACATGTACTTCAACGACAAGCGACACGAGACCGGTGGACGACCCAAAGAAGATCTGACTCGGGGCTTATCACAAGAATGGAGGATGAAGGACCGCTTGAAGACAGTTTCAGCTGCTCTGGCTGTTTGCCTGAATATTGGAGTGGACCCACCAGATGTCATCAAGACTAACCCCTGCGCAAGACTCGAATGCTGGCAAGATCCGCAAGCATCTCAACTGCCAGGACAAACATCGATGAACTTGATCGGAAAGGCCCTTCAAACACAGTACGAGCAGCTTAGTATGCGAACG